>Ga0190303_1000100_pt1 | contig 33801 bp, 26 predicted proteins | sample 48700701_MG_FD_161672 | JGI IMG/M metagenome (GOLD analysis project Ga0190303, IMG submission 161672) | Hydrothermal vent sediment bacterial communities from Southern Trench, Guaymas Basin, Mexico - 4870-07-0-1_MG | ecosystem: Environmental > Aquatic > Marine > Hydrothermal vents > Sediment ... | reverse complement strand
TTCAAGCGCATAGCCATGCGATCCTGCAAAACCGATCAAAGCTACGCCTCAATGATCTATATGTCGGCAGCAATCATTAATTCACGGTGAATCTCAACAAGCCCTAGCTTTTCTTTGAATATTTCAGCTTCTTTTGTTGTGAATGACGGTCGCTGTGCAAATGCGCTTATATTATCAATTATTGGGATATCTGTAATGTATTTCTTCTGTTTAGCATATTTGAAGACAGCACGAATAACTGCGTTATCTCGGTTTAATGTTGCGGGACTTGCTCGTTTTCCCTTCTTCGTTCCAAAATTTTGTCTCTGCCCCTGATACTCTTCGATATCATAGCTTGTAATCTTATGTAGGTACTTGCCCAAAAAGAATGGGACTAGGGATTTCCTCAATATCACTTTGTGATAGTCGAGTATTTCCTTGCTACACCTGCCAGTCATATATTGCTGGCCCTTCCAATCCCCGTATTCTTTGGCAGCTCTTTCAAAAGTAACTTGCTTTAAGGGATAACCGCTTTGTGTTCTGGCTTCAGCTTTCCGAAAATGTTGGATCGCTATTCTTTCGGCTTCATCAGGATATTTAGACCTCGTCGAAATAGTCATGTGGCCCTTAGACGAAGGGACCTTAATTTTTGCTTGCCAGAAAGGGTTTTCCTTTCCATTGAACTTCCGCCTAAAAAGCAAGATTTGACCGCTAAACACCTCTTTCTCATCGTATCTTGAATTCTTTCCCACAACTATACCTCCAAGCGATACTTGACTCACTCTATTGCTTCGCCAATTATTCGCCAAGTAATAATTCTAAGCCGTTGGAATTATTGGGTCATAATATTTTGATTTATAACCATTTTTGTCTTTAAGTGATTGATTTCATGAGTGGATCATTTCCTTAGGAGGGGGCTGCTCTATCCAGTTGAGCCACGGAGCCACGCGAGAACGAGATACGCATAATCCTGAATGATTTCCATCCCCAAAATCAGGTGGCCCTTCTCTCTCGGTGACTTAATTCATTATATTTTCATCGCCCATTCACCAGACTGCCGTATATGGTGGCCCGAATTTCATGGGTTTACTTGATAAATCTTGTTTGATAAACACATTCATAAATACGAATGTATTAAGAATTCAGCCCTTCCAATACTGGCTTCCCTGCCCCAAGATAGACCCATTCTGCTGTTGAACTGGCAAAAGGACACCCGATATGAAACTCACCCTGCCCCTAATCATTGCCTTGCTTGGTGCAAATATTGCCCACAGCGAAACCATCACGCTTACCCCGCAGCCGATCACCGAATGGAAGGCCGTCTACGGCGTGGTTGAAACCCGTGACCGCATTCCGGCCCGCGCCCGCATTGGCGGCACGATTGTCGAGCTGGACGTAAGCGAAGGCGATATCGTCACCGAAGGACAGCGGATTGCCTTGGTCAAAGACGACAAGCTGGAGTTTCAGCTGGCCGCACTAGATGCCAAGATCAGCGCGCTTCAGGCCCGCCTGAAAACCGCTGCCGAAGATCTGGTGCGCGGCGAGGCGTTAATCCAGCGCGGCACTATCACCACGCAACGCCTGAGCCAGCTGCAATCGCAAGTCGATGTTCTGAATGGTGAAATACGCGGGGTCGAGGCGCAGCAACTGGTCATTAAACAACAAGTGGCCGAAGGCGAGGTTCTGTCCCCCGAAGCAGGCATCGTACTGTCCGTGCCCCCTGCAAAAGGGTCGGTTATCACTCCTGGCGAAGGCATTGCGGTGATCGGCGGCGGCGGTGTTTTCCTGCGTCTGTCGGTGCCTGAACGCCATGCGACAGCCTTGAATGAGGGCGATGAAATCGTGATCGGCGAGGGCCAGACCGGTCGGCTTGCCAAAATCTATCCCCAGATCAAAGGTGGCCGTGTGTTGGCCGATGTCGAGGTCACGGGCCTTGATGACCGTTTCATTGGGCGGCGCGTTCCCGTGCGCCTGCCAGTGGGTGAGCGCACAGCGCTGATGGTGCCGCAATCGGCCATCACCATGCAGGGCGGCATTGATTTTGTGACGGTCCAAGTGAATGGCGATACGATGCGCCGCGCTGTGGTTCTGGGGGCCGAAGTGACGCGTGACGGTGAAATCTGGCTCGAGGTTCTGACCGGCGTCACTGCTGGTGATGCGCTGGTGACCGATCATGAGTGATAACCACACCGGACAGGTCGGCGCGCTGGGCATTGCTGGCCAACTGACCCGCAAATTCATCGCCTCACCGCTAACCCCGCTGCTGCTGCTGGCATCCTTTGCCGTCGGCATGATCGCACTGGTTAGCCTGCCGCGCGAGGAAGAGCCGCAAATCTCGGTGCCCTTGGTCGACATCCACATCGAGGCGGCGGGCCTAAAGGCCGAAGACGCGGTGAAACTGATCACCGAGCCGTTAGAAGCCATCGTCAAAGGCATTGATCAGGTCGAGCATGTCTATTCCCTGACCCGCGACAATCAGGTGATGGTCACCGCACGTTTCATTGTCGGGGTTGAATCCGAAACCGCAATTTTGCGCGTCCACGACAAACTGCGCGCCAATATGGACCGCATCCCTGTCGGCATTCCCGAACCATTGGTGGTGGGGCGCGGCATCAATGACGTGGCGATTGTTACGCTAACGTTTTCGCCCAAATCCGGCCAAGACGCGATGACCGCCAACGATCTGACCCGTATCGTGCGCGAGGTTGAATCCGAGATCAACAAAATCGACAACGTCGGGCTGACCTATATGGTCGGTGAAACCGGAGAGGCGCTGCGTGTTGCGCCAAACCCCGAAAAACTCGCACTTTACGGCGTGACGCTGCAACAGCTGGTCGGCAAGGTGAAGGGCGCAAATTCGGCATCGCCTGCCGGAACCGTGCGCGATGGCGGCGAGCAGATTAGCCTGATTTTGGGCGGTACCCTCTCGACCCCCGACCAGATCGGCAACCTGAAACTAACCTCGCGCGATGGCCGTCCGGTTTACGTACGCGATGCGGCCGACGTTAGCTTTGTCACTGATCTGGACGAGGTGCATGTTTCCACGCTGCACCGCGTTGGTGATCATGACATCGAGCGTATGCCTGCGGTCACATTGGCCGTGGCCAAACGCGCTGGCGCCAATGCGGTGATGGTGGCCGAGGCGATCCTCCACAAGGTCGAGAGCCTTGAGGGAAACCTGATCCCCAACAGTATAGACGTCGAAGTGACCCGTGATTACGGCGAAACGGCGGATGAAAAAGCAAATGAATTACTGTTCCACCTGGGCCTTGCCACCGTTTCAATCGTCGCACTGGTGCTGATTGCCATCGGTTGGCGCGAGGCCATCGTGGTCGCCGCCGTGATCCCGATGACCATTTTGCTGACGCTGTTTGCCGCGTGGTTGATGGGCTACACCCTGAACCGCGTATCACTGTTCGCGCTGATCTTTTCCATCGGTATTCTGGTGGACGACGCCATTGTGGTGATCGAAAATATCGCCCGCCACTGGGGCCTGAAACGCAAAAGTCAAAGCCGCATGGGTGCCGCGATTGCAGCGGTGGCCGAGGTCGGCAACCCGACCATCGTTGCCACTCTGACCGTGGTGGTCGCGCTGTTGCCGATGTTGTTTGTATCCGGCCTGATGGGGCCATACATGAGCCCGATCCCAGCCAATGCTTCCGCCGCGATGATCTTCAGCTTCTTTGTCGCCGTGATGGTCACCCCTTGGCTGATGATGAAGGTCGCGGGCAACGCCGAAATGCACCACGACGAAGACGCCGAAGCAGGTGGGCGGTTGGGCAAACTATACACCATCGTTGCCCGCCCCTTGTTGAAATCCAAAGCAGTCAGCCTGACATTTCTGCTGGTTGTTATCGTGGCGTCCTTCGGCTCGCTCGCCGCGATTTACACCCGCGATGTAACGGTCAAACTGCTGCCATTCGATAATAAATCCGAACTCAATATTGTGATCGACCTGCCCGAGGGCGCATCGGTCGAAGCCACAGACGCCGTGGCGCAACAGGCAGCGCGTATCGCGTTGGGGCTGCACGAAGTCGTATCAGTGCAAACCTATTCCGGCACCGCTTCGCCGTTTAACTTCAACGGGTTGGTGCGCCACTATTTCCTACGCCAGTCGCCTGAATTGGGCGATGTGCAGATCAATTTGGAGGCCAAAGACGAACGGGAACGCTCCAGCCACGAGATCGCGCTGGAACTGCGCGAATTGCTGACCGAAATGGACGTGCCGCCGGGCACCAACATCAAAACGGTTGAACCGCCCCCCGGCCCGCCGGTGATCGCCACCTTATTGGCCGAAGTTTACGGCCCCGACGCCGACATCCGCCGCGAGGCTGCACGCCGCATTCGCAAGGCATTTGAGGCCGTGCCTTATGTGGTCGATGTCGATGACAGCTTTGGTGAACAGCCCCGCCGGATGCGGGCCGATCTATCGCCTGATGATCTAGAGTTTTACCACGTTCAGGAAAGCGACGCGCTGGACACATTGCGCCTGCTGAACAGCCAGATCACCGTGGGTTATTCACACCGTGGACAGGGCCGCCAACCGATCCCGATTGTGGTCGGTCGTGACCGCAGCGACCGCGTGATTGACGAGCGCCTGATGGCGACCCCCGTACCCGCCAACGTATTGCCAGGAGATCGTGGTGTGGTCGAGCTGGGCGACGTGGTGACCATATCCGAGGAACGCGCATCATACCCGATTTTCCGCCACAACGGACGCTATGCCGAAATGGTAATGGGCGAAATGGCTGGTCAGTTCGAGGCGCCGCTCTACGGCATATTGGCCGTGGCCGAGGAGCTGGACAAAATGGATTGGTCGGACATGGAAAAACCCGTGATCAGCCTGAACGGCATGCCAACTGACGAAAGCGTAACCACCCTGCTGTGGGACGGCGAATGGGAGGTCACATGGGTCACCTTCCGCGATATGGGGGCTGCGTTCGGCGTGGCACTATTAGGCATCTATATCCTTGTGGTGGCACAGTTCGGATCGTTCCGCCTGCCGCTGGTGATCTTAACGCCGGTGCCGCTGACCTTCCTTGGCATCATGCTGGGTCACTGGCTGTTTAACGCCCCGTTTTCGGCCACATCAATGATCGGTTTTATTGCGCTTGCGGGGATCATTGTGCGCAATTCGATCCTGCTGGTGGATTTTATCCGGAACGAGGGCGAAGGCCGTGTTGATCTGGACATCCTTATCGCCGCTGGTGCTACGCGATTCAAACCGATCCTGCTAACGGCGATTGCCGCAATGATCGGCGCAGGCGTGATCCTGACCGACCCGATCTTTCAAGGGCTGGCAATTTCACTGCTGTTCGGGCTGGCCACATCGACCATCCTGACGGTTTTGGTGATCCCGGCGATTTACCGCGTGTTCAAAATGTAGTGGATACGAAACAAGAAAGGGGAGCGAAGTTGACCCACCGCTCCCCTTTTACATCCACACCTACTGAAGAAGAGGTTCCCAGAAGGCAGCGGATAATTCACGTTAGCGTTAACATAGCTATAACATCAACCTTGGACAAGTCGGATTTACCCGCTAACAATGATTTATCTGGCCAAACAGGATATTAATCAGTGTCACCACAACACAACCCGTCCAAACGCCCCCTGACCTTGCGCGATGTATCCGAGGCCGCAGGGGTCAGCGAAATGACGGTCAGCCGTGTGTTGCGCAACCGCGGTGATGTGTCTGACGCAACCCGCCTCAAGGTGAGCAAAGCCGCCAAATTACTGGGCTATGTCCCCAACAAAATTGCCGGGGCGCTGGCCTCGCAGCGGGTCAATCTGGTGGCTGTGATCATCCCGTCGATGTCCAACATGGTGTTCCCCGAGGTGATGACATCGATCTCCGAGGTGCTGGACGAAACCCCGTTGCAGCCAGTGATCGGGGTGACCAATTATTCGCCCGAAAAAGAAGAATCCGTGCTGTTTGAAATGCTGTCATGGCGCCCATCCGGTGTGATCATCGCGGGGCTGGAACACACGGCAGCGGCGCGTGCGATGATGCAAAATGCCGATGTGCCAATTGTCGAGATCATGGATCTGGATGGCGACCCTATTGACGCCATTGTTGGTGTGTCGCAACGCCGCGCAGGGCGTGAAATGGCCGAGGCGATTATTGAACAGGGCTATCGCAAAATCGGGTTCATGGGCACCAACATGCCGCTGGATCATCGTGCGCGCAAACGGTTCGAGGGGTTCACCGAAGCGCTGGCCAAGGCCGGTATCGAGATCGCGGATCAGGAGTTTTATTCTGGCGGCTCGGCCCTTGTGAAAGGGCGCGAGATGACCGAGGCCATCCTGAAACGCTCGCCCGATCTGGATTTTCTGTATTATTCAAACGACATGATCGGGGCGGGTGGTTTGTTATACTGTCTTGCCAACGGTATTGATGTGCCGGGTCAGGTCGGGCTGGCCGGTTTCAACGGGGTTGAACTGCTGGACGGGCTGCCCAAACAGCTCGCCACAATGGACGCCGAACGCCACCAGATCGGACGCATCGCCGCCCAGATCATCGCGGCGCGGGCAAATGGCGAAGAGGTGGAAACACGCGTCGAACTGACCCCAAAGCTGCAATTCGGTGATACACTGAAGCGCTAAATCTTGACGCTGGGGTTGCGCCGTACCAGACGCAAAATGATTGCCAGTGTCGACATGCATATCCAGAAAACCTGAACCAATGCCGCTGCCAGATTAAAGCTGTTGGTCAATTCGACCAGAACAAGCGACGCCGCACAGAAATTTATCCCAAAATATGTCAGACTGTCACCGGTCAAAAACCTGAAGGTCAGCAGCGTATAATTCAACACATATAAAAAGAAGCCCACCACGCCGAGCAACTCCAAAATGCTTTGTGAGTAATAGAGATGTTCCATCATTCTACTTCCAAAATGCAGTGCATAAAATTATATTGAATATGCTTCTACCTAGCAGTTTCGCTAAAATCGGTCAGGTGGGGGATTCCTTACCTAGTGTCAATTGGGCGTTATTAGGCGGGAACCCGCATTGGATTTCTTGCGCATCGCCACTTGACCTTCCAGTAACTAGAGGGTCTATCTGATTACTGAAGCCAACATTCAAAAGCCGGTGAACCCATGAACGATCAAACTGTAACCTCATTCCAAATCGAAGGCTTGAACTGTGCCTCTTGTGCCGGACGCGCCGAAAAAGCGCTGAACGCGATCAACGGCGTGGCCAAGGCCACCGTCAATCTGGCCGCCGAAACCGCGCAGGTTTCCTATGATGCGCCCGCCGACACCCACGCGATGATCAAGGCCCTGTCAGACGCCGGATACCCCGCCGCCACCCAAGAAGTGACGCTGGAGATCGAAGGCATGAGCTGCGCCTCTTGTGTTGGGCGTCTGGGCAAGGCCATCGCGGCCAGCGACGGGGTGGTGGATGTGTCGGTCAACCTCGCCACCGAAACCGCAACCGTGCGCTACGCCACCAAGGCCACAACTGTAGGGCAGATCATGGCCACCGCCACCGCCGCCGGATACCCTGCCAAACCGAAATCGGGCGAAGCCGCCGATGTCGATGATCGTGCGGAGCGTAAAGCGAGCGAAATCACCCGCCTTGGCTGGCTCACCCTGATCGCCGCACTGCTGGCGCTGCCGGTGTTCGCCGTTGAAATGGGCAGCCACTTCATCCCCGGTGTGCACCACTGGGTCAACGCCAACATCGGGGCGCAAAACAGCCGCCTGATGCAGTTCGTCCTGACCACGCTGGTGCTGTTCGGCCCCGGCTTGCGGTTTTACAAAATCGGCATCCCTGCGCTGCTAAAAGGTGCGCCCGAAATGAACTCGCTCGTGGCGCTTGGCACCGCTGCTGCCTACAGCTTTTCGGTGGTCGCCACCTTCGCCCCGCAATTGCTGCCCAAGGGCACCGATAACGTGTATTTCGAGGCCGCCGCGGTGATCATCGTGCTGATCTTGCTGGGCCGCTACCTTGAGGCCCGCGCCAAGGGGCGCACCGGCGAGGCGATCCGCAAACTGGTGGGGCTACAGGCCAAAACCGCGCGGGTTGAACGCGGCGGCGAAGTGGTGGAACTGGCGATCGAGGACATCGTGCAGGGCGACATTCTGCATGTGCGCCCCGGTGAAAAAATCGCGGTGGATGGCACGGTGTTAAGCGGTGCATCTTATGTCGAGGAAAGCATGATCACCGGCGAGCCAGCACCAGTCAAGAAAGCCGAGGGCACAGATGTGGTCGGCAGCACCATCAACGGCGAGGGCGCACTGGTCTTTCGCGCCACCAATGTCGGGGCCGACACGGTGCTGGCGCGGATCATCCAGATGGTCGAGATGGCCCAAGGGGCGAAACTGCCGATTCAGGGCTTGGTCGATAAAATCACCGCCATATTCGTGCCCGCCGTTCTGGTGGCCGCCGCGCTGACATTCACGCTCTGGTTCATCTTTGGCCCAGCCCCCGCGCTTAGCTTTGCCTTGGTTGCGGGCGTGTCCGTTCTGATCATCGCCTGCCCCTGCGCCATGGGTCTGGCCACGCCGACCTCGATCATGGTCGGCACTGGGCGGGCCGCCGAAATGGGGGTTCTGTTTCGCAAAGGCGACGCGCTGCAAATGTTGCAAGAGGCCAGCGTGGTGGCGCTCGATAAAACCGGCACCCTGACCGAAGGGCGCCCCGAGCTGACCGACTATACCGTGGCCAAAGGGTTCCTGTTTGACGACGTTTTGCGCCTTGCGGCGGCGGTTGAATCCACTTCGGAACACCCGATTGCCAAGGCCATTGTGCGGGCCGCAGCCGAGAAAAACATGACCTTGCCGATGGTCAGTGATTTCACCTCGATCACCGGATACGGGGTGCGCGCTGTGGTGGATGACAAACAGATCCTGATTGGTGCTGACCGCCTGCTGACGCGAGAGGAGATCGAGTTCGAGGCGTTTCAAACCCAAGGAAACGAGTTGGGCCAATCCGGTAAAACCCCGCTCTATATCGCAATTGACGGTGTGGCCGTTGCCGTTCTGGCCGTGTCGGACCCAATCAAGGAAACCACCCCCGCCGTGATCAGAACCCTGCATGATCTGGGCCTGAAGGTTGCGATGATAACCGGCGACAACCAAGGCACCGCCAACGCCATCGCCCGCGAGTTGGGCATCGATCATGTGGTGGCCGAAGTGCTGCCCGACGGCAAAGTCGCCGCTCTGAACGAATTGCGCAGCGCGGGCACAACGCTCGCCTATGTCGGCGATGGCATCAACGACGCGCCTGCGCTGGCGACCGCCGACGTGGGCATCGCCATTGGCACCGGCACCGATGTCGCGATCGAGGCCGCCGATGTGGTGCTGATGTCGGGTGATTTGAACGGGGTAGTCAACGCCTTTGACATCAGCCAGCGCACCATGCGCAACATCAAGCAAAACCTGTTTTGGGCGTTCGGCTATAACGTGGTGCTGATCCCCGTTGCGGCGGGCCTGCTGTATCCGTTTTACGGCACCATGCTGTCGCCCATGCTGGCGGCGGGCGCGATGTCATTGTCCAGCGTTTTCGTGCTGACCAATGCGCTGCGCTTGCGATGGGTGAAACAGGCGGTGTAACACATGCGGTTTTGATTTGCGCAAACCCCGCATCCATGCGCAAACTGCTTCCAAGTAACCGCAGGAAACCCGATGCCAAACGCCAACCTCTATGCCCTTTTTGCGTCACGATTCCCGCCCGACCGCAGCGCCCCTTTTCTGCAACACGCCCGAGGCATCACCAGTTTCGCCCAACTTGACGACCAGTCAGCCCGCATTGCCGCCGTCCTGAAATCCAGCGGTGCCGCCAAAGGCGACCGCGTCATCGTGCAGGTCGATAAATCCCCCGAGGCCGTAATGCTATACCTCGCGTGCCTTCGCGCGGGGCTTACCTTTATCCCGCTCAACACCGCCTACACCATCGCCGAAGTTGCCTATTTCATCAAAGATGCCGATCCGTGCATTGTGGTGTGCAACCCGCAATCCGAACCCGAAATCAGCGCGCTATGCAGCACAACCCACACGCTTGATGGTGCGGGTAATGGCAGCCTGATTGACCAGATGAACGCCACCGCTGCTGACCCCGAGATTACCCAATGCACCGGTACTGATCTCGCCGCGATCCTCTATACCTCCGGCACCACGGGGCGCTCCAAAGGGGCGATGCTGACCCATGACAACCTTGCCTGGAACGCCCTTGTGCTGCACCAATATTGGCAATGGGAACCCGATGACGTGCTGCTGCACGCGCTGCCGATCTTTCACGTCCACGGGCTGTTCGTCGCCCTGCATTGCGCGTTGCTGAACGCCAGCAAAGTGATCTTTCACGACGTGTTCAACACCGACAACATCATTGCTGCCCTGCCCGAAACCACCGTTCTGATGGGCGTGCCCACCTTCTATACCCGTCTGCTGGACGCCGCAGATTTCAACGCGCAAACCTGCAAGAACATGCGCTTGTTCATCTCGGGGTCAGCCCCCCTGCTGCCCGAAACCTTCACCAGTTTTGAGCAACGCAGCGGCCACACCATTCTGGAACGCTATGGCATGACCGAGGCAGGCATGATCACCTCGAACCCCTACGTCGGCCAGCGTATCGCCGGCACCGTCGGTGCGCCCCTACCCAGTATCACCGCCCGCGTTGCCGATACGGATGGCCATGAACTGCCGCGTGGCGAGGTTGGTATCCTTGAAATCAAAGGCCCGAATATCTTTGCAGGCTACTGGCAAATGCCCGAAAAAACCGCCGAGGAATTTCGCCCAGACGGGTTCTTTATAACTGGCGACATGGCCACGATGGATGCAGACGGGCGCATCGCAATCGTTGGCCGCGCCAAGGATTTGGTGATCACGGGCGGCTATAATGTCTATCCGAAAGAAGTGGAACTGGTCATCGATGCGATATCAGGCATCAAGGAAAGCGCCGTGATCGGCCTTACCCATCCCGACCTAGGCGAAGCCGTAACCGCCGTTGTCGTAGTGGATACCGGCACCACAATTACCGAGGCCAAAATCATCGCCGACCTTGCCGGATCACTGGCGAAATTTAAGCAACCCAAGCAGGTCATATTCGTCCCCGAATTGCCGCGCAACACGATGGGCAAGGTGCAGAAAAAAGCGCTGCGCGAAACCTACGGCGCACTTTATCAGCCCTTAAAAAAAATAATTTCCAAGGATTGACGCCGCGCGTCCGTCTAACCAATTGTGATGCGCATGGAAACTACAGACGAAACACTGGCCCAAGCCGCTGCAAATGGTGATCGCGAGGCATTCTCGCTTTTGCTTGCGCGCAACTATGACCGCCTGTTCGGCCTGTGTTTCCGGCTGACAGGTGCCCGCGCCGATGCCGAGGATCTGACGCAGGATATCTGCGCCGCCCTGCCCGCCAAACTGGGCGGTTACAAACGTCAGGCACAGTTCTCGACGTGGCTGTATCGCGTCGCGGTAAATGCGGCACACGACAGGCGGCGGCGGCACGCCACCCATGCGCGCGCCGCCGATGGCTGGGGCGATTGGGAGGTGAACCGTGTGGCCACAAATAAGGAAACGCAGGATGGGGTGGATTGGCTGACCCAAGCCATGTCCAGCCTGTCCATCGAGCTGCGCGACACACTGGCGCTGACGTTAGAGGACGAGATGACACACCGTAAAGCAGGCGAGGTTTTGGGCGTGTCCGAGGGAACAATTAGCTGGCGCATGGCCGAGGTGAAAAAGCACCTGCGCGTGATGCACCAAGAGGAGCAAAAGGCATGACTGATGATCTGACGCACCTAAAAGACGCCATGCGCGCGGCCACACCCAAGCCGTCCAAAAAAGATGCCGATCTGGCGCTTGCAATGAAAAATTTCGACGATATGCAAAATTCCCGCCAAGGATCGGCGAACGGGGCCCGTCTTACTACTGATCACCCGACAATCACGTCGCGGTTTACATCAGGAGTAATTCATATGTTTCATTCCCTAACCACCCGCGGCGCATTGGCGGCAACCACATCAATCACCGCCGTTGGCATCGGTGTTTTCCTTTATGCACAGCAAGGCAACATCCGCTTTGAATTGCCAAAACCGGATGCCGTGGTGGCCGAGCTTCCTGTGAATACCCCCGTGCTTCACGATCAGGTCGAAGCCCTTATCGAGCAGTCATCTGTGGATGAAACAACCGCTACAGCACAGACCGACACACGGCGAACACGCGAAACCGCCGAACTTAGTCAGGAAGAAGGCTTTGCTGCCGGTGCCATTGCTGCGCCAGAAGCCGAAGCGGACATGGTGATGGCCGAAATTGCCCCGTCTGCGCCCCCCGCATTTATCCGCAAAGCCGCGCCTGTTCCCATGGGCGGGATTACTTCTGGGGCACTTGGATACGACGACGTTGTGATCCACCCTGAACCGAACACCGAGAAATTCGCCAACGCCGATGCAAACCCCGTCAAAATCACCACGGATACCCCCGTCTCGACCTTCTCGATTGATGTCGACACGGCGTCCTATTCGGTGATGCGCTCCTCCCTGATGAACGGCTATGCGCCGGATCCGCAATCGGTGCGGATCGAGGAAATGATCAACTATTTCCCGTATGACTACCCCGCACCAGACGCCAATGAGGCTCCGTTCAAACCCACTGTCACCGTGTTCCCGACCCCGTGGAATGCAGGCACGCAACTGGTGCACATCGGCATTCAGGGCACCATGCCCGCGCTCGAGGATCGCCCACCGCTGAACCTTGTGTTTCTGATCGACACATCCGGGTCCATGGCATCGCCCAACAAACTGCCGCTGTTGATCCAGAGCTTTCGCCTTATGCTGTCCGAACTGCATGACGAGGACGAAGTGTCCATCGTCACCTATGCGGGCAGCGCCGGTCAGGTTTTGAAGCCAACCAAAGTATCGAACAAAATCGCGATTATGGCCGCGTTGATGCGTCTTGATGCAGGTGGGTCAACCGCTGGCCAGCAAGGCTTGCAACAGGCCTATGCGGTGGCCGAGGAAATGCGCTCAGATGGCGAAATTAGCCGGATCATTCTGGCCACCGATGGCGATTTCAACGTCGGCATCAGCAACCCCGACCAGTTGAAAGATTTCATCGCCAAAAAACGCGACAGCGGCACCTATCTGTCGGTGCTCGGCTTTGGTCGTGGAAATCTGGATGACGCCACGATGCAGGCGCTAGCCCAAAACGGCAACGGCCAAGCGGCCTATATCGACACCCTGTCCGAGGCACAAAAAGTGCTGGTGGATCAATTGGGCGGCACCCTGTTCCCCATCGCCAATGACGTGAAGATACAGGTCGAGTTCAACCCCGCCCAAATCGCCGAATACCGCCTGATCGGATACGAAACCCGCGCGCTGGCGCGTGAGGATTTCAACAACGACACAGTGGACGCAGGCGAGATTGGCGCAGGCCATTCAGTGACCGCGATATACGAGATCACGCCGGTTGGATCAGACGCCATACTGAACGACGCATTGCGCTACCAACCCGCCGCCGATACTGACGGCAATGGTGAACTCGGCTTACTGAAACTGCGCTATAAAACCCCGGGCGAGGATGTCAGCCAATTGCTGACCACCCTGATCACATCAGGCATGGGGCAGGCCACAGATGATATCCGGTTTTCGGCGGCCATCGCTGGCTATGGCCAATTGTTATCAGGCGGAAAATACCTGCAAGACTGGAGCTATAACGAGTTGATCACCTTGGCCAATGAAACCAAGGGCGAAGATGCTTACGGCTATCGCAGCGAGGCGATCAAACTGATGCGGTTGGCAAAAAGTCTGAGTGCTGAATAATCCCATCATTGTTCCATAAATATCCGCGCCGCAGGCACAAAAGTTACTTGCCTGCGGCGCGGATATTTGAACAAAAGAGAAACAGGGCGCGAAGCATTCAGCCTCGCGCCCTGTTTGTCACATCTCAAAGCCGGTTAGTTAACCTTCTTGGCTTTCTTCGCCTTGCCCTCGACCACTTTCGCAGCCACCGGTGTGTCCGAAGCGATCCGGATCTGGCGCGGTTTCAGCGCCTCGGGCACTTCGCGTGTCAGGTCAATATGCAGCATCCCGTCAGCATGGGCCGCCCCTGTCACGCGCACATGATCTGCCAGATGAAAGCGGCGCTCAAACGCGCGGGTGGCGATGCCGCGATGCAGATAGCTGCGCTCGACTTCTTCCAGCGCTTTGCGGGCGGCAATAATCAGCGTATTTTCACGCACCTCGACCGACAGTTCCTCATCCGAAAAACCAGCGACAGCGATGGTGATACGCCAGGCATCCTCGGCGGTTTTTTCGATGTTATATGGGGGGTAGCTCTGCTTGCTTACGTCATTGGTAAACACGCGGTCCATCATATCGGCAATTTGGTCAAAGCCAACAGTGGCGCGGTATAGTGGTGCTAGGTCAAAATTTCTCATCTCGTTCATCCTTATGTAAGCGACAAATGTTTTGTGCCCTCCATTATGGACAGGCATCGGTAGTTGCCAAACCCGCTTGGCGGCGTCTGGTAATGCTTAGATGGGGGTGGATTTGGATGGTTTCAAGCGAACTCGGTAAAACCGGATCAGAACACGCCTTTGCCCGATCGAAATGCCGCAAACAGACCGGGTACAATGCGGGAAACATCCATTCCAAGGGCAATGTTTCTTCCCGGCTCTCTGATTCCGCTGGAAACAATCGAAACAATGCGCGCACGCCGGCCAGAGCGATCAAACACAGGAGCACCGGATGACCCGAAATGAACATCGCATGTGAACGCTACCAAATCGTCCTGCCTGCCAATCACATCGCATTTTTTTTGCCACGATAGCGTTTCATCACGCCCTTGCGCATACGAAACAACGCTAACTTCGCGTCCCAAATTGGCCAAAGGTTGCATCTTGAAGGGTGCCGCAAAGGCCGTGGCAATAGGTTGATCCAATTGCAGCAGCGCCACATCATGCTGAATATTCATCAGCCTGTCACCGCCGCTATAATTGTAGTTCTTCGATACAACTGCGCGAACAACCCTGCGTGTAGCAACCGGTTTACCATCGCGCAAACCCGCCATGAATATCATGGTCTTCGGGTCGCGGCGCTCACCCGTGCCTTTGGAATACAGGCAATGCGCAGCCGTTAGCACAATGTCGGTCCGCAGCAAGACGCCGGTGCAATACCCCGTGGTGCCGATAACTACTTTGCCCACGGCCTCCCATCCCAAGGTATCCGACCGCAAGGTAAGACGCCGTAATCCTGTACTTTCAGCAAGAGCTGGCAGGGCCAGATTTACAAGGAGCAAGACCGCAATTATCGCAGATTTATGCATTTTCATGGCCGCAAGAATTTTGCGCCGATGCGGCTAATCCCGCCTTGTGTGCTCATGCGGCGCGTTACAGGTTTTGCGCGCTGAAACGGACCTTCGGTTGCTTTTAGCTCTGCCAGAATATCAGCCAACGGTTTTTCCAGTGACATGCCCAGCGATACTTTGCGTCCATTCACATTGGCCATCGCCGAAACCACCGACACGATCCGCGGCACCCCATCGGCGTTCATCAAAAACACCGGCGCACCGGATGATCCGAAATCAACGTCACATGACATGATCAAGGTTCCCGATTGGCGGGCCAACACACGGCAACTCTCCTGGATCGAGGGCGATTCAGCGCGGTCATGCGCATAAGATACAATCCCGACATCAGCGCCCTTGCGGGGCCGCACATCGGTTTGAAACGGCGTGATCGAGGATTTATTGATCGGCCGCGTCAGTTGAAGAACCGCAAGATCATTGCGCACACGGATGTCTTCGGAATCGGCCGCGAACACATAATCGGGGTGCACAACCGCACGTTTCACATTGGCATACGCACTTGCACGCCCGCCACGCCAACCGGCCAGAAACTCGATCTTGGTCGCATCCACCATTTGCCCGTTGGCCTTGTTAAACACACAATGCGCGGCCGTCAGCACCAGATCAGGCGCAATCAACGCCCCCGTGCACATGTTCCTGCCTGCAACATTCAACCGCCCCACGGCCTCCCAGCCACGGCTGTCATCACCGGTCAGCATTTTGCGCAACCCACTGGATTGCTCGGCAAATCCCGCAGAGGCAAAGCTGGCTAGAAAAACCAGAATACTGAATATTTTACGCATGTTATCTCCACCATTATCGGGCCGTTTTGTCGTAATTAACGGCCCGATAAGGCAGGATTAAGGCTGCTTTTCGGCAATTTCGCGTGGTTTTGGCCCGCCGGTCGCCCAATCCAGCAGCTCGACCGTATGCACCACCGGCACCTCGGTTCCACCGCCAATCTGGATCATACAGCCAATGTTCCCTGCCGAAATCACATCCGGCGTCTTGGCCTCAAGCGTCTGAACCTTGCGCGTCTTCAATTGCTCCGAAATCACAGGCTGCATCAGGTTATAGGTGCCCGCAGATCCGCAGCACAGATGACTGTCCGCAGGCTCGACCACCTCGAACCCGGCCCGTTTCAACAGGGTTTTCGGGTGGGTTTTGATCTGCTGGCCATGTTGCAAGGAGCAGGCCGCATGATAGGCGACACGCATCCCTTTTTGTGCGCCTTGCGGCATATCCAGCTGCATCAACAGCTCGCTAATATCCATCGTCATGTCCGAAATCGTGGCTGCATCCGCCGCCAGCGGGTCATTCCTGAACATATGCCCGTAATCCTTAACCGTCGTGCCACAGCCCGAGGTGTTGATCACCACGCCGTCCAGCCCCTCGCCACGCACCTCATTCATCCATGCATTAATGTTGGCCCCCGCCGACGCGTGCGCCTGTTTTTCCTTGCCCATATGATGGGTCAGCGCCCCGCAACATCCCATACCGCGTGCAATCACCACCTCGCACCCCAGTCGTCGCAACAGCCGGATGGTGGCGTCATTAATGTCGGTGTTCAGCGCCTTTTGCGCACAACCGGTCAGCAGGGCCACCCGTTTAAGGCGCTTGCCTTTGGCGGGAAACACCTGTGGATCATCATTGCGGCTGATCGAAGGGATGCGTTTCGGCGCCATCTTCTGCATCGCTTTCAGCCGCGCATCCGGCATCAAAAAGGCAAAGGGCCGCCCGATCTTTGCGCCCAACAGGGCCAGCCGGAACCGCTTTGGGTACGGAATGATCTGCGCCAAGGTCCAGCGCAACATTCGGTCCATCATTGGGCGTTTATAGGTTTGTTCAATGTAGGTGCGGGCGTGATCGACCAAATGCATGTAGTGCACGCCGGACGGACAGGTCGTCATACAGGCCAGGCAGGACAGGCATTTATCCACATGCTCAACGGTTTTCTTATCCGCAGGGCGGTCGGTTTCCAGCATATCCTTGATCAGATAAATCCGCCCGCGCGGGCTGTCCAACTCGTCGCCCAGAATTTGATAGGTCGGACAGGTTGCGGTGCAGAACCCGCAATGCACGCAGGCACGCAGGATTTCATTGGCGCGCTCGATGTCCGGGTCGCGCAACTGTTCGGGAGTGAAATTTGTTTGCATCAGCCCATCAACCCCGTGTTCAAAATATAGCGCGGATCAAACTGCGCCCGCAATCCGGCACTGATCGTCGCCAATGGTTCGCTTTCTGGTTGGAACCGCGCAAAGCCCGTGCCCCGCACCAATGTCGCATGCCCACACACAGTGCCCATTTTGGCCCGCACATCCGCCCCTAGCGGCATCAAAGCCCAGATCAGCCCGCCGCCCCAATCAAACAAGACTGCATTCGCTCCCAGCCCCGCAACCAGTTGCGGCGCATCCGACGGTTTCACCGAAATGCGCCACACATCACCCACAGCCTCGTGGAACGGGGCAACATCGCGCACCTCTCGCCAGATTTTCACCGAATCTTGCAGAATTTCGGCCTCGCCAAATTCGGCCAACAAACCTTGCAACCGCTCGGCGCGGTAAGCAACTGACGCCGAAAACCCCTCGATGCGCAGCATAGTGCGCGTCCTGTCATGGGCCGCCCCCGACACCTCGAACGATGATCCAAGCGCCGCGGCCATCGCCGCCACAGCGCCACCGTCCGACAACCCGTGCAGCACCACACAAGCGCTGGTCTCCACATCCGGCAACACCTTGAACGCAACCTCGCTGATCACCCCCAGCGTGCCATGTGCGCCCGCCATCAGTTTAACCAGATCATAGCCGGTGACGTTCTTCATCACCCGCCCGCCGTTTTTCAAAACCTCGCCGCGCCCATCCACAAACCGCACCCCGATCAGACTGTCGCGGCACGCCCCTGCCTGCACCCGACGCGGACCGGAAATGTTCGCCGCCACTACCCCGCCAATCGTCGGCGCACCAGTGGTGCCCAGCAATCCGCGATGGTCCATCGGCTCGAACGGTAATCGCTGCCCTTGCGCCTTTAACGCCGCCTCGATCTCGGCCAATGGCGTGCCCGCCGCCGCCACGATGGTCAACGCGCCCGGGTCATACAGACTGATGCCGCTCATCGCAGCGGTGGACAGCATATCGCCATCACACAGAACGTCGCGCGTCCCGTTTCCGACAATCCGCAACGGCCCCTTGGCCGCTGCAATTGCCTCGCTTAGTTGCTTTTCATCGCTTGGTTTCAAGGTCATTGGCTGGCCCGCCGTTCAGCCGTCGCATCCAGCGGGAACACCTTGGCCGGATTAAGCAGCCATTTCGGGTCAAACACATCTTTGACGCGCAACTGCGCCTCAAGGTCTGCCGCGGTGAACTGGTCATACATCAGGTCGCGTTTTTCTATGCCCACACCATGTTCGCCGGTCAAACATCCGCCAACCTCGACGCACAATCGCAGCACATCGGCGCCAAATGCCTCGCATTTTTCCAGATCGCCCAGCTTATTGGCATCATACAATATCAGCGGGTGCATATTGCCGTCACCCGCATGAAACACATTGCCCACACCCAGCCCGTATTCCTTGGACATCTCGCCAATGCGCTTCAAAACATAGGGCAGTTCCGACACCGGGATAGTCCCGTCCAGACACATGTAATCATTGATCTGCCCCATCGCGCCAAAGGCCGATTTACGGCCCAGCCAAATCTTCGCGCTCTCTTCCTCGGATTTGCTCTCGCGCAGCTCCACCGGATTATGTCGCGCCGCGATGCCCATGATTACCTTCAATTGCGCGTCAATCTCGGCGTCTGATCCCTCGACCTCGACGATCAACAACGCCTCGCAATCGGGATATCCCGGATGCGCGAAGGCCTCGGTCGCCTCGATGCAGGGGCGGTCCATGAATTCGATCGCCACCGGCAACACGCCTGCCTTGATGATGTCGGACACACATTCCCCCGCCACCTCGTTGCTATCAAACCCGATCAGCACGGGCCGCGCCCCTTCGGGTTTGGGCAGAATTTTAAGCGTTGCTTCAGTGACCACACCCAACTGCCCCTCGGAGCCACAGATCAACCCCAGTAAATCCAGCCCGCCCGCATCCAGATGTGCGCCACCAACCTCGATTACAGTGCCATCCATCAGCACCATCACCACGCCCAACAGGTTGTTGGTGGTCACCCCGTATTTCAGGCAATGCGCCCCGCCGGAATTCATCGCGATATTGCCGGCAATGGCGCAGGCCAACTGGCTGGACGGGTCCGGCGCGTAAAAGAAACCCTCTTCCTCGACCGCCCCCGTCACCGACAGGTTTGTGCGCCCCGATTGAACCCGAATGAACCGGTTGTTGTAATCTGTCTCTAACACGTCGCTCATTTTGGACACCCCCAAAATCACGCTGTCCGCCGTGGGCAACGCCCCGCCCGCCAGTGATGTGCCCGACCCGCGCGGCACCACCGGCACGCCCATCTCGTGGCAAATCTTCAACACTGCCGAAACCTCCTCGGTGTTGGAGGGCAGCACTGCACATAACGGCGGGCAGCGATAGGCGCTCAGCGCGTCACACTCATAGGCTTTGGTCTCGGCCTCGTCCGAAATCACCGCACCCTTTGGCAACACCGACTGCAACCGCACCACGATCTGCGCTTTTTTCGCTAGTATTTCAGCATCTGGGATAGGCATTTCCATCGGAGCGACTCCTAATTTCACGAATTGGTAAGAAAATATAACCAATTTACGGGGCTGGCAAGTTAAATCCTGACCAGATAGGATCACAAACATGGAACTCCTTGATCGCCTACAGTTTTTCGGCCCGCTCGATCTGACCGCCATCACCCTTTTGGCCACCGCATGGGTGCTGATCGGCTGGATTATTGAGCGTGCAAACAGCAAACACCCCTCGGTTTCAGTCATCATGGCTGGATACAGGCGGGAATGGATGGTCCAGTTTGTCACCCGCGAGCCGCGTGTCTTTGATGCCAACGTCCTTGCCAACTTGCGCCAAGGCACCACATTTTTCGCCTCGGCCAGTATGATCGGCATCGGGGGCGGCCTTGCCCTGATCGGCAACACCGAAAGCCTGCTTGGCATTGCCAAAGACCTGTCACTAGAGGACGCGCCCGCCGTCGTGTGGGAGATGAAAATCCTCGTGGTGATCCTGTTCCTTGCCAACGGGTTCCTGAAATTCGTCTGGTCACACCGGCTGTTCGGCTATTGCGCCGTCATGCTGGCCTCGGTCCCGAATGATGCGACAGACCCCGCGTGCCTACCCCGCGCACGGCAAGCCGCCGAGATCAACATCACTGCGGCGCGCAGCTTCAACCGCGGCCTGCGCTCGGTCTATTTCGCACTCGGCGCCCTCGCTTGGTTGCTGGGCGCAATTCCGCTTTTGGCGGCAACTGCCTTTACCGTGCTGATCCTGTGGCGGCGCGAATTTGCCTCGCATTCGCGCAGTGTTTTGTTGCAAGATGACTGATAAAACACTCACATCATCGTGACGGGACAATTGCCAATCACCCTGACATGGTGCCGCTAAATGACAAGGAACCTGATATGAAAACCCTCGCCCTCGCCTTATTGCTGATGCCCATGCCCGCATGGGCGGATGACCCGACCATTGAAGGCGTACGCGCCCAGAAATCCGGCAGCGGCTGGAATTTTTCCGTTACCCTGTCGCACCCCGACAGCGGCTGGGACCATTACGCTGACGGCTGGGAAGTGCTGGATGCGGGCGGCAACAGCCTCGGCCACCGGACGCTGGCCCATCCGCATGTGAATGAACAGCCGTTTACCCGTTCACTGGGCGGCGTCACCATTCCTGTCGGCACAAAAACCGTTTTCATCCGCGCCCATTGTCTGGTCGATGGTTGGGGGGATCAACGGTTCGAGGTGAATCTGGGCGACTAGAACCAAAGTAGCCGCCTGAATGCATGGAAAATAGACAACTCAATAGCTATGTATAACTGGTATATTCCCATTACATCAATAAGTTACGCCTGAGAGAATAGAACTACTATTCCGGAATAGTAGTTCTATTAATCAAACGCCAAATTGCTCTACAATTCTCTCTCGGCATCCTGCTTACCATCATTAAACCTGTTTAGTTAAGCCAACCAACATTGCAGTTCTGGCGCGATTGGGCCTGCGCCCAATGCGTGGTCAACCTGATTACCTGCGTCCCTCGCGCAGCCACGCCCCAACCGACAGCAGCACCGCCAGCAACAGCGTCAACCATGCAGGCAACAACGGCGTGATCCTCACATCCGCCGTCAAATACGCCTCGCGCGGGGTCAGACCCAGCCATCCGCGCCCGGCCGCTGGGCGCCCCGCCCGCACGTTGCGCACGCTTGGCATTCCATCCTCAATCGCAAACACACCGCCACGCATCACCGCAACCACCGGCAGCAGTTTTTCGCCCGTCGCAATGGTTTCCTCGAACTCGCGCGGGGCGGATGGGCCCAGCGCAATCACCGCGTCCTGCTCCCCGTCACTCAACCGGTACAGCCCGATTTCCGGCCCCTGAAACACAGCCTCGTACCGCCCGGGCGAAACTTGTTTTAACGGCACCACCTGCACCGTGCCATCCGGTGCTCTCACCTCGACATCGCCAACCTCCTCACCCAAGGTCCGGCGGATGATCGTCATGCTTTGACCTCGCGCCTCGGCCCATAGTGCTTCTTCTTCCAGATCGGGTTCTTTCATCATCCAGTGCGCCAAACGGCGCAGCAATTCCAACTGCGGCCCGCCGCCTTCAAACCCGCGATCCCACAGCCACGACTGATCCGACGCCAGCAACGCCACGCGCCCCTCGCCAACCCGATCCAGCACCAGCAACGGGCGGTCATTAATTCCCGTCATCACCGTGTTGCCCGATATTTCCTCGACCTCGATCAGGCGCATCCAGCGGCCCCATCCAGGCCCCTCCTCGCCCTCGGGCACATCGGGCGCAAAGGCTTCTAACCCTTCGGTTACCGGATGGCGTTGGCCAACCTCGGACAGCAACGGTTTGAAGCCTTCCTCTAACACCCTTGCGGTCGGTCTAGCTGGCAGAATATCTGCCAGTGCCGAATGATAAATACTATCGGCTGACGCAAAATCAGGCCCCGCCGCCACCATCAACGCCCCGCCACTTTCAACGTAACTACGCACTGAATCCAGATAGACACCGGGCAGAATTCCGCGCCGTTTATAGCGATCAAAAATGATCAGATCGAACTCCTCGATCTTCTCGATGAACAACTCGCGTACAGGGAATGCGATCAGGGATAATTCCGACACCGGCACCCCGTCCTGTTTCTCGGGTGGGCGCAGAATGGTGAAATGCACCAGATCGACGGAACTGTCGGATTTCAGCAAATTGCGCCATGTGCGCTCGCCCGGATGCGGTTCACCCGACACCAGCAGCACCCGCAAACGGTCGCGCACCCCGTTGATCTGCACCACGGCCACATTGTTGCGGTTGGTCAACTCGCCGTCGCCCTCGGGCACGGTAAACTGGATCACATTCATCCCGCCGTGGGTCAGGGTGACCGGCAGTTCCAAGTCTTGCCCGACCGGCACGGTGAAACTCCGCGCGGGCTCCCCGTCTACCGAAATCAGCAACTCTGACTGCTGGCCCACAGCTGCCGGAACCGCGCCCTGATCATCAATGCGCAGGGTCAGCAGCACCTCTTCGCCCAGAATGGCAAAACCGGGGGCATTTTTCACACTTAAGCGGCGGTCCCAATCGGTTTTATGCCCTGTCAGCAGGGTGTGCACGGGCGCGGTGATCAGCGGCGCAAGGTCAACGTCATGCACTTGCCCGTCCGTCAGTAACAACACCCCCGCAATACGCGATTGCGGGATGTCGGCCAGCGCCTCGGCCACGGCCCTCATCAATAACGTGCCACCATCGCCATCTGCATCCGCCACAGTGGTCACGCGCAATTCGGTATTGGGGCGGGCGGTGATGCGCGCGGTAATATCGGTCACAGCATCGGCAGTTTGATCCGCACGATCACTGATCTTCTGGCTCGCACTTTCGTCCACCACCAGCAGCACTATGTCCGATAACGCCTCGCGGTCCTCTTGTTGCAACGACGGGTTCGCCAGTGCCGCCAACAGCACCACCGCCGCCAACCCGCGCAACGCCCAGCCCGCCAAACCCCGCCAGATGGCAAAGCCGATAAAGGCCAGTGCAACAACCGTCAAAATCGCCAAAACAGGCCACGGGATGATCGGCGAAAACAGGATTGAGCCGCTCATATTCATTGGCCCAACCGATCCAGCAAGGCCGGCACATGCACCTGATCCGACTTATAGTTGCCGGTCAGAACGTACATCATCAGGTTCACCCCGAACCGGTACGCAATCTCGCGCTGGCGCTCGCCGGTATAGCCGCGCCCGACCTGAAACATGTAGTTGCCAGTGTTGTCCACCGCCCACGCCGCAGCCCAGTCGTTGCCGCCAATCACCACCGGCGTCACCCCGTCATTCAGGTTGCGAAATGGCATCCCCTCGGCGCGTTCGGCGTCCACGGGCGCGGCCTCGACCCACACAGCACGGCCCACATGGCGGCCCGGAAAATCCTGTAACAGGTAAAAACTGCGGGTCAGAACGTGATCTTCTGGGATCGGCTCCAGCGGCGGAATATCCAGCCCCAGCGCCAGCTGTTGCAGCTTGCGCCCCTCGGGCGTGGTGCCGGTGCCAAATCCGGCAACATCGCCGTCGCGGGTATCAAACAGGATCATCCCGCCACCGCGCAAATACCGGTTCAGTTTCGCATATGCCTCGGATGATGGCAGTGGTTGGCTGGCCACCACCGGCCAGTAAAGAAAGGGAAAGAACGCCAATTCATCGCGCTCCAGATCAATCGCGATCGGGTTGGCAGGCTCGATCGTGGTGCGCCGGAACAACACGTCCGACAGCCCCATCAACCCCGCATTCGCCACATCATCAACGCGTTTATCACCGGTGATTACATGCGCCAAAACCACCTCGGCTGTGGCGTTGATGGCAAAGTCATCCGACTGCGCCTGCGCCCTGTCCGCCATCGTGATCATGCCCAGCGCCAACAGCGCAGCCACGCCCGAACTACGTGGCCCCGTCAAACGCCCCGACAGCATAAGCGACGCCAGAATGTCCAGCATCAACAGCCCCAGCGCAGCGACCAAAACCGCACCCTTCAACAGGGTTTCACGCGCCGACGACAGCCCCTCGACCGTGATCCGCGCGGGCCATGCCGCCATTTCCAGCACAGTTTCCGCCCCGACAGCATTCACCGCCACACGCCGGTCTTCGCTTTCGTAAACACCGGGCGGCATGTCGGCGCTCACCACACCCGCCGCCAAATCCTCGCCTGCAACTCCGGCCATCGCGCCCGCATCCGCCAACTGCCCGAACGCATCCAACACCCGCACCGGTGCCCATGTGGTTCCGGCCAAATCCTCGTCGCTCAACGCGCCTTGATGCGATGAAACCGCCAACCGCTCCAGCATCTGCACAAACAGACCCGACAGCGGCAGGCTTGACCATTGCGCATTGGCCGTGACGTGGAACAGCACCACCTGCCCTTCACCCATTTCCTTGCGTGTCACCAGCGGCGTGCCATCGGCTAATGAGGCAATCACGCGCTCCGCCAGTTTCGGATCGGGTTGCGCCAGCACTTGGGATGTCACCGTCACATCAGCCGGAATATCCAGCCCGAAAAACGGCGACGTATCAGGGAATGGTTGCAACGCCTTTGGCTGCCCCCAACTCATCGCGCCGCCCACCGTGCGCCCGCCTGCCCGCAACCGCACCGGCATCAACGCATCCTCAACGCTGCGGCTAAGATCGCTCGCCGCCATCCGGATACCGGCAAACCGCACCAGCAATCCACCTGCCTCGACCCACTCGATCAATCCCGCCGTCTGCCCCTCGGTCAGCTTGGCCACATCGGCCAGCACGATCACATCGGGGTTGGCAGGCAACACATCCTCAAGCCCACCCTTGATCAGGTCTGCCGTCGGCTCCAGCGCTTGGTTCAGGTAATGCAAAGGCGACAACAGTTGCAGCCCCTCGCGTGCATCATGCGGCGCGATCAACGCCACTTCGCGCCGCCGCAACCCGTCATCGGCCAACGTCACAGCCCCCGCCGAATTCACCCCTTGCACCGCAAAACGCGAAATCCGGTTGCGCAGTTCCGGCGGTAGGCTCAGCGCCACCTCGCCCGTGTCCGCATCCGCCTTAAACGCCACATCAACCCGCGCCAGTTCCCGTTCCACGCCTGCTGGGTCCAGCCCAATTGCAGCGATGGTCAACGTCGCATCCGCCGCCGGATCACTGCGCACCGCTGTGATCTGCAGCGCGCCATCCTTGATCGTGACAGGCCGCAAGCCCACCACCGCGCTCGCGGTCTGCATCACCGTCACCGGCCCCTTGGCCTCGAACGCCTCCAGCAGCACTTCGCGCCCCTCGCGGGCCAATCCATCCGACAACCAATAGGTTTCAAACCCGTCCGCACCAAACCCGTCCACCCATTCGCCCATATCTTCGCGTGTCGGCTCCCACGCTTGCGGTGTTATCCCCGCCAATCGGGTCTGCCAGACATCCGCCGATAAAAACTGCATTTCACCCGCAGGTAAATCTGTCAAAACCGCCACCGATACCACGCGCCCCGCCCGCGACGCTTCCTCAAGCAGCCCCGCAATCCGGTCCTGACGCTTGCCCCAGTCCTGCGCATCGGCCCATGTGCCATCGGCCACAATCAGCAACGGACCACTGCCCATAGTGTCGTCCTTGGGGTTCAGCACCGGCCCCGCGAACCCGATAATCACAGCCGCAATCGCCAGCATCCGCAACAGCATCAGCCACCACGGCGTTTTGTCGGCATGCACTTCGTCATCGGTCAGGCCTAACAGCAACGCCACCCCGGGAAACCGTCGCCGGATTGGTGCCGGTGGCACCGCCCGCAGTAAAACCCACAAGATCGGCAAAGCGATCAGCCCCAGCAACAACCAGGGTGCGGTAAATCCTATGGGGCCCAGTATAAACATCAGTGCCGCCGCTCCAATGCATGATAGAGCCAGGTGAGCGCCACCCGTGGCGCGTCATTTGTATGGTGGCAGGAATATTGCCAACCCGTTGCATGGGCCAAATCGGCCAGCGCCGCCTTGCGCTCGGCCAACCGTTGCAAATACCGGTCGCGCAAATCACCCGCCTTCAGGGTTTCGTGGCGCATGGTGCCAGCCATGCTTTCAAATATCGTGCGCCCGTCAAATGGGAACGCCTCTTCTTGCGGGTCCAGAACCTGCAGCAATGCACCCTTAACACCGCGATCCGCCGCATCTGTCAGCGCGGCTTTCACACCCTCAAAACCGCCCATAAAATCCGAGATGAACACCGCCCGCGTGTTGGGCCGCATCCCGTGTGTTTCGGGGCTGCCGAAATCCGCATCCCCTGCCACGTCCGATAATTCCTGCACCATGCGCAGCAATTGCCCCTGCCCCGTGCGTGGCGGATTGGCGCTACTGGTCAGCCCGACCCGCTCGCCACCACGCACCAGCAACACCGACACAGCCATCGCCAAAACCCGCGCTCGCTCGCCTTTGGTCACCAAATCTTTGGCCGATGAAAACGCCATCGATGCCGCCTCGTCGACCCACAGCATAACCGATTGCACCGCCTGCCATTCCTTTTGCCGGATGAAATGCACATCGGACCTTGCCGACCGCCGCCAGTCGATCTGGCGCGCCTCGTCTCCGTCTACCGCCACGCGGTATTGCCAGAATTCATCGCCCATACCGGAATGCCGCCGCCCGTGTTCACCCAACAACACCATCGCCGCCAGCCGCTCAGCATCCGCCAAAAGCGGCGGCAACGCCCCCGCCAGTTCTGCCGATTTACGTCGTAAGGCGGCAGGTGTTGTCACGCGGCAGCCTCGTTTCTGGCCACCTGCGCCACCACTGAATCAATCAAAGCCCCCAGCGTTTCACCGCGTGCCTTGGCGGCAAACGACAGGGCCATCCGATGCATCATCACAGGTCGCGCCATATCCGCCACATCATCCAGCGTCGGCGCCAACCGCCCATCCAGCAACGCGGCCGCCCGCACCATCAACATCAACGCTTGCGCCGCGCGCGGCCCCGGCCCCCACGATACATTCTCGCGCACCGCATCAGTGGCCAACGCGTCCTCGGGCCGACAGGCGCGAACCAGATCAAGGATCATCTCCAGCACCGCATCGCCAACCGGCATCCGGCGCAATAACGTCTGTGCCTCCAGCAGTTCCTGCGCGGTAAACACTTGGCTCACTTCGCTTTCTTCCACTCCTGTGGTGGCCAGAATAATCGCCTTTTCCGTATCACGATCCGGATAATCCACATCAATCTGCACTAAAAACCTGTCCAACTGCGCCTCGGGCAACGGATAGGTGCCCTCCTGCTCAATCGGATTTTGCGTCGCCAGCACATGAAACGGCACACCCAAATCACGCTCTTCACCCGCAATGCTCACCTGCTTTTCCTGCATCGCCTGCAACAGCGCTGACTGGGTCCGTGGGGATGCACGGTTAATCTCGTCCGCCAACAGCAACTGACAGAAAATCGGCCCCTCGATAAACCGAAAGGCCCGCTTGCCATCCTTGCCCTCGTCCAGCACCTCGGATCCTAAAATATCAGCGGGCATCAAATCCGGCGTGAACTGTATCCGTGCGCCATTAAGGCCCATCACGGTCGACAGTGATTCAACCAACCGCGTCTTGCCCAGCCCCGGCAGACCGATCAGCAATCCATGCCCCCCACACAACAAAGCGCTTAACGTCAGGTCCACAACACGGTCCTGCCCGATAAACCGGTGCGAAATAGACGCCTTGGCTTTGGCCAGTTTAGCGCCCAGCGCCTCGATATCAGCAACCAGATTTTCAGCTTTACCCATGACAACTCTCCCTTAACGCGGTTATGACAGTATTTAACGGGCAAATTGCATGGGATTCAAACGGCAAACGCTATGAATGATGAAAAGATTGTGAAGCCATCGGCAGAAAGCCTCGCATCTGCCGCGCGAAAGGCCTCAAAAGGCGGGTTGCCGCCGGTGCATCTGTGGAACCCCGATTTTTGCGGTGATCTGGATATGCGGATTGCGCGGGACGGGACGTGGTTTTACCTCGGCACCCCGATTGGGCGGCCTGAACTGGTGCGACTGTTCTCGACCATCCTGCGACGCGATGGCGATGATTACTTCCTTGTCACCCCTGTTGAAAAGGTCGGTATCACCGTCGATGACGCGCCCTTTGTGGCGGTGGATTTCGAGGTAACGGGCAGCGGGGCCGACCAAATCCTGACCTTTGAAACCAACGTTGGCGATACCGTCACCGCAGGCCCCGACACCCCGATCCGCGTTGTGCGCGACCCAGTAACGGGCGAGCCTTCGCCATATGTGTCGGTCCGCGCCAATCTGGAAGCGCTGATTGATCGCAAAAGCTTCTACCGCCTTGTCGATATTGCCGCACACCATGACGACTGGTTCGGCCTGTGGTCCGGCGGGGCATTTTTTCCGATCATCCCAAGTGACGAGTTACCTTAAGATGCCCACATTTTGCGCCAACCTGACGATGATGTTCACTGAACATGCCTGTATTGACCGCTTTAGCGCCGCCAAGGACGCTGGCTTTGACGTGGTGGAAATCCTGTTTCCCTATGACCACCCCGCACAGGAAATGCGCTCGGCCTTGCTCCGCCACGACCTGAAACTGGCGCTGATCAACACCCCGCCACCAAACTGGGCGGGCGGGGACCGTGGCTATGCCGCCATCCCGAATGGCGAAAAGCGCTTTCAATATGATTTCAAACGCACCATGCGCTATGCGCAATTGCTGAAACCCACCCACATCCACATCATGGCGGGTCGCGCCAAAGGGGCTGTGGCCCGCGCAACCTTTATCAAAAACCTGAAATGGGCCGCAGCACACGCCCCGAAACAAAGCCTGACAATCGAGCCGATCAACCAGACCGACATCCCCGGCTATTTCCTGCATGATTTTGACCAGGCCGCCGAGATTCTGGACACGGTCTCGGCCCCGAACGTCAACCTGCAATTTGACGCCTACCATGCCCATATGATCACCGGCGATCTTCCCGCCACATGGGAAACTCACGGTAAGCGCGCCGTGCATATCCAGATCGCTGGCGCAGAAGGGCGGCATGAACCGGTTGGCGGCGATATAGATTACCCTGCCTTTTTCAAACAACTGGATGCGGATGGCTACAAAGGCGTGGTCAGCGGCGAATACAACCCGAGAAACCACACGTTAGATGGGCTCGGCTGGATTAACCTCTAATTAATTTTTCGCTTCTTCTTGCTTCAAATACCTGCGCCGCAGGCAAAAAATCTAATGCGCCTCAGCCCAGTTAGCACCCGTGCCTGCATCCACGATCAACGGCACGTCCAGTTTCACAGCAGGCATCGCCGCCCCCTCCATCACGTCGCGCACCACTTTGGTCACCGCATCAACTGCGCCTTCCTCAACCTCGAAGATCAATTCATCATGCACCTGCAACAGCATCTTGGCGGGCAACCCGTCAATTGCTGCAGGCATCCGGATCATCGCGCGCCGGATAATATCCGCCGCTGTACCCTGTATCGGTGCATTGATCGCGGCGCGTTTGGCAAATCCGGCACGCGGGCCTTTTGATCCCATTTCGGGTGTATGGATTTTACGGCCAAATAGGGTCTGCACATACTTATGTTCCTTGGCAAATTCCACCGTCGCATCCATATAGGTCCGGATGCCCGGGAAGCGCTCAAAGTAACGGTCGATAAACCCCTGCGCTTCTTTGCGCGGAATCCGCAGGTTGCGGGCCAGACCAAAGCCGGAAATCCCGTAAATCACCCCGAAATTGATTGCCTTGGCTTTGCGGCGAATGTCTGGTGTCATCTCATCCAGCGGCACATCAAACATCTCGCTCGCCGTCATGGCGTGAATGTCCAACCCGTCGAAAAACGCCTGTTTCAACGCGTCAATATCGGCGATATGCGCCAATATCCGCAGCTCGATCTGGCTGTAATCCAGCGACAATAATACCTTGCCTTCATCGGCAACAAACGCCTCGCGAATGCGCCGCCCATCCTCACTGCGCACCGGAATATTTTGCAGGTTTGGATCGCTCGAAGCCAGTCGTCCGGTGTTGGCCCCGGCAATCAAATAAGACGTATGCACCCGCCCCGTATCAGGGTTGATGTGCTCTTGCAGCGCATCCGTATAGGTCGATTTCAGCTTGGCCAATTGGCGCCAATCCAGCACCCGCGACGGCAGCTCGTGACCCTCGGCCGCCAAATCCTCCAGCACATCCGCCCCCGTGGCATAGGCCCCGGTTTTGCCCTTTTTGCCGCCCTCAAGCCCCATCTCGTCAAACAGGATTTCACCCAACTGCTTGGGCGAGCCCACATTAAAAGGCCGCCCCGCCAGCGCATGAATATCCGCCTCAAGCCCCGCCATTTTCTGCGCAAACGTGTTGGACATCCGGCTGAGAACATCGCGTTCAACCTTGATGCCATACATCTCCATCTGGGCCAAAACCGGCACCAGCGGGCGCTCCATTGTCTCGTAAACCGTGGTCACCTGCGCCACATGCAAGCGCGGCTTTAGGGTCTGCCACAACCGCAGCGTAATGTCGGCATCTTCCGCCGCATAAGGCACCGCATCCTCGACCTTGACCTTGTCAAAGGTAATCATTGATTTGCCCGCACCCAGCAACGGTTTGATCGGGATTGGCACATGATCCAGATACCGTTCCGACAGCGCATCCATACCGTGATTGTGCAGCCCCGCGTGCAGGGCATAGGACAGCAGCATGGTATCATCAATCGGCGCGACCGCAATGCCGACGCGCGCAAAAATCTTGGCGTCGTATTTCATGTTCTGACCGATTTTCAGGATGCTTTCATCCTCGAGCACCGGTTTTAACATCGTCAAAACCACATCCAGCGCCATCTGCCCCTCGGCCAGCGCATCGGAGGCAAACAAATCGTCGCCAGCACTTTCCTTGTGGGTCAGCGGAATGTAACAGGCCTCGCCAGCCGTAATGCACAGCGAAATGCCGACCAGCTCGACGCGCATGGTGTCCAGCCCCGTGGTCTCGGTATCGACCGCCACATAACCGCGCTCGTAAATCCGTTCGATCCACACACTCAGCGCATCCACATCCTTGACCCACTCGTATTTATCGGCGTCAAACGGCACCGCATCAGGCGTATCCACAGCGGCGGCAACCTCGACAACTTCCGGCGCTTCAACACCCATTTTGCCAGCCACCCGTTTGGTCAGGGTGCGAAATTCCATCTCGCTCAGGAACGCCATCAGCACATCCGGCTCGGGATCCTGCATCTCCAGACTGTCCAGCGTAAAATCCAGATCCATATCCGGCACCAGCGTCACCAGATCACGCGATATGCGGATCAGATCGGCGTTTTCAATCAGCGACTCACGCCGCTTGGGCTGCTTGATCTCGCCCGCGCGTTCCAGCAGCGTATCCAGATCACCGTATTCATTGATCAACAGCGCGGCGGTTTTAATCCCGATCCCCGGCGCACCGGGCACGTTATCAGCACTATCACCGGCCAGCGCCTGCACGTCGATCACCCGTTCCGGCTTAACCCCGAACTTTTCCACGACACCTTCAACCCCGATGCGTTTATTCTTCATTGCATCCAGCATTTCAACGCCGCCGCCGATCAACTGCATCATGTCCTTGTCGGAACTGATGATGGTGCAGCGGCCACCCGCGTCACGCGCCTGATTGGCCAGCGTCGCAATAATATCGTCCGCCTCGAAATTCTCGACCTCGATGCAGGCGATATTAAACGCCCGTGTCGCATCACGGGTCAGCGGAAATTGCGGGCGCAAATCTTCGGGCGCGGGCGGGCGATTGGCTTTGTATTTATCATAGAGATCATTGCGAAACGTTTTGCCGGAATGGTCAAAAATCACCGCCACATGGGTCGGCGCATCCGTGCCCTTGTTATCCTCGATTTGCTTGAACAGCATGTTGCAGAACCCCGCAACCGCCCCAATCGGCAATCCGTCGGATTTGCGCGTCAACGGGGGCAATGCGTGATAGGCACGGAAAATAAACGCCGAGCCGTCGATCAGGTGCAAATGGCAGCCTTTGCCAAAACTCATATCAGTCCCCCCTGAACCAAAATGCTGTTTCCATTCGGGGCACTAAGCCACCGTAAATTTAGCTTTTTTCAACGTAATCGCTGTGAATGAATTTGGTATCGCAATAGGGGCATTCGACCCAGCCATGTTCATTCGGGATTTGCAGCCAGACACGCGGATGACCATCTGCACCGCCGCCATCACAGGACACTTTGAGTTTCTCGACAACTACGGTCTCGGGGGCTTGGGTGGTCATACTCGCTCCATTCATCAGGTTTCGCACCATGATAACGATCCATGACGCAGGGACAAGATCAATCAGCCCCGTTGCAGCATCCGCCCCAGAGGCCGTCCGCCCAGAATATGCACATGTAAATGCTGCACTTCCTGTATCGCATGCGCCCCCGAATTGGCGATCAAACGATAGCCATCCCCCCCCGAACCCGGCTCCACTCCCAACTGCTTGCAAACCGCCCCGATGGCGCGGGTGAAATCAACAATTTCCGCATCCGTCGCCTCAGCCGCAAAGTGATCGTAACACACATATGCCCCCTTCGGGATCACCAGCACATGATGCGGGGCCTGCTCGCTAATGTCATTGAATGCCAATGTATGCTCGGTCTCAAACACTTGCGAGCAGGGGATTTCCCCGCGCAGGATTTTGGCGAAAATATTCTGCTCGTCATAGGTATAGGGCATGCGCATTCCTCAATCGGTAAACAGGTGTTCGGTTTGGGCAATCTCGCGGGCCGTTTCCAGTGGTATATTCAGGAACTCGGCCAAGGCTTGCGCGTTTTCCTCGGGTGATACGGCCTCGCGCACCCGATAGTGGTTTTCAAAATCCGCGTCCCGAATGCGGTCGCTTTCAAACACCACATCATAACGGATTGTCGGCAGCAGGTTGTTGATCGTCTCGAGCGGGGTGCGTTCCCCTGCCAGCCCGACCCGTTTGGCGTGCCCGATCAAATAATCATCACTGAATTCGCAGTCAATCTCCAGCATTTTAGTCTTTGATCGGTCCGCGTAAAAATCCTTTAGCAAATCCACATTGTTCGGATCAAAACACACCAACAACCGGTTCGTGTCGTAATAATCAAACAGCATTCGTGTCAGGGCGCGGCGGTGGCGGGTGCGTTTGCCCAGCGTCGATTGAATACCGCCCAGATCGGGCAATTTCGATCCCTCTTCGTCAAACATGTATTCCAGCACAGGAATGTCCGTCAGTTCGCGAATCTTTGCCACCAACCGTTTGGCCACATGCCATTTTTTGCAGACCACGATCAACAATTCGCGGTCCCGCCCCAAGGTGCTCTCGGTTTCCCAGAACCGTTGCGAAAACCGCCGCCCGATCCGGCCACGGCCCGTTAGAAACTTGAACAGGCTGCGGCCTTCGTCGGAAATCTGGAAATCCACTTCCCCGCTGGCATACAG
>Ga0190303_1000099_pt1 | contig 34306 bp, 33 predicted proteins | sample 48700701_MG_FD_161672 | JGI IMG/M metagenome (GOLD analysis project Ga0190303, IMG submission 161672) | Hydrothermal vent sediment bacterial communities from Southern Trench, Guaymas Basin, Mexico - 4870-07-0-1_MG | ecosystem: Environmental > Aquatic > Marine > Hydrothermal vents > Sediment ... | reverse complement strand
GAACGGGTATAAAAGACCTGTACCTGAACAAAAATTCGCCGATCCTCAATCTGGAATCCCCCTCTTCTCAATCTCCTGAAGAATCCTGTGGGCAACCTCCAGTGCATTCCTTGCCTCTTCAGGTGTAATCTCTGGTTCCCTTTCTCCAAGAATGGTCTCAACAAAGGAAAGGTCTTCAAGATAGAGTGGTTCCTCATCCTTTCCATTCACCTCATCAATTACTATTCTCGGTTCTCCATTTTCTCTCAATAGCCTGTAAACCTGTGCCACCCTGTTGAGAAAATCAATGGATATATAGCAGTACTTCTGGAAGAACCTCAACTTCCTCATCTTATCCTTTGAAACCCTTGAAGCAGTGATGTTGGCAATTGCACCGTTCTCAAACTCAATCCTTGCATTGGCAATATCAATGGAATCTGTCAGAACTGGAACACCTGCAGCACTTATGTATTTTATTGGTGATTTTACATAACAGAGAATCAGGTCCAAATCGTGGACCATCAGGTCAAGAACAACGGAGACATCATCCCCTCTCATTTTGAACCTGGACAATCTGTGTGATTCTATAAAAAGTGGATTTGATATTCTTTCCTTTATGGCAAGGAAAACAGGGTTGAACCTCTCAACATGCCCGGTCATGAGAACAACACCCTTCTCTCTGCTCAGTTCAATCAACTCATCCGCCTCTTCAAGTGAATATGTGAGTGGTTTTTCAATAAAGCAGTGCTTTCCCAGACCAATGATTTTTTTGCCTATTTCGTAATGGGTTGATGTTGGTGTAACAACAAAAACGGCATCAGCACTTTCTATGAGCCCTGAATCATTATCAAAAACTGGAACTTCAAATTCATTCCCTATATTATTTGCCCTTTCCTCATCTATGTCATACACACCTATTACTTCAACACCCTCTATTCTTTTCAGTATCCTGACATGGTGCCTGCCCAGATAGCCTACACCAATCACACCTATCTTTATCATTTATAAACCTCCTATTTTTTCCGGATAATACCCTTAAAAATACATCAGGTCAAGTTGTTTATGGACCAACCCTTGCTACATAAAGGATCCGCTTGGACCTTTTTCTTGCCAGACGGTTTGTGAAACACTCATACTCAACAACAGGCCTGAATCCAGCCTTCAATAGGAGTTCCTTCACCTTCTCAATACTATAACCTCTCTCCCTGTGAACCTCATCAACCCTGTCTCCATCCTTCGCATTCTTCGGGAATACTGAAAGATAAAGGGTGATAACATCACCAGAGAGTTTGTATCTCCATACAGAGTATATATCATCGTCCTCCTCAACAATCTCCTTCTGTCTTGCAATGTATTTTACACCCTCAATTGAATTCATGTCAAAGATGAAAAATCCACCATCTATAAGAACCCTCTTAACTTCCTTAAAAACCTTCAACAGGTCATCCTCCTCAATCAAGTAGTTGAGACTATCAAAGATTGAATAGACAAGGGTAAAACCCTTTTTGAAAGGTAAGGCCCTCACATCCCCGTTCACAATCCTTTCCAGCCCTTTATTCTTTGCCCGTCTCAACATCTCCAGTGAAATGTCTATCCCGGAGAGATCTCTGGCATACTTCTTCATGGGGATTAGACAATTTCCCGTTCCACAGCAAAGGTCAAGCACTGTATCAAAACTTGCTGAATACTTCTTGCCTATTTTATGGATATAATCAATCCAGAATTCATACTCTATGTCCTTCATTAAACTGTCATAGAACGCAGAAATCCTGTCAAATATCAGGTAAACTCCTTTATTATTCCTTTTATCTCCCTGAATCTCTCCTCAAGAACTCCCTTATCTCTGGCCTCAACTATCAGTCTGAGGTATGGCTCTGTGTTTGACTTCCTGAGATTGAACCACCAGTCCTCATATTCCACTGTGAGGCCATCCAGCATGTTTATCTTTCCATCGTAGAATCTATCCTTAACCTTCTCTATTGCGCCATCCTTGTCCTCAATCCTGAAATTCACCTCACCTGTTGAAACATACCTTTTTATTTTCCCTATCACCCGAGAAAACTCAGTATCTACATTTGAAAAGTAGTTGAGAACATGGATAAAGGCAAGTATCCCGCTATCTGCATAGAACATCTCCTTGAAGTAGTAGTGGCCTGCCAGTTCACCACCTATCTTTCCGTCCAGTTCTTTAAGCCTCCTCCGTGCATAGGCATGCCCCACCCTCACCCTCTCAGGTTTCCCTCCCAGTTTTTCAATCTCTTCAACCACACTCCTTGATGTTCTCACATCCACAAGCACCCATTCATCTTTTACCCCCATTTCTCTTGCAAGAATGGCGGTTATCAAATCTGGTGAAACAGGTTCTCCATTTTCATCAACAAAAACACACCTGTCACCATCACCGTCAAAGGCAACACCGAAGTCTGCCCCATTCTCAAGAACGGCATTCTTCAACTCTTCAAGATTTTTGTAATCAAGAGGGTTTGGTGGATGTCTGGGATAGGTTCCATCAATATCAAAGTTAAGCGGGATAAAGTCAATATCAATTTCTGGCAGCACCTTCTCAAGAACAACAGGTGTCGTACCATTGAATGCATCAATGCAAACCTTTAACTTTCTACCAATCCCTACCTTTGAGAGAAGGAAATCAGTGTAATCGGTCAGAAAATACACATCCTTTATGCAACCATTCTTCTCCTTTGAAGGAAGTTCTCCATCCATAATCCTCTCATACACTGCATTCAACCCAAAGTCCCATCCCACGGGGAGAACATCTCTATCAATGATTTTAAACCCATTGTATTCAGGAGGATTGTGGGATGCTGTTACCATAATTCCAGGAAAACCTGTCTTTCCCGCGGCAAAGGAAACCATCGGGGTTGTTATCAATCCCATATCCCAGACACCCACTCCCCTGTCCATAATCCCCTTTACAAGTGCATGTTTCAAAGGATTACCGGATGGTCTGGCATCCCTACCAATGAGAACTTTTTCACTGTTTAGAAAATCAGCAAGTGCCTTACCTATGAGATATGCACCTTCCTGGCTCAACTCTTCAGGATATATTCCCCTTATATCGTATGCCTTGAAAATACTTCTTTCCACCAAACTCCACCTCCTCAATCAGTCCTCTTTTTCTCAGGTCTTTTAGGTATTCATCAAGTTCCTCTTCACCTATATTAAAACCCTGTTGCATGTCCTCTCTGCTCATTGGTCTTATTATCAATGCCTTGAGAATGTTATCCCTTATATTCTCAAAACCTGTCTTTGTTCCATGAAAAACAGTTGATACCTCCACATTTCTTCCAAGCCTCTCCTTCACCTTCCCAAGGAATGCCTCATCAACAGGTTCTATACCTTTTTCTGCAGGTGGCCTCACAACAGTATTAAGATGAACGCCGTCAGGCTCAAGCCTCTTTAAGACCTCGCCAAGACGGGATATATTCTCCTCTGTATCATTAATTCCCTTAGCAAATAGAACCTCAATTATGAACCTGCCCTTGTAAACCTTCCTGAACTCAAAAAGCCCCGCAATATAAAGGGAAAGAAGTATATCCCTGTGGGGTCTGTTCAGTTTCTTATACTCCTCTTCAACAACTGTATCAAGGGATGCTTCAACTATATCTGCATCAAGCAGTTCCTCCCTCACCTCCTTCATCCAGAGGAGAGAACCATTGGTGAGGACAACAACCGGATAATCAGGATAGTTTCTCTTTATGTATTTTATCATCCTTCCAATTTCACTGTTGAGTGTTGGTTCACCTGAACCTGCAAATGTGATATAATCTGGCTTAACACCTTTAACCTGAATCACCTCTTTAAGTTCTCCTGCCATGTCTTCCTTTAGAACAAAGGGCTGCCTATCAATTGTCATGTTGGTTGTCCTTCCAACCTCACAATAAACACAGCTGAATGTACAGGTTTTCAGAGGAACAATATCAAGCCCCAGTGAAACACCGTATCTTCTTGAAGGCACAGGCCCAAAGACTATTCCCACTAAATCTCCACTTCCTCTGGTTTTCCAAAAACCTTTTCGGTCTTTAGAAGAACAATCCTGCCCGTTCCCGGCTTATCAAAGTCGATGTCTTCATCCTTGAGGATTGAAACAAGTTCCTCACCTATATCTGGATTGTCCGTGAGGGCGAGGATAACCTTTGAGTACTTCTTGCTCCCCTCCATCTGAAACCTGAGACCTGCAAATATGGGAACATCATAGGCTAGTGCCCTTGTAAGTGACTGGGATTCAATTATGGCTGCATCCTCAATCCCCAACTCAACAAACAGGCTGAGGATGTCTTCAAGGTATTCTTCCTTGTGCAGGATTATTATTAAAAGATACATTTAATCCCCCTTCTGATGTATTACCCTTCCATTTTTTGTTTTCACCGTCATCTCTTTGGGGAACCTGTCGTCAAAGGCATTGAATACCCTCATTATCTCTTTTACAGTCCTGGCCTTGAGGAGTTCCTCCTTATAGTTCCTTGTCTTGAGCAATCTTGCAATCTTTGCTATGGTCTGAAGATATTCCTTCTTCACATCCTGTGGTGCACCAATCATGAATATCAGGTGAACAGGTTTACCATCCATACTTTCAAAATCCACACCCTGTTCAGAACGGGCAAAGACAACGGATAACTCCTTAACAGAATCGCACCTTGCATGTGGGATTGCCACACCCTCACCTATTCCAGTGCTCTCAATACTCTCCCTTTCAAGTATCTTGTTTATGAACGCATTAACATCCTCAAGGAGCCCAAGTTTATGAAAATGCTCCGCCATCTCCTTTATAACATCCTTCTTCCTCACACTGATAAGGTTCAGTATAACCCTGTCTTCTTTTATTAAGTCTGTTAAAAGCATCAAACACCTCCTGTTTTTGATTTTCCACCTGCCTCTCCCGACCTTGTAACAGCAATCTTTGTTAGGATAGGCCCAAGTGTCTCTGTAATTATAGTTGTGCCAAGGGCTATTGCAATGATTGTGTTGCTGTACATGGGGAACCTGTTAGCTGCAAAGAGTGCAAGCCCTATGGCTATTCCAGCCTGGGAAAACAGACCAAGCCCCGCATACTTTCTCACATTTATTGGTGCCTTACCTATGGCACCACCAATAAAAACACCCGCATTTTTTCCAAGAAATCTCCCAACAAGATATGCAATCGCCACGATACCGAGTTTGAAGAAGTATCGTATCTGCAGTTTTGCACCTGCAAGGACAAAGTAAACAAGATAAAAAGGATAGGCAAAGAACTCAAGGTTTCTGAAGATCCTCCTTGAGTGAGGGGAGTAGTTAACAAAAACAAAACCTGTTGCCATGGCAGCAAGGAGCGGTGAAAAGTGATAGTGGTGCCATGTATTGTAAAGAGGTCCCGTGAAGAAGAAGAGTGTTCCAAGCGTGAATATCACTGCCTGTGTATCATACTTTACCCTTTTCCCAAGATAAACTAAAACAATACCCGCTACTATTCCCACAACAATTGAGACTACAATGTCAAAAATGATGGAGAAGACAACCATTCCCATGTGAAAACCACCTTTACTCAATAGTGCCTGAACAACAGAGGAGGCAATTGAATAAATCGTAATTCCCATTGCATCATCAATCCCAACACAGGCAAGGAGTGTGGATGTAAGAGGACCCTTTGCCCTTAATTCATTGAGAACAAGCACAGTTGCAGCTGGTGCAGTTGCAGACCCAAGTGCAGCAATAATGAGCGCTACCTTATAATCAAGCCCTGCAAGAAGTACTGCTCCAAATATAAAGAGAAAGGCAAAGATGGTTTCAGACACAACAATCCAGGCAATGAACCTCCCCATCTTCGCCAATTCCTTCCTCTTTAACTCTCCACCCACAGAGAATGCTATCATCAGAAGGGCAAGGTTTATGAGCCAGTCAAGCCTTGCCTCAACCTCGGGGGAGATGATATTGAGAAAACTAACTCCAAGCAAAAGTCCTATGATTATATATCCTGTCACAGCAGGAACCTTCAGCCTGGATAGGAGATAGGCACCCAAAAATCCCAAAAAGATTATAATGCCAAAGGCAAAGATATTATTCAATCATACCTCCTGTCATCGCTTCCTTATCCACCCACACCTCAAGAACATCAGCCATAGTAATTATACCAAGACACCTTTTATTCTCAACCACTGGAAGTTCATCCAGGTTATAGTTTAACATCCTTTCCATGGCCCTGTCAAGTGTATCTTCAGGAGAAACATAGAGATTTGTGTAGGTGATTATATCCTCCACCTTCCTGGATACCATCCTTACAAAGAAATCATACCCGATCTCATCAATACCTGCCATCAAAGGAAAGGCAACACCCCCAACCGCCCTTATTGTTGTAAAACCCTTGAATACACCGTTTTTATCCTGCATCACTGCAATTCTTGTACCGGGATTGTCTGCAAAGTGGAGTATGAGTTCCTCCACTGTCTCCCCCTCAAATGTCTTAATCCCCCTGTTCATTATTTTTCCCATGAGTTTTCTAACCTTTATCCTTCTCATCCTTACCTCCCATTAAAGCCCTTAAGATAAAAGGTGTTATGAGTGCACTGAGTACAACGAGCATGATTGTAGCCGTCATATCTGCCTCTGTCAGGAGACCTTCTTTAATACCAAGTGCTGCAACAACAAGGGCAACCTCTCCTCGTGGCATCATTCCCGCTCCTATGGAAAGCGATTCCTTCACACGCCTCAAACCCAAATATGCACCACAACCTGAACCCAGAAACTTTGAAACGAGTCCAATGGCAACAAAAACAAGGGCGAACAAAACATCACTTCCAAGTTTATGGAAGGCTGCCATAAGTCCGAGCTGGACAAAGAAAAAGGGGATAAAAAAACCATATCCAATGGTATCAACCCCTCTCTTTATGTTTCTCCCCTCTATTGTATTGCCGATTAGAATTCCTGCAAGGTATGAACCCGTTACACCAGCAATACCAAGTTTTTCTGCAAAAAAGGCATACAGGAGCATAAATCCTATGCCTGCAGCAAGCACGGGCTCCCTGACCCTGAGCCTTGCAAAGTATCTCAAAGCATAAGGAATAACATACTTACCAAAAAGAAGTGCACCTGTAAAGTAAAGCAGAATTTTTAAAAAGGCAAAAACAGGGCTCCCTCCCTTTCCAGTGAAGGATACAATGAAGGTAATGATTATAAGTGCAATTATGTCATCAAGAACCGCTGCACCAAGTATGGTATAACCAGGAACCGTTCTGAGTTTATTCATGTCAAGAAGGGTTATGACCGTAACACTCACGCTTGTGGCTGTGAGTATTGTTGCCAGAAAGAGCATCCTTCCCATACCCGCATGAATAAACAATGAAAGGAGTATTCCTGAGACAAAAGGGAAAAGCACCCCAAGCCCTGCAACCAGCATGGCTGTCTTTCCTGTCTTGAGCATCTGCTTTGTATCGGTCTCCATACCTGCTATAAACATTAGAAAGAGGATTCCCATGTGGGAGAGGAATTCAAAAATGGCATTGTCTTCAAGTAGTCTTAAACCAGAAGGGCCAATGAAGATACCAAGCAGAAGAACACCAATCACAGGTGGTATCTTCGCCCTGCCCGTGTATTCTGAAACAATCCTGGAAAGGATTAAGAGAAGGCCAACCCAGAAGAGCTGGATGAGCATCACTGGCCTTCAGGGCTTTCCTTGATTATCGCCTCTGTAAAGTCCTCTGGTGTGACGCCAGGGGCATCTATCTCACCCTCATCATAGGCATCCCCTATCCTCTCAAGCACCTTCCCCTTATCCCTCTTTGCATCTATTACCCTTTCCTCAATTGTTTCAATCCCCTCTTTGGGGTTCATGGTGAAATCACCTGTGATCCCGATGTCCCTGATTATGTCCTCAACCACATCCTGTGCTGTTCTTATAAGCCCTCCCTTTGCCTTGTGCGAGGTATATATCAACTCAACACCTGACTTTATCTTCACCCTATCAGGCTTCTTTGTTGTTGGCCTGAATACAAACTCGGGGGACACAAGAATATTCGCAACCTCTTTGACCTTCCTCAATGTATCTTCCTTTATCCCGGTGGGTTCAAGCCTGCCAAGGGTCTTCTGGAAGTTCTCAATCAAAACCCTGACAACATCATTCCTGGGAGGGATCTCCCCGAGTTCCTTCCTCATACTGGATACATATTCCTTCAGGTTTTTAAACACCTTATCCCTGAATTTTTCGTCAGGAACCCTGATCACCTTTGCCATTGTATCATGGTCAAAATCAAGGATAATTGAACCCACAAACACCATTGAATTTCCAATATTGGCACCCCCAAGCCCCGCAATCTTCCTTCCCTCTGCTGTTATTATATCGTTCACCTCCCTGAAATCTGTTTTGATACCAAACTTCCCATAGGTCTCAATGGGCGGAACCGAAAGCATCCTGTATATATCAGAAAACTTTTTCGGGAAGTATGTGTTATTCTTATTCCAGATAACATGATAGAATATCTGGCCATTATCAAGGAGACAGGTTCCACCTCCAACCTCTCTTCTTATGAGTGGAAGCCCAGCCTTTTCAAGGTAATCCAGGTCAACCTCCTTCTCCGTAGCCTGTAAATAGCCAACCGAAACATACTGCTGTTTGGGAGAGCATATAACGAGTGCCTCAATCCCCAACCTTGCAAGGGTATGGTAAATTGCCTGAGAAACATCCCAATCAACATCTCCGAGATTTACAAGATACATCGCTCCTCCTTTTTTTCTCTCATATTATTGACCTTTATCTACCTGTCAATCCTCTGAATGTTCCTGCACGGACAAAGTCCCTCCACTTTCAGAACTTCACCAACAAGATAAAGTGAGCCAGTAACAAGAATTGGTCTGTTCAGGCTTTTTACATAACCCCAGGCCTCATTCACAGAACCAAACCCTTTTGATTTCAAGCCAGCCTCTTCTCCCTTCTTCTTCAAAAGGTCTATATCAAGGGCCCTCTTCAGGGGCAATGTGGTGAAGACAAATTCATCTGCTATTCCTTTAAGCTCAAGGAGCATCCTCTTTACAGGCTTCCGCTTCATGGCAGTGAACAGGACCACAGGCTTATCCTCTGTAACCGCTCGCCAGGTATCAACAAGCACACCTGTTGACCTCAGGTTGTGCGCACCATCAAGGATAATCAATGGTTTCTTTGAGATGATGTGGAACCGTCCTGGCCAGAATGCCTTTTTCAGTGCTGATTTTATGCTTTTATAATCAAAATCAAGCCCCATCCTTATTACCACTTCAATCGCCGTTGCAGCATTCATTGCCTGATGGGCTCCCGGGATGGGGATAAAAAATTCCTCTCCCCTGTAAATAAATTTTACACCATCCATGCTGATGGATTCTATTTCCACCTTCTCGTCTATACCAACGAAGAACACTTCACCATGAAAAAACTCCCTCACATATCTTCTCACCACTGGCGATTGTGCCTGAGACAAAAGCGGGATGTTCTTTCTCGTGATGCCCAGTTTTTCACGGGTTATATCCCTCAACCTCTTCCCCAGAACATGTGTATGGTCATAGGATATATCAGTAAGCACAGAAACGCACGGGGAGACAACATTCGTGGCATCCAGCCTTCCTCCAAGACCGACCTCAAAAACAGAGTAGTCTGCTTCCCTTTCCCTGAAGTAAAAAAATGCAAGTGTTGTGAGGGTTTCAAACACGCTCCTGAATCCCACAGACTCAACATGTGGTGCTATTTTCTCCACAATTCTTCCAAAGTCCCTTCCACTTATACACCTCCCGTTAAACCTTACCCTCTCCCTCACCTCAACAAGGTGGGGGGAGGTATAGAGACCTGTTTTAAATCCAAGTTTTCTCAATATCTCGTACAGAAAAAATGCAGTGCTTCCCTTGCCCTTTGTTCCTGCAATGAGAATAGATTTTAACCCACGATGTGGGTTGCCCATCCTTCTGAGAAATTCTCTATACTCATCCAGTGAATCAGGATAAGAGGGCCTTACGGCCCTCTCCCTGTCAAGCAATCTATTGAGGAATTCCCTTGCCTCATTATAATCCATCAAGTTTTTTCCATCCCTTTAATACCCTGATAATATGCTCGGCAATACAATCAACAACCTTTTCTGAGAACTTCATTGCCTCCTCCCTGTTAAACCTTGGTGCACCTTCACCCTCTTTGTAGGTTATAACAGAACCAGGAATGGGAACAGCCCTCAACCCAGATGAGTAGAGGTATATATCATCTTCTTCAAGCAGTTCCTCCTTCACCAGTTCAGGGGCAATGGCAAGTATCATTCCATTCTCATCAACACCTGCATGTGCACCTGTTTCTCCAAAGAACTCTTTTGTGAGTTCACTGCACAATACCCACCAGTGAATCACTGCACAGAAAAGACCTGTTTCCCTGTATATTCTGAAGGCGAGGTCATCAAGCACCCGATTGTTTCCACCATGCCCATTCATGATTATCACCCTTTTGAATCCCGTTTTTTTCAAGCCAATCAGTACCCCATGAACATACTCTCCAAATGTCCTTTCATCCACTGAGATTGAACCCGGATATGGAAGCAATGAATGGGTTATTCCGTAGGGAATTTCTGGAGCAGTGAGGAAATCAAGTTTCTCTGCAATCTTATCCGAGAGATAACGGGGTATGATTATGTCTGTTCCAGTTGCAGTAACCCCATGCGCCTCCATTGTTCCAACAGGAAGGATACAGGTGTCTATGCGCCCGGGAACAAGTTTCTTAATCTCTTTCCAGTTGAGCCTTCCAATATTCCTCTCCATTTTATTCACCCCTTGAAAGAAGCATTACCTCTTTCATCTCCCTGACTGCCTCAAACAAACCAACCATAACTGCCCTTGAAACAATTGCATGCCCGATGTTCAATTCAACGATCTCATGGATAGAGGCAATGTATCCAACATTCCTGATATGGAGACCATGACCTGCATGAACCTCAAGCCCGAGAGAGGATGCCTTCCTTGCCAGTTTCTCTATATCCTTTAGTAATTCAAGATCACCTGTATCCGCGAATTTACCTGTGTTTATCTCAATGGCATCTGCACCTGCATCAAGGGCAAGGGAGGCCATCTCAACATCAGGTTCAACAAATATGGTAACCTTTATATCATTTGATTTCAACCTCTCTATTGCTGACTTTACCTCGCTGAAGAACTTCTTCAGGTCAAGCCCACCTTCTGTTGTAATCTCTTCTGGTCTTTCGGGGACAAGGCAAACCCAGTGTGGTTTCACCTGATTTATAAAATCCTGAATACCTCTATCCAGGGAGCATTCAACATTCAGATGGGTCTTCACCACCTCCCTCAGAAGTTTCACATCCCTCTCCTTGATATGCCTCCTATCCACCCTTAGATGGACGGTTATACCATCTGCACCCGCAGATTCTGCAATCAGTGCAGCCTCAATGGGCTCGGGATAAGGGGCTTTTCTTGCCTCCCTGATGGTTGCAACATGGTCTATATTCACACCAAGCCTTATCATATGTCTGCAAGCCTCCTGTCTGCATCCCTCAATCTCTTTACAAGGGTATTTATCAATGCTCCGATCATGGGCTCTTCCTCCATCTTTTTTCTCAGCGTATCCGCATCAAGAACATGGACAACGGTCTTCTCAATGGCCTCAGCAGTGGCCGACCTTGGTCTCCTGTCTATAACACCCATCTCTCCAAGAAATTCACCTGGACCAAGTTCTGCTATGAACCTACCTTTCTTGGTAATCTTAACCCTTCCTGATTTGATCAGGAAGACCTCCCTGGATGGCTCGCCCTCTCTGAACAAAACCTCTCCAGGGGCAAACTGTTTTTCTCCTGACATTTACCTTCTCCTTGTTGGTTTTTTGTGCTCCCAGTCAACAACAATGGGAGCAACAACAAAGATTGAGGAATATGTACCAACAACAACACCTATCAGGAGTGCAAAGGAGAAATCATGGATTACCCTCCCTCCAAATAGGAAAAGTGCAAGAAGAACAAAGATTGTGGTCAGAGAAGTTATTATTGTTCTTCCGAGTGTACTGTTCAAACTTCTGTTCACTATGGTGTCAAAGTTATCCCTTCTCATGAGTTTCAGGTTCTCCCTTATCCTGTCAGATATAACAATGGAGTCATTTATTGAATAACCGAGTATGGTGAGCAATGCGGCTATCATTGGAATTGTGAATTCTCTGCCCGTGAGCGTAATAATCCCGAGGGTTATGAAGACATCGTGGAAAAGGGCAACCACAGAGGCAACTCCAAACCTGAATGTGAACCTTATTGTTACATATATAAGTATACCTATCATACCAAGGAACACAACCCACAGTGCCCTCACCTGAAGCCCCTTACTCACAGCAGGCCCAACCAGTTCCTCCCTCGGGAACTCAACCTTGCTGTCCTTACCAAGGCTTTTTAAGGTTGACTTAATCTCATCCATAACCTCTGGTTCACTCTCCTTAACCTTGATCAAGAAAATATTGGTTCCTGTATATCTCTGTATGGTTGCATCCGTGAAACCTATATCCATCAATGCCTTCCTTATTGACTCTGTATCCACATTCTTTTCATATGAAACTTCGAGGAGATAACCACCCGTGAAGTCAACCCCATACCTTGGACCTTTATTAATCACAAGGGCAATTACTGAGAGGATGATAAGCCCGAGGGAGAGATAGTAGGCAATCTTCCTCCTTCGGAGAAAATCAATGTTTGCACTTTTGAAGAACTGGAGCATCTTCAGACTCTTTATCTTCTTCAGGGATATGGTCTCCATCACTGTTCTTGTAACAAAAAGTGCTGTGAAGAATGAAGCCACAAGACCTATGGATAAAGTGACTGCAAATCCCTTAACAGGTCCTGTTCCAAACCAGTAAAGGATTATCGCTGCAATAAATGTGGTTGCATTGGCATCCAGTATTGTTGTGAACACCCTTGTATAGGCTGCTTCAAGTGCGGTCCTGAATGTCTTCCCACCCTTGAGTTCCTCCCTCAACCTCTCAAAAATCAGCACATTTGCATCCACAGCCATACCCACTGTGAGGATTATACCTGCAATACCAGGCATTGTGAGTGTTGCCCTGAATGCAGAGAGGATTGCAAGCAGATAGATTATGTTAAGAATAAGGGCAAGGTCTGCAATGGCTCCAGCAACCATGTAGTATATGAGCATGAATAAAAGAACCGCAATGGAACCTATGATAAAAGACCTTGCTCCTGCCTTTATTGAATCAAGCCCAAGTGCAGGCCCAATGGTTCTCTCCTCCACAATCTTCAGAGGTGCAGGTAATGCACCAGCCTTTAATACAATGGCAAGTGCCTTTGCATCCTCAACAGAAGAATTCCCCATCTCAATCAGTGACCTGCCATTGGGGATCCTCTCCCTGACAACGGGTGCTGACTGGACAATGTCATCAAGGACAATTGCAATCCTCTTCCCGATATTGGCCCCAGTAATCATTGCCCATTTTCCACTCGCCCTCCTGGTCATGGTGAGTTCAACCTTCACACCAGAAGGGTTGCTTGGGGTTCCAACACCAGGAACTGCATCAAGGATTGCGTCGCCTGTAAGAAGTGGCTCAGACTTCACCAGGTAAAGGGAAACAGTTGTATAACCCTCCCTTACAACAGGTTTCCCCCAAAGAAACTCATACCCATAGGGAATCAGTTTTTTCACTTCAGGGTCATTCAAAAACTTATCCACAACAGGTTTGTAATCCACCTCTATACTGTTATCCTGGCCAACAATGAAACCAGAAAGGCTCACTGTATCCCCATAAGTATTTTTAAGATACTCATCAATGGCACTCACGGTTTTTGAAAAGACATCAGGGTCCGCAACCAGTTTAAATTCAAGTAGGGCAGTTCTACCTATGATCTCCTCTGCCCTCTCCCTGTTTATCACGCCGGGCAACTGGACGAGTATCCTGTCGGTTCCCTGCTTCTGTATAACTGGTTCAGAAACACCAAACTGGTCAACCCTGTTCCTTATAATCTCAAGTGCCCTGTCAAGTGCGCCCTGCTGTTCCTCTGGTTTAAGTTTTGATTTGTCAATCTGCAAAACAATGTGCATACCGCCTTTAAGGTCCAAACCAAGGTGAAGAGCCCTTGAGGCTATCTTCTTCAAAACAAGTGGATCAATGTTTTCCTTCTGCTCCTGGGTCATTCTAAAGTAAACATAAGAATAGTGGAGTTGCCACAGCGCCAGAACCGTGACTATAACAATGACAAGCCATTTCCATTTTAGTGTGCGCATTTCACCTCCTCAGATAAAGATTTTTCTTCCCTTCCCGATAATATCATTCAGGGCATCCTTGAAGTAGTTGGTGGTTTGTAAAACCTCGGGGTCCACATTTTTCTTATAAAAATCCCATGATTTTTTTATCTCCTCGCCTAGTAATTGCTTGAGATTACCTTCCCTCAAACCCCGTTCTATCTTGTCCCCGTGGTAAAGTAACAGGTCCTTTGCAAGAGACCTTGCCAGTCTCTTTGCATGCCTGTGTTTCTGCTTCTTCTCCTCTGGCCAATCAGCAGGAAAATCTTCCATCCCACCAAGACCAAGGGCGGCCTTAAGCCTTTCTGCTGCCTGTGCAGGTTGCGAAGATGGAGTGGATGCTTCAAAAGAAGGTGCAGGTTTTTCATAGGTGGGAGGTGGCGAAGGAGCAACCCCCTCAAGAGGCTCAAGATGGATCTTCAACGGCTCTCTATAAATAGTGAAGATGTTTCCACAGGATGGGCATTTAACTGGTGCACCTCCAACTGGCACATCCCCATCTTTCACCCTATATTTCTTCTTACACTTAGGGCATTCTACAATCATTTTTTTGCCTCCTGTTTTTTTCATTTATGTAATTAACTTAATAGATTATAAAGATGTGTCAATAAGTTTTGTTTGAAAAAGGAAGGGTTTTACTTCTTGTTGAACATTATTTAATCAGATACTGCACTGTAAAGAATATGGTAGGTCTCAACCTCCATTGTGGTTTTTGCAAGCCTCCTTGAGAGTTCCTCCATAATAGCCCTGTAAATCTTTACTGCAAGTTCAGGGAATAGTTGCTCAATCTTCCTCAAAATAGGTGGGGTAATCCTTAAAAGTTTCATGTCAGTTTTCGCCCTCACAGTGGCGGTTCTTGGAACCCTCAAAAACAGCCCGATTTCACCAAAAAAGGAACCTTCACCAAGGGTAGCAAGGACAAGTGGTTCACCTGCCTTTTCAGAAATCACCTCTGCCTCACCAGATAATATGTAAAACATCTCCCTCTTTGTTGAACCCTCTTCTACAATCACCTTCCCGGGTTTTGCCTTTAATTCCTTCATTATACCCAGAAGTTTCTCATACTCCTTTTTCTTCAAATATTTAAAAAGCCCTTTCATAAATACCCTCCTATTTATTTCAGGTTTCTCAATACAAGTTTTGCAACTGCCTTGAGCGTTTCAAAAACACCAATCCCTTCCGTTGCCACAGCCTCAAAGGAAGGAACTTTGAGAATATTCAAGGCATTCTCCAGTTCCTCAATTGGGGCTATGTTGGGCAGGTCTCTCTTGTTATACTGGATAACAAAGGGAATTTTATCCAGGGAGAGGTTGTACTCCTTGAGATTCTCAATCAGGTTTTCCATGCTTTCAATGTTGTCCTCAAATCGCTCTATCTGCGAATCCGCTACAAAAATAATCCCATCAACACCTTTCAGTATAAGTTTCCTTGAGGCGTTGTAATACACCTGTCCTGGAACTGTGTAAAGGTGGAATCTTACCTTAAACCCCTTCACTGTACCCAGGTCCACAGGCAAGAAGTCAAAGAAAAGGGTTCTATCAAGTTCTGTATCAAGGCTTACAAGCTTTCCCCTCTGTTCTGGTGTAATCTTTGAATAAATGTATTTAATATTTGTGGTCTTTCCACCAAGTCCCGGTCCATAATACACAATCTTGCAGTTTATTTCCTTTGACGCATAGTTAATTAAGGACATCTACCCTCCGCTACTTGAACAGGTTATCAAGTTCAGACTCCGCCTCACTCAAAAAGTCACTGTCAATGGTTTTTTCGTAGGAGCCTTTAATCCGGGTGAATATGGTCTTGAATATACCATCAAGTTCCTTTGAAACCTGGTTGGCCTTTATCCTCACAAGCCCAAGTGTTGTTCTTTTATCAAAAACGATCGCAAGGATGAGTTTTTCAGCCACTATGGATATATATATACTTTGATTCTTTCCCTGATGAAACAGGGTGGAAAAGGCATTTTCGCCAATGAGAAGTGCAAGTTGTGCTGTTGCTGCAAAGTCAGCAGCAGAAAGGGTGGCAAAGGATGGAACATCAAGTGTTGAAGTATCTCCTACAGAGGTGATAAGCTGGCCCGCCCTGTCTATGAGAAGAACAGCGCGGGCATTGGTTTCTCTCAGCAGCTTCTCCAGCACCTGGTTTATCTTCCAGAACTCTTCTTCAAATATATTCAGTTCATCCGTGCCCAATTTACAGTTCTGCCTCCTCCAATTTTAACAGCCTTTCCCATCTTCTATCAACTTCTTTCTGTATATGCTCAATCATCCATTTGTTCTCTTCCTTAAAGAGGTGTCTGAACCTTCCCTGCATCTTGAGCCAATCCTCAACCGGTTTGAACTTCCTGGGTTTCACAGTTACCCTATGAACACCATTCTCAACTTCATAGAGCGGCCAGTATTTGGTCTCCACTGCGAGTTTTGCAACCTTTATTGTATCCTTTGTTGGATAATACCAGCCAAGGGGACATGGAGAAAGTACATCAATGAATGCTGGGCCTTCTATGGACAATGCCTTATCCACCTTTTGCATCAGGTCCTGATAGTATGCAGGGGATGCCTGTGCAACATAAGGAACACCATGTGCTGCAATTATCTCTGTGAGATCTTTTCTCCACTGCATCTTCCCTGGTATCTTTTTCCCCGCTGGTGAGGTGGTTGTATGTGCGCCAAATGGAGTGGCACTGCTCCTCTGTATCCCTGTATTCATGTAGGCCCCATTATCATAACATATGTAGAGCATATCATGCCCTCTTTCCATTGCCCCTGAAAGTGCCTGAAGCCCTATGTCATATGTTCCACCATCACCACCAAAGGCAATAAAGTTTATCTTCTTTTTGATTTTACCCTTCTTTTTCAATGCCCTGTATGCAGTCTCAACACCTGAAATTGCTGCTGCAACATTCTCAAAGGCAACATGGAGAAATGGCACCTCCCAGGCAGTGTATGGGAAGATTGTTGACACAACCTCCATACAACCTGTTGCAAACCCAACAACGGTATCCTCTCCTGCAACCGAAAGAACCTGCCTGATAATGATTGTAGCACCGCAACCTGCACATGCCCTGTGCCCTGGTGCGAAGAGTTGTTCAGTCTTAGCAATCTTCTTTATATCAATCACACCCATTTTTCCCTCCTATTCCCTTACACCAATGTAGTTAAGTCTATCAATCTTCTTACCCTTATCAGCATCCATAATCATCTGGAATACCCTCTCTATATCCACCGGTTTAACATCCCTTCCACCAAGACCGTATACAAAACTGTAAACATCCGGTTTTTTCTCACTTTCGTAAAGCGCAGCCCTCACCTCCATGAAAACAGGACCACCAAAGGCATTAACCCCATCAGCCCTGTCCATAACACCCACAACCTTCACATTCTTCAATGCGTTTACAATCTCCTCAGCAGGGAATGGTCTGAAAACCCTTATACGGAGAAGACCAACCTTGTGCCCCTTCTCCCTCATCATATCAACCGTTTCCTTTGCAGTGCCTGCTGTGGAGCCTATCACAACGATTGCATACTCAGCATCATCAAGCCTGTATTCCTCAACAAGACCATACTTCCTGCCAAACTTCTGTGTGAATTCATCAGCCACCTTTTTTATTACCTTTAGAGCCTTCATCATGGCATCTGCTTCCTGCCTCTTGTGCTCAAAGAAGTAATCCTGCAGGTCAAGGGGACCTATGGTAATGGGATTATCTATATCAAGGAGGTTGTATGGGCTTTTATGTTCACCAATGAATGCCTGAACCTCTTCATCCTCAAGCATATCAATCCTCTGCATTGCATGGGAGAGTATAAATCCATCCGCTGTGACCATTGCAGGGAGAAAAGCCTCTTCTGCTATTTTCATTGCCTGGATAACTGAATCATATGCCTCCTGAGAATCCTCTGCATAAATCTGAACCCATCCAGAATCCCTCACATTCATTGTATCTGAATGGTCACAGTGAATATTGATTGGGGCTGAAAGTGCCCTGTTTATCTCACAGATTACAATGGGAAGCCTCAATGCTGCTGCTATATAAAGCACTTCATCCATAAGTGCAAGCCCCTGAGAAGATGTTGATGTCATCACCCTTGCACCCGCTGCAGCAGCACCTATGCAGGCGCTCATTGCAGAATGTTCACTCTCAACAGCAATAAATTCTGTATCAACAAGGCCATCATGGACAAATGAACTGAATATCTGGACAATCTCTGTTGCAGGTGTAATAGGATAGGCAGCCACCACATCTGGATTAATCTGCCTCATTGCTTCAGCCATTGCTTCATTTGCGGTCTTTGCTACAACCTTCATCTTACACCTCCTCCCTCACCATGGTAATGGCCTTTGTTGGACACATCTCTGCACAAATTCCGCATCCCTTACAATATTTATACAGAAAACCTTTCATCTTACCATCCTCAACTTTTATAGAGGAGTCAGGGCAGTAGATCCAGCAAAACATACAATGTATGCACTTTTCAGGGTCAAGAACGGGTCTTTCAGTTCTCCAATCCCCTGTTTCAAATCCCTTGCTTGAGCCAGGTTCTTTAATTATAGCACCGATGGGTAGTTCTTTCCAGGTCTCTTTCATTCCTCCCCCTTTGTTTCCTCATAAGCCTTCTTGATGGCTTGAATGTTTTTATCCACAATATCAGCACCCTTTCCACGGAATTTAACCTCAAGTTTCTTCCTCACGCTCTCAAGAAGATGGTCAAAATTGAGTATGCCTGTTGCCTTTACAAGTGAACCAAGCATCGGTGTATTCGGGATAGCCTTTCCAATTGTATCAAGCGCAATTCCATAGGCATCAACCGTATAAACCTTTATGGTATCCTTCACTCCGAGCATCTTCCTCATCTCTGAAGGTGATTTTTTGGTGTTCACAATAATCACACCGTGGTCCTTCAAACCTGCGGTTACATCAACCTTTCCTATGAGCGTTGGGTCAAGAACAAGGACAATGTCAGGTGTTTCAATTCCACTGTGAATCCTTATGGGTTTCTTGCTCAATCTGTTGTAAGAAGAAACTGGTGCCCCTGTTCTTTCAGGGCCGTATTCAGGGAATGCCTGAATATACATACCTGTCTCAAGGGCGGCTTCGCCAAAAAGCAGGGCCGCTGTTTTTGCACCCTGGCCACCCCTACCATGCCACCTGATTTCAATTATCTCTTTCTCCATATCCACTCCTTTTTTGCCATAGTTTAACACGGGTTTAACTTTATGTCAAGTATGCGCTATGCCCCAAAAACGGGGACAGTGGCTCAATTGATCAATTTAAAAATGTCAAATTTTCAACCCCCGTCCCCGTAGATGTTGATGTTGGAGAATTTTATGGCGGGCAGGTGCATACCCTCAAAATTCTTTCTCTCCTTTGAAACCTCTTTCACCTTCTTGAACACCCTGTATGAATTACCGGCAATCATGGTATCCTTGACCCTTCCCACCATTTCTCCATTCTTCACCCTGAATGCAAGTGATGCATTCACACTGAAATCACCTGCAATTATATTTGACTGACCTGCTCCGAGAACAGAGTAAACAATAAGTCCATCCTTCATACTTGAAATCATATCCCTGATAGATGTATCACCTGGTGCAATCTCAATATTTGTAAAATCAGGAAATGGAAGGGATACCCCAGACCTGAACCCATTACCTGTGGGTTTCAACCCCAGTTTCTTTGCAGACCTCAAATCAAGTATGTAGTTTTCAAGAATACCATTCCTGAATATGTATTTTTTCCTGGTTGGAACACCCTCATCGTCAAAGGGGCATGTATTGATACCCCATGACTTGAAAGGATTATCTATTATGCTGATTTTATCCGATAGAATCTTCTCGCCGAGTTTACCAGCAAGGGGTGATGTTCCCTTCATTACATTCTCGCCATTGACTCCCCTGCTTATGGGGATAAGAACCGTATGCAGGGCAGATGGCATGAAAATAACATCCTTCTTCCCTTTAATAGGTTTTGCCAGTGTTTTAGACTTTCTGTAAAGGTCCTTGATGTATCTTTCAATCTGATTTCTCCTGTCAACGAATTTTGAACCTGAGTAAAAATCATAAATCCATGTAACAGAGTCGGCAACTATGGCAAAAACAACGGCGCCAAAGGACCAACCAGTTTTTTTGTATTCCAGTTCAACACCCTCTGTATTGAGGATCTTAACCCTTTTAACACTTTTTCTTAAACTTATGTCAATGCTCACATCACCCAATACTCCCAGTTTATTCAACAGCTCCTCACCCATCTTAATCATTTCTTTTACCTTTATCTTCTCTGTGTCTTCATGATAATACTTTAAACTTCCTTTAATCCTTGCAGGTGAAGGAAGGGAAAAATCTGTCTCAACACCAAGTTTTACACTCTCAATTGCTGACTCAACTGCCCTATCAAGGTTATTCCCAAATACACTTGAAAAACCCATCCTGCCGTCCTTAAACACACGGACACCGTATCCTGACTTCACCTTTTCCTCTACAGCATAGAGTCTGTTGCTCTTAAACTCAACAGGGGTTATCTCTTTTTCTACATAGAATATTTCACCTGAATACCCACTCTTTTTCAGCGTGCTTACTGCCCTTTTCATTTTTCACCTCCAATAATGACATCCTTTATCCTTATGTGAGGAGAACCATCACTCACGGGAAGTGGTGCCTGCCCATTTTTTCCACATCCACCAAGGCCTCCAAACAGTTGAAGGTCATTCCCTATCATCTCAATGTTCATCAGTGTTTCAAAAACATTTCCGGTGAGGACAACATCCCTCAGCATCTTCTTTATCTTGCCATTCTCAATCAAATAACCCCTTGCCGCAGAAAAGGTGAACATTTCAAGCTCTGTTTGTCCACCATAAGCAGCCACTGCGTAAATTCCCTTTTTTATATCAGAAATCATTTCTTCAAAAGGAGTATCCCCATTATCAATGTATGTACAACTCATCCTAACTATTGGAGGAAAGGAGTAGTCAATAGCCCTTGCATTACCTGTTGGTTCCTCACCAAGAAGATATGCAGTCTCCTTTGAATGGAGTCTCCCTGTAAGTTTTCCATTCTTTATCAGGTATGTCTTTCTTGCTGGTGTTCCCTCATCATCATAGTGGTAGGAACCCCTCAAACCATACATTTTCCCATCATCAATAACATTGAGGTTATCCGGGCCAAATCTCTTCCCTATCTTCATAATCTCAAAAAGTTTCCTGTTTTCAAACACATGGTCTGCCTCACTGAGGTGGCCAAAGGCTTCGTGTATAAAAACACCAGCAAGTTTTGGATCAAGTATTACTGTGTACTTGCCACCCTCAACCTTCTCAGCCTTCAAAAGGTTCACTGCTGTTTTTGCAACATCCTCGGCCATCTCCTCAAGGGAAGTAACAGAGTTGAACCCCTCCTGTTCACCGTAGGAATCAAAGGCTGTTTGAACATTCGTCCCATCCCTGGCAAATGCTGTCATCCTTACACCCGTATAAATACGCTCTTCCATTATTTCAGTTCCCTCTGTATTAAAAATCCATCTCCTGTCAAAGTGGTCAAGATATCCCACCACAGTGTTGAATACGCCCTTATTTGAAAGAAGGATTTTGTTGTATTTTTCAGCCAGTTGTTTCTTTTCCTCAAGTGAAAACTTTCTCGGGTCATCGGGAAGTTTTATCCTTATCATCTTCTTAACAGGTTTTAAGGACTTCAGTCCACCCTTTTTAGATGAAGTGAGCCGTGCCATCCCCTCTGCCTCTCTCAATTTCTTTTCAAGACCCTTCAGTTCAGTGAAAGAGACAAAACCCCAGCCACCTCTGTGGAATGCCCTTATGTTTCCGAACATTCCATAAGACTTACCTGCAGATTTTAAAACCTTCCCATTAAAATCCACATAGGATTTCTCATACTCTTCAATGTGTATCTCAACATAATCCACGCTCGCCTTTTCAAGCAACCTTTTTATTTCCTCCACTGGCTACCTCCTTCCTATTGCTATGGTCTTTTTATGCACAACCCGTTTTACCCCTTCAAAATCCTTTATACAAACATATAAAATATAAACACCTTTTTCTGCCTGTCCACCCCCATTTTTTCTACCATCCCATCTGAAGTATGCAACGTCTCCTCCTGAATCAAAAACCTCCCTGTATATCCTTCTGCCCCTCAGGTCAAAAATGGAAACTTCTATATGGTTCCTGACAAAGGGTAGGGGGATTGTTGAAAGTAGAACCTCATCCCTTCCATCCCCATCCGGTGTAAAAACACGGGGATAAACACTGAATTCTTCACCTTCATTTTTTTCTGTGAATACAGAGTTTTGTCTCCCTGGTGTTCCTCCTGGATAAACAGAACATGACCATGAAGCCCTGTCTCCTGATGGGAGCAGGGGATTTAATCTCTCAATGGTATATCCTCTCTCTATTTCCGTGTAAACCACCCTGTCCATGCAGAATGTATCACCTGTGAAAAGCAGGACACTGTCATCTTCGTTTGAGAGTGACAATGAATGGGTTATCAGTTCTGACTCTGGCATACCATATACTGCAAAGAATTCAGTGGAGTCATCAGCCACGATTAAATATCCCAGGGGTGGAACCGATACATCCGGGAGAGGTTTACCCTCAAGCAACCATCCACCTATGGATACAGGGTATGCAAGGGTATTGTATAACTCTATCCACTCACATCCCATCTCAGGTGCAGCCATTATCTCATTGACAACCACATCACCCACAACATCTCCAACCTTTATATACTTAAAAACAGAAGAAAAAGAGGTCTTTGCCCTGATGAGATGAACCCCTTCAGAAAGGCTTATGTTTCTGGTTAAAATAAGTGTATCTCCTGGCGGTATACTCAAACCCTGCTTAAATAATACTTCATCATCTGAAAGGTCGCCATCCCTGTTGTAGTCGTCAAAAACAATGAGTGTATCTTCCACTGAATGGATACCAGGGTTTTCCAATACTAATTTGATAAGTGCATCAGAAAGAGAGAATGAATTGATGTATATCCCGTCTCCAATATATATGGAATTTCTTCTTCCAGGTGTTGACCCTGTTGAATCAATTGATAATCCAGTGTTCTCAATGTCTGCTGAAAGGTAAGGGTTGATTCTTTCATAGGAAAACCCATCTTTATTGGTTTCTCCCTGGACAAAAATATCAATTGTATCCCCATTCTGATTTATTAAATAGACTGTATCCTTCAAACTCAATCCATCACCAATGGTTGTGTCATCCACCCTGAGTATGATTGTTGAATCCGTAAACCTGTATGGCTGAAGGTGGGTTCCATCCCCTGAATCCACATACTCTGGGTCAAGGATAACACCATAAAATCCTGGAGGAATTAGTGTTGTGCCTGTGATGGCATTGGTGTCAGGAAATGCATCTGTCCAGGGTTCAATTGCATCTGAAACGGTTCTGTCTGCAATAAAAAATTGTGAAATATCAATGGTGTCATTCCCGATATTCAATATCTCTATAAATTCGTTTCTATCCCCTGGTGAACCGCTGCCAGATTCAAGCCCTGCTGGATTTGACATTACTTCATTGATTACGATGGCAGAGAATATTAAGAAAACTGGCATGGATTATTTTCTCCCTATCATCCTTAAAAACTCCTCCTCTGTTATTGTTTTTACACCAAGTGAAATTGCCTTTTTATACTTTGACCCGGGGTCTTTACCCACAACAACAAAGTCTGTTTTTTTACTCACGGATGAGGACACCTCACCCCCAAGCCTTATAACCTCTCTCTGAGCCTCATCCCTTGTCATTGTCTCAAGTGCACCTGTGAATACAAACTTTTTCCCCTGAAGGGGCTTCTCCCCCTCCTCCAAAACCTCCTCCTCCATTCTGACCCCTGCCTTCCTCAACTTTTCAAGCACCCTGAGATTACCCTCCTGCTCAAAAAATTGCTTTATGCTCCTTGCACTGATTGGACCAATACCCTTAATCCCTGCAAGTTCCTCAAATGAAGCCTCCTTCAATCGGTCAATTGAATGGTATCTGTTTGCAAGAATCCTTGCTGCGTGGATACCTATATGTCTGATGCCAAGACCGAATATCAACCTTTCAAGTTCCCTCTGTTTACTTGCCTCAATCTCCTGCAAAAGATTTTCTGCTGATTTTTCTCCCATCCTTTCAAGTGATGATATATCTTCCTTTTTCAGGTAATAGAGGTCTCCATAGTCCTTAACAAGTCCTCTCTCAACCAGCATATCCACGAGCACATCACCAAGCCCTTCTATGTTCATTGCATTTCTGCTTCCATAGTGTAGTATTCTACCCTTTATCTGTGCAGGGCATGCAACATTTATACATCTCCACGCTGCCTCGCCTTCCTCCCTGACAAGTTTTGCACCACAAACAGGGCAGGTATCAGGGAATACAAATTCCTTCTCTCTGCCTGTTCTTCTGTCCTTCACAACCTTAACAACCTTTGGTATAATCTCTCCACCCTTTTCAACAACCACATAATCCCCAACCCTTATGTCCTTTCTCCTTATTTCGTCCTCATTGTGGAGGGTTGCCCTTGATACAGTTGTTCCTGAAATAAAAACAGGTTCAAGAATTGCTACGGGTGTCACAACCCCTGTCCTACCAACACTCAACTCAATCTTTACAAGTTTTGTTACTGCCTGTTCAGCAGGAAACTTATATGCAATTGCCCATCTTGGCGCCTTCTCAGTTTCTCCGAGATTCCTCTGAAGTGTAAAGTCATTCACCTTTATCACCATTCCATCAATGTCAAAATCAAGTTCTTTTCTCTTCTCGTTCCACTCCTCAATTATGGGGAAAACGGCGTCTATACCTTTAACAACCCTGAGAAAAGGAGTAACCTTGAACCCTATCTCCCTCATTTTTTCAATTGAGGAGGCATGTGTCCTCAAACCATGAGGTGGTTCTGGTATTGTATGGATGAATATATCAAGTTTTCTCTCTGCAACAACCTTTGGGTCAAGATTCTTAAGGGTTCCTGCTGCTGCATTCCTTGGATTTGCAAAAAGCGGTTCACCTCTTTTTTCCCTCTCTTTGTTCAACTCCTCAAATGCCTTCCTTGGCATGTAAACCTCTCCCCTCACCTCAATGTTCATAAATGCCTCTTCCTCTGTGAGGAGCCTCAGAGGGACTGTTTTTATTGCCCTCAGATTATTGGTAATCTCATCACCAATGTGTCCATTACCCCTTGTTGAACCCCTGTAAAATTTTCCATCCCTGTATTCCAGACTCACTGCAACACCATCTATCTTGAGTTCAACTGCATACTCAATTTCCTCATCTGTCTTCAGCAATCTCTTGACCTTTCTATCAAACTCCCTCACCTCCTCCTCACTGTATGTGTTGTCAAGCGAGAGCATGGGTATCGTGTGCTCAACGGTTGGGAATTCACCTGTTATTGCATCACCAATCCTTCTGGTCGGTGAGTCAGGGGTTATAAGTTCTGGATACTTCTCCTCAAGTTCCTTGAGTTTCTTTACCAGCATATCATACTCATAATCACTTATAACAGGATCATTGAGCACATAGTACCTATAGTCGTGATAACCTATCTCTTTCCTTAACCTCTCAACCTCTTTCCTTATATGTTCTGGAACCATATACCCTCCTCAGTCTGATTGCCTCCTGAGAAAGGTTGGTATCTCAAGGTCATCCCTTTTAATCTCTTTGTTCTCCACCTGCGGAAAATGCCTGAATCCCTGGGATATGTAGAGGGTATCCATCTTTACTTCCCTATTCTCTATACCTGTTGCAATCAGTGTAACCTTTGCACTATCCCTAATGTTGTTGTCAACAACCACACCAAAGACCAGTTCAATGTTGTCACCAAGGGCTGAATGCACATACTCCATTATTTCATTCAATTCATCATTTGTGAATGTTTCACCATCAATGGTGAGGTTCAAAAGCACCTTCTTTGCCTGACTAAACTCAAAGTCTTCGAGGAATGGGCAGTTCAGTGCCTCCTGGATTGCATCAACCGCCTTATTCTCGCCCTCACCAATTCCAACACCAAGAAGGGCCCTTCCACTGTTGGACATGATCTTTTTCAGGTCCTCAAAGTCAAGGTTAATCAACCCTTCCTTTATAAGCATCTCTGCCATACCCTGAACAGCCTTTGCCGGTATTTCCGCTGTAATACCACCAAGTGCCTTTGCAAGTGGTATATTCTTTACTGCCATTATCTTGTCATTCGGTATTATAACGATCGTATCCGCAACCCTGCTCAGTTCAGCAATCCCCTCTTCTGCTATCCTCATTCTGTTTCTACCCTCAAATGTAGCAGGTTTTGTCACAACTGCAACAGTGAGAGCACCCATCTCCCTTGCAAGTGAAGCAACAACAGGGGATGCACCAGTTCCTGTACCCCCACCCATACCAGCAACAATGAAGACCATGTTTGCATCCCCAATAGCAGCCTTTATATCCTCTCTACTCTCTTCAGCGGCCTCTCTACCAATCTTCGGGTCACCCCCTGCACCATTTCCACCTGTAATCTTTCCACCAAGCTGCACCTTCTCCCTGGCAAGGGATTTCTTCAAATCCTGTGCATCCGTGTTCATTGCCCAGAATTCTACACCATTGATACCTTTCTCAATCATGTAATTCACCACATTACCCCCACAACCACCAACTCCAATCACCCTTATCTTTGCTGGAAACTGCTCACCCTTTGCAAGGTTAAACATACCTCCTCCTTTCCTTAAAAGAATTCCTCAAACCAGGATTTCATCCTTTTGAATAGGTTTTCAAGTCCCCTCTTTCCACTGCTTATCAATTGTTGTCTTTCTTTATGCTCCAGGCTATAAAGTATCAATCCAACTGCTGTGGCAAAGGCGGGGTCATGGACAATATCCTTAAGACCGTAGAGCCCTTTTTCTGGTATCCCCATTTTCACTGGAAGACCAAACACCTCTTCTGCAGATTTTCCAATCCCTTTAAGTTTGGCAGTCCCACCTGTAATCACCAATCCGGCTGTTAAAAGTTCGAACGGAACAACATCCTTTATCTCCATGTATGCAAACTCAAGAATCTCCTGGAGTCTCATGGAAATGATATTCACAACAATGTCTATTGATACATTCTTCTGCTCTCTTCCCGCTATACCTGGAACAGGGACGAGAATATCTGTATCCTCAACAAATTCCATAGATGCAGCACCGTACTTCACCTTAATCTTTTCTGCAACCTCCCTTGATGTTTTGAGACCCTTTGCCAGGTCGGATGTGATGTTCTCACCACCAAGTGGAACGATGAAGTTTCTGTTCAGGGTTCCATTCAGGAACAGGGCAATGTCTGTTGTTCCACCACCAATATCCATGAGAATAACACCAAGGTCCTTTTCATCCGGTTCAAGAACACTGTATGATGATGCAAGTGATTGCAAAACAACATCACTCACTCCATATCCTGCCCTCTCAACACATCTCACAATATTGTTGACCGCATTCACATCCCCAACAATGAGATTTGCCCTCAATTCAAGCCTCTTACCAAACATACCAACTGGATTCTTTATTCCTGGTTGATGGTCAACAATGAACTCTTTTGGTATTTCATGAAGAAGCCTACCGGTTGTCAGAGTTATTTCCTTTGCGTTTTCCATTGCCCTTTCCACATCCTCCTTTGAAATCTCGCCGCTCTCACTTGATACTGCAATAACACCATTCGCATCAATGGTTCTGATGTGTTCACCCGATATTCCTGTAACAACATTCCTCACCTGAACACCTGCAATCCTCTCTGCCTCCTCCATTGCCTTCTGTATAGATATCACGGTTTCGTCCATATTCACAACTGTTCCATTTTTAAGACCCCTTGAAGGAGAGGTTCCAACACCAATGATGTTCACCTCTCCACTACTGCTTATCCTTGATATAACAGCAGCAATCTTGGTTGTCCCAACATCCAGTCCCACAACAATTTCCCTATCCCTTGCCACCATTCACCTCCTCTCTGTATATGATTAAATCACCAAACCTGAGGTCAAATTCACCGGATGGAAGACCTGATTTTATAAGTAGTTCTGTCTTTCGCACCTTTTCTCTATATTCTGACCTACCCCATAAAATCCTGTATCCCTTCTTTCTTGTAACAGGACCATCCTCGGTTATGTAAACCTCTTCCACATCCTTCAAAATCTTTATGAGGGAGACTGCAAGGTTTATATAACTCTTGTTTCCCTTGATTTCAGGGAGGGTATCAACACCTTCCCACTGGAACACAACACCGTTCCTATCCACGCCATACTTTTCTCCCCTCTCAATGTAAACAGCAACAGGTGTCCTCAGGCAAGTGTGAATTACCACCATGCCCCATGGAAACCTGAAAAGTCTTACATTCTCTATCCTCTTATCCTTCAAGATTTCTCCTCTCAATCTCTCTGTATTCAATCTGTATATTTGTTTCCCCTTCAAATTTCCCTTCATAACAATATCCCTGCCATTGCCTGTATAAACAACTTCTAAAACTGGCATGAAGAAGAAGTAGGCCAGTAGGGCTGCAAGTATGATGGGGGTTAATATAAACCAACCCTTCTTAATCCTCTTCTTTGACAATAACAACCTCCTCTTCTAATTTGATGCCTGTCTTCTCATAAACCTTCTCTTTCGCAAGATTTATAAGCTCTATGACATCCTCTGTTCTTGCATTCCCCGTGTTTTCAATGAAGTTTGCATGCTTTCTGGAAAACATTGCACCACCAATCCTTGTACCAGGGAGTCCCGCTTCAAGCAACAGTTCCCATGCCTTCTTCCCCTCGGGGTTTTTGAAAACCGAACCAAAGGTCTTCCTGTCCAGTGGTTGTGTCTTCTTCCTCCTATTTCTGAAATCCTCCATTTCCTCAAGTATCTTATTCCTCTCCCTCTCTTCAAACTCTACAACGGTCTCAACAACCACCATGTCCATAACCGATGAAAATCTGTAGTTATACCTGTATTCCATACTTTTCAATTCTCCTTCAACCACGCATAGCACATCTTTGATATGAGGTCCTATCTCATACCCGTATGCACCTGCATTCATCCTCACAGCACCACCCACAGAGCCAGGGATACCTGTAAGCCCTTCCAGGCCCCCAAGACCTTTTTCTGCGGCTTTCCTGAGCAGGGCTTCCAGTCTCACCCCTGCCTCAACCTTCACGAGATTCTTCTCTATCACCATATTGTTCAGGTTATCTGTTTTTATAACAACGCCCCTGAAGCCAGAATCAGGGAAAAGGACATTGCTTCCCAGTCCCATAACAAACCATCTCACACCGCTATTCTCAAGGGTGCATACCAGTTTGAGGAGTTCATCTGCATCTTCAGGGAAAACAAGGAAATCTGCCTTACCACCTGTTCCGATGCTCGTCCAGTTGCTCAAAGGCTCGTCCACAAGCACCTTTCCCCTGAACTCAGATGGTATCAAGGAAAACCTCCCCTATTTTGTATATGTTTCCTGCACCAATGGTTATCACCATATCACCATCCTTCACAATCCCTTTAAGGAAATCTGGAATCTCCTCCATTTTCTCAATATAGTGAACCTCTCTATGCCCATAATTCCTGATTGCATCTGCTATAATCTTACCTGTAACACCGGGTATTGGTTCTTCCCTTGATGGGTATATATCAGTAACAATAACAACATCTGCATCCCCGAATGAACTGCCAAATCTATCCTTCAGGAGAATTGTCCTTGAATAAAGGTGGGGCTGGAAAATGGCAATTATTCTACCTTTCCACCCATCCCTTGCTGTCTTTAATACAGTGAGAATCTCTTCAGGATGATGTGCATAATCATCATAAACAGTTATTCCTCTTCTTTTGCCCTTCAGTTCAAATCTCCTTATCACACCTGTGAACCCCTCTATCGCCTCCTTTATCTTTTCAAATGGAAGGCCTGCCTCAATTCCAACCCCTATTGAAACCACTGCATTATAAACATTATGGAGCCCCGGTATCTTCAATTGTACCCTTCCAAACCTTGTTCCATTGCCCTGAAATACAAAGGAATAGTTAAAACCCTCCTTCTCAATATCAACTGCCTTTATATCTGCATCCATAGAAAGTCCATAGGTTACAATCCTTCTATCAATTTTACCTTTTATATCCATGGAATTGGGGTCATCATAGCAAAGATAAACACTTCCGTAAAAGGGAACTCTTCCAGCAAACTCTGAAAATGCCCTCTTTATGTCTTCTATATCCACATACATATCAAGATGTTCCTCATCAATGTTTGTTATCACTGCAATGGTGGGAAAGAGTTTAAGGAAAGACCTGTCGCTTTCATCAGCCTCTGCAACAAGATAATCACCCTTGCCAAGCCTCGCATTTATACCAGTAATCTTCAATCTCCCACCAACAATGATGGTTGGGTCAAGTCCACCGTGATTCAATATATGCCCGATGAGGGATGTGGTTGTAGTTTTTCCGTGTGTTCCTGCAACTGCAATGGAGTACTTCATCCTCATGAGTTCCGCAAGCATCTCTGCCCTGGGAATTGCAGGGATTCCCCTTCTCCTTGCCTCAACTATTTCAGGGTTATCCATTCTTATGGCCGAGGAATAAACCACCACATCCGCATTCCCCACATGCTCTTCGTTATGCCCGATCCATACCTTGATCCCCAATTCTTTCAGTCTCTTCGTATTTCCACTTTCCCTCAAATCACTCCCTGAAACCTGATAACCCATTGTGTATAGAAGTTCAGCAATCCCGCTCATCCCAATACCACCTATACCAATAAAGTGGATCTTCTTAATCTCTCCAAACATTTTTTATCATCTCCTCTGCTATTCTGGTTGAAGGTGATTTTTTCATTATTTTTTCTTTTTTACCATAGAGTTTTTCTATCAGGTCTTTTATAAGTTCGGGTGTAACCTCTTCTTCCCTTACGACCTTTATATTCTTCCTCATTGTCTCTGCCTCTTTTGCATTGTGATACTGGTGGTCAAGGTATGCATAGGGATATGGTATGATGATTGCAGGAAGCCCTGTGAATAGAAGTTCGCCTATGGTCATGCCTCCACCCCTTGAAACCACGACATCTGCCACAGCGTAAGCATATTCCATTCTATCAAGGAACTTAAGGCACCTCGCCCTTTCAAGTTCGCTGCAATTTTCAATACCCAGTATTATAAACTGCCATTCCTTATCCATGATTGTATGGAGGTGTCTTGAAAGCCTGTTCAGGAAGGCTGCTCCCCTGCTTCCACCGAAAATAAGGAGTGTCTTCTTTTCTTTATTCAGTTTGAAAAACTTGATGGCCTCCTTTGAATCACCATCACCTATATCACTCCTCACGGGGATTCCCACCACCAGAATCCTGTTATGGTGTGGCAGATACTCTCTGGTTCTTTCAAATCCCACATATACCCTGTAGGCAAAGTAGGAGAACAGTCTCACAGCAAGACCAGGGATTGTGTTTATCTCCACAAGGAATACAGGGATACCAAAAATTATGGATACAAGGAGAACAGGTATGGATACAAACCCACCTGTTGAGAGGACTGCATCAGGTCTGAACCTGTTTATAATAATCACTGACTTAAAAACGGACCTGAGCATATCAGGAAAGAATAAAATCCTGTGTTTAAGGCTCTTTCTTACCCAACCAGATACAGGAAGGAGTGCGTATGGAAATCCTATCTCCATCTCAGTCTCAAGCCCTCTAATGGAGCCCACATAAAACACTTCTACACCCCTTTTTATCAGTTCTCTCCCTATGTTAAACGCGGGCAGTATGTGTCCCCCTGTGCCTCCACCAGTTATCAGTACTCTCATTTATTATGCTCCCTACAATACCAGCACCAAGGAAGTAGGCTATCAGCGCACTACCCCCCTGGCTCATGAATGGCAATGGTTCACCAGAAGCGGGAAAAAGTCCTATACATGTTAGTATATGGATGAGTGCCTCCATTTCTATTAAAAGAAGTATTCCTGTACCGAGAATCTTATACTCGGTTCTCTCTGCATATTCAACAATCTTTGTTCCCCTCAGGAAGTAAAAGAGGAAAAGTAGAAGAACCATTGTGGTGCCAAAAAGACCCATCTCCTCCCCAATAGTGACAAAGATGTAGTCCGAGTAAGGCAGGGGAACAACTGAGAATTTACCCAGTCCTTCACCCACACCAACACCTGTTATTCCACCGTGAACCATTGTGAGGACTGTACTCTTTACCTCCTTTGTTGATTCAACAAAGGTTTCAAGCCTTCTCTTTGACTTGGTATAAAACTTTCCTGATGCAAAAATCACCATTCCTGCTATGAGGAAGACAAGGGCGAGTCTCTTTATCTGAACACCTTTTATAAAGAGAATTCCAAGTCCAAGTGTGAGTGTAATGAAGGCACCGGAAATATCCGGTTGAAGCAGGATAAGCAGGGAAATCACAATGGTTCCAAGCAAACCCTGGAGAAAGCGCCTTTCCCTTGCCAGATAAAATATGAGTGATAACTGGGCAAACATTGAAGGCTGGATGGTGATAAATCCAAGATTAATCCACCTTTTTGCCTGATTTATTTCAGCACCCCTGAACACTGTAAAAATAAGGGCTATTATGGAGAGTCCAAGGAAAACATACGCTCCCTTTATCCACAGCACAGGTCTTATCTTAATAATCAACAGGTAAAGAAGCACTGAAAGGATAAAAACACCAAGTTGTTTCAAAAATGCTGGTGGAATGGCTGTCCTGCCCATGGAGAGAGGGCTCAAACTTGAATAAACCATCACAAGCCCTATAAGTCCAAGGATTATTGGGGCAAGAAAAACAAGATAGGGCTTTCTCTTATCCATTGAAGTACTCCTTTACCAGCCTCTTGAAGGCCTCACCCCTCTCTGCAAAATTTTTGAACATGTCAAGGCTTGAACCACCTGGAGAGAAGAGAATGCTCTCTGCTCCCATCTCCCTTGCCTTCTTCACTCCGTCCTCAAGTGTCTCTGCAACATAAAAATCCTTATATCCATGTTTTTCAAGAATCTCTGCCAGCCTGTTCCTTGATTCACCAAAGAGTATCACAAAGCCTGCATTCTCCATTGCTGCCTTTGCCAGTTCCTCAGGGTCAAGGTTTTTCAGCCTTCCACCCATGAAAACAAGTGCATCCTTCATACTCGATATGCTGCTCCTGAAGGCAACAGGATTTGTGCACATGGAATTATTCACAATGAGTGGATTGGTTTTAACAATCTCCATCCTGTGAGGTATTCCCTTGAACCGTGAAAGACCCTTCTTCACAAATTCAGGATTTAAACCCAGAGATATTGTTCCGAGTGCAGCAGCCATGCCATCCTCAACAAAGAAGTCCCCAATCAGTTTTATATCATCTTTTTTGAAAACACATTCCCCTGATTTCAGTCTTGCACAATCCCCATTCATATAAATGTCTGCGTCCTTACTCCTTGAAAAGAAAAGCCTCTGTGATGGTATATCCCAGCTGGAAAGCACAGGGTCATCAAGGTTCAGTATGGCAATATCCTCGCCTGTGTGGTTCAAAAACAGTCTCTTCTTTGCTTCTGCATACTCCTGGAAGTTGTTGTATCTATCCATGTGGTCAGGGCTTATGTTCATCACAATTCCCACATCAGGTCTGAACATGGATATTCTCTCAAGCTGGAAAGAACTCACCTCAACAACCGTGATGGTCCTTGTATCTGTTTTAAGTGCAACCTCACTCAGAGGAACACCTGGATATATGTTGCCTGCAAGGAAACACCTTGTCCCTGCAACTTTAAGAATCTCGTGTATCATCCCGCAGGTTGTTGTTTTACCATTTGTTCCGGTGACTGCTATCACCTTGCCCCTCATATACCTGTACGCAAATTCAAGTTCATCAATCACCTCTTTCCCCATCTTCCTTGCCTCTTCAAGCAGTGGAAAATCAGGCACACCTGGTGAAACAACAACAATCTCACCATCAAGTATCCTTTCAGTATGCCCTCCTGACTCACCTGGATACGGGAGGCTTATATTTGCCCTTTCACTGACAAAGACCTCGTACCCCAGTGCCTCGGCAAGTTTTGCCGCACTCCTTCCGCTTCTTCCAAATCCAATGATTGATATCTTCATCTTATCTTCAATGTGCTTATGCCCAGAAGGGCAAACATTATTCCCATAATCCAGAATCTCACAACCACCTTTG
>Ga0190303_1000098_pt1 | contig 34361 bp, 26 predicted proteins | sample 48700701_MG_FD_161672 | JGI IMG/M metagenome (GOLD analysis project Ga0190303, IMG submission 161672) | Hydrothermal vent sediment bacterial communities from Southern Trench, Guaymas Basin, Mexico - 4870-07-0-1_MG | ecosystem: Environmental > Aquatic > Marine > Hydrothermal vents > Sediment ... | reverse complement strand
CAAACTCCGAATATGTCTCTCATCATCTTCTAAAGAGTAGTTCTGCGGCATCAAAACATCACTGTCTAAACCATCCCAACGCCGACTCCAACCCTCGTTCGCCCAACAGAGACAAAAAGGCATGGTAAAATCACGATTCCCGAGTAGAGAGTTAACCGGGGTTTCTAATAACCGTTTTCCGGAAAACCAATAATGGTAGAAAACAAATCCGTAGATGCCAAAATGCCGGGCGAGAATCGATTGGCGCACCATCACTTGCGGGTCACGCAGATCATAGTAATCTTCATAACCACCACTAATCGGACAATGCGGCTGATAATGGTTTAAAAACTGCGGTTTCGCCGTTTTAACATTACTCCACTCCGTAAACCCCTCGCCCCACCAGGCGTTGTTTTCGGGAATGGGGTGAAACTGGGGCAGATAAAAACTCCAAAGTTTAGTCATAATCAAGTAAGATATTCAGTTTTCAGTCGGTATTCAGAAGTGGTTGAATTTCCCGGTAAATATTCTCGATCTCATCAACGTGGTCTGAAATTGTCTTACGGTAGTCGGCGCACTCGGAAAAACCTTCTATAATTGCCGGATTTTCCATAATCAACCCCATAACCCGGGTCAGATCTGCCAAACTTCCACGTTTGAACGTCAAACCATTCTCGCCATCCCGCACAAACTCGGTCATCCCCTTAACCGCGCTGACAATCACCGGGGTTCTGGTGGCCAAAGCGTAAAGCAGAACCAGAGGGCTGTTTTCATGCCAACGTGATGGAATTACCAGAACATCTATCTCCGACAGGCGTTTGCCAAGCTCAGTTTCCGGAAAGGTTCCGGCAAAAATAACCGAACGATCTCCAGCACATATCTCGACCAGTTTTTCATAGTAAGGGGAGCCGGGCCCCGGAGAGCCATAAAGCAACAGCTCTTTGTCGCCGCCCACAGCTTTAAAGGATTGAACCAGCATATCGACCCCTTTATGGTCGGCGAGCTGCCCGATATAACCAAAGCGTAACGGACGAGTGGTGTCATATTTACGAACGGTGCGAAAATCGGCGACCACATCCCAATTAATCCCAAAATTGATCTTGACCATTTTCTCTTCAGGAAATCGGTTAGCGACATAGGCATCGTGTAAAAAATCGGTCGGAGCCACCATTTTTCGATATATTTTATAAAAGTTATACAGCTTTTCAGTTCTCTCCGTCAAACCTCGAACCTGAACCAAAGGACCACGCTTTTTACCCAGCGGAAGCTTTGCCAACCAGGTAAAACAGAGAGCTGAAAAACGGCGAAAATAACTATTATCCACCAACTTTCGACTAACCGCAAAACTCCTGGCTAACTCCTCAGAACCGATAGCCTCCATATAGCAATGCAGGCATTTGCTCCCGGAAGAGTTCGGCCCCGGACACAACTCACCCTTAACATCCGAGAGGCGAGAGTTGAAGCAGATACCAAAAAAATCGGTTAAAGTAGCCACAACGGGAATTGCGCAAGCGTCAGCCGCCTCCAAAATAACTGCGGTGTGATTCATTAAATGGGTAACATGCATTAAATCCGGAGCAATGGTTGAAAGCAGCTCATGATAGAAGGAGTACATCTCCGGCCGATAGTAAAGCTGATGAAAATAGTTATGAGGAGCAAAATTAAAATCAACACAATGCACTGTAAATCCGTCATATGTGTAACGAAACAGAAGTTTTTCTTGACCACCTTTTTCTCCGGGAGACATGGCACTCATAATTTCGACATCATAGCCGCGCCGCCGCAAATCCCGGGCCACCTCCAGGGTATAGGTTTCCGTCCCATAAAAATGATCCGGAAAAAAATAGTGAACCACTAGCAAAACTTTCATCGCCCGCAAAATCCCCTTTTCAACTACATTACAATCATTCGGACTCAAGTTCCCGACTGTACACTTGATCATACTTATTGACCATCGATTCTACTGAAAACAATTCCAGAGCCCGCTCTCTATTGGCACGGCCAATTTCAAGGCGACGCTTCCGATCATCAAGTAACTCAACAGCCAGAGACGCCAAAGAATCCTTATCCCGGGCAAAACAGGCATCATTGCCAACCATCTCGCGCACCCCGCCGGCTCGATAACCGACCACCGGCAGTTCCATATTCATCGCAAAAGTAGATACCTGCCCGAAACTCTCCCGCCAAACCGGAGCCACAAAAAGAGATAACTTCTGATAATAGTCGGGCAACTCCTGATAAGGAACGTAATCGGTAAAGACAAAATTGTCCTCAAGCCCCGCTTCTGTAACCTGCTGCTGATAACCATCCAATAAACTACCGCCTCCAATAATATAAACCCGGGTTTGCGGGCGCCGTTTTACGACCTCAATAAAAACTTCGATGGACTCTTCGTTCAGCTTGTCAGCCTCCAGACGGTAGACCATACCAATAACATCATCCGGCACCTCAACTCCCTGCCGGGTAAAATCCGACAAATGGCTGCCGGGATAAATCACTTGAGAATTCTCAGGTAGAGACTCAGTATAGGTTGCAGCGTAGTTGCTGACAAACACATATCTGCGCACTGCCGGGTGCAGATAGGCTGACACCGGAATATTAATATTCTCAATCACGGGACAGGAATAAAGTTCCGCAGCAGCAAAAATCTTGCGGTACCAACCTTCATCGCATTCACCCCAATAATGCACGTGTAAAAGGTCGGCCTGCTGCTCTTCCAAAAATTTGGCAAACTCAGAGGCATTGTCCAGCCGGGAAAAATCAAATACCGGCAAACCATAATAGGCTGGTTTCTCAGGCATGAACATGGTAGCTACGACCTGTTCATATTTATGGCCAAGATGTTCATAAAGATCAACCACCAGTTGGGTTGACCCTCCCGTCATAACATTAGCAATCGCGTGAACCAACCGAGGCCGAGTCTCTTTAATCGGGTGAATAATTGCCACTTGATATGTCTGACTCTCCTTTTCCCCGGATTCCCGATCCTCTTTGCCGGCTTTCTTTCCCGGAATCAAGTCACGCAAAAAGCAATAGATCCTGCGGTATCGCGTCAACCAGAGCCAACCCCGAGAACTGTAAATTTCATTCAACAAGCTCTCCAGCCACGCAATTTTTTGCTCTTGTCCCGCAAGCCGATCACTTTGTAGATTGATTTCATCTTTTTGTGAAAAAATCAGCTGGTTCAACTCGCCTATCCTATTTTCAATAACAGCCAATTGCTTATCTTTTTCCAATAAAGTTTGATTCATAAAAGATGCGGTTTTCTGCTTTTCTTCATATTTTTCAAAAATATCAAAATACATTTTCCAGGGTTTTTTATCACTATCATCCTTCTCTCTGATAAACTCCAAAAATGCACTTTTAAGAGGATGCTCATTAGCACTCAACAACCCTGAAAATTGTTGCCGAGAAAAATTCATTTTCTCAAAAAAACAGATCAAAAGACCGACCAGATCAACTACCGATCCCATCTGGGTTTTTAAAATATCCTCCAAAAAAACCGGGGCTTTCTGCAAAGAGAGACCCTGCTGTCCCAAGGCAAATGCGATTACGGATGAAACTTCAAATTTAAAACTCTCACTGCCATCAACAAGACTCTCTTTAATGGTATTACTATCATGCACCCTATAGTCCCATAAAGGTTCATCCAGATATTTCACCTCACTATAAAACAGGGCCTGCAAAATAAAATCGAGGTCATGACAATAACGCAAAGGTAAAAAAGGCCCGGTTTTTTCCAACAACTCCCGACGAAAGAAGAGATTTGAGGTGCTACAGATAAAATTATCACGGATAACCGCAAAAAACATATTGTCACTTTTTTTGTAATAATCAAGCCCTCTTTCCAGCCAGGCCGCCACCTCTTCCTCCCCTTCTCGATTGATAACCCTGGTTCCAGTAACCGCCATCGCCACGGCTGGACTATTTTCCAAGGTTTCATATAATCGTTGCAAACGTTCAGGATGATAACGATCGTCAGAATTGAGGATTGAGATATAGCGCCCTTTAGCCTCTTTCAAGCCCCGGTTCAAGGCTGCCGCTGCACCTTGATTTTCCTGAACAATTACCGTAATTCGGGGATCGGCAAAGGTGCGTATCCGAGCCAACGTCGAATCAGTTGAACCATCATCAACAATCAGCAGCTCAAAGTCTTTGAGGCTTTGCGCCAAAACACTGGCAATGGCCTCAACCACAAAATCCTCATGATTATAAGCCGGAATAATAACTGTAACCAAAGGTGTCATTTTTTACCCGTTCTCCATTTCCTTATTTATAATTCAATCCTAACCCAACTGAGTTGGATAAGTGACTAATACGGGAATTACTCCCGCAACCCAAAAGTTACTGCAAGGCCCGCAAATTAGTGCACTTTACAGAACATTTTCTTGTTAAAAAACAAGAAAATGTTCTGTAGGGCACTAATAATCAATATCACTTTTGGCCGCGATCAGGATCACCTCGGAAGTACCTTCGACTTTTGCCAATGCACCGATCATGGTTTCAGCCGTAGCATCTTCCTTCAGGGAGATGTCATAGGTCAGGCGCAGGAATTGGCGATCACCGGAGGGCTCGATATGCAGCATGTTGGATCGTTTGCCGTACTCCTGAAGGATATTCAGGTAACCGGAGCTATCAGAATTTTGATCAAATGTAAAACGTAGAATAAACTCACTCTTGTAGAGAGCACCGAAGTTGAACTTATAAACTGCCAGCGCCAGTATTGACACAAACCCGGCACTAAGCAAAGCCAGAAAATAGTTAGAGGTCCCCGATGCCATGCCGACCGCCAGCGCGAGAAAGATAAAGGCGATGTCGCGAGTATCCTTAACTACCGTGCGAAAACGGATAATCGACAGGGCGCCAACCATAGCAAAGGCTTTGGCCAGACTCGAACCGATAACCATCATAACGATAGCGACGATTATCGAAACAAAAAAAATCGTCTGCGTGAATGATTGGGAATAGGATAATCCTTTATGGGTATAACGATAAACCACGGCCAACACAAAGCCAAGAACTGCGGACAACACTATATTTATCACCATCTCCTGATACGAGTAAGTCAGCATACTGCCGACCGCATTCATCAATTGTTCTTCCATCACATCCTCAATATTCTTAAAAGTCAAAGGGCAAAAAAGCTAAGTTGGGAAAAAAGGGTATTCTCAGACAATCACCTAACCTGGATCATCCGCCATGCCAAGGGCCTCCATGGCATGGCAGATTTTCGAAACCGAGATACGGCGTAGTTCATAAGCCTGAATCAAACGATGAAACCAGGATGGAATATGGCGCTTAAATTTCATCTCCATCACGGTGTAACCAGGAAGCAGCCGCCGAGATTGAGGAGCTCCCCCGTTGGGAAACAGTGATTTCGTCCGGGTTCCGCGCAGTTCACTGTCAAAAGTCAGACGAAACTCCGGGTCGAAACGACTGATATAGGGCCGCCTGATATAATCGACCAGCGCCACCGGGCGCAGTCGTTTGCGCAACAGATCATACTCAAATTTGCGCCCGACTTCACTTGAGCCGACACTTCTCAGTAACCGGTTCACCAAACCGTCTCCACATTCGTCGGCGATCCACAACCCCTGGTCGAGAGGGGTGCGTTGCTTTAAAACCAGATTGTTGTAGCGACCCTTGATTTCGAGAAACTGCGGGGTTCCATCCTGCAGATCTTTGGTATAGGTGCGCACGCGAAATTTTGAACGGGTGTGCAAGCCTTCAATCTTATCATAAAAACAGGTATGGAACGGGTCGTCGAAATAGAGACTGCGGACGAAATATTGATGTTTTGGCTGCGATTCAACATAGGGATCAAATTCAAGAAAATAGCGAAGCTCATTTTCAAGTTCTTTGCGTAGCGGTTGCGGCAGTACATACTTGAATTCAAAACGGGAAAAGTGAAGTTTAGTGATTGGCAACGTACAATGCCCCTCTTCTCCCGCTATCGATCAGATCCCAACACTGGGGCTCAAACTCTTTCATAAATTCAGTCTCTTTCTTGCCCCGCTTAAGTTTCTGACTTCGGGCTTTTAGCTTACTCTCACTATCGACCGTCCGGGCCAGTTTCAGCCTTTTTTTCTTTGTTTTAATCGGCTTGTCGATGTAGCTGTCATAAACTCTGATGGTCGACTTTTTGTCAGCTGTAATCAGTTTTTTATTACCAAGTACTCGGCTTTTATGCAGATAAATTCTCCCGCCATCGTTGTAACGCCAGTTTTTCTTGTAGGCATCCAGCGCATGACCGTTATCAATCAAGTCTAAATTATAAAGGGCTGCGACCGACCCATCCTTAGCCTGCACACCAATTAAATTATCACGGAAAACGTTATTAATTGCCAACAGATGAGAACCCTCACCCACTGAAACCGCTTTATCTCCACTCTTTTCGATCAATGTATCAACCACAAGCGCCGTACTGGTCATCAGGTCAATGGCGTCGTTGCCGCTGTCAATGAAATGGCAACCTTTAATCACAGCATCACTGATATCGATATCAAGCGCATCCATTAATGAGCGTTCAAATCGGCAATCGCTGAAACAAATTTCGGCATAGACAACATGGACCATATCATCGGTTATTTTACTGTCACGAAAAGTACAGTTTTCAACCTCTACACCTTTAACATCATGGACAGAAAACATCGCCGTATATTCAAATAAATCATCTTTCAAACCGCTTCCACCAGTAAATTCGACATAGCTTAATTGTGAACCATCAGCTCCTCTCCCCATAAGCACAACGGCCCCCCAGGGACTTTGCGCATCTGTAAAAGGGATAAACCGGATTGGTTTTTCCGCCGAGCCTTCCGCCCGCAGAAGCTTTTGAAAAATAATCGTAGCCCCGGGCTTTAACCTGATGGTTGTGCCCGGAAGAATAATAACTTCTTCGCCTATCTGCTGAAAACCCTCCAAAACAACATCTTGACTCCATACCATGGGAGCCCTGGAGAGATTAGGTTGAACAATGTTGTACATATCATCGAAACTATGCGGCTGTAAATCAGCAACTTTTACCGCTCGCTCTAAATGATGCTCATCACCTGTACCCCAAAGCACCTCAAGTAATCTTGTCTCAGGAGGGATCGAATCAAAAATCAGCTCATAACTGGCAGGCTTTATTTCAACTTTATTGTGGAAACTTTTACACGATTGAACAGATTCAATTTGCAGAATGTACCTTGATAAAAAAGGTACGTTTAAGTCAAGCGTAGATCCTTTAAGCGCTAAATCTGCGGAGAGATCCACCTCTCTTACTTCTCCATTAAGCCAATATTTTAGATAGCATTTTACGGCATTACTTAATGGCTTGTTAAACTTAAAAATCAACCGGTCGATTAAAGCTCTGCCTTCTATTTCAAGCTTAATCACCTGAGTTGCGGCATCAGATGAATATCTCACCTCACTTGAAGATTTAAAATATCCATTATAGACATCCCTAAAGACCTCCTGAATTGAACTTTTCAAATCATCCAGAGCCAGTATGACCTCTTCAGAATTAAGGGCTGTAACTTCTGTTGCAAGATTGGGATCATTTTTTACAGCGGGCTTTAATAACCCATAAAGTTGGTCAACTTCTTTAAGAAATAAGCTGTCGGTTCCACTCGCAAAAAATTCTTTGAGCGCCTTTTGCCGGGCTCGCAAAAAATCACCATTTTTATAAAGAGCCAGATGGAAGGGACTCGAAATAACATCCAACCTCGCCTTTTTACCATGTTTTGGACGTGTTGTAATATGCCAACCAACAAAATCCCAAACTATTGGCACAAATTTACTTTTCATGGGATCATAATACAATCGCCAATTATGAGTTGAATCAATATGAGCCGTGGTAGTTAGAATTTCGAGTGCATTAAACTTTCCAAAAGCCTCCATATCGACAAGCTTGCTCAATTCAACTTGTACTTCTTCAGTTTGGGGTAGCCGAAGAAGCTTTATGAGTTGCTCCAAAGGCTTCATTGAATCCTCAGGGTAATGATTATTAACAGCCCGCTTCTCCCACAATACCGGGCGCTCAAAAATTTGAGAGATTGCACCTCGCCAAAAATCCTTCCGCCCGACATCTCCTGAATACAAATCACCAGGCATACGGTTATGCCGTCTCAAAGTAGACTCATCCAGTTGCTCGGTGAGAATGTAGATACCGCTCAATTCACCATTAATGTTCACATTGACCACTTCCGTCAGAGGCGCTATCAGCCCCATTTTATCTGCCAGAATATAGCTTAGGTAGTTATTAATCATCTCGGGCGAGCGCGGTGCAATCAAATTAAAAGATCGCATCCCCTCAAAAAGATTACTCTTTTTTGTTTTCACTCGAATAGACTTTTTATAATAGCCCCAATGGTAAACGGTATCTCCGCGATACTTAATCTTTACTTTGCGAAGTTTACCTCCATAATAGGCTCCGCCCTTGATATACTCAGAGCCTGAATGCGGAAGTTTGGCATTGAGCTGTGCCCGTTTGGATTCAGGTATAAACAAATTTATGGTTCTCAGTTTTTCTCTTTTAATCTGCCTATTATTTTTGACAATTTTTATTTTAAACTTCCTTAAAGCGTGGAAAAACTCCATTTTCCCGACTTTAAGCAGACTGAAATCTTCGGCCGCAGGATAGCGTACCTTGAAATCAAAATATCTTACCCCGGTACACCAACCCCAATAAACAAAGCAAATAACAACCGGCAATGTAACAACCCAGCTAAATTTCCATATTTTCAAGAAAAAGGCTCTCATTTTACGCAACCATTTACATTTATATGAGTGATGGGTGATTCGATATTTTCAATTTTTATGGCAAAATGTGGATCATCGCCGGTTACAAAAAATTTACTGCCGGATTCTTTTAAATTGTTTTTATAGACTACATCAATATCATTCAGGTTGATTAGAATGTCTTCTTCAGAAAAAAGTCTGATCTCATTTAAGGTATATTCAACATCAATGATTTCCGGGAAATCAATTCTCAAATAAGCAATCGAACACCCCATCGGAAACATAAGATCAAAATCAACTTGCCCGGAGACAATCTTACCCACGATAGGTACGGAAATTTTACGACTCTCAGAAAAGTTTTCCCCGGCTCCCTTCCAGAAAAGCGTCATTTCACTCCGCAAAAACCGTTGTAATCTCAGCTTTGCGGCCTGATTCATAAAATTGTTAACTGTTGCCGGATCATCTATCATTCCGATATAAGCTTCGGTCACAACTGGAACTTCCGGAAATTTTTCAAACAGTTGGCTAAGTGCTTCGCGGCCCTCTTTCTCTCGACTCGGAATATCTAACAACAGTTCCGCCCGGACTACCTGGGCAAAAATATCTTTTTCATGAAATGCCAACCAATCATCGACCCAATAGAGCGCTTTTTCAGTAAGTTCCAACTCCATTAAGTTTTTTATCAAGAGAGGATAAGCTTGATATTTCAAGCCATCAAGACGATCGGAAACCTTGACCTCGGCAACCTTGTTTAAAAAAGATTCAAGAGCTGTGATGCCTTTTGCTTTATCTTTTTTCAGAACCTTTTTAGCTTTTTTAAAAGGACGCTTATAGTATGATTTATACGTGCTCACAAATAAATTATCAACTTTGTTAACTACGTTGGGTGTGAACCACCATATAACGACACTCAGCATTGCCATTATCGAGACGACAAAAAGAGTTATACGCACCCAATTGAGCAGAGGCTTTAGCGATTTTTTTTTCATAAAGAGTTGTAAAAAAATTTATATTCCTGATCCAGGGCCGCCAAAGAGAAATGGTCAACCATTCGCTGGCGGGCGGCAGCGCCCATCTCCTGACGCAGTTGATCATTAAGAAGTTCTTTAATCACGCTGACATAGGCTTCAGCATTTTCCTTTTCGCTAATCAGATAACCGCAAGCCGGGGTTACCAGTTCAGCACAGCCACCAACGTCGGCGACTACCGGCACCAGCGCCAGCGCCATCGCCTGATAGAGAACCATCGGCACCCCCTCCCAATCTGAAGTGAGAAGCAAAACATCTGAAATCAGATACCAATCGACCAGCGTCTCCAGAGGCTGCTCCCCATAAAAACGAACCTGATCGGCCAGCCCTTGCCCTTGCAACTCGGCCAGAAATTCATCTTTTTGCGATTCAAGATTACCATCGCCAATCACGTGCATGACAAAAGAGACTCCTTGAGCCCGCAAAGCAACTGCTATTTTAAGCAGTCTCAACGGCTGTTTCTGGCGATCCAGGCGCCCTATAAACAGTATATTTAAAGCATCTTTTCGCCGGTAAACGGCGATTTGTGGACTCGGTTGCCGGCCGGCAGGATTATATAAGTCGCTATCAACCCGACCATGAATGACCTCGAACTTGGAGCTCTCTATATCGGGATTGAACTGAACAATCTCTTTACCAAGTTGAGGATACTCAAGGTTGTAACGATCAATGAGACGATCATAGCGCGGCGGTATATTAAAAGCATAGCCGGTACACCGGCCATCAGGAAAATAGTCAAAACAGTGAAATTGGGCCACCACTTTAAGGCCGGGAAAACGTTTTTTCAGTTTTGGCAAGGCCTGAAAAGCTATTTCACTGTTCATAATATGTAAAATATCAATATTTTGCAGGGCGATAAATTCCAGCATGAAATCGGTCATCGCCGCCGGATCCAGGCAGCCCAGCGCCGGTAAATCATAAATCCCCTGCGCAGAGTCGGCAATCTTAGGCAGCCAGTTATTATCACGAAAAAGAGTGGTGACAAAATATTTATCACTCCAGTCCGAATTCAGCTGACAAAACCAGTCAACCGTCATCGTATCAGCACCACCGGTGATCAGCCAGGGAGCAACATAGAGGATTCTCAATTTACGCTTGCGGTTGTTGGACTCCGGAGGGTTAGCGGAACCCGGCTCTGGCAGTTGCAGAAAATCTTCCGGATAAACTTTTTCCAACTGATAGGACGCTTGAAGATAGTTATAAAGATAGTTTCGGTTGCCTTGCAGATGATACTGATCGGGCCGATAAACCTGCAGGCCGGCTTTTTTATTATAGTGAAAAAAAGATTGCCCGCGGCCATCAATGGTCACAATTAAAGGTATATCGGGATCTTCAGACCGGGCCATAAGCCGGGCAAACAGAGAGCTGGAAACTGCGGGGCTTGCCGCAAGATCAAGCCAGAGAACCTTTTTTTTCACATTCCCTGCTAACGGCAACAGGTTGCATAGAGACTCCGTCACCTGCCAGTGTTGCCGGGCTCGGCGACGCAACCAGCGCTCATGGTTAACAATATAACCGAGATGTAATGCCTGTATACGTTTTTTCCCGAGAGCAAAACCGGCACTATTGCTCTCAAGCGATACCGATTCACGAACCAAACCGCAAGATATCCGGCCTGGTAGTGAGCAGCCGACATAACCATGTCGAATCAGCTTAACGTAGAACTCCCACTCTTTAAAGCCGGTCGGCATAATTTCATCATAGCCTGCCAGCACAAGTCCGGCTAAACGCGGAAAAACAACTGCCCTAAAACGGTTTTCATAAAGAGAGGCAACCGGATCAACGACTCCCAAATCATCTTCTTCCGACGCAAACGGTTGGTTCGCACTCTGAATAAAAAAGTGGGGCGGGGATGCTTCCAACAACAATAAACATTTTTCCAGAAAAGTCTCCTCCAGATCATCGCCGCTCTGCAGAGATACAATATATTTACCCCGCGCGGCACTGAACACCCGCATACAAGCCTCGAATCGGGAAGATGAATCGGCCGATAAAACCCTCCAGCTTGAACACTCCTCTTTGGCAATCATAGCTGAAAGCTTTTGCTTGAGCTCCCGGTCGCCGTCACAAACTAGAAAAATAACTTCAAAATGGGGCCAAGTCTGATTTTTGAGGCAAGCAGATAATGCCGTAAGGAGATCACCACTGGAGTTACAGGAGACCAACAGAGTCAACAACGGGGCGTCGCCATAAATTTCCTGACGGTAGTGGTGAGAGTCAAACAAACGCCCGATATAAACAGCCAGCCTTTTCTGCAAAAATAGCCACAGATTGCGATTCGACCGGGAAAAAGCCACTTGAGTACGCCAACGCCGCAATCGTTCCCACCAAGCCAAAGGGAGCAAGGTACGCAACTGCCAAGTTATCCAACACCCATGCCGCACCTTGTGAAAAACCTTGAGCCACAGTATTCGCACTCTATTTTTAGCCGACATGGTTTCGCTATTTTTCGTTACCTTAATAATCAACCCTTTTCCTGAACCAGAAAGATACACCCTCTCTGCTTATCCCCTGTAATCCGGGCTCTTTCCAAAGTTCCCGAAAATGATTGAGCAGTTTCGTACACCAAGTGATATACATATTAGGCAGAATAATCTCAAAGCTGTCCCAACCGTAAAGTAATAACCCACCCAAAACATACTGTTCCGAATACATACGCTTAGCCCACTCATCCGGATAATCAAAAGGCCAGTAGATATCATGCAGGTGAATATAGACATTACGCTTAAGACGAGGGAGAATATCAAAGAAAAATACCTCCGTATCCGAATTCTGCAAAACCCGGTGCGAGCCGTCAAAAAAAAGTATATCATTATCCGACAATTGATCAAATAGCGACAAGTCACACTCTTCAAGGGGCTTACGAATAACCTCATCACAAAGCTCATCAATTTCAGCTCGCGGAAACGGATCAAGCGAAATAATGCGGGTCGACGGACTATTTAAGGCCTTGGCCTTGGCAGCAATTCTAGTTGAATGCCCGGAGCCGATCTCAAAATAGGTACAAGGTTTCAGCATTGAGATAAACCCGAAAAGGGATATCGCATCTAAAGCCGGGAAAAAACCGTTATTCCAAACCGGCTCTTTTGCTGAAGTGGCAAAAGAGGAAGAGAGGGGAATTGTCAGCAACTGATCCATAAAAGAGGTAAACTCTTTTATCAGTTTTTCATATTCTCCTGACCGGGCCGCGAGAACAGACTCTATCCGAGCATGTTGAGGGACAATTCCACCATAACGACGGCACATATTATGGTGGTAATAATCCTCAATTTTGACCCGATCAACTTTTCCCATAAACCGGCTGCTGATTTCCAGTAATAATTCTTTGATTTTTAAAGATCGCACAGAGCCACCCTCTGCGGTTGATAGCGTTGCTGCAAATAGTTGTAAAAAGGCTCTACGTCTCGCGCTGGATGATACTCCTGGGGATAATAAACAAAAAGATTGTCCGGATTAGGCAAAATAAAAAACTTGCGCCAGCGACGATCCAAAGTCAACAAAACCGGCACTGAAGAGTTCTCAATTCGCAACAGAATATCTTTTAAAACGGCCGACGAAACTGCATCGTCATTGTAAAGATCGAGCAGAATACTTTTTTCTCCGACTCGATTATGCGTCACTAAGTTAACCAAAGAATGGTTGACCCGATAGGGCTGATACGCCAGTTTTAAGAATCTCTTTTTCTGAACTTTAATTGTCTTTCTGTGCAGATCCCCGATTTTTGCTTTCAGGGCTCCATGTTTTTTACGGGCCTGATAATTTCGTGCCCCCGGTTTCACATAGTAATTATAAAGAGGTTCCCGAATAACTCGTCCGACATAGCCATGGGCCACCAGATTGACACACAGCTCCCAATCTTCGTAACCCCCAACCATGATTGGGTTATAGCCGCCCACCTGAACATATGCAGTTTTTCGAAAGACGGCACAACCCATCTTGTTTTCTTCCAGTGAGAGCGCCGGATAACTGTCTCTCGTTTTCCAAATGAATTCATCAGCTCCGGTCGAATTGGTCCATGTATAAACAAAGAAATGCTTAGGTGAATTTTCAAGAAAAAAAAGACATTTTTCGAGAAATGTCTTCTCAATCGTATCATCGGCATCAAGAAAGAAAATATATTTTCCGCACGCTTGAGCAATGGCATTGTTGCGCGCCGCAATCACTCCCTGATTAGACTGTTGCATGATCTTAAGGTTCGGCTGCTGCAACTTTTTCAACGCCTCGACCCGAGTTATAGTTTCCGGATCAGTTGAACCGTCATCAATAAGAATAACTTCAAAATTCCGCCACGACTGAGCCTCTAAACAACCAAGCACCCGATCAAAATAAGCACCATAATTATAACAGGTAACAATCACACTAACCAGAGGCCCCGGCCACGGCTGCTGGTTGATCTCCACCGGCTCAATTGAGCGATTGCGAACCTTGGCCAACCAAGCTACCAACAATGCAGAAATCCGGATCAACCCTCGTCTCAGCTTGTCAATATAATCTGACAATTTCACTTCACCCCGGTGCCGCTTTTTATCAACCGGCCAACTTTATGCAAGATCGTGCCAATCCTGCCCCCGAAAGAGTTGCGCTCCCGAGCCAGCAACATCTCACAATGTTGGTGTTTGGCTGCTAACTGATCATAACTATGCTGAAGGGCATAAATCCTCTGCTCAAGCTCACCCGTTGCGGGTTCTACTTCACGGGCATTTCTCGCAGCTAACATAGCATAACCAAAAGTTGAAGTAGAGACTTCCTCCCCGTGCAGGTCTCTTTGTTCCCACCATTGCAAACCGACTTTAGCACATAATCTGGCCCAGCCCACCGCCTCAGGGGGAATCTCGCCAAAAAGAAATGGCCGTCGCACTACAATCTGAAAAGTGCACCCCTTTATAGCTTCATACTGATCATGAAAACGCTCCCAGGGGTGTTCGGCATAAGGAGCATTACTGGCAACTCCGCCATGAAACTGATGAAAACTTCCTTCTCCTAAAAGAACAATGTACTCCTGCTCAAGATTTTTCACCACAGAGTGAAACAGATCAAGAATAGCCAGCCCCCCGCCAGCCTCAGTAAAGTGCAAATCAAAACCGCCGATCCGCAAAAAGCTCTCCTTACGCATAAAAAAGCAGTTGCTCTCCATTAAAGGACCAAACCAAGCCGCACAATCGTAGGATAAGCCCTGACTCAACTTAAAGAGGTCGTAACCGTTGTGACGCCAGTCTCTGGTCGCCAAAAGCTCATCTTCCTTCTTCTGGTTATAGCCTTTACTGACGGAACTGTTCTGAATTTCGGGGCCTAAATGAAATCCGACAACCGTTATAAAAGGATCCGCAAAGGCCCGAAAAACCCGCAATGCATTGGCAATTATCCCGGGAGAGAGCATATGCGCACCATCAATCATTACCATGATCAGAGATCCACGGCAACGATCAACAGATCTATTAATAATCTCTACGGGAGAGGGACTCTCGGTGGCATGAAAAAGGTAATGAAAATTGGCGCCAAAACCTTCGACAAATTCTGCGGCAAGAGGAGCGGTCGAACCATTATCAACCACAATAACTTCATATTGTTCCGGGGTTACATCTTTTTGATAGTCGCAGGAGAGCGTATAGAGGGTGCGCTCGGCCTCCCTGCGCATATTGAAAAAAACCACAATGATCGATAAAAAATGATTTTTACTCACTATTTTATTCATTTAGAATTTAGCTGAAGATCAAGGGAATACTCCACACCGAACATACCATGAAGAGGTTTTTCCCGGATGCAGTTAACTACAAAAGCTTCATGAATCCAATGCTGCTGCTTATGATCTTCTATGACGCCATCGGCAATGGCCACTGTAAATGCGTAGGTTCCTGAATTTAGATCGGGCCAGACAAAGCTGTATTTGACCTCAACCACATTACCCTGAATAAAGAGCTCAAGTTCCCGATCACTGGTAATCAGGTCGTGAAATCCCATGACCATCAATCCGAGGCGATCGGCCACACCAAAACCAACAATCGGCCGCTCCAGACTCTCTTTGAGTTGCATGCTGAAAATCAGACTAAGCTGATCACCACAAAAAACATTTTTCTTAGTCTCACCGTTAACTCCAACCAAGCGGCTTGATATAATTTTGGCTTTTCCCGTACCAAAAGAATCGACACGAGCCTCTTCAACCAAAGTCGAGGAAACTACGTTATCACCCTGATCCACAGCGGCCGCTAATTGCGATATTTCAGTAGTCAAAGTTTCCTGAGCAAACGCACCATTCCGGTTAAAAACTTTCCCGGTACCTTCATAGGTCGCTTCCGTATAAAGTCTGGCAATCTCTTTGGGCTCTCCCGACATAACCATCCGGCCTCTGTCTAACCAGAGAGCCCGATCACAGAGAGAAAGAATCGCATTCATATCATGAGAAACAAAAAGGATTGTGCACTTATCTTTTAAAACCCTGATCCGGGCCATACATTTGTGTCTGAACTTGGCATCTCCGACGGCCAAAGCCTCATCAATAACCAATATATCCGGGTCGACATGGATGGCCACGGAAAAAGCCAGGCGCATCACCATACCACTGGAATAACTTTTTACCGGCTGTTCGACAAAATCGCCGATATCCGCAAAAGTAACAATGTCATCATAACGCAACTGCATTTCACTACGGCTGAATCCGGCCAGAATTCCACTGAAATAGACATTCTGGCGACCGGTAAATTCGGGATTAAAACCCGCCCCCAACTCAAGTAAGGCCGACACTCTACCCCGGACTTCAACCTGTCCGGAGGTCGGCTTGGTCACTCCGCAAATAATTTTAAGCAAAGTTGACTTGCCACTGCCGTTAAAACCGATAATGCCATAGACCTGACCTTTGGGCAGATCAAAACTGACATCACGCAAAGCATAAAATTCTTTGTAGTACTTTTTTTTAAACGGGTGCAAAGCCTCTTTTAAGCGATCTTTAGAAGAATCATATAAGTGATATGATTTTGACAGGCCTGTGACTTTTACTGCACTCTCGTTACAAAACTCTTTCATATAGTCACTCACAGGTTATTTGCTGACAACCCACGCATTTTTTATAAGACATCAGGAAAATGCCACTTCAAACGACGAAAGACCAATGCGCCAACAACCAATAAAAACAGAGTTACGCACCAGAAATAGAGACCGCTCCCCAGATCCAACCAGAACGGCCGACAATAGACAAAGGCCTCACGATAGCCATGAATTATATAATAGATCGGATTAAGGCGTAAAATCATCTGGACATTTTCCGGCATAATCTTAATATCCCAGATAATCGGTGTTGCCCAGAACATAACTTGTAAAACAAGTTGGACAATCTGGCTGACATCACGGACAAAAACATTGATTGCACTGGTAAGCCAGCTGATCCCTAAAGCCAAGAGCACAAGACAACAGTAATAATAGATTACCTGTAACACAAAAAAAGTGACGGGGACTCCATTGGCAAGCAACATTATTACTAACAATGTTAAAAAAACCAAATGGTTAACCATAGACGAGACAATTTTTACAACCGGCAATATCTGTGAAGGAAAGTTAATCTTTTTTATCAAATGAGGGTTACTGACTATCACTCCGGTCGATTCAGCCACGATTTCACTGAAAGAGAACCAAGCCGCCAGCCCGGCTGTCAACCAGATCGAAAAGGGAACATCCGCAACCGGCTGGGCCTTCAAACCAAAACCAAAGACAAACCAAAAGATAAAAATCAGAGATAACGGGTGAATTACCGTCCATAAGAGACCGACTCTGGAGCCGACATATTTCTGCAACAGATCCCGCCGAGCCATTTCCCAAATCAACTGGCGACGGTCGAAAAGCAATCGGACAAACTCGATAAAGGCCCGGCAAAGCCCCTTTAACCTTATCATCATCACCTAAGTTTTTTAACCATTAGCAAAAGGTTCGCAAATTTCATGTGAACAAACTGTGCAATTAAAAACAAGTCCAGGCAAGATTATCCGACAAGGTTCGGGTTATAGTCGGCCAATCATTTACCGTCATTGAAAAGTATGTTTCTCGCTCTTTGATATCACTATAGTCCAATGCGCCGTATTGCTCTACTATAGCGTCATAGTTATTTTTCAGAAGCCGGGAATGACAATCCAAGCCCGTGACAAAGCAGAGCCCAGCAGGATAGGTCGGCACGGTAAAAATTGAGAGATCCGGCCGTTCCTGCTTGAGGCAGGGGATAATTTTCCAGACATCTCCACTCCAGAAAATTGTCTCTCGTTGACGCTCCGACGTACGCCGGTCAAGAGGCAAACAGTCATGAATCATAATAATTGAATCGGAAGCAGCAATTTTCTCTAAATTAATAAAATCTCTGAGAACTTGTTCAAAAATATGCAGGCCATCTATAAAAGCTAAATCAAAAGAACCATCCAAAAGGAGTGCTAGATCCTGTGTGGCAAAAAAATCATCGCTTAAATTTTTGTATAGCGTCACATTTTCCGGCACCGCATCAATCTTTGGTTCCGGATCAACCCCGACGATTTGCACCGATGAGTCAAAAAGACTTAAGACCGCACCCTTCTCGACCCCGATCTCAACATATTTTTCCGGTTTCTGTAAGGCTATGAGTTTTTTGATGATTTCAATATATCCATCTCCTGGCATACGCACCTTGGCCAAGCCCATGTAGCTATGGATGTAGTCAGGCTCAAGCGCAACCGCCCGCTCAAAAAAATCTATTGCCGAGTTTAAATCTCCAGCATGAAGACTATTATAGCCCGCCGCACAGAGCGCTTCACAGGGCTCTGTGCATGAAGGTTTCTCAGCCTTAAAATCTGACTCTGGATTGCCATTTTGCACTGGTATCACTCTCTTTTAATTACAGATATTTTTGCTTTAACTCACAATCTTGACCGGCACAAACAGCATCAGAATTCTGGATTGGACCGTAATTATATAAAAATTTACGGCAAGCCCGATATTTAGCATTATTCCACAATGTTTCAAGGTCTGAAACTAATAAGTTTCCCAAAGAAAATTTGTCCGCACAAGCTGTAACGCAGGGAAAAACCTCTCCATTCCAATTGATAACCATAGCATCAAAGGGTTGCTCACACCAGTAATGCAGTTTCGGATGTAACTTTAAATTTTCCATAGCAACCGGAAAATCCCTTTTTTCCCGCCACTCTTCATCTGTAGCAGTTACCCGGGATTGACCTTTTTCAGCTCCCCAAACCTCCTGCTCCTTATGCTGAGAAGATTTCCACTCCTCATGACCCCAGACATCCATCAGGTGAAACTCTATGGGAACCCCAATTGAAACCGCAATCTCTTGAGCTTGCTCCTGCTCATGTTCATTAAAAGCATTTATCAGAAATTTCCAGACCAGTTCCGGAGTCGTGGCATTGAGCCGCTCTTTTGTCCGTTGGAGCAGCGCCAGATTTGCAACCGCTAATTCAAAGTCACCGCCCACCCGATACCTGCCGTAAGTCTCTTGGCTGGCACCATCTATAGATGCTGATATAAATGTAAGCCCGGATCTTATGACAGCTTCCGCAGTTTGCTCATCAAATCGGTAAGCTGTCATATTGGAGTGAGTCGCACAAGCAATACCTTTAGCCGTGGCTAAAGCAGCCATCTCTAAAAAATCTTTATTGAGAAATGGCTCCCCGTAATTATAAAGGCTGATATGCTTGGTGTAAGGAGCTATCTTGGCAAGAATAATTTTAAAATCATCCTTGCTCATAAATCCCTTGGCAAAACCTTTGCGCCGCAAGCCCGTGCCGCAAAAAGGACACCGTAAATTGCAGATGTTGCCCGATTCTATAAAAAATTTCGTCGGCAGCGGACAATAAAAAGATTTGTCCATCACATTTCCCTCCAGCCGAAGAGAGGGAGGCCGATTTTTCAACAAATTGGTTATGCTATTAATTAATTTTTTCAATGCAAAGAATTACTAAATTCCGGAATCGTTACGTTATGGACACAATAGCTGAGGCCACTTTCCAGACAAAATTGACACTCATTTTTTCTGGTTTTAGCTTTGAGATTTTCTCTCAATTTACCGTCAAACAGATTGCCACAATAATAATCCGGATGATCTTTGGGCAAAAAGCAACAGGTCAGGATATCAGCCTTTTCATCAAGAATCAATATATCATCCTGGGGACACCTGTAATTTGACGGCATCAGCTTGATCTTTTGCACCATGTCCGCCAGGACAATACTCTCAGCCACAGATCTCATTTCAGCAGAGCTCAACTTGTTAAGAAGATAACTTTTTGCCTTATCGTAATCTGCAATAAAGGCATAATAAGGAACAAAATCAGCATCAATAGTTTTGGCGAACTCTTTAGCTAAAATTATCTCGTCCAGGTTAAACTGATAAATATGGAAAAAAATTTTTACCCTATTCCGATAGCCCGCCTTTTTCAGATTTTCAGCAAACATAGCTATGTTTTTCTTTATATTTTCAAACCTAAAGCCGTGAACTCTATCATAGGACGATTGGGAAAAACCGGACATGGAGAAGCTGATTTCCTGGAGTTTTTTTACCTCTTTTGCCTTAAACTCTTTATCAATTGATGCATTAGAACTTAAAGCAAAATTAATCTCCCTCTTATTTACATATTCCATTATCTTATCAAGGTCTGGGTGTAAAAAGGGCTCACCCCAGTTATATAAAAAAATACAGCTCTGACTATTTATCAACCCTTCTTCAATTAATTTATCGATTGATTTTTCAAACAGGTCGACACTGATAAAATCACCTTGTGGCAACCGACGAGTCCCGGTGACACAAAAAGGACACCTTGCATTACAGATGCCACTTATCTCAAAATAGATCTCTTTATAGATTGTTTGAATCATCACTCTGATATCTTTTTCAGATAACCATTCGGGTTGTAGGTGAGCAGATAACGTTCACACTGACGATCAACAACAAAACGTTTGTCGCTGGCAATGAACTCTCTGATTGCAGGCAAGGGTCCCGGCCCACCCATAACATCACCGAGCAGAGTACCGGAAGCAAAGAGATCAACAATTCCATCTTCAACAATAAAGTAAGAGTCCTTACTTACAAGATCAGCATAGCTACGCAAATCGGCCAGCACCATCGGTGCCGAGTGATCTGCATCGTGAATGATCATAACTTTTTCGTCACCACATTCTCGATAAACCTGTTCGATAATTTCGGAATCCTGGGTCGAACCAGTCAATTTGATAATACGAGAATGAACAGCCTTGAACTGAGAGTGGTCGATATCAATTGAGAGAACCCGGCCATGACCAATATTTTCTAAGAGCTGGGCCAGATAGAGAGTGCTCCCCCCTTTAAATGAACCCATCTCAATAATCCGATCAGGCTTAATCTTAAAGATCAATTCTTGGTAGAGCCAGAGATCAAGAACATTTTTCAGGGTAGGCAAACCCATCCAGGTAACCTGATCAAAAACCACTTGACGCTGGTGGTAATCCAGCCAGGTGGCCAAGCTCTGCTCATTCAGAGAGCTATACTCGCTATCTGATATCAGAGGTTTTGTAGATAAATTTTTCTCTGTCTCCATCTTAATTTCCATTTATATTTATATCAATTTTTGGGGTTCGGTTAGAGGGCAAAAGCAGGTGTCTGCAACGGTAACGCAGCCACTCTCGCCAACGACGACGGAAAGGTTTTTCCAACTGCCTGGCCACGACTACCGAATCCTGCCAGATACCACTATCATCCTGCCAGCCGGTAGACTGACGATTGGTATAGACATCCAGCACCTCAAGGCCGGCATAGTACATCAAAGCTCGCATCCCGTCACTATAAAAACGCCAACAGTCGACCGGATAACGATGCTCCGGCCCACTTGACGGAGCAATCAGACAACACAAACCCCCGGGTTTTAAAACCCGACTTAACTCCAAAGTTGTCAACCAGAAAAATTCAATATGCTCAAAGGCTTGGCCGGAGATCATTACATCTATCGAATTAGTGGCCAAAGCCCGCCAGCAATAAGGGTCGGTCAGCACGACATCAACATTCGGCCCGGTACTGACATCAAGCCCCAGGTAACGCCAGGAGTGACGCTCAAAAAGAGGGCGGTAAGAACCATTAACATCATAGCTGCCGAGATCGGCAATCAGCAAAGCCTGACCCTTACATTCATCCAAGAACTGATCCCGAAAACGGGCCATATGCATTAAGGAGCTTTCGTGCATCTCAAATCACAGGGTATCGATACATTGCAATCGCAAAAGATAACTGCCGATAAACAAAAAAATTAAGCACAATCCATCAAATCGTAACATCTTTACCTGCAACTGGCTGCCGTAAAATATTACCCACCTGCAGCTGGCCCCGGCAACGAGCAACAGCAATGGTACCCGGGTGAGCCACATCCAATTTGTCACCATTCTCTTTCTCCAGTGAAATTATAGCTGTCACAAAATCTTTCATACCGGGAGTAATAACTTCAATCTCTGCCCCCAAAGTAAGGCGGTCTTTCACATTAAGACGAACCAGACAGCTATCATATGCGAAGTTATTATCAAGTACTTCCAGAACCAGGGCACAAAAGCGATAGCTACGAATATAGGCTGAACTTTCAAGATATTGAAGATTCTGAGACGGTTCCCCGACACCCGTATTTGGTTTATCAATAAATCCTTCAGTATAATGCCGATGACTGGCTCGGGTCAATTCATTTTTCCATGTTTTAATCTGATCCGGAGTAAACGATGTTTGATCAGAATTTTGCAACAGATCTAAAGCCTGACGATAAACCCGGGTGACAACCGCAACATAATAAGCACTCTTCATCCGGCCTTCAATCTTGAAAGAGTGAAGGCCGGCAGCCTTTAATTCCGGCAGGCGCGCCAGCAGGCATAAATCTCTGGCATTGAAGAGATAGCTACCTCGCTCATCTTCTTCAATCGCCATAAATTCCCCCGGCCGGGTCTCCTCCTGCAGGGCATAGCGCCAACGGCAGGGTTGGGCGCAATCTCCCCGGTTGGCATGACGACCAGTTAGTGCGGCACTTAACAGACAACGCCCAGAATAGGCCATACACATTGCTCCGTGGACAAAAACCTCGCACTCCAAACCGGGAACTTGAGATACAATCTGCTCCATATCCGGCAACGATAATTCACGTGCCAGATTAACCCGGCTGAGACCTTGATCGTACCAGAATTGAGCCGCATGCAGATTTAAGGTGTTGGCCTGAGTGCTGAGATGAAGAGGAACTTCGGGAAGAATTTTTCGACAGAGAGCGACAACTCCGGGATCACCGATAATCAAGGCATCGGGAGGTAAAGCTTTAAGCTTGGTCAAAAATTCATGTAAGGCTGGGAAATCATGGTTGTAGGGCAGAAGATTAAGAGTCAGGTAGGCTTTAACATCATGCTTGTGACAATATGATATGGCCGCCGCGATCTCATCCGGCGAGAAGTTCCCGGCCCGGCGGCGCAGACTGAACTGGTGCCCGCCGAAATAAACCGCATCGGCACCATAGGCAATTGCAATCTGAAGCTTTTCCCAATTGCCTGCCGGTACCAGTAACTCAGGTTGCGCCATTACCCTGGAGATCGTCCTCATACTGTCTGATATTCTCAGCAATATTCAGAATATTCTGCTCCACAATCTCACGCACGCGTTTGGGGTCGCGTGATTCAAAGGCTGAAATCAGATCACCATGTGTCTCGGAACAGGTAATAAAAATTTCGGGATGATCATTAAAAATCTTTTCCAGCCGGCGGATATGAAAGCCCAGCTGCTGCATTAATAATGCCAGCTTGCGGTTACCGGTACGAGTCAAAAAAGTCTGATGAAAATCTTCATGGATACGAAGATAATGAGAAAAATCGCCCGCCTTAATCACGCTCATCTCTTCTTCATTCAAACGTTTAAGTTTACTTAAATCACGATCACTCAACAAGTCAACCACACTGGCAGCCGCAAAAGCCTCAAGACAGGCTTTTATCTGAAAATACTCGTAGAGATCCTCCAGTGAAAACTCACTGACGATAGTTCCCCGGCGAGGAATAATGGAGACAAAACCCTCGCTCTCAAGCATTCGGATAGCTTCCCGGATCGGAGTCCGGCTGATATGCAGTTCTTCGGCCAGTTTCGCCTCGGAGACTTTCTCTCCCGGTTTAAGTTTACCAACAATAATAGCTTCACGAACAAAGTTGGCAATTTTATCCGGCAGAGGCTGATGTTCAGCGATACTACTCTCTAATGTATTAATTCTCATCTCTCACCTCAAAAATGATGATGGTATCTGAATAATTTTTATAATCAATTCTAATTTCTGATACCACCGGTAAACTCTTTCAATAAAACTTCCAAGCCCAGCTGAGCATTCATCTTCATACAGGCCTCCGCGCGCGCTCCGTCCCCACTGCGGATTGCCGCAACTATATCTACATGTTCTCGCAAAATATCTTCCACATGTACAAGTGAGGCGACATAAAACCGAAAACGCAGAAACTGCCGCACCAGACCGCTGACAACCTGCTGTATTTTACGATTGCCGCAGGTCTCTAAAATAAGCTCGTGAAAAGCGTTATGGGCCCGAGTCATGCCGGAAACATCCTGGCGTTCAGCACACAATTTAATCTCTCGATTGAACTCTTCCAGGCGGGTTATATCTTTTTCGGTCATTCGCTCAACCGCCTGACGGGCAGCATAACCTTCCAGAACCCCTTTTATTTCATAAAAATCCCGGATATCTTTTTCTTCAATCGATGATACCACGGCCCCTTTGCGAGGCATGATTGTCAGAAAGCCCTCCGACTCAAGCTGGCGGAAAGCCTCCCGAATCGGGGTCCGGCTGATACCAAAACGTTCGGCTACCTCAAGCTCGGTAATCCGCTCACCAGGTCTTATTTTCTGCCGAATGATCGCATCTCTTAAAACCTCAACAATTTTTTCACGCAAGGTTTTATGTCCAGAAATTATTGAGGAGATATTTTTCATAAAAAACCGTAAAACTCGACAATTTTATAAGTTAGTTTTAGAGTTGTGAAATAGTTTCAGCACCGATTATCCAAACTTAATCTATCTCATCGGCTAACAAATCAGATCTTTAAGTATATAGTATACAATAAAAAAGTCAAGCGCTTTGTCTTGCACCTCCGACCCTGAAAGAAAAGGCATCTACCTGAATCTTCCGGTCAAATTCTAACAACTCTATTTAACTGTTCGGGGTCGTCAACAAAAAGCTAATAATAGTAATTCAGCTCTTAAAAAGGATAAATTCTACATTATCTATCCTTCCAAGCGGGTCTGAAATTCGGACAAACCCTTGACCAACGTGCGGTTTTCACTCTCTTTTTTTACTGCGAAACGAACAAAATTAGAACCAAGACCCACATAATCATCACACAAACGAATCATTATTTTATCCCGGATAAAGAGAAAATCACGCAGATCACCACAATCTATATTTTGGTCAACCTGCGCCAGAATATAATTGGCGGAGGCCGGATATGATTTAAGATATTTTAACTGAGCAAACTTTTTGCTAAGATATTGACGTTCTCCAGCGATAAAAGATATTGTCTGTTTAATGAATTCAGCATCATTTTCCAAAGCTGCAGTTGCGGCTCTTAAAGCCAGGCTGTTAACACTCCAGGGCTCCAGAAAAGGGCTCAAAAGGCGGTTGATCTCGGGACAACTTACAAGATAGCCGCAGCGGATCCCGGCCAAAGCGTAAATCTTGGTCAAAGAACGCAGAATGATTATATTATCAAATTCATCCAGCCGACTCACAAAAGATGATTCCCCTCCGACAAAGTCGATAAAAGCTTCATCCAGAACTAAAATTATCCCGGCTTTCTTAAAAATTGATACAATCTTCTCCAATTCATCAATAGACCACAGAACCCCGGTCGGATTATTGGGGTTACATAAAAAAACCAGCTCAGGCTTAGCTTTTATGGTCGCTGCAATAATTTCATCCAATGAAATACTTTTTTCAGGATTTAAACAGTTCAGGTTTACGACTTCACTCTGAACCTGTTTTAAGGCGCGTTCATATTCGGAAAATGTCGGTGACCAGATGAGCGATTTTTTCGGTTTTAAAGCTCGAGCCAACAGGTAAATGAGTGCACTTGAGCCGTTACCGACAATAACACTGTCAATTGGCAACTGGTGCCGGTCTGCCACTTTTGAACGCAGAGTTACAGCATCAATCTCAGGATAGTTAGAGAGATTTTGCAGAGCCTGCCGTAGAGCCAGATCAACCCCGGGAGGTAACCCCAGAGGATTAATATTAGCAGAAAAATCTATAATCGTATCAGGTTCAATTCCGCTTAGGGACGCGAGCCGAAAAACTTCGCCACCATGTACCGCCATACCCTTTTCATTGCTTTCCTGCACTGGATAAATTCCTTAACTTTTATATGGTTCGCAACCCGTCACTCTATAAATCCGTAAACTTCAGTTATTAATCATAACACTCTGCCTAAAAATTATCATTTTGAAACCTGGAGCAGCAACACGGCAACGACACAAAGGGCTGTACTTAAATGAAGAAGACTTATCGCTTTTAATATATCCTGACCGGTAACCTGATTCAAAGGCTCACCGATATATGGTTTTTTTACAAGCTGACCGTGATAATAATTATCTCCGCCCAGACGTAAACCTAAAATTCCGGCCATCGCGGCTTCTGGATAACCGCAATTGGGACTCGCATGAGCCCGGCGATCACGTTTGAGAATCTGCCACCCGAAACGCCAGTCCAAACTTTTTATAGCGGCAGCTGCGATAAGCAGAAGTGCACTCAAACGAGCCGGAATAAAATTTGCGATATCATCCAGATATGCCGCACTGCGACCAAAATAGAGATAGCGTTGATCCTTGTAACCCAGCATTGAATCCAAAGTGTTTACCGCTTTATACGCCCAGGCCAGCGGCAATCCCCCAAGCCAAAAATAAAAAAGCGGGGCCACGACCCCGTCACTAAAATTTTCCGCCACAGTCTCAATTACCGCCCGGCATATCTCTTCCTCACCTAATTGATCGGTCTCACGCCCAACAATCCGAGCCAGAGCTACACGAGCTTCAACTACACCATTGGTTTGCAGAGCTGTAAGAACATTTTGCGCCTCTCGGGCCAGACCACCACAGGCGATAGCGCTATAAACCAGATAGAAAAAAATCGGGTAGAAAAAAAGCATGCCCGAACGTGAACTGACAAAAAGTAAAGTCTTCACCACCAGATAGCTACTTAAAACGACTGTTACCGTCAGAATAAATCCGCTGACAAACTCCTTTTTCTGATTCTTTGATACCGGATAGAAAAAATTCTCCATAATATTTATCAGGTATCCAATCCCAATTACAGGATGAAGGTTTTGCAATAAACTATCCGCAAATTTGAAATCCGTTAAAACCGCTAATAAAAAAAGCAGCGTAAGTTCAAAACTGTTCATAAGATCCGATTTAGTTCAATAATTAAAAATTTCATCTAAAAAAAGGTTCTCTACAACAAAACTTTCCAGTTGTCAAAATTAGTCATTCCTGCTATGATCAGCAGTTCAGTAAAAAACCCAATACAAATATTTTAACATATTGATATTACTGTGGTTTTTCAATTCAATTAAGTTTGCCAGTTTAGAATGGGAAAGATTAAGTTATGGATAAGAAAAAGTTCTGGTTGCAAATTCTTAAACAGATCCAGAACGATGTCGGTAGTCGTGATTTTAACACTTTTTTTAAGGATATCGAACTTATAGAGATCACTGACAATACTGTCTCTATCGAATTTCCTAATCGTTTCGTCAAAGAGTGGGTTCAGGAAAAACATGCTAAAACCTTCTCTAATGTGGCTTCATCTATCGCTAATTCTCCATTTACGATCAAAACTTCAATCAGTAAAAAGAAAAAACCTCACCTGAAAACGACTTATACCTCAGCAGAAGCCACTCAACCGAAAAAATCGCTTTATGAAAACTTAAAACCGGAGTTCACTTTTGACAATTTTGTCGTCGGTTCCCCCAATCAGTTCTGCCATGCCGCCTCTCAGGCAGTTGCCAAACAACCCGGTTTTAACTATAATCCGCTCTTTATCTACAGTGTGCCGGGTTTAGGCAAAACCCATCTCTTGAATGCGATCGGCAATTATGCCAAAGAGCAAAACCATGATTTAAACATCTGTTATGTTACTTCTGAAGATTTTACCAATGAAATGGTTGATGCCATCGGTGATGGTAATATGTCTGAATTTCGTAACAAATACCGCCAGATAGATATCCTCCTTATTGATGACATCCATTTTATTGCAGGTAAAGAGAGAACCGAAGAGGAATTTTTTCACACTTTTAATACGCTGGAGAAAAATCAGAAACAGATAGTCATGACCAGTGATCGCTTTCCCAATGATATTCCGAAACTTGAAGATCGTTTACGCTCACGTTTTCAAATGGGACTTATTGCCGATATCCAACCTCCCGACAAAGAAACCCTGGTCGCCATTTTGATCAATAAGGCTAAACACGAAAATATTCCATTAAGCAAAGAGGTCGCTTTTTTTCTTGCTGAACACTTAGCCAACCTTGATATACGCCGTATAATCGGTATTTTGAAACGGGTTGCCATGTATGCTTCAATGAAGGATCACGACTCCATTGATATCTCGTTTGCGAAAAAGACCTTGGAAGATTTCAATCTTCTCTCATGGGATGAAGTCAGCATCACAGTAGAAGAGGTTATAAAAACTGTCGCTGATCATTTCAAAATCGGTACCAAAGATATATTGTCTCGTAAAAAAACTAAAAAAATTGTTTTCCCCCGGCAGATAGCCATGTATTTATCGCGAACCATAACTGAAGAATCATATCCTGAAATAGGCAACAAGTTCGGCGGGAAAGATCATGCCACCGTTATGTACGCCTGCAGCAAAATCGAAAAAGATATAGCTCTTGATAAAAAGATAGCTGCGACTGTAGAAACCTTGAAAGAGAGTATAACCTCTCCATAATTTTAATGATTATAAACTGAAATTTTTTTGTTGATAAGTTGTTAATTTCTCAAAAATAGCTGTCTAATTACTGTTAACAAAATTTATCCGGTGGACTCCAGTTAACAGCTTCGCAGTTATCAACATTTTTTCTTTTTACGCTTCTAATTTTCAACAGTTTTATTAACTGTGAAAATTTAATAAAATAAACTATTTATTTATCTTATCCATAACCTAACAGGCTTTATTATTACTATTATTTAAAGTTTTTAAATATTTTTAATATAGTTTAAAACCCAAACTATATTATCCTTTCATTTAAGAAAAATTAAGGGGTAGTTATGAAAATAATTACAAATCGTAATCGGTTGAGTAACTGTTTACAGAAAGTCCAATCTATTTTGGAAAAATCATCTTCGCTCAATAATTCGGAAAATATTCTGATTAAGGCTGTAGATAGTCAGTTACAGATAATAGCATTTGACCAGAACTGTAGTGCCCAAGGTACAATTGATGCTGAAATAACAACTGAAGGAACTATTTCGCTCAATGGAAAAAGAATATATGATATTGTCAGAAGTTTAAATGACGAAAATATATCTATTTTTCAAGATAGCAATACCAGCCTGATTACAATTGCTGACAGTAAAAGCTCATTCAATATATTGAGTACGGATATCGATGAGTTTCCTGAAATAAGCTTTGCTTTACCGGAGCAGTCGTTAAATATTGAAAGTGATACTTTTGCTCAGCTTATCGATTTGACCATCTTCTCAATCGCCAAAATTTCCGATCCTCGATATAATCTTCAGGGAGTTTTTTTAGAAATTGAGCCGGTTAATGGTTTGATAGGTGATGATTTATCCAAATCTGAAAAGGAGATATCCTTAGGTTCACATCTGTTTTCGTTAATTGCAACCAATGGTCATCGAGTTTCAGTTGCCCGTACCGATCAGATCTCGGGTTCAATTAATTTTGGGTCTAAAAAAATATTTTCCCGTAAGAGTCTGATTGAAATAAAGAGTGTTTTTTCTGAAAAAGAGACTTTAAACCTGGGCTTTGAAAAGAGCGAAGTAGTTATTTGGGGAAGAGGTTTTATTATCTCTTTGCGAATGTTACAGGGTGATTTTCCGGATTATCGCAAAATGATTCCAGATAGTTTCATTCACCATATTGAACTTGATAAAGATCTTCTTTTAAGTACCTTAAGACAGATGAATCTCCTGGCTGAAGATAATTACAAAGGAGTATTTCTTAATTTCACAGCGGCCGGTCTGGAAGTGTCCTTTGATAATCCGGAAAGAGGGCATGGCAGTACTAAATTGACGGTTAACTACAAGGGTGAGCCCTTTCAGATAATTTTCAACATAAATTATCTGCTTGATTTTCTCCAGGCAGTACCGGATGAAAAAATAATCCTGGAGATTAATAACAAAAATCAGCCTTGTCTTATAAAGGGCTTGGAAAACGAACATTACATGTGCGGCATTATGCCGATCAGTTAGGCTCTATTCAGAATCAAACCTATAATAGACTAAGTAAAAATTAAGTTTTATCCGAAGTGATATTTTTAAGATAAATTTTAAGGATAATTAATTATGACGAATGATTATAATGTGGACAAAATCAAGGTTTTAGAAGGCCTTGAAGCGGTACGTAAGCGACCTTCCATGTATATTGGCAGTACTGATGTGTCTGGTTTGCATCATCTGGTTTATGAGCTGGTTGACAACAGCATTGACGAAGCTCTAGCCGGTTTTTGTGATAGAGTAAAAGTAGTTATAGGACATGATAATTCCATAACAGTGGAGGATAACGGCCGCGGAATTCCGGTTGAAATTCATGTCGACAGCGGACTTTCCGGAGTTGAACTGGTATTAACCAAGCTGCATGCCGGTGGTAAATTTGATAACTCATCCTATAAAGTATCTGGTGGTCTGCATGGGGTTGGTCTTTCAGTAGTTAATGCCTTGACCAGTTCACTTGAAATCGAAATCAAACGCAATGGGAAGATCTATACACAGCGTTTTGAACGAGGTGAAAGATGCAGTGATTTGGTGGTTGTCGGCAGTGCCAGTACTACCGGTACCAGAATAATTTGTCAGCCGGATCATGAAATTTTTGAAAATACGGTTTTAAGTTTTGAAACGATCAGCAGCCGGCTCAGAGAGCTGGCTTTTTTAAATTCCGGCATTACGATTATAGTTGAGGATGAACGGGATGATGGTCACTATAAGGAGTTTATCTATGAGGGCGGGATTGTCTCTTTTGTCGAATATCTGAATGCCAACAAGTCACCGGTCAACCAGGAGCCGATATACATAAGCGGTGAGCGCGGCAATATAAGTATCGAAATAGCGATTCAATACAACAGTGCCTACAAAGAGCAGGTGTTCACATTTGCCAATAATATCAATACTCATGAAGGAGGCAGCCACCTGATTGGTTTTAAGGCGGCCTTGACCCGCAGTATCAACAGTTACATCAACCAGAATAACCTGCTCAAAGGTAATAATAAGGTCAGTATGACTGGGGAAGATATTCGTGAAGGCATGGTTGCGGTCGTCAGTGTAAAAATTCCAGATCCGCAGTTTGAAGGTCAGACCAAAACCAAACTCGGTAACAGTGAAGTTAAAGGATTGGTTGAGTCTCTGGTTAATGAAAAACTTTCTCAGTTTCTGGAAGAGAACCCGGCAATTGCAATGGTGATTATTGAGAAGATAGTGGAAGCGGCCAAAGCTCGGGAGGCAGCCCGTAAAGCCCGTGATCTGACCCGTCGTAAAGGCTATCTTGAGGGTTCAATGCTGCCGGGAAAACTGGCCGATTGTCAGGAGAAGGATCCGGCGAAATCAGAAATTTTTATTGTCGAGGGAGATTCCGCCGGCGGTTCGGCAAAACAGGGCCGTGATCGTAAAAATCAGGCTATTTTGCCCCTGAAAGGTAAAATTTTAAATATCGAAAAAGCTCGTTTTGATAAAATGCTCGGCAGCGAGGAGATCAAGATTCTGATTACCGCATTGGGAACCGGGATCGGCAGTGAAGATTTTAAACTGGAAAAACTGCGTTACCACCGGGTTATAATTATGACCGATGCAGATATCGACGGTTCTCACATCAGAACCCTGCTTTTGACATTCTTTTATCGTCAGATGGAAGAGTTGGTGCAAAAAGGTCACCTCTATATCGCCCAACCACCGCTGTACCGGGTGACCCGCGGGAAAATGCATGAATACCTGAGTACTGAACGTGAACTCAGTGAGTTTATCATTCGTCACAGCAGCGGTGGTATGGAGGTTACGGCGGAAGATAATAATATCTCATTCAAAGACGAGCAGCTGGTCGAAATTCTTCTGCAACTGATATCATACAAGGATCATATCGATCGTCTGCAGGGTAAAGGTTATGCGGCCGCCCTGCTGAAAGTGCTGATTAAACTGGATTTCAGTAAACGTCAGGATCTTGCTGATAATGCAAAATGGGAAACCTTAAAACAGGCCTTGCCGGGGTGCGGTCTGAATTTTATTGAGTTTCTGGATGATGAATATTCTGACAGCCGACGGATAATAGTTGAAGACAGCAATCAGATACCCCTCAGCATCGATTTCAAACTTATCAGAAACGGCGATTATCAGGCTTTACTTAAATTGAGTCTGGCTTTAAAAGGCCTGGAAAATCCGCCGTTTTCATTTATTTTTAAAGAGGAAGAGGAGCTTATTGAAAGTAAAGAGAAGCTTCTTCTAAGGGTGTTGGAAAAAGGTAAGGAAGGAATCAATATTCAGCGTTACAAAGGTCTGGGTGAGATGAATCCGGAACAGCTCTGGGAAACAACTATGGATCCTGAAAAACGTAAGTTACTGCAGGTAAAGGTGGAAGATGATGTCGAAGCTGATAACATCTTCACAGTTCTGATGGGCGATAATATCGTTTCTCGCCGCAGTTTTATTGAGAATAATGCGCTTAAAGTTGCCAATCTTGATGTTTAGCCAGTTTTTTATTGATCTGATTTGAGGGCAATCTCTTTGAGGTGTAGATGCACTAAATATAGTACTTCCGGCATATAGTCTATTGACAAGAACGGGATTTGATGCTAAAAGGCCGCGCTCGGACACTATATTTGGGAGATCGTCCAACGGCAAGACTACGGACTCTGACTCCGTCAATCCAGGTTCGAATCCTGGTCTCCCAGCCAGTTTTCGTCAAATACACAAGGCAAGGTCCCATCGTCTAGTGGCCTAGGATATCGCCCTCTCACGGCGGAGACACGGGTTCGACTCCCGTTGGGACTACCATTTTTGATAGAGACTAATTATAATCTAAAATAGAGACGGCAATACCATGAAAAGAACATTTCAACCCAGTAATTTGAAGATGAAAAGAAAGCACGGCTTTCGTGCTCGAAGCAGCAGTGCCGCAGGGCGTTTAATTTTGAAAAGACGTAGACAGAGAGGCAGAAAGCGTTTGTCGGCATAGAGAGACGGTAGAGGGTTTGCTGCCCATGGCTCCGTACAGTTTTCCAAAAGATGAGCGCATAAGAGGGCGTCGAGAGTTCACAGAGCTTTTTAATAACGCCCGCAAGATACACTCATCTCATCTATTACTTTTTCGCCGGAGCAACAGCAGACAGTGCGCCAGAGTGGGTATTACAGCCAGTCGCAAGGTTGGCGGAGCAGTTGTCAGGAATCGGATAAAGCGTCTGATCAGAGAGTACTACAGACAGCATAAAGCAGATTTTATTCCCGGATTTGATTATTCATTGGTTGTAAAGAAAAGCTTTAGCAGGTTGTCAAGAGGGGCGGCGGAGGATGAGTTGAGTGGGATTTTAGCCAAGAGTACGCGGCCCAGATTACACTCCTCGACATTGAACTGATGTTAAAAAAAATCTGCATTAGTCTTATTAAATTCTACCAGTATTTTTTAGCTCCCTACTTCGGCAGCTCTTGTCGTTTTACCCCTTCCTGTTCGCAGTATATGCTCGATGCCCTGGAGAAGTATGGCTTATGTAGAGGTCTCTGCAAGGGTGGATGGCGGATAGTGCGATGCAATCCTCTTTTTACCGGAGGTTATGACCCGGCCTGATAATAAAGATATCTCAACCGTTTCTCCTGTTTAAGTTTCTCCTCTTCTGTACCCTTGTCTGCACTTAATGTTTCGTCTGTAGTTTATAAATCTTACGGGGGGTCAGACCCCTGAAATGTTTCCGTCTAAACCGGAACAGTTTTAATTGAAGGATTTTTTCTGATGGAAAAACGTACAATTCTAGCAATCGCCCTGTCTTTAGCTGTTCTTTTAGGTTTTCAATACTTGTTCCCGACAGCACCAAAAAATCCTGCTGTAGCTGAGAAACAGGTTAATACTGTAGTTAGCCAGAGATCAAATCAGGTTGTACAACCTGAGGTCGGAGGTCAAGTTACCGTAACTGATCAAAAAACATCACCTGAGCCAGTAATTCCGGTTGAGAAAGGTGAAATAGTTACCGTTAACAACACTCTTTATCAGGCTGAAATTGATACCTTAGGGGGTCAGTTAAAATCTTTTTCTCTGAAGAAATATCGTACCGATCTTGATCAGAATAGTCCGGATCTTAATCTGGTTACATCCGACCGGGAGGGTTCATATCCCTTGTCCGGTTCGGTCAGTATAAAGGGGGTCTGGTATAACGATAAAAACCTGCTTTTTGAATCAGATAAGACTCAGGTTGTTGCTGTCAACGGTA
>Ga0190303_1000097_pt1 | contig 34599 bp, 32 predicted proteins | sample 48700701_MG_FD_161672 | JGI IMG/M metagenome (GOLD analysis project Ga0190303, IMG submission 161672) | Hydrothermal vent sediment bacterial communities from Southern Trench, Guaymas Basin, Mexico - 4870-07-0-1_MG | ecosystem: Environmental > Aquatic > Marine > Hydrothermal vents > Sediment ... | reverse complement strand
GGCGGGGCGTAGCGATGAGATGCTTACCATGAGCTCTATCGCCGCTCAGCTGGACAAGGGGATGGTCAAGGTTCGGCAGCTGTTACAGAAAACTATTCAGCTTCTATAGGTGAAGGATTATAGGGCTGTAGTGGATCGCTATCCTGCGCGGGTTCAGACGGGGGTTCTATGGTTGGAACCTCTGTGAGGCTGGTCACTGTTTGAGGCAACTTTTCAAGCTTAAAGGGTTTCATCTCCATGACAGGATCGAAAGCGACAACCCTGATGACTAATCCAAAAAGCGGATGGTCAAAGTAGGTCATTGTGCCTGCATTGATACGCTCGCTTGAATCTAGCATTACTGTTAGCGATCGGGAATAGTTTTCCGCACCGTTGCTGTTAAACAGGAGTTCATCCTGATCAGGATTCCAACTGTCAATGTTTAACTGTACACCTTCTAATGGCGGGGATTCACCAAATATAGACCAGTCAAGTCGTCGGTTAATGACTGCGCTGCTAAATCTAGAGAAAACAAGTTGTGTAGCAAAATGTAGATAGCGTTTTTTCCTTACTGAAAGCGTTCCCTCCAGTTCAGCGTTAATCCCATAGCGATCACCGGCCTGGATAAAAACGGGTTGCGCCTGGGCTCCGCTGCTTATAGATTGCCGCCAACCAAAATGCTCCAGTAGTCTTAGGGTGGACGATGCTTTAATTCGTGATGCGAACCTGGTTAGCTGCAGACGGTCGCTGGGCAGCAAAACAAAGGGCTCGCTGGCAAGGTCTGTGGGCTGGCGTTTATTGATGGCTAGCCCGGTGGTTTGCTGAAACGGTTCGTGGTAGATCTCATCATCCGGTTCCGGTAGCGCATCCTCTATGTAAGGCTTGAGTACCACCATCTGATCGGGCCATCTGATAGCGGGAGTGTTATGCCAGGATTCGGTGAGGTGGTGGCTTTGCTCCTCCTGGGCAAAGAGTATGACTTCCACTTGATACCAGATGATTTTTTCTGCTTTGGCGTGCGCTCCCAGAGCGGTAGCACTCAGGAAAAAAGCAAGGAGGATAGTGGTGGGTTTATTCATTGATAAATGGGTTTTGATCCTGAACAGTTAGACTGATTTTCATGGCCGATCCTGGTTATTATGCTGGGGGTTTAGCTGGTCTAGCAAGTCATGAATTATATTAAACCGGTTTTGTTCGGTTTTCAGGTCAACGATAAATTTAAGTCGATTGGCGCCAAGCATTTTGAATTTTTGTGGGTGCTGTTGCATCAGGCTAATCAGATCGGCGGGTTTGATAGTGGTATCAGCATCAATATCAAGGGTTCCCCCTGCATCATTAGCATCAATTTTCAGGATGCCCATCTCTTGAGCCTTTATCTTAAGTGCTGAAATCTCAAAAAGATTCTGGATGGGCTCAAGCAAAAGCCCAAAACGGTCGATCATCTCAACCTGTAACTCTCGTAGTTCATCTTTGTTTGTTGCATTGGCAATTCGTTTGTAGAGGACCAGGCGGCTGTGGACATCGGGGAGGTAGCTGTCTGGAATCAGGGCGGGTATTCTCAGGTTGATCTCTGTGCCGTGCTTGATCGGCTGATCAATATTGAAGCTCTTGCCCTCACGCATCGATTTAACGGCTTGCTCAAGTAGCTCGCCATAGAGGGAGAAACCGATGGCCTGTATATGACCACTTTGGTTGTCTCCCAGCAGTTCGCCGGCACCCCGGATCTCAAGATCATGGGTTGCCAGAGTGAAACCAGCCCCCAGATCCTGGGTTTGTTCGATGGCTTCCAGTCGTTTGGCAGCATCTGCTGTAATCGCTCTGTGGTCAGGAGTTAACAGATAAGCATAGGCCTGGTGATGTGACCTGCCCACGCGGCCTCTCAGCTGGTGTAGTTGAGCAAGTCCCAGTTTGTCAGCCCGCTCAATCAAGATGGTGTTGGCCGAAGGGATATCAATGCCGGTCTCTATAATTGTGGTACAAACCAGAAGGTTGAACCGTTTATGGTAGAAGTCTGACATCACGCTTTCTAGCTCACGCTCGCGCATCTGCCCGTGCGCTATTCCGATACGCGCTTCTGGTACCAGCTCGGAGATATCACGGGCCTTGCGCTCGATGGTCTTGACATCGTTGTGCAACAGATAAACCTGACCACCACGCAGCAGTTCCCGTGTGATAGCCTCTTTGCGTGTTGCGTTGTCTTCACGGTGCACAAATGTTTTTATGGATAGTCTTTTCTCCGGTGGAGAGCTGATGATGGAGATGTCACGTAGCCCCGACATCGCCATGTTCAGGGTGCGTGGAATGGGTGTGGCAGTTAGGGTAAGAATATCGATATGCGCCCGTAGTGATTTTATCTGTTCCTTTTGCTTGACCCCAAACCGGTGCTCTTCATCGATGATCAGAAGGCCCAGGTTTTTGAATTTAATGTTAGATGAAAAAAGTTTGTGGGTTGAGATCAGTATATCTACCTTCCCCTCGCGGATAGCCTGCTGTATTCGATTCTGTTCCTGTTTGGATCGGAAGCGTGATAGCACATCGATTTGAACCGCACAGTCTGCAAAACGGTCTTTAAAGGAGTCAAAATGTTGTTGTGCCAGTAGCGTGGTCGGTACCAATATGGCTACCTGACTACCATGGTGCGCTGCGATGAATGCGGCCCGCATGGCGACCTCTGTTTTGCCAAAGCCCACATCACCGCATATCAAACGATCCATTGGCCTGGCAGTTATCATGTCCAGGCGGGTGGCATCGATTGCGGTCATCTGGTCTGCAGTTTCCTCAAAGGGAAAATCTGCGCAGAACTTCTGGTATTCTGTTTCGGATATCTTAAAGGCATGGCCGAACTCTGTGGCCCTTCGGGCATGGATCTCCAGTAGTTCTGCTGCGGTATCCCTGATCTGCTCGGCGGCCTTGCGTTTGGCTTTTTGCCATTTGTCACTTCCCAGTCTGTGGGTTGTGATCTGATCGCTGTCGGCACCGCTGTACCGCGAAATAAGATGCAAAGATGCAATGGGGACATAGAGCTTGTCACTACCGGAATAATCCAGCATCAGGAACTCCTCCTGTTGCCCCCCTACCTCAAGGGTTTCAAGACCGCGGTAGTGGCCGATTCCGTGATCAATATGAACAACAGCAGACCCTAGATTTAGCTCGGCGAGGTGCTTGATCGCCTGATCGCTGGATTCGCGTGATTTTTTACGGAGCCGACGTTGAAGAACCTGATGGCCAAAGAGCTGTGCTTCAGTGATAAGCTCAATGGCAGGATCAGAGATTTTTAAGCCACGATCCAGGGGAGCTACAACCATCCCGAATTGCATGTCAGAGGCTAAAAAATCTTCCCAGCTTGTAAAGGGAGCAGGCTTTATCTGAATCTGAGCAAAGAGCTCCAGTAGTACTTCGCGGCGCCCGGCTGATTCAGCGCAAAATAGAGTTCTTGAGTCTGTATGCAGGCAATGTGCTTTAAGTGTCTGCAGGGCGGTTTCCGAGTGGCGATCCAGATTAAAAATAGATGGTTCCTGGCTTTTAAATCTGCAAGATGCAGAATCATCCGCCTGAGTTAGTTTGTTCAGGTGAATGCGCCGGTAACTTTTCAGTTCACCAAATAGCTTGTTTTCCGGAATGAAAAGTTCTGAAGGTTTGAGGATCGGGCGCTCCGGATCGTGGCAGCGCTGTTCGTGGCGAGCGGTAATCTCCCTCCAGAATTCAGCGGCAGCCTGATCAATAGCGCCGATACTGTATGTCAGGGTGTTTTTGGGAAGAAAATCAAGCAGAGAGGCGCAGTTGTCAAAAAAAAGTGGCAAGTAGTATTCGATACCTGATGGCGCTATTTTTTGTGAGATATCCTGGTAAACCGGGCAGCTTTTAGGGTCTGTATCAAAATGGGTGCGCCAGTTTTTGCGAAATTGAGCGATGGCCTGGTCATTAAAGGGAAACTCTTTGCCGGGTAGAATGGAGATGCTTTTAATGTTATCGATAGTTCTTTGGTTTTCCGGGTCGAAGGTTCGCAGGGCATCTATTTCATTGTCAAACAGATCGATACGGTAGGGGTTTTCGCTGCCCATTGGGAAAATATCAATGATCGATCCGCGTATGGCAAACTCTCCGCGTTCGTAGACGGTCTCCATCTGTCGATAGCCTGCATCGGTAAGCTGTCTTCTGGTTTCTTGCAGGTCAAAAGTCTGGCCGGTGTTGAGTATCAGGCTGTTACCTGTCACAAAACTTTGCGGTGCAATTCTGTGCATCAGTGTAGTAATGGGTACCAGTAAAAACCCCTGTTGGGTTTGTGGTAGTTGATAGAGTGTCCTGAGCCGTTGCGAGACGATGTCCTGATGAGGTGAAAAAGGGTCGTAAGGGAGCGTTTCCCAGTCCGGAAAGACCAGTACGGATGATCTAGTAGCGCCGAAAAAAATCAGTTCTGCCGCGAGTTGTTCAGCCTGATTCAGATCCGCAGTAATAATAAGATTAAGCCCCTCATGCGCCAGTCCAGTCTGGTAGATGGCTAGAGCCTGTGCGGCCCCATAAAGTTGACCGGCTGTGGTAGTTGGCATCGCGGTGGGTCTCATATCGGGGTTAATCAGTATGTAACAGTGGTGTCGAGAATGACCATGGAACAAACGCCCAAGTCTACGCTGATGATACAGAAAATAATATTCAGATTTGTGATACATCAAGAAAATTTCAATTTAGTCGCTGTAGTCGTGATCTGATTAAAAAATCGTTATGGTTATCACTCAGTTTATGAGAGAATACCCGCGCTTTTTTTGGGGCTATAGGGGCTTGATGTGCTGCGTAACCAGGACGTGCTCCTGCCTGTTAACTGATACTAGAAAGGGTTGGATGTGGCTGAAGAGATGATAGATTCCTTGCTAGACAACTGGGAAAAGAATGAGGAAGCGGCAGAAGCTATGGTGCCGCTGGTGGGATCGCTATATCGTGATCAGTCCGTTGAGATCTCCGTATTTGGGCGGCTAATCGTTAAAAGAACAGTTAACGATATTATGCAGGCCCACGAATTCATACGGCAGCTAGAGGGGAAAGAGATTACCCCGCTGGACACCATAGAAATACTTAAAGTGATGAGTGAGATGTCGCTTGGTCCTGCCCATATCGATATCGCTAAACTTTACGTCAAGTACCATAAGCTGAATGACCAAAATGGGCTTAAGGTTTTTCTTCAGCATGAGCTGCAAAAAGTTGTTGAGGGTAAGGCGGCAGATCAATTAGAGGCTAAAGATGTTGTGCTCTATGGCTTTGGCCGCATCGGTCGGCTGTTGGCACGTCTGCTCTGCGATCAAACAGGCGGTGGTAAGGGTGTTCGATTGCGCGCCATCGTGGTTCGAAAAGGTCGGCGTAATGATCTGGTCAAACGTGCCAGCCTGCTGCGCTACGACTCAGTCCACGGCGAATTTAAAGGGGTTGTTTCCATCGATGAGGAAAGTTCCTCTATCGTGATCAATGGGCAGCAGATCAGAGTGATCTATTCTGAAACCCCGGATGCCATCGATTACACTGCTTACGGAATTAAAAATGCCGTAATTGTGGATAACACCGGCAAGTGGCGCGATGAAGAGGGTCTTTCTCTACACCTTCAGGCTAAAGGGGCTGCTCAAGTATTGCTGACAGCACCGGGCAAGGGTGATATCAAGAATATTGTACACGGGATCAACAATGCCTTGATTTCAGATAACGATAGAATACTATCAGCGGCATCGTGTACCACTAATGCCATTACACCAGTGCTTAAGGCGATGAATGATAAGTTTGGTGTAGAAAATGGACATGTAGAGACCGTGCATGCTTACACTAACGACCAAAATCTGATTGATAACTACCATAAGGGTGATCGCAGAGGACGTAGCGCAGCTCTTAATATGGTATTGACTGAAACTGGTGCGGCTGTTGCCGTGGCCAAGGCCCTGCCGGAAATGGAAGGCAAACTGACGGGTAGTTCAGTCCGTGTTCCAACCCCCAATGTTTCATTGGCAATTTTGAATCTAAACCTGAAAACAGAGACGGATAAAGAAACGATCAATGATTATATGCGTCATATTGCGCTGCACTCAGACCTGCAGAAACAGGTTGACTATACCAACTCGGCCGAAGCGGTCTCTTCAGATTTTGTGGGTTCCAGGGCTGCGGGTATAGTTGATTCACTGGCAACCATTGCAAACGGTAATCGTTGTGTGCTCTATGTTTGGTATGACAATGAGTTTGGTTATGCATGCCAGGTTGTAAGAATACTCAGGCAAATTACCAAGGCTACCCTGCCTGTTTATCCCGAACAGGAGTAGCTGTGTCGAAGCAAGAGAGCCTCATTAGAGGCTCTTTTTTCGAACACAATGTCAGAAGTTTATTTTTGATACACCCGGGTAGCAGTATCTGCACGTCCACGGGTTATTTTGTTTTTTTAGAGTAATTGGCGAAGCTTATGATTAAAATCAAAAAAGGCCTGAACCTGCCTATTGCCGGTGAACCCGAGCAAAGGATTCACGATGGCCCCAATGTCAGGTCAGTCGGTATAGTGGGCTGCGACTACATGGGTATGAAGCCCACGATGGCGATCAAGGAAGGTGACAGGGTTAAGCGGGGGCAAGTTCTTTTCTCGGACAAGAAAAATCCTGCAGTGAAATATACCGCGCCTGCAGGGGGTACGGTTGCTGCTATTCACCGTGGTCACAAAAGGGTGTTGCTCTCTGTGGTTATTGATGTTGATGGCGACGAAGCAGTCAGTTTCAGCCGTTATCCTGATTCCAAATTACCCGGTTTGAGCCGTGAACTGATCATGGAAAATCTGGTTGAGTCCGGGCTCTGGACCGCGCTGAGATGCCGACCTTTCAGTAAAGTGCCTGAGCCGGGTTCGGTACCCCACTCGATTTTTGTCACCGCAATGGATACTAATCCGCTGGCGGCAGACCCCCAGATAGTTATTGCAGAGCACAGAGAAGATTTCGCCAGGGGCCTGGATCTGCTCAGTAAGCTAACTGATGGCAAACTGTACCTTTGTAAGGCCTCTGGTGCAGATATCCCAACAGGCGCGAGCGATAATATTAGTGTAGAAGAGTTTGCCGGTCCTCATCCGGCTGGCCTGCCTGGTACCCATATCCATTTTCTTGACCCGGCTTCAGAAAAGAAACAGGTCTGGTATATCAACTATCAGGATGTTATCGGTGTTGCAAAACTTTTCTTAACGGGTGAGCTTTATGTTGATCGCGTGATATCTGTTGCCGGACCAAGAGTGCTTGAGCCGCGCTTGATCAGAACGCGTATTGGTGCCTCTACTGATGAGATTTCAGCAGGGCAGGTTGATGAGTCCGGGCAGGAGAATCGTGTTATCTCCGGGTCTGTTCTTAGCGGTCATGCTGCTCGCGGGGCATTAGCCTTTCTCGGGCGCTACCATCATCAGGTATCGATACTCCAGGAAGATCGCAACCGGGAATTTTTAGGTTATATGATGCCGGGTATGGATAAATTCTCGGTATTGAATATTTTTCTTTCAAAATTGAATGCGAAGAAAAAATTCGCATTTCATACCAGCACCCACGGTAGTCCGCGTGCCATCCTGCCTGTTGGATCATACGAGCGAGTGATGCCGCTGGATATCCTGCCCACCCAGCTACTCAGAGCACTTGTGACCAGTGACGTTGAGGTGGCACAGTCATTAGGTTGCCTGGAGCTGGACGAGGAGGATCTGGCACTGTGTACCTATGTCTGCCCAGGTAAATACGAATTTGGGCCTATCCTGAGGGATAACCTAACCAGAATTGAGAAAGAGGGTTAAAATATGGGCTTGAGAAAACTTCTGGATAAAGTTGAACCGCATTTTCAAAAAGGCGGCAAATACGAAAAGTGGTTTGCGCTTTTTGAAGCAACGGATACTTTTTTGTATACCCCTTCCAGCGTCACTAAGAAGGCCTCCCATGTGCGTGATGGGGCTGACCTGAAACGGATCATGATTATAGTTTGGGTTTGTACCTTTCCCACTATGTTTTTCGGTATGTATAACGTAGGGCACCTGGCCAACGAGGCTATGGTAACTATAGGTCTGACCGGTGTTGAAGGTTGGCGTGGTTTTCTGATCGAACTGTTCGCAGGGTACAGCGGCGGTAATCTTTGGGACTGTTTTATTCACGGTGCAGTGTATTTTGTGCCCATTTATGTCGTTACCTTTCTGGTAGGTGGATTTTGGGAAGTACTGTTTGCCAGTGTTCGTGGACATGAAGTTAACGAAGGATTTTTCGTCACCTCCGTACTTTTTGCTCTGATTGTACCCCCCGATATTCCGCTCTGGCAGGTGGCGCTGGGTATCACTTTTGGTGTGGTATTGGCTAAAGAGGTGTTCGGAGGAACTGGTAAAAACTTCCTGAACCCTGCCTTGGCGGGACGGGCATTTCTATTTTTTGCTTATCCAGCTGAGATGTCTGGCGATGCAGTCTGGGTTGCTGTCGATGGTTTCAGTGGTGCAACGCCGTTGGGTGTTGCAGCCCTGGGTGGTCTTGCCGCAGTAGATTACAGCTGGATGGACGCCTTTGTAGGCAATATTCCCGGTTCTATCGGGGAGGTCTCCACACTGGCAATCTTTATTGGTGGTGCTGTCCTGCTCTATACACGGATTGCATCCTGGCGCATTGTTGCAGGCGTTCTGTTGGGTATGATCGCACTTTCAACCCTGTTTAATCTTATTGGTTCGGACACCAACCCCATGTTCTCAATGCCCTGGCATTGGCACCTGGTGCTTGGTGGTTTTGCTTTCGGTATGTTTTTCATGGCGACCGATCCTGTATCGGCAGCTATGACCAATACCGGTAAGTGGGTTTTCGGTGTTTTAATAGGGCTGATGCTGGTGATGATACGGGTGGTTAACCCTGCATTTCCCGAGGGGATGATGCTGGCGATTCTGTTTGCCAACCTGTTTGCACCGCTGATCGACTTTTTCGTGATCCAGGCCAATATCAAGCGGAGGGCTTTGCGTAATGTCTAAGGGTAACGATACCATTCAAAAAACAGTTACGGTGGCTCTGCTGTTGTGCCTGTTCTGTTCTGTCATTGTTTCCGGGGCAGCGGTTTTGCTCAGGCCCGCACAGTTGGCAAATAAGGCACTGGACAGAAAAACCAATATTCTTACTGCTGCTGGCATCGATACAGCTGACAAAAACATAGATGAGTTGTTTTCACAGTTTTCTATCCGCATTGTTGACCTTGAAACAGGGCTCTACAACGATGAGATAGATCCTCAGACCTTTGACCAACGCAAGTCGGCGAAGAATCCCGCGATGTCTGATGAGCTTGATAATAGCACCGATATTGCCGGTATCAACCGACGTGAACGTTTTGCGTCGGTCTATTTGCTGGAAAAAGAGGGTAAGCTGGATCGCGTCATTATTCCTGTGCATGGTTATGGCCTCTGGTCTACGCTGTATGGATTTCTAGCCTTGGAAGGAGATGGCAATACGGTCGCTGGACTGGGCTTTTACGAGCATGCTGAAACTCCGGGCCTGGGTGGTGAGGTAGACAACCCGCGTTGGAAAGGTCAGTGGCCTGGAAAACAGGTTTTTGATGCGCAGGGCTCAGTGGCTATTGATCTGGTGAAAACAAGAATCAACCCCGCTGATCCAAAGGCTGTTCATAAGGTGGATTCACTGTCAGGGGCAACGCTGACTAGCCGTGGTGTTACAAATTTATTGCAGTTTTGGCTGGGTGATGACGGGTTTGGCCCCTATCTTGCCAACTTGAGAACAGGAGGAGTTTAGTCATGTCTGAGATTGATGCAAAACAGGTTGTAGTTGACCCGATTTTTGAAAACAATCCCATTACCTTACAGGTCTTGGGTATCTGTTCAGCATTGGCGGTAACCTCAAGTTTGCAGGTGACCCTTGTGATGTGCATTGCGCTGACGATGGTAACGGCCTGTTCAAATTTCTCGATTTCGCTGATTCGTAATCAGATTCCTAATAGCATCCGTATTATCGTACAGATGATTATTATCGCTTCATTGGTTATCGTAGTTGATCAAATACTCAAGGCTTATGCTTACGATGTCAGTAAAAAGCTCTCAGTTTTTGTTGGCCTTATTATCACCAACTGTATCGTGATGGGGCGTGCTGAAGCCTTTGCCATGAAAAATGGCCCGGGATTGAGCTTTATGGATGGCATAGGTAATGGTTTGGGGTATAGCGTGCTGCTGATCAGTGTTGCAGTTTTCAGAGAGCTCCTAGGCTCTGGAAAGTTGTATGGTTTTGAAATACTGCCTCTGGTGACAGAGGGCGGCTGGTATGTTCCCAACGGTTTAATGCTGCTGCCACCCAGTGCATTTTTTGTGATCGGGCTGCTGATCTGGGCGCAAAGGACCTGGAAACCCAAGCAGGTAGAAGCCAAAGAGTTTGACCTGGCACCACAAACCAAAGGGCTGCAGGAGGCGCATTGATATGTTTGAACAATACCTGAGTTTATTTATCCGGGCAGTATTTATTGAAAACATGGCCCTGTCATTCTTTCTTGGAATGTGTACCTTTCTGGCGGTTTCGAAAAAGGTACAAACGGCCATTGGTTTGGGTGTAGCGGTTATAGTGGTTCAAACCCTGACTGTGCCGGTTAACAATCTGATTTTTCAGTACCTGCTTAAAGATGGAGCGCTGGCCTGGGCGGGTTATCCCGATGTTGATTTGAGCTTTCTCGGATTGCTGAGTTATATCGGTGTTATTGCTGCGTTGGTACAGATTCTGGAGATGTTTCTGGATCGTTATGTTCCGGTACTCTATAACGCATTAGGCGTCTTTTTGCCACTGATTACCGTTAACTGTGCCATTTTGGGCGGGTCGCTCTTTATGGTTGAACGCGACTACAACTTTGGCGAAAGTGTTGTTTACGGTCTTGGTTCTGGGGTGGGCTGGGCGCTAGCAATCACAGCACTGGCTGGTATTCGTGAAAAGCTGAAGTACAGTGATGTTCCCGATGGGTTGCGTGGATTGGGTATTACCTTTATCACGGCAGGTTTGATGGCGCTGGGTTTTATGTCTTTCTCTGGCGTGCAGCTGTAAATAACTATTCGAGCAATTTAGGAAAGGTTAAACCATGAATGTAGAAATCTATCTAGGGGTGGCAATGTTTACTGCCATCATCTTGTGCCTGGTGGTGGTCATCCTCATGGCTCGTGCCAAACTGGTGAGTTCCGGCGATGTTACCATCGAAATCAATAACGATCCTGAGCGTACTATAAAAGTTCCTGCCGGGGACAAATTACTGCAAACTCTGGCGGGGCAGGGGGTATTTCTCTCTTCAGCCTGCGGGGGTGGCGGTACCTGTGCCCAGTGCAAATGTAAAGTTCTTGACGGTGGTGGCTCAATGCTTCCGACCGAAGAGGGTCATTTTACCCGTGGCGAGGCCCGCGAAGGTTATAGGCTATCCTGCCAGGTTGCTGTTAAGCAGGATATGAAAGTTGAGGTGCCTGAAGAGGTGTTTGGCGTCAAGAACTGGAAGTGCAAGGTGCAATCCAATGAGAATGTCGCAACCTTTATCAAGGAGTTGGTGCTGGAGCTGCCTGAAGGCGAAGATGTAAACTTTCGTGCAGGTGGTTATGTTCAGTTAGAGTGCCCGCCACACCATGTGCGTTATAAGGATTTTGATATCCAGAAGGAATATCATGATGACTGGGACAAGTTTGATATCTGGCGCTATGAGTCAATCGTAACCGATACTGTAATTCGGGCCTATTCCATGGCCAACTACCCGGATGAGAAGGGGTTGGTGAAATTCAATATACGAGTGGCATCGCCACCTCCAGGCACAAATTTTCCTCCAGGAAAGATGTCTTCCTGGGTGTTCAGCCTTAAGCCAGGTGATGAGGTTAGTGTATACGGACCTTTCGGTGAGTTTTTTGCTAAGGACACCGATGCAGAAATGGTCTTTGTTGGCGGTGGTGCAGGTATGGCTCCTATGCGCTCACACATTTTTGATCAGCTTATGCGCTTGAATTCAAAGCGAAAAATATCATACTGGTATGGTGCGCGTAGCCTTCGAGAGATGTTTTATGCGGATGAGTACGATAAGCTGGCCGAAGAAAATGAGAACTTCACCTGGCATACAGCCCTGTCTGACCCTGCACCGGAAGATAACTGGGAAGGCTATACAGGATTTATCCATAACGTACTTTATGAAAACTATCTGAAGGATCACCCTGCACCTGAAGATTGTGAGTTCTACATGTGTGGGCCTCCAATGATGACCTCTGCGGTTATTAAAATGCTTGAAGATCTTGGAGTGGAGCCTGAAAACATTCTGTTAGATGATTTTGGCGGTTAATGTTTGCCTCTAACCTCAGGCTTGTCAGTACTTTTGCCTTTCTGCTGCTGTTGCAGGCAGGCTGTTCTGTCAAGCATGAGGAGAAGCCGGAGATGCTTATGCTCTCCGGCGCTACCATGGGCACCACCTTCAATTTAAAGTACTATCCGAAAAATATTTCGCTTCATAGTGTCAAGAATATTCGGCCCACAGTGCAAGCGCTGCTTGATAGTATTGAAGACAAGATGTCTACCTATCTGCCCGATTCTGAAATCAGCCGGTTTAACCAGGCGCCAGTTGGACAATGGACGGATATCTCTGAGCAAACACTCAAGGTGGTTGAAATCGCCAGAACGGCGAGTGAAACCACCGAGGGCGCCTTTGATATCAGCGTTGCTCCACTGGTGAATCTATGGGGTTTTGGCCCGAATTTTTCGACCGATTCGATTCCCGGTGGGCCAGCGATAGATCATGCTCTGGAGCGCGTGGGTTATACCGCGTTAGAGATTCGAATCACCCCCCCGGCGCTGTTGAAAAACCATGAGATGAGTATTGACCTGTCCGGTGTCGCCAAAGGGTATGCTGTTGACCAGGTGGCTGAGCTCTTTGAAACCATGGGCCTAGAGGTCTTTATGGTTGAAATAGGGGGCGAGATCAGAACTCGTGGTAGAAAAACTGATGGGCAGAGTTGGAAGATAGGTGTTGAATCTCCACGTACTGATGCAAGGTCTGTGCAGCGTATACTTGATGTGTCGGGCTGGGCCGTGGCAACCTCTGGGGACTATCGGAATTTTTTCGAAAAGAATGGTCAAAGGTATTCTCATACCATTGATCCGGCCACGGGCTATCCGGTTACTCATGATATGGCTTCGGTAACAGTGTTGATGCATGAAGCGGCCCAGGCAGATGCGCTGGCGACGGCGTTACTGGTGATGGGGCCGGAAAAAGCACTGTTGTTTGCTAATACACATAATTTGGCGGCCCTGTTCATCGTTCGTGATGGTGCCGCCTACACGGAAGTGGCCTCTGGTTCATTCCGGCAATATTTTAACTGAGAAACCCTATGACTATTTTTATCGTTGTATTTGTTGTGATGCTTACTGTTGTACTTGCCATGTCCATTGGTGTTATTGCGGGGCGTAAACCTATTGGAGGTTCGTGCGGTGGGCTTGGTGCAGTCGGGCTGGAGTCAAATTGCCAATGCAAGGGTGATAAATCACAGTGCAAAAAAAAGAAGGTAGCCCAGGAAGACTCATCGTTAATTCACAGCGAGTAGGTTGGTATATCTGAAAACTCTTTATTGGCTTTGCAGCATGCAGACATAGGTTCAGGTGGTAATGAGCAGTTTACATTTTGATGTAGTCATAATTGGTGCCGGCCCTGGGGGCGAAGCAGCCGCAATCAACCTGGCACAGCACGGCAAGCGTGTTGCCATGATTGAAAATAGAACTCATGTGGGTGGCGGTTGTACCCATTCTGGAACGATCCCCTCAAAGGCGTTGAGGCACTCTGTAAGACGGACGATTCAATTCAATACCGACCCGATGTTTCGTAGTATTGGTGAACCCAGAATATTTACCTTTCAAGAGGTGCTGGATCGCGCAGAAAAGACCATCCACGAACAGGTGGATATCCGGACCGACTTTTATGCCTATAATCGAATTAATTTGATTTTCGGGCATGCTCGTTTTGTTGATAAAAATACAGTGAGTGTGATCACCAACAAGGGCGCCAAAGAGCTTCACATAAGCGCTGATCATTTTGTTATTGCGGTAGGTTCGCATCCCTATCGCCCCCCTGATATAGATTTTTCCCACCCACGTATCTACTGTAGTGACTCAATTTTGAAGATGAAGTACACCCCGCGTAGCGTTATTGTGTACGGTGCTGGTGTGATTGGTTGTGAGTACGCATCTATCTTTGCCGGACTTGGCGTTCGCGTTGATCTGGTCAATGGGCGGGATCGATTGCTGTCATTTCTGGATGATGAGATAGCGGATGCTCTGGGCTATGAGTTCAGGCGCAACGGGGTACGACTACGGCACAATGAAGAGTATCAGCAAGTAGAAGCCACCGATGATTATGTGACACTGAGTTTAAAGTCAGGGAAGCTGATTAGTGCCAACGCACTGCTCTGGTGCAACGGACGTACGGGTAACACCCAGAGCCTGGGGCTGGAAAATATTGATGTTGAAGCTGATGGTCGTGGCCAATTAAAGGTGGATGAGTGTTTCAGAACCAAGCTTAAACATATCTATGCGGTCGGTGACGTGATCGGCTGGCCCAGTCTTGCCAGTGCCTCTTATGATCAGGGGCGAGCGGCTTCCCTGGATATTCTGGGCAAGGTTAGTTATTGGGATGGGCAACAGGTACCCACCGGCATCTACACTATCCCGGAGATCAGCTCAGTAGGTAGAACCGAAAGAGAGCTGACCGCAGCAAAAATTCCCTATGAGGTTGGCCAGGCTCATTTCAAGGATATTGCCCGAGCACAAATTACGGGCGAATACCTGGGTATGCTTAAGATTCTTTTCCACTCCGAAACGCTGGAAATTCTCGGCATTCATTGTTTCGGTGATCAAGCGGCAGAAATTGTGCATATTGGTCAAGCGATCATGAGCCAGAAGGGTGAGTCCAATACACTTAAATATTTTACCGGCCACACCTTCAATTACCCAACGATGGCAGAGGCCTATCGTGTTGCCGCGCTGGACGGATTAAACCGGGTCCGGCATCGAATCCCGGATAAATGGGACATGGTGTCAGCGGGAATTGAATTTAGCAAATAAGTGGGTTTCAGATGTGACTAGCCAGTTAGGCTGTAAGTTGCCTGCTACTTGCGGCTAGTTTACAGCGCTTTTTGTAGGCTTCATGGGCTATGTTGATATCCTCGAGAAAGAGTGGGAGCTCCTCCAGTAGCAGAGCCTGGGGGCCATCTACCAGTGCCTTGCCGGGGGCCGGATGAAAATCTACTAAAACCATGTTGGCTCCGGCGATCACTCCCTGTGCGGTAGCGTGCATGAGGTCCATTATGCCGTCTGGCGCCTTATCCCTGGTGCCCACTGAGTGTGACGGATCAATACAGACAGGCATGCGAGTTAGACGCTTGATTACCGGTACATGCACAAAATCAACCAGGTTTCTGTGTGGTGCACCATATTCGCTTTTCATGCCTCTAAGGCAAAAAATAACATTTGAGTTGCCTTCGCTGGCAAGATATTCCGCTGCATTCAGGGATTCATTGAGTGTGATTCCAAAACCCCGTTTTAACAGTACCGGGAATTTGTTTTGTCGACCAATGGCTTTTAGCAGTTCAAAGTTCTGGGTGTTGCGCGTACCGACTTGCAGCATGACTCCGGTAGCGTTACCCGTCTGTTCAAGACCCTCATTAATCTCCTCAATGTGGGACTCGTGGGTAATCTCCATCGCAATCACCTTGATCCCATACCTGCCTGCCAGCTCAAAGACCCAGGGCAGGCAGTTTTTACCGTGCCCCTGGAAGCTGTAGGGGTTGGTTCGGGGTTTGTACGCACCCATCCGGGTGCATTGCTGGTTGTTTTCTTGGAGCGCTTTCAGGGTGAGTTCGACATGTTCAGGATTATCTACGGCACACAACCCGGCAAAAGTATTTAGGTTATTTTGATCAAAACGAATACCATTATAGGTGAATCCTGCCTGGCGTTTTGAATCTTTATGGCGGCCGAGTACGCGATATTCATCGGATATTTTTACCACCCGTTCAACGGCAGGCAGTGCCAAAATTGTCTCGGGGTCTAATGTCTGGGTGTTTCCCAGTAGATAAATTTCCGTCAATGTTTGCTGTTCACCCTGCACTTTATGTTTGTTGAGGTGGACTCCTGGTAGAGCCTTGAGAAGGTCAATGGTTTGTTTGAACTCTTCTGATTGCTCATCTGTATCTGGATGCAAAATGACTAGCATTGAATTTCTCCTAGGGCCGGCAGTCTCCTGGTTGGAGTATATTAATATACTCCGCATGTTCGAAGATAAATACTTAGTAGCGATTACACTACCCAGTTTCCTCCAGAATTTTGTATCCATCTTGCCTGAACAGCCTTTAACCCAATGGATAACATAAACCTTCACCGGTTAGAATAATCTGAGTAAAAATCTCTCCAGGAAAATTTCCGATTCTGGTGAAATTTTCGGGTTAAGTCAAACTAGGTTTGATACAATCGAAAATGCACACTGGTTATTGTTAGTCGATGCCAGAGTGCTTTCAATGTCTTGGTGAGTTACGGCTAATGAATATCAACAGAACCTACGAGAAAAATTATGACCGATAAACAGGATCGCCGCACTCAGTCCCTGGCCGATATTAAAGCCTTAGTGTCCGGTCGTTCAGAAGTGCTCTCTCTCTATGCAGGCCTGGCAGAACATAGGCCTTATTCAGAAAATAAAAATTTTGCAGAAGAGCTAGAGAAATTTTCTGAGGCGTTGATAGATTACACTGCAGGTGCGCATTTTCAATTATACCGGCACCTGGCTGAGAGCACGGAACGTCGCAAAAATGTATTGGAAGTTGCCGACCAGAGTTACGAAAAGATCGTAAAAACCACTGACCAGATTCTTGAATTTAATGATCGCTATGGTGATTGCAAAGACCTGGATGTTCACGAAGGCCACCTGGAGACAGACCTGTCGCTGCTGGGGGAGATTCTCGCTGATAGAATTCAGTATGAAGATCAGATGATTGGTGCTTTGGAAGGGAATCGTTCAGCAAACTAAAGTCGGGGTGGTGGGTTATAGGTATCAGTCCGGCAGGGTTTATCGGTGAACTGGTTCTGATTACTGCTCTGCCTGCCTGTATGTTCTGAAGTGACTCTCCCTAGTTGGATTTGCTTGTCTTGAGTTGGTACCTTCCGTCAGAAAATTTGCTGAAATACAGTTCAACTTCTGGGTGATTGACAGGGGTGTTCTCGATTGAATCAGACAGATTTTGTTCGGCTACATAGGTTTCATGGTTTGAATTATGTACCAGCACCCGGTACCAGGGTTTATCCTTCGGGGGGCGGCTTCTTGCCATTAATTGATACCAGTCATCGCTCATCATAAAGTAAGGGTCAACATCGATGATAACTCCACGGTAATCAAACAGCATGTGATCGACTAGCTGGCCCATAAAAAATGTTGTCTTACTATTATTCATCTAAGCTCGATATTGACTCATCACGCAATTCAGATTGACGACCATAAACATGATGCTCTGCGCTGCTTTATCAGCTTAACGTTACCGCTGATTATAATAAATGTCCAATCGGATACAGATAAACCGATATTTTTCTGACATAACGTTTTGTAAAAGCGTGGGTCTTTTTCACGCAGCGGCTGGCAACAGGGGGGATGACGATTCGCTTTTGATTATGAAAAATACCCCTGTTTTCATTAAGGCAAGATCAACGGGCAGCCACATGCTGGTTTGTTAATTTGATATTATCTACCAATATTTGAGCTGTTTCCCTAAGGTAAACATCCGAATTTTTCTCTTTATTGTGCGAGCCTGCTTGGTTATCGTTTTCTGGCTGTTCAAGCTCCTCAAGCTTGTTAATAAGCTTTAGACCCTTTGCCTGTCGGCGCTTGTTTTCCTGTTCTAGTCGCCATTGTTTGTGGGCTTTGCGTTCGGCAAATCGTTTTTCTTCATTGAGAGAGATCAGGGTTTTACCACGATTTTTTTGCATCCAGTCAATCTGGACCATTCGGAATTGATAGTCAGGGTCGGTTGCTATTCTTTTAATGTGATCGCCCATTAGCTGCGTGGTGTTTGTGACACTATAGCCATCCAGAGGCTTGTATAGCAGTGGCCGGATACTATCCCAGGGTAGTGCGTCATCCAGGATGTTTTCTCCAATATCATCAGGGTTTATCATATCAGGGAGGTTGATGTCAGGAACAACCCCCAGATTCTGGGTGCTGGCACCAGAAATTCTGTAGAACTTTGCCTGGGTTATTTTAAGTTGTCCTTCGGTAAGGGGGAGAAGCGACTGCACCGTGCCTTTACCAAAGGTTTGCCCGCCGACTATAACGCCTCGTTGGTAGTCCTGCATTGCACCTGCAAAAATTTCTGAAGCTGAGGCACTGAGGCGGTTTACCATGATTGCAAGCGGGCCTTCATAAACTGTCCCTGGGTGAGGGTCTTTGAAAACTTGTACACGTCCTCTGGCATCTTTTAGCTGAACGGTAGGCCCCTGGTTAATGAATAGTCCAGTCAGGGTGTTGGCTTCATTAAGAGAGCCGCCACCATTATTTCGTAGATCGACGATAATGCCATCAACCTGCTCTTTCCGTAGTTCCTGCAGCAGCTTGCGCACATCTCGGCTGGTGCTTTTGTAGTTAGCATCACCCGCGTGGTAGGCTTCAAAATCCAGGTAGAACGTCGGTATTTTAATCACACCCAGCTTCCAGTGTCTGGCCTCTGATTCTATCTCTATAATTTTCTTGCTGGCAGCTTGCTCCTCTAGCAGCACCTTGTTCCGTACGATCAGTATTTCACGGGGTGGCATCTCATGTTCATCCGTCTTGGAGAGGATCTGCAGGCGAACGGTGGTATTTTTTGGGCCTCGTATCAACTGGACTACATCATCCAGACGCCAACCAACCACATCGACCATTTTGCTGTTCTTGCCTTGAGCCACTCCGGTTATTTTGTCCGATGGCTTTAGCTGACCGGCTAGGTCAGCCGGACCGCCAGGAACCAGGCTTACAACCTTGGTAAACTCCTGCTCTGATCGCAATACAGCACCTATGCCCTCAAGGGAGAGGCTCATATTGATGTTAAAGTTTTCTGATTTGCGTGGTGCGAAATACTCTGTATGAGGGTCATAGCTTTGGCTAACGACATTCATGTAAACTTGAAAGACGTCCTGATTGTTGGTTTGACTCACTCGGTTAAGCTGGTTTTTGTAACGTTTAATCAACAGGTCGCTAATCTCTTCAGGGGGCTTGTTGGCCAGTTTAAGGTTGAGTACCGCAAGTTTGATGGTTTTACGCCAGATATCATCAAGTTGTTTTTCGGAGGTTGCCCAGGTGCGGCTCTCGTAATTTGTTTCCAGGGCTTCATTCTGTGTAAAATCAAATTGATTAATGCCTTGGCCCAAAAGGTGAATTACCCATTCCAACCGAGACACCAGTCGTTGCTGATAAAGATTAAATATTTTTGAAGCCGGTATTAAATCGCCCTGATTAAGAGCATTATCCAGTTTGAAACGGTATCGCTCCATGAGCGTGACATCCGCTTGTAGCAGGTGATTTTTAGCGGGGTCTATCCTGTTGATATATTGATCAAAAAGTTTGCTAGAGAAATCGTCATCAACGCTAATGTAGCGATAATGATTGAGTTTCAGTTTATTGATTATTTCGATGCTGGTCTTTTTAAGCTGTGTATCCTCATCCAGCTGCACCAGTGCGTGGAGATTAGAAGATAATAAAAATAGCGCAAAACAAATCGCAGCTAATTTCTCTGCAGGTTTTTTAATATCAAAATAAGCCATAAATCGTGTTCCAGTATTGATTGTGGTCGCGCTACAATGGTCACTCAGCGTGAGTGATGGTTCGTTCAGCTGTAGTGTTAGGTTGTTTTTTGTCGTAAAAAGTTCCAGTAAGTGGCGGCAAATAATTTAACCTTGGTAAGCGGTGCTTACCCGCATTTTAATGGTAACCGCCTGTAACGGCTAGCCCCGTTCATTTAACAGACCTTAATTTAACAGCATAGGACATAATCATATGTTTCGTACGTTATACCTGCCTATTGGAATCTTGCTTCTCACCCTGGCTGGCTGCTCGCAGCAGGCCACTGAAAAAACATTGGAGCAAGAACTTGATACCGATGCACAGAAATTGAGTTACGGATTGGGCTTGAATGTTGGCGCGGGTGTTTTAAAGCAGGGTATCCCCGGGCTAGACCTTGACGCGCTGATCGCGGGACTGAAGGACTCTATCAAGGGAAGTGAAGCCAGAATTTCTAATGAGGAGTTGCAGGCTGTATTGATGCGGGTCAGCAAGGAGGAGGAAGATAAAATCTCCAAAATAGCGGGTCAAAATGATGAGCTGGGGCAATCCTGGCTTAAGGAAAATGCCGAGAAGGAGGGTGTGGTTAGCACCGATTCCGGGCTACAGTATGAGGTGCTTATTCAGGGCGACGGAGCCACACCGGTTGCAGAGAGTGTTGTTAAAACACACTATCATGGGACCCTGCTGGACGGAACCGTTTTTGACAGCTCGGTGGATCGGGGCGAGCCAGCGGAGTTCCCCTTGAATCAGGTTATTTCTGGTTGGACAGAGGTGTTGCAGCTGATGACAGTGGGTTCTAAATACCGGGTTTACCTGCCCGCTTCATTGGCCTATGGTAACTATAGCCCTGGGCCAAGCATCCCTCCTGGATCTGCCCTGATTTTTGAGATAGAACTCCTTGAAATTATCAGCGAATCGCCAGAACTATAACCTGAGGCGCGTTGCGCGTAAGATGAGATTTTTTCAGGCTGGGCAGAAGGTGTATGTTTATGAATGAGACGGAAATTAACCAGAGCCTGATCGGCTTTTTGAATAGTTCCCCCTCTCCATTTCATGCTGTACACGGTATGCAATGCCTATTAAATGCAGCGGGTTTTAGTGAGTTGCTGGAAGAGGAACGTTGGCAGCTGGAGCCAGGCTGTAGCTATTATGTCATCCGGGGGGGGGCGGCTATTATTGCCTTTCGACTCTCCTTCGAACCTGTTGGTGAAACAGGCATTGCCATGGTGGGTGCGCACACCGATAGCCCTGCATTAAAAATCAAGCCGGTTCCTGAACTAGACAAAAATGGCTACCGGCAGCTGGGGGTCGAAGTTTATGGCGGCGCACTGCTCAACTCCTGGTTTGATCGTGACCTGTCTCTGGCTGGGCGCGTTAGTTACCTGGATCAAAATGCCAGGCTTTGTAGTGAGCTCATTGATTTTCGCCGAGCTGTGGCGGTTATTCCAAGTCTTGCAATCCATCTTGATCGAAAAGCCAATAGTAATAGAAGCATTAATGCCCAGACTGACATTGTGCCAATATTGGGCATAACAGGTGAGCATGGCCGATGGGATCTGAGGGCGCAACTCGCCGTTGAGCTTGAAACAATCGGTTGTGAGGTGGATAAGGTGCTGGATTTTGACCTCCATTGCTACGACACTCAACCAGCCGCTCTGATAGGCCTGGATGAAGAGTTTATCGCAAGTGCCCGGCTTGATAATCTGCTAAGTTGTTATGTCGGTTTGCAGGCCCTGTTGGCTAGTGATCCAGCGCGAACGGCACTGCTGGTATGTACCGATCATGAAGAGGTGGGAAGTGCTTCACACACGGGCGCACACGGTACATTTCTCGACGCTGTTTTGGGTCGATTGGCTGCTGACCCGGAGGCAAAGACCAGAGCGATGAGCCAATCTATGATGATCTCTGTAGATAATGCCCATGGTGTTCACCCTAATTTTGCAGATAAACATGACGCCAATCATGGCCCCCTGTTAAACAAAGGGCCTGTTATCAAAATGAATGCGTCTCAACGTTACGCCTCTAGCAGCGTCACTAGTGGGCTGTTTCGCCATCTTTGTGACCAGATGAGCGTTCCGGTGCAAACATTTGTTGTGCGTAGTGATATGGCCTGCGGAAGTACCATCGGGCCGATTGCTGCTGCGCAGCTTGGCGTAAATACTTTGGATGTGGGGGTGCCGACTTTTGCCATGCACTCTGTGCGTGAACTGGCAGGAGCGAAAGACCCTTTCTTCCTCTATAGAGCTTTAGTGGGCTTTTTTGAACGCCGAAATGATTGAGTTTGGATGACCCTAAGATCCTCAGTGGACCACTATGAAGTACAGAGTAAAAGCAGGCTCTTTTAGTTTCGTTCGCTGGGCGAGCGTTCCGCAGGAGATACGGTGCCTCTTTGGGGTACGGTTTGCATTAAAGGCTGCAATTTTCCGGAAACCCCATGTTCAACTACGTTTTCCAGGCTGAAGTGACTAAGTCCAGCAAAAGTGATCATCCCGTTGGCGTTCTGCTCGTCAACCTGGGGACGCCCTCAGCGGCCACCACAACCGCTGTGCGTCGTTACCTGAGAGAGTTTCTCTCTGATCGGCGAGTGATCGATACCCATAAAATAATCTGGTGGTTTATTCTCAACGGAATTATTCTGCTGCGGCGCCCCTCTAAAGTGGCAAAACTGTACCGCTCTGTCTGGACCGATCAGGGTTCTCCGTTGCTGGCTATTAGTCGCATTCAGGCTGAGGCGTTGGCGGCCAAACTAGAAAAAACACATCCAAACTGTTACCGGGTCGAGCTGGCGATGACCTATGGAACCCCCTCAATCCGGGATGCTCAGAAGTCACTGCAGCAAAAGGGTTGTCAACGGGTTGTGGTTTTGCCGCTATATCCCCAGTATTCAGCCACTACCACAGGAGCGGTGTTCGACCGATGGGCAAAAACCCTGCGCGATGTAACAGACATTCCCGAAACCCGCTTCATCAAAGAGTTTTACGCGCAGCCATCCTATATTGCCGCCCTGGTGGCATCGATAACAGCGCATTGGCAGGAGCATGGCAGACCTGATCGGTTATTGATCTCTTTTCATGGTATACCGGAAAGATATATAGAGCGCGGGGACCCCTATGTGGTTCAGTGCAAGGCAACGGCCAGGGGGTTGGCGCAGGTGTTACAACTTGAGGAGACAACCTGGAAGGTCAGTTTCCAGTCAAGGTTCGGCCCAGCAGAATGGGTGAAACCCTATACCGATGAGGTGCTTAAACAGTGGGCCGGTGAGAAACTTAAGCGAGTGGATGTGGTTTGTCCGGCCTTCGCAGCGGATTGCCTTGAAACTCTTGAGGAGATAAGCGTTGAGAACCGTAAGCTTTATCAGCAAGCGGGCGGAGGCGAATATCAATATATTTCGGCCCTTAATGACCGACCAGAATTCATAGATTGCCTGGCTGAGCTGGTGGAACTGCATAGCCGATGAGGGACTATCTATGGTTGTATCAACATGCGCTAGAGCAAAAGGGGGGTGCCGAGCCATTGGAGGCCTTGCTCCCATCTCCTAAAACTGCAGTTGAGCTGGTACAGGCTGGCGATAGCCAATTCCTTTCAGCCCTGTGCAGAAGGGTCTTTAGAGCGGGGTTGAAGCACTCTATGGTCGATGCCAAATGGCCCGCCTTTGAAAAAGAATTTTTTGGTTTTTCTCCAGAAAAATTGGTGCTGATCAGTGATGAGGCGCTGGAGCGGGCGATGCAGAATAAAAAATTAATTCGCCACTGGGCAAAAATTAAATCTATTCGTCAGAACGCCCTAATGGTACAGGAGGCATCTGAGGCTAACGGGGGTTTCGGGAGGTTTTTAGCGGGCTGGCCTGAAGAAGATATTCTCAGTTTGTGGAGATATTTTGCGCGGGAGGGTTCCCAGTTGGGAGGTAATTCAGCGGCTTACTTTCTGCGAATGGTGGGGAAGGATACATTTATCCTGACCAGGGATGTTGTCGCAGCACTCATCGCTCAGGGTATTGTTCAAAAACATCCTACAACCAAAGGTGATCTTGCCGCGGTTCAGTATGCCTTTAATAATTGGCGTGAACAGAGTGGCAGGCCGTTTTGCCAGCTGAGTCTTATGTTGGCTTTCTGTGTCGGGTGACAGTGTTACTCGGAAAATTAGATAAATAAACATTAGCATCCTTGACGCAGCCGTTATGAATTCATACAATCCGCGCCGGATACAAGTCCAGTTGCGTCCCCTTCGTCTAGAGGCCTAGGACACTGCCCTTTCACGGCGGTAACAGGGGTTCGAACCCCCTAGGGGACGCCATTATTTTGTCGGCAAAGCTTATCGCTACTCGTGCGGACAATTTTCAAAGACAGATCTGTTAAATCAGGGGGTGAGTGCCAAGGTTATTATCCAGGTATGGGTTGATATCTTGTATTTTACCAAAAGATCATTCCTGGACTTTTAGTTTGCACTACTGTTTAAGCCCCGAGTTTTTCTGATCATTCTCCCGTTGTCTGGTAGCCTGGTTTACGATCAGGCCAGCATAAACCTAGATTCCTCAGTTGACCACTCCATTCTAATAGTAACTTGTTGATATAAATGTAATTAGTTTCGATCCATCTCTTCATCTGCCGAGTGAGTCACGCTACAGGGTAGATTGCACGTTTGTGGCGGCACAGTGCAGTATTGCAACTCCTTGGAATAGACAACTATTCCGCGTCATTACGCCTTGCCTTGTACCACCACAAACGCACACTCTATACTGTCCAGCTGAGGATTCTAGGATAAAAGCTGACACTTGCTGGCCGGGGGCAACTCTGCCACAAAGATCTATGCCACTATCAAAAAACATGTGCAGAGAGGAAGTTTGTCTGAGCAAATGGCCTGTCGAACCTGTTTTTAACGTGATATGAGAACAAAACAACCCTCTTGCAAGGGTCTCATTATGAGAAAACTGTATAATGGCCAGCTTGGGCTGAAAGCACGGTTAGTTTAAAACGGTTGTAGAAAGCTTATTTTCAAACTTTGGTTAAAGAATAATGGCAAATGATTTTACACATCTAGATAGTCAGGGAAAGGCCCATATGGTCGATGTGGGTAACAAAGACTCGACAGCGAGGGAAGCCCGGGCACAAGCGTGGGTGACTATGCAGCCTCAAACCCTGCAGATGATTTTGCAGGGTGGACACAAAAAGGGTGATGTGTTTTCTGTTGCCCGGATTGCCGGTATTCAGGCGGCAAAAAAATGTTGGGAGTTGATCCCGCTATGTCATCCGCTAATGTTAACTTCTGTCAAGGTACACCTGGATGTTATTGAAGATACCTCTCAGGTCAGAATTGAAACGATCTGCCGGGTGAGTGGCCAAACGGGTGTTGAGATGGAAGCACTTACGGCGGCATCGGTTACAGCCTTAACACTTTATGATATGTGCAAGTCGGTAGATCGAGGTATGAAGATTGAAAATATCTGTTTGCTAGAAAAAAAAGGTGGAAAGTCTGGCCACTGGAAAGTAGAGGATGAATGAGATCGTGATTAGAATACGTTATTTTGCACGGTTATGTGATCAACTGGGTTGTAGTGACGAGCAGTTCGCAATGGATTCATCCGGTTGTCTGGTGGCAGAGCTAAAGCAGAAACTGGCTGGTCGGGGTGAAAACTGGAAAAAAGCCATGGAACTCCCCAGTTTGCTGGTTGCAGTTAATCAGGTTCTGGCTAATGATCAGGCCCAGCTGCACTCCGGGGATGAGGTCGGCTTTTTCCCCCCGGTTACCGGCGGGTAACGGCAGCAATGATCTCTATTCAGCAGTCTGACTTTGATCTTAATGAGGAGTATCGGTTACTGCGTAGTGCTGCGCCAGAAATTGGGGCCATCGTTACTTTTGTCGGCCTAGTGAGAGACTTCGGTGATGAATCCCTGGTTAAGGGCATGTATCTTGAGCACTACCCGGGGATGACTGAGCGGGTTTTGCAGGAGATTATCGATGAAGCCAGAAACCGCTGGCCGGTAAAGGATGTCAGGATTATTCATCGGGTTGGGAGCCTGTCAGCTTCTGATCAAATAGTCTTTGTCGGGGTTAATAGCAAACACCGTGAAGCTGCTTTTGCTGCCTGTGAATTTTTGATGGATTTTCTGAAAACCAGAGCTCCGCTCTGGAAAAAAGAGATTACAGATCAGGGCGAATACTGGGTTGAGGCGAAAGATGTTGATGCTCGGCGTACTGATCGCTGGAAAGACAGTCAAAAATAGGGCTAAAGAGAGCTGGTTTTTCAATTTAAACTTGATTAGAATGCGCGCTGCCTTGTTTGAGGAGCTGCTTCTACTCTGGTTGTTCGTCTCGGAAGGGCTGTTGCTAGATCTATCGATTCAGGCACAGATTTTAAAGATTATGCGGGAATAGCTCAGCTGGTAGAGCACAACCTTGCCAAGGTTGGGGTCGCGAGTTCGAATCTCGTTTCCCGCTCCAAACAGATAAACCACGTCCATTGGGCGTGGTTTATTCATTTCAGGGCGCTCAAACCGATCTTTTCCTCGCTATGACCATCAACTTGAAAGCTGCAGTTAGTTGCGGGTTCCTGGCGCGCCAGCCCCTATGTTCTGTTTTCGTGCCCAACTGAGGTTTCCAGGATCAACCCCCTAGGCGAGGCGAGATAAATTCGGTAACATCGAGCAAAGGGGGCAAAATGAAGTGTGAAATTACCATTATTGATGTTCTGCGAGAGGCTTGCGCTAAGTATGCAGATAAGCCAGCATTTTCAGCACTCAATCATACCCTTAGCTATGCTGAACTGGATAAATTTTCAGCATCATTTGCAGGTTACCTTCAGCAAGAATTGAAACTGCAGTCTGGGGACAGGGTTGCGGTGCAGCTCCCCAATCTGCTCCAATATCCAGTGGTTGCCTTTGGTATTCTCAGGGCAGGTTGCGTCCTGGTTAATACCAATCCACTTTATACCGCCAGAGAACTCAAGCACCAGCTCTATGATTCAGGCGCGAAAGCTATCGTCATTCTGGAGAATATTGCCAGCACTCTTTCACAAATTGTTACAGATACACAGGTCGAACACGTCATCACTACCCAGATTGGGGACATGCATCGACCACTGAAAAGGCTGGCGCTCAATCTGGTTGTGAAACATATCAGGCGGATGGTTCCACCATTTGATTTGGGGAGTAGTACCAGCCTGCCCAGAGCTCTTTCTCTGGGAGCGAATAAGTATCAACCAGTGCCCGTTGCGCCAGACAGCCTGGCGGTATTGCAGTATACAGGAGGCACAACAGGCGTCGCCAAGGGCGCAATGCTAAGTCATTCCAACCTGACCGCTAACATGCAGCAGATCTGTGAGCATATGAGGCAGCTGTTTGGAGAGGTTAAGGAGACCTATGCAGCACCTTTGCCGCTTTATCATATCTATGCATTTACCATTCATGCGCTTTGTATCCTCAGCACTGGGAATCACAGTGTTTTGATTCCCAATCCCAGGGATCTACGTACTGTTGTCAAGGTGTTCAAAGACTACCCGCTAACTGGCTTTGTTGGAATCAACACCCTTTACAACGCACTGCTTGATGACAGTGAATTTAAGCAGTTAGACTTTTCCCGTTTGCGCAGCTGCTCTGCTGGTGGAATGGCACTGACATCGGATACTGCACGTCGTTGGGAAAAGTTGACTGGTTGCAGGATTCGGGAGGGGTATGGTTTGACTGAAAGCTCTCCAGTGGTTGCGGCGAACCCCGATAATGGGGTTCGCCTGGGTACTATAGGTACGCTGTTGCCCTGCACTGAAGCACGTATTGTTACAGAGGCGGGGGAGGAGGCCGGGCTGGACGAAGCCGGTGAGCTATGGGTACGCGGCCCTCAGGTCATGACGGGTTATTGGCAATGCCCTGAAGAGACTGCCAATGTGATGAGCGAAGATGGTTGGCTTAAAACGGGAGATATTGCGACCCGCGACGAGGATGGCTACCTTAAAATTGTTGACCGAAAGAAAGATATGATATCTGTTTCCGGGTTTAAGGTGTTTCCCAATGAAATTGAAGAGGTGGCATGCATGCACCCGGATATAGTAGAGTGTGCGGCCATCGGTGTGCCTGATAGTAAAACCGGTGAAGCAGTCAAACTGTTGGTGGTGTCTCGTGATCCTGGTTTGAGCCAGGATATGATTCGTAAATTTTGTCGCTCCCGGTTAACCGCCTACAAGGTCCCCAGGCTGGTAGTTTTCAGGTCGGAGCTGCCTAAATCAAACGTAGGCAAGATATTGCGCCGTGAACTGCGTGATCAGGAGTCAGGTGACCAGAGACACCAAAAGGCTGCCCGATAAAAAGCCTATTGTGGAAAGTTCTTTTGGCTTGCTTTTTTCGATTATTTTCGTTGAAAATGAATAGTTGCTCGCCTCAAACGGTTGGCTTTCCCACACTATGGCTTCTATTCTCGGCTAGCTGCCTGGCCACTATCTTCATAGAGTCATGGTGCGGTCGAACCCCCGGTTGTTAGAATTATTTGAGATTATTGCGCTAATATGACAAAAGCTGTTCTTATCAGGAACCTGAAAAAGGTTTACCAGGGAGGGGTTGAGGCCCTTAAGGGGATCAACCTGGAGGTTGAACAGGGAGATTTTTTTGGTCTGCTTGGGCCCAACGGTGCGGGCAAGTCCACGATCCTCAGCATCATGACATCACTGGTTCGAAAGACCAGTGGACAGGTGGCAATTTTCGGATACGATATTGATGCCGAGTTCTCCCAGGCCAAACGCTGTCTAGGCGTTGTGCCGCAGGAGTTTAATTTTAGTCAGTTTGAAAAGGTTTACGATATCTGTGTTACCCAGGCTGGGTATTATGGCATACCCGGCGTGCTGTCCCGGCAGCGGGCCGAGATCTACCTTAAAAAACTGGGGTTGTGGGACAAACGCAATGCTCAGGCCCGGATGCTTTCCGGTGGTATGAAAAGACGGCTGATGATCGCCCGGGCATTGATACATCAACCCAGGTTGCTGATTCTTGACGAACCCAGTGCCGGAGTTGATATCGAGCTGCGTCGCTCCATGTGGGCTTTCTTGAAAGAGATCAATGCTGAAGGAACCACTATTATCCTGACCACACATTATCTGGAAGAGGCAGAGAGCCTGTGCCGAAAAATTGCGATTATAGACCAGGGGGTCATTATTCAGGAATCCAGTACCAGAGATATGCTGCGCCAATTGCATGTTGAAACATTTGTGATGGATGTAGACCGTATAACTCTTAAAGAGGCACCTCAAATTTCTGGTTTTACTACCCAGTTAGTTGACAGTAGCAGCTTTGAGGTGACAGTTGATAAGGGGCGGCCCCTGAACCTGATTTTTGAAAGCCTATCCGAGCAGGGTATCCAGATCAGCAGTATGAGAAATAAGACAAACCGCCTGGAAGAACTATTTGTTTCACTGGTTAATCGGTAAGGTGCTGCTATGAATTCCAGCGAATTTTGGATCGCATTTCGTACTATTGTAACCAAAGAGATCAGGCGTTATAGCAGGATCTGGGTGCAGACATTGATACCACCGGTTATCACTATGACACTCTATTTTGTCATCTTTGGCAACCTGATTGGTCGACGAATTGGGGAGATGGATGGTTTTGATTATATGGCCTATATTGTACCGGGGCTGATCATGATGGCGGTAATTACCAATTCCTATTCCAATGTTGTCTCCTCTTTTTATAGCTCAAAGTTCCAGAATTATATCCAGGAGATCCTGGTTTCACCCATGCCCAATGTGCTAATTCTGCTTGGGTTTGTTCTAGGTGGAGTGTCGCGAGGTCTGTTGATAGGCTTTATTGTAACGATGGTCTCCATGCTGTTTACCGACCTGCATATTCAGCACCCCCTGGTGATGATTTCGATCGTATTTTTGACCTCAGTGGTGTTTTCTCTTGGGGGCTTGATCAATGCAATATTTGCTAAGAGTTTCGATGATATTTCGATCATTCCAACGTTTGTACTGGTGCCCCTGACCTATTTGGGTGGAGTGTTTTACTCGATTAACTTGCTGCCAGAATTTTGGCGAAATCTCTCCATGGCCAATCCAATTTTGTATATGGTGAACGCCTTTAGGTATGGCATCCTGGGCGCCTCAGATATAGACATTCAAGTGGCATTTGTCATATTGTTGGGGTTGATTGTGGTGCTTTTTCTGTTCTCTCTTCACCTGCTCAAAACCAGTACAGGATTGCGTAGTTAATGATAGTTCCTGATAAATGGCTGAGGTCTTTGAGTTTAATCTGTGGGCACGTTAGCATTTTTTGCAGGATCACATCGAAGCTCTATGGTTTTCAGTTCTTATGCGGTCACTTTTCAGACGAAAAAAAGATTGAATTAACATTCTGGCAGAACAGGCACTACGCTGATGACGAAATCTAATCTCCCTGAAAATTCGCCGCTGGGCGCACAACAGGTTTATCTTTCAGATTACAGCCCGCAACTGCTCTATCCGATTCCCAGAGCACAGGGCTATGCAAAATTGGGCATACAGGGAGCTTTACCCTTTTGTGGTGTAGATAGTTGGACTGCCTATGAACTTTCTTGGCTAAATTCTAGAGGAAAACCGGTTGTTGCGATGGCCCGTATCGATGTGCCCTGTGAATCACCTAACATTATCGAGTCCAAGTCCTTTAAGCTTTATCTTAATTCGCTCAATCAGGCCCGTTTTAGTGATCAGGAACAGGTTGCTCAACTGCTCGCTGCAGATCTATCCAATAACGCAGGTTTGCCGGTGACGGTTAAAATATTGGATGCGCAAACCTGGCCTGCGATAGAAAGCTGCATGGCCTCATATCGGTGTATCGATGGGCAGGATATCGACATTGATCGCTATAAACCTGATGTGCAACTGCTGCAATCCAATGCCAGCAACGTGGTTGCTGAGCAACTAGTTTCACACCTGCTCAGGTCAAATTGTCCGGTGACAGGTCAGCCTGACTGGGGTAGCCTCTACCTAGATTATCGGGGACCGCAAATAGATGAGGCAGGATTACTGCGCTATCTGGTCTCTTTCAGGAAGCATCAGGGGTTTCATGAGCAGTGCGTTGAGCAGATATTTCTTGACCTGATGCGCCGGTGTCGGCCTGAAAAATTAACGGTCACAGCCCGTTATTTGCGTCGTGGCGGGTTGGATATTAATCCGGCCCGCTCTACCGATGTTGATTATCCCGTGATAGGGCGCACTGTACGTCAGTGAATACAGATTTCAGGAGGTGATAATGGATGCCCTGCAGGCGCTGCAACAGCGTGTGTCTTGCCCAAGATTGACAAGTCCTGGGCCGACACCAAAACAGCTGGAACAGTTGATTCGTGCCGCCGTACGGGTCCCTGATCATGCCTGGCTCAGACCCTGGCGGTTTCTGCTGATTGAGGGTGATAGTTTAGACAAGTTCGGCGAGCTATTGGTTAAAGCACAATTGGCTCAGGATCCTGCTGCGAGTGCAGTGGCCATGCAAAAAACCCGCAATAAGCCTCTGCGGGCTCCGGCGATGATAGTCGCTATTGCGAGCATCAAAGAGCACCCTAAAGTGCCAGAGATAGAGCAGGTCATCTCTGCTGGTGCCGCTGCCAACAATATCGTAACTGCGGCATTCTCTTTGGGTTTAGGTGCGATCTGGCGTACGGGCACCGCTGCCTATCAACCGATCATAAAACAGGGCCTTGGCCTTGTTGCAGGTGAGCATATTATTGGTTTTATCTATCTTGGCACACCGGCAGCAAAGCTTAAGCCGGCGCCAGATCTTGCCATAGAAGATTTTTATAAATCCTGGAGTTAAAGAGAAAATATGGAAGTTGCTGAGCAATTTTTTGAAAAGATATACACCCAGATCCCGATGATTGAAAGAATGGGTGCGCGCCCCGTGCATTATGATGGCCAATGCCTGAAGCTAGCAATACCACTTGAGCCTAATATTAACGACAAGGGCATCGCCTTTGCCGGTTCACTTGCTGGGGGTGCCACATTTTGTGGTTATGCTGTAATCAAGATGCTGTTGAATCAGCACAGCTTTAAGCAAGACCTGGCAGCTGTATCTAGCAATGCGCAATATCTGGCACCAGTAAAAAGTGATTTTATAGTGACTGCTTGCTTGCCCGGGGCAGAAAAAACCACTGAGTTTTTAGAGAAGCTGCAGAGAAAAGGCAAGGCCAGTCTGGCGCTCAACATGGAGATATCTTGTGGTGATAAGGTTGTGATGACCAGCAAAGATATTTATGTCGCCTATCCGCGCGCCACAGATTAAGCTTGCATTGCATTTCCTGATTCGCTGGTTTAAAGTACGCGCTCGCTGTTTCAGGGCTGGCTAATTTCGAGTCTTGGCGGTGCAGAAATAAGTTAGGTGAGGTGTCCGAGTGGTCGAAGGAGCACGCCTGGAAAGTGTGTAAGTCGCAAGGCTTCGAGGGTTCGAATCCCTCCCTCACCGCCATTTATTTCGCTTAAATATCAGTAAATTATAGTTTTTCTTCGGTTCATTTCTCCCTCCATCCTTATTGTTTAGCAGAACTAATCTTGCTGATTAGGTACTTTGTCCTGTAAGTGATACTGGCAAGTGGCTAAAGGAGTCCTGGGTGGTTTGTTGTATCTCTGCTATCCAAATTCTTGCATTACTGTTTTGATTTTTGAACATCTATACAGACAATAAGGATACATCTTTTTGTTTTTGTTGTTGTTTCTGCTTTTTGACGGGGTGAGAATCAGGTACAATGCGCAAAAAATAACATTAGATTCATAATGATGCCAGAGAATCAAAAGATTTAACTGCCATGAATAATACTCCAGATGATTTTTTATTCACAACCATATCTAAACTCACCAGTTGCCACAGTAATGACCTTCTTGAGCAAACTTTATTAAATTCAATCATGCAGGTTAAAGATATTCATCAGGCAAACCTGTACCAGGTTTTTAATCAACAGGGCAGAACAGAAAAGAGGGGCGTTAAACAGCAAGATCTTTTTTGGCTGCAAGTGCCTGATGGCAATAAACCTAAAGGGCATATTAAAGAATCATTGGAGCAATCTTTATATATTCGGGGGGACAATTGTTCAATGTTCTACCAGAATGTAACGGGGTGTTTTTTTTTCGTAAAAGGGCGTATAGGTATTAGTCAAATTCTACATTTACAGGGGCTTTCAAGTTCTAGTCTGATTGCTCAAATCTGTAGGTTAATTGAGATCTATGGAAATATAAAGTTGATGTTGGATACGTTAACAAGAGATGTTCTTACATCATTACCCAATCGACAGGCTTTTAATCGGGCACTCAAACATTTTGAAAACATCCGTACCTTTGACCGTAAAAAAGATAGGAATAGCCAACCCTTCCTGGCGATAATTGATCTGGACCATTTTAAACATATTAATGATTCTTATGGCCACCTGATGGGTGATGAAGTTTTGATACATTTTGCCAAATTACTACGATCCTCTTTTCGCTATAGTGATTTTGTATTTAGATTCGGTGGTGAAGAATTCACCTTGATTCTAAATGACATTGATAAAGATAGAGCCCACATCTTACTAGAACGCTTCATGGAGCAGGTTCGTAATTATGCATTTCCTGCTGTTAACCGGTTAACTGTAACCATTGGTTATACAGGAGTATATGAACTTGTTGCTGCAGCTGACCTTATCGAGCAAGCTGACAAAGCTTTGTATTATGGGAAAATGAATGGTCGTAATGCTGCTCACTTATGGCAGGATCTGGTCAAAGAACAGCTGATCCATACAAAGCCGGTGCCTACTGGGAAAATCGAAATTTTTTAACGCAGATATCTTGAAAAAAATTGACTCAAGAGAAATGCCAATAAAATCAACATTCAATCTTCAGCCTCCATGTTAGCAGTAACAGCTTAAAATGATGATAACTCAGGAGCATGGGGCCAGCCCTGAGCTTCTTTTAACGAAAGTTCTAGGATAGTCGTACTGATCAATTGCAAGCATAAAACCACCAGCGTAGCTGACTTGTTTTGGATGAGCTACGGATCAGAGGGGCAGGATGCCTGCAATTACTATTCTTGTAATTTTGACATTCCTAGTTTCCGTGGTGGGTAGTCTCATCCTATCCTTTACATAGCTGTTCAATGGTTGCGTGTTGTTTAAGTGGGTAGCCCATTATCCATCTGCAGCTGATTTGCTGTGCCTTGTGACGCTCAATGATTTTAATGGCTGTGGCCCTGCCGCTGTATTGAAGGAGCATAAGTCTTAGGTGGCGCCGTAACCCCCGTATAACCTGTGGTGTTAAAGGGCTTTTTTGTTGGTATAGATATAACCCAATTTCCAACCAGGCTTCATGGACTTCTGGTTTGTTGGGCCCAAATTTTTCTGCTTGAAGCAGGTAATCGATCATCTGCTGGTCAAGTTCTCCCAATCGCCATTTCAGGATCGCCAACGTAGCCCAGGTAACTGGCCAGCTGGGTCTTTTTTTGACGGCTTCCAGGTAGTAAGCTCTAGCCTGATTCAGATAATCTTTTTCACTATTTGGTAGGTTCTCGACGCCCCCCCATTCATAGACCAGGGCTTGGGTTATTAAATAATAGGGGTTATGAGGGTGAAGCTGGTTGGCTTTTTGGATGGCTAAAAGTGCTCGGTCAAAACTTCGTGTGTCTTGAATTTGACCAGCCAACCGCCATTGCTCGGTTAACTGGTGAGTAGTATAAAAATTAAGATTAGCTAAACCCATTTTTGCGGATGGCCAGCAAAGAAAAATTAATATCACTCCCAGCCCTAGATTTAGAAGTGGCATATTTGAAGGATTCTTGGTTTTTGCCAACATCACAGTTAATCTTAATCGATAAATTTAATTATCCGGGTTAACTTTCTTCGGGTCGGTATTTA
>Ga0190303_1000095_pt1 | contig 34947 bp, 28 predicted proteins | sample 48700701_MG_FD_161672 | JGI IMG/M metagenome (GOLD analysis project Ga0190303, IMG submission 161672) | Hydrothermal vent sediment bacterial communities from Southern Trench, Guaymas Basin, Mexico - 4870-07-0-1_MG | ecosystem: Environmental > Aquatic > Marine > Hydrothermal vents > Sediment ... | reverse complement strand
GAAATCGCCGACGCTTGTGCTGCAGCGGGCATTGGCCGCCCGCTTTTGGTCACAGACAAGGGGTTGGCGTCGCTTGATATCACCACCTACACGCTGGATTTGATGGAGGTCGCGGGCCTTGGCCGTGCGATGTTCTCCGAAGTGGATGCCAACCCGACCGAGAAAAATCTGGATGCGGGCATCATCGCGTTTCGCTCCGGCGGCCACGATGGTGTGATTGCTTTTGGCGGCGGATCAGCCCTTGATCTGGGTAAAATGATCGCCTTTCAATCCGGCCAAACCCGCCCGATCTGGGATTTCGAGGATGTGGGTGATTGGTGGACCCGCGCCAATCCTGACGTGATCGCACCGATCATTGCGGTGCCAACCACGGCGGGCACCGGCTCGGAAGTGGGGCGAGCTTCGGTGATCACGGATAGCGTCACCCATGTGAAAAAGATCATTTTTCATCCCAAAGTTCTGCCAACAATTGTAATTTGTGACCCCGAGCTGACCGTCGGCATGCCGCAATTCTTTACCGCGGGCACTGGTCTGGATGCCTTTGCCCATTGCGTTGAGGCCTATTCCAGTCCGCATTACCACCCGATGTCCCAAGGCATCGCGCTGGAGGGCATGCGTCTGGTCAAGGAATATCTGCCGCGCGCCTATGCGGATGGCACCGATATCGAGGCCCGCGCGCATATGATGTCGGCCGCGGCCATGGGGGCGACCGCATTCCAAAAAGGTCTGGGCGCGATCCATGCATTATCCCACCCGATAGGCGCGGTCTATAACACGCATCACGGCACCACCAACGCAGTCTGTATGCCCGCTGTTCTGCAAATGAACGCGCCGGTAATTGCGGACCGGTTTGAAAATGTTGCGGCCTATCTGGGCATAAAAGGCGGGTTTAACGGCTTCTGTGACTTTGTTCAGGAATTCAACGATTCAATGAAAATCCCGCACAAGCTGTCGGAAATGGGCGTTGGCACAGACCGTCTGGACGAGCTGACCGAAATGGCGCTGAAAGATCCAAGCACTGGCGGCAATCCTGTCGAGATGACCACCGCGAACACCAAAGCCCTGTTCGAGGCGATTATCTAAAGCAATTTGCATTTAACCTCTATCAGAATTCACCCCAAGAGCGGGTGAATTCCGATGCTTATTGCCTCACATTAAATGCAAAGCGCTATAAAGAAGATAAAACGGGGCGGGTGTTTATCCCGCCCCAATACCACTTACAACTCCTCGAAATCGGGTTTTGGCTTGCGGATAAACGCAGGCACCGAATGGAACGACAGTTTCTCGATCTTTAACCCTTTATCGGCCGCCAGATCATCAATCGCTTCGGTTGCGCCGACCACAGATGTGTAGTCATCAATCACGATCAATCCACCCGGCACAACACGGTCATACAATGCCTCAAGTGCGAATTCGGTTGGTTCTTTCACGTTCAGATCCAGATGCAGCAGCGCAATCCGGCAGGCGGGGTTGTTCATCACAAAATGCGGCAGCGTATCACTGACATTTCCCTCCAACAGATCGATATTCTCAAACCCTTTGCGTTTGAAAATTTCATCTACCTGCGTGCGACTTAACCCCTCACCGGCCCGCGACACAAATGCTTCGACATATTCCTGATCAACATCCAGCTCCACCCCCTTGGTGGGAAACTTGCCAAAGGTATCAAAGCCGACAATCCGGCGCGAATAGCTGTTTTCTAACAGTTGGCGAAAAGTGGCCCAACGGATCATCGATCCCGCCTTGAACACACCCATTTCAAACACATCCCCGGGCAGGTTCAGGATCATCTGATACAGCTCGTAATGGGCCAGAAACTTGTTAATCCTTGACGGGTGCGAAAACCAGAAATAGCCGTTTTCCCAATCCCACGCGCGATCACTGGCCAGCGCGTCAATTTCCATTGTTTTGTCGATTTTACCCATACTGAATCCGTTCGCTATTACCCTAGAACGCGCCATCACGCACATCCTGAGCCTAGCAATGCAACAAAACAGTGAATGCCACGTTAACCCTCCCCCAAATTTCCACATAAAAAGCATCGCCTGTATGAAGATGGAAAAGGCTGGCGATCTGCGCATCACACCCGCAAATATGGTTGCTTTGATCGCCCAATCAACACTTAGTTCCCATTGCGCGAACCTCGCGTGGCGACAGCCCAAATTCCTCACCAAAGGCGCGAGTCATCGCGCTTGGATCGCGGTAACCGCACCGAATGGCAATCTCGACAATTGTCAGTCCGGTTTGCTCAACCAAACGCCGCGCGGCCTGTAATCGCATCCGCCGGTAAACCTTTTGCGGCCCCACCCCCAGCTCGGCCAGAAACAACCGCTCCAGCTTGCGCTGGCTCATCTCCAGCCCTTGCGCGATCTCGCCCATCCGCAATGGTTCTTCAATGTTCTCGCGCATCATCGCCATCGCGGCTGTGACCTGCCCCTTCATCTGTCCCGTCACCTGTCGGGCACCGACATGACGCACAGCACTTTCACCCTGCATGAACATCGCTGCCACCTCGATGCGCAGGGCTTCGCCGTGGGTGTCGCCAATCATCCGGAGCACCATTTCAAACGCCGTCATCGCCCCGCCACATGTCCAGCGATCACGGTCCATAACCACCCGCGCCCGCACCACCGCCACATCCGGAAATGCCTCCTGAAAATGCTCGGTCTCGTCCCAATGAACCGTCGCCTGATACCCCTCAAGCAATCCTGCCGCCGCCAGCAGCCAGCCGCCCATGTCAAAGCCCGCCAACACACCGTAGCGTCCCGCCGCACTGCGCAAGGATCGCAGCACGGGCGGGGTGACAAATTCCTGATGCTCATAACTCGGGATCAAAAACAGCACGTCCCCGCCCGCTGATTGCGACAGCGCCATTTGGGCCGCTACCGGCAACCCGCTGGACGAATGCACAGATGCGCCATCATGGCTCATGAAACACCATTCATAGGCCTTGCGCCCCAGCAATATATTGGCGGCGCTCAATGGCTCGACCGCATTGGCAAGACAATGGTTCGAGAACCGTTCGAACAGCAAAATGCCGATCCTTTGCGGCTTTGCGTCTGATTTTTGCCAACTTCGCATGATTTCCATGCAATACTGCATGGTCACAGAAATCAACTCCCCTAACGTTTGATAGGAAACTTATTTTGAAAGATGCCCCATGCCCCTGCAAATGAACCAAGACGTTTTTATCACCTGTGCGGTCACCGGATCGGGCAGCAGCCAGGATCGCAGCCCGCATGTGCCGCGCTCGCCTGGGCAGATCGCTGACAGCGCCATTGCCGCCGCGCGTGCCGGTGCCGCCGTGGTGCATTGCCATGTGCGTGACCCTGAAACGGGCGTGCCATCGCGTGACCCCAAACTATACCGCGAGGTCACAGACCTGATCCGCGCCTCGGATGTTGACGTGGTGCTGAACCTGACGGCGGGCATGGGCGGCGACATGGTGTTCGGAAAACCCGACGCCCCCCTGCCGCTGATCGAGGGCACCGATATGGTCAGCGCCGCCGAGCGCGTCGCCCATATTGACGAATGCCGCCCCGAAATCTGCACGCTGGATTGCGGCACGATGAATTTCGCCGAAGCCGATTATGTTATGACCAACACGCCCGGAATGCTGGCCGAAATGGGCCGGATGATGACCGAATTTGGCGTCAAACCCGAGATCGAGGCTTTTGATACCGGCCATCTGTGGCTGGCCAAACAGCTGGTCGCCGACGGGGTGCTGGACTCGCCCGCGCTGGTGCAACTGTGCATGGGCGTCCCGTGGGGTGCGCCCGATGATTTGAACACCTTTATGGCGATGGTCAACAACGTGCCTGCTGACTGGAACTGGTCCGCCTTTTCCATTGGCCGCAATGAAATGGCCTATGTAGCGGCGGCTGTTCTGGCGGGTGGTAATGTGCGCGTGGGCCTTGAGGATAATCTGTGGCTGGCCAAGGGCGAATTGGCCACCAACGAGGCATTGGTCGCGCGGGCCCGCGTCATCATCGAGGCGATGGGCGCGCGGATCATAGGGCCGGATGAAGTGCGCGCCAAACTGGGCCTGATCAAACAAACACCACGGGGGTAGTACATGGATTTTGCCCTGACGAACGAGCAGGAAATGATCGTTTCCACCGTGCGCAGTTTCGTTGAAAACGAGGTTTACCCGCATGAAGATACGGTCGAGCGCACGGGCGAAGTGCCCGCCGATGTGGCCGCCGCCATCAAGCAAAAAACCATTGATCTGGGGTTTTACGCCTGCAATTTTCCCGAAAGCGTTGGCGGGGCTGGTCTGTCCCATCTTGAATTCGCACTGGTCGAACGCGAACTTGGCCGCGGCTCAATGGCACTGACCCACTTTTTTGGCCGCCCGCAAAATATCCTGATGGCTTGCCAAGGCGAGCAGATCGAACGCTACCTGTTGCCCGCCGTGCGTGGCGAGCGGATGGACGCGTTGGCGATGACCGAACCGGCGGCCGGATCAGACGTGCGCGGGATGAAATGCACCGCTGTGCGCGATGGCGGGGACTGGGTGATCAACGGCAGCAAGCACTTCATTTCAGGTGCGGACCACGCCGATTTCATCATTGTCTTTGTGGCGACTGGCGAGGACGACACCCCGCGCGGTCCCAAAAAACGCATCACTACTTTTCTGGTGGATCGCGGCACGCCTGGCTTCACCATCCGCGATGGTTATAAATCGGTCAGCCACCGTGGTTACAAAAATATGAACCTCGAATTTGACGATTGCCGCCTGCCCGACGCCCAAGTTCTGGGCGAGGTCGATGGCGGCTTTGCAGTGATGAACGAATGGCTCTACGCCACCCGAATCACGGTCGCGACCATGGCGGTGGGGCGCGCGCGCCGTTGCTTTGATCTGGCGCTGAATTTCGCGGCTGAACGTGAACAATTCGGCCAGCCGATTGGCAAGTTCCAAGGCATCAGCTTCCAGATCGCCGATATGATCACCGAAATAGACGCCGCCGACTGGCTCACTTTGGCCGCCGCATGGCGTCTTGACCAAGGCCTGCCCGCCAACCGCGAAATCGCTTCGGCCAAACTCTATGCCAGCGAAATGCTGGCCCGCGTCACCGACACCAGCTTGCAAATCTTTGGCGGTATGGGGTTGATGGAGGATTTCCCGATTGAACGGTTCTGGCGCGATGCGCGGGTGGAACGAATATGGGACGGAACAAGCGAAATCCAGCGCCACATCATCAGTCGCGATCTGCTACGACCATTGGGAGCTTAACCCCAATGCCCATCCCCCAACTCCAAACAATTTTACTAAAATTTGGCTTCTTTTTCGCTCAAATATCCCCGCCGGAGGCATCCACCCTCACCACCCGCTGCGGAGCCAGCCATTGAAACGCGACCTAGCTAGACTTCTGCGACCAAAATCTATTGCCGTTATCGGCGGTGGAACTTGGTGCACCAACGTCATCATCCAGGTGCAGAAATTCGGCTTTGACGGCGCGATATGGCCAGTGCATCCATCAAAACAGACCATCGCTGACCTCCCCACTTATCCCTCCGTCGAAAGCCTGCCGGCCGCCCCTGATGCTGTCTTCATCGGCATCAACAGCCACGCGACCATTGAAGCCGTAAAAGTGCTGACGCAACAGGGTGCCGGCGGCGCTGTCTGCTTTGCCTCGGGCTTTCAAGAGGCCATAGCCGAGATCAGCGACGGGGCCAATTTGCAGGCCCGATTGCTCAAGGCGGCGGGCAAAATGCCAATCATCGGCCCCAACTGCTACGGCTTTATCAACGCCCTTGATGGTGCCCTGTTGTGGCCGGACCAGCACGGCGCCACCAAGGTCAGTAGCGGCGTGGCGATCATCACCCAGTCCTCCAACATTGCCATCAACATCACCATGCAGCGTCGTGCGCTGCCACTGGCTTATGTTGTGACCGCAGGTAATCAGGCCCAGATCGGGCTGGCCGAAATCGGGGTCGAGTTACTGCGTGACCCCCGCGTCACCGCCTTGGGTCTACATATCGAGGGCGTGGGCGACATTCGCGCCCTTGAAATGCTGAGCAAACAGGCCGCACAACTCGGCAAACCCGTCATCGCACTAAAGGTCGGCACATCCGGTCAGGCCCGCGCCGCCACCATTTCGCACACCGCATCCTTGGCCGGTAGCAATGCTGGCGCGCGCGCCTTGCTGCACCGCCTTGGCATTCCGCAAGTCAACACCCTGCCCGAATTTATTGAGGCCTTGAAACTGCTGCATATATCCGGCCCGCTGACCTCGAACAACATCGCCTCGATGTCCTGTTCCGGCGGTGAAGCCAGCCTGATGGCCGATCTCGCCATCCCAACCGGAGTCACTTTTCCTGCCCTCAACAGCGCCCAGTCCAAAAACCTGCGCACCGCCTTGGGGTCAAAGGTAAAACTGGCCAATCCGCTGGATTACCACACCTATATCTGGGCTGATACAGATGCGATGGCCAATGCCTTCAGTGCCATGATGGACCCATCACTGGCCCTCGGTATTCTGGTGTCGGATTTCCCTCGTGCAGATATGTGTGACGCGTCAGACTGGGACAGTGTGATTGCCGCAATCATCCAAACGAAACAGCGTTGCGACCTCCCCATGGCCATCGCGGCCTCCCTGCCCGAAAATATGCCGGAACACGTCGCGCAGCAATTGACCGAGGCCGGCATCATCCCGTTGTGCGGGTTGCAAGAGGCGCTGGTGGCAGCTCGTGTCGGGGCGCAATGTGGGCACACAACCACCGCCCCTTCTCCCATTTTACTGCCCCGCCCGCCCCGCCAGATGAAAACCCTAAGCGAGGCGAAAGCAAAGGCAGCCCTTGCCAAACACGGCTTATCCATTCCGCGTTCTGCGCGATCCAACGTAAGCCAGTTGAACAAACGCGCCAACGCCATCGGGTTCCCTTTAGTGCTCAAGGGCGAAAACATCGCCCACAAGACCGAAGCGGGCGCGGTTGCGCTAAATCTGATAGACACTGCCCAAGTGACAACAGCCGCACAAGGCATGCCCTGCGACAGCTTCCTGTTAGAGGAAATGATCACAGGTGCTGTTTGTGAATTACTCGTCGGCGTGGTGCTGGACGAGGCCCACGGCTATGTGTTGACTATCGGTGCTGGCGGCACCTTGACCGAACTGCTTGAAGATAGCGCTTCCCTGCTGATCCCCACAACGGCAGCCAAGATAAAACTAGCCCTAGGCACCCTGAAAGTCGCCAAACTGCTGCATGGCTATCGCAGTGCCTCTGCCGCCAATATCGATGCCATCGTTGACGCGGCGCTATCGGTGCAGGATTATGTGATCCAGAACCACGGGGCCATCGCCGAGGTCGAGGTGAACCCCTTGTTGTGCCTGCCCGACCGCGCTATCGCCGCAGATGCCCTGATCCTGATAGGAGAAACCAATGACTGATACCCCGATCAAAACCCTTATTGTCGGCAAAGTGCTGGAGATCACTCTGGATCGGCCCAAAGCCAACGCGATTGATCTGGCCACCAGTCGGATTATGGGCCAAGTATTCGCCGATTTTCGTGATGACCCTGACCTACGGGTAGCGATCCTGACAGGCGCGGGTGACAAGTTTTTTTGCCCCGGCTGGGATCTGAAAGCCGCGGCAGACGGCGACGCGGTCGATGGTGATTACGGTATCGGCGGCTTTGGCGGCCTGCAGGAACTGCCCGATATGAACAAGGTGGTGATCGCGGCTGTGAACGGCATTGCCTGTGGTGGCGGGCTGGAATTGGCGCTGTCCTGCGATTTGATCCTCGCGGCAGATCACGCCAGCTTTGCCCTACCCGAAATCCGCTCCGGCACCATTGCCGATGCGGCCTCGTTAAAACTGCCCAAACGCATCCCCTATCATGTGGCTATGGATATGCTGCTGACAGGGCGCTGGCTGGACGTTGAGGAAGCGCATAAATGGGGCTTTGTGAACCATATCCATGCCGCTGATGTGCTGATGGACAAGGCGCACGCGTTGGCCGCAGAACTGGCGGATGGCCCGCCATTGGTGCAGGCCGCGATTAAAGAAGTTGTGCGCGAAGCCGAGAACATGAAGTTTCAGGATGCGATGGATATGATCACCGGCAGCAAATTTCCGACGGTAAAAAGGCTCTATTCATCCGACGATCAACTGGAAGGGGCCCGCGCCTTTGCCGAAAAGCGCGATCCGGTCTGGAAGGGCAAATAGCGGCTACCCCATCCACTGTGTCAGCAGGGTTTCAGGCGCGGGACGCGCGTTGCGTCTGGGCGCCGATGTCGGGGTGCCAATGGCGATAAAACACAGGAAAATCTCATCAGCAGCGATATTCAGGGCCGTGCGGAATGCTGTCGTGCGAACGGCTTGGCCGCTTAGGGCACGGGCACCAAAGCCCATCGCGTGTGCACCCAGCAGTACGTTTTGCAACGCAGCACCACCGGATACCAGTTGGTCATCCACATGCGGAATACCGATTTCATGGTCCAGACGCAGCACCAGACCCAGAACGACGGGGGCGCGGCTGGCTTTTTCGCGGGCGCGTGACAGGGCCTCCGCGCTTGCATCCGGCATACGTTCCAATAACGCGGCCTGAAACACATCAGCCAACTGGTTACGACTGCTTTCAGGGAAGTTGATAAACCGCCATGGCCGCAATTTCCCGTGGTCGGGGGCGGCGGCGGCGGCTGACATCAACTCGAGGATCTGATCCGCATCCGGCCCCGGGGCCACCACACGTTTTGGCGACACCGAATGGCGTGACAAGATCGCCTTGATCACATCGTTTTCAGATGAAACGACCGGAATTTCTGTAAATTTACGCACCACCGTGTTCATGCAAATTCCCCTCAAGCCAAATGGCGCAGTCAAGCCGCGCGCATAATGGATACCCCTGTGATGTTTCATCAGAATTTAATATCCGTTACATTACATTTCGCTTTGTAAATTATTGTAACGGATCAGCCCTGCTTTGCATCAAGCGCAAGGCGCAATGCCTCGGCCAGACCGGCCATATTAACCGGCTTTTGCACCTTCACAACATCGTCAAACCCGTCGGGAAGCGACCCTTCCAGCATATAACTACTGATCATCATCGCAGGCAGGTCGCTGCGGATTTCATGCAGTGCTGTGATCAGTTCCGCACCATTCATCCCCGGCATCATCATATCGGTAACAATGGCATCATAGCTATGCGGTTTGGCGCGAAACGCATGCAAGGCAAGGGTCGGATCCGAAAACGCCTCGACCCGGTATCCCAGCCGCGCCATCATCCGGCGGATGGTGTAAAGCAGCTCTTCTTCGTCATCGACCAGCAGGATATGTTCATGCCCTCTGGGGATGCGGTCCTGTTGTTCTGTTTTACGACCAACTACTTTATATTCAGGGAACAGGATCGTAAAACAGGTGCCAGTTTGCGGACTGCTGTCCAGCAAAACCTGACCATCGGATTCCTCGACCCAGTTGCGTACAATCGCAAGGCCTAGTCCGGTGCCTTTGCCAACCGGTTTGGTGGAAAAGAACGGCTCGAACACCTTTTGCTGGATGGCCACAAGAATTCCCGGGCCGTTGTCGTCAATCTCAAGCTTGATGGTTCCTATTGCGCCCTTGGGAAGGGGTTTCAGGCCGTTTTTACCACCCTTCCTGATCCGGCTGAGACGCAGTTCAATTTCCCCGCCCTTATCGCCAATCGCTTCGACCGCATTGTGGCACAGGTTCATTACAATCTGGAAAAACGCCGTGGGGTCAATTTCGGTTGCGGCTTGCTTCACCTTCGATTCAAAGCTGATCCTGACCGATGGCGAAGTGGAAACCCGGATCAGCTCAAGGGCCTCTTCAATCGCCCCGTGCAGCTCCAAACGCCGCGCCCGCCCCGGCTGTTGGCGCGCGAACGTCAGCAGTTGCTGGATCAGGGCACGGGCCCGCCGCGAGGCAATTTCAATGTGGTCGATCGAATGCTGCAACTCCTTTGGCGCACCCAAATCCTCGGCCTCGAGTTTTATCAGTTCGGTATTGCCGATAATTGTCATCAGTACATTGTTAAAATCATGCGCGATCGAGCCCGCCAGAATGCCCACTGCCTCCATCTTTTGCACCTGCGCGATCTGTTCATCCACATGGCGTTTTTCGGTGATATCCTCGCCCATACCGATATAATTTGTGGTTTCACCTTCCTCGTTCAACAGTGGCAACAGGCTGGTTTTTGCCCAGTAATGGCTGCCATCTTTTCGCAAGTTTTTGAAAATCCCGTGCCACGGCTCACCATGGCTAAGGCGCTTCCATATCTCCTTATACGCCGCTTCTGGAGTGTGGCCCGATTTCAGGATACTCGGAGATTTACCGACCAGTTCACCTTCGGAATATCCGGTCATTTCCAGCAGTTTTCGATTGGCAAATTCGATCTTTCCATGCGTATCGGTGATCATGATCGAGGTCGGGCTTTGCTGCACCACCCACGCCAGTTTGCGTTCCGCGACTTGCGCGACTTTACGCGCCTCAAGTTCTTTCAACTGCGCCGCGTTTGAACGTAACGCATTGCCAACAAGGGTAAAAATCATCATCGCGATCAGGCCCACAAGTGCGGTTAGCAGCACCATCACACCCGCCAGAGAGCGCACCAGCGCATCGCCTTCAGACAGGGCCGCAACAATGGTATTCAGATTGCGCTGTCGGCCATCCAGCCAATGTCGCTCCAACACTGCAAGCGCCTGCAACGCGTCTGAATCATCCACCCGCACCAAGGCATCAATCTGTTCCGCCGTTTTGCCTTCAATGACGCTGTTGCCGATAATTTCGATATTTTGCGTGTATTCCTCGACCACCTGTTTGATCCGCGCCAATGCCTCCTGTTCAATCGCATCTGGCCTGGACGCCTGATATGTTTCAATTGCATCCATCAATAAACGGCTTTGCACCCGCAGCGTTTGTTCGTATTTTTCATCTTGCCGCAGCACGTAGTTTTTGAAGTTATGGATCATCCCGCCATAGCCAAAATAACCACGGATTTCCGATATCCAGATGCCACGCGGATCGGCTGCTTGCGAATATTCTTCCCAGCCGGTTTTGATATTGCGAAACCGTGCGCCGGTCTCGTTGCTAAGGGCCAGCATCACCGCCAAAATCAGCACCAATATCGCAGCACCCGTCACCGCAATCGGCATCATCCTCCGACGGCGTTTCGGGTTGGTTTGTTGCGGGGTTGATAACATTGCTGGCCTCTTGCCGATATTTGCAATATCTTAGGCCATCCAGGGGTGAATTTCCATCATTTGCTTGATGTAAATCCAGATTTCGGGTGCGAAATGTTGGAATTTGGATAATGTGGCAACACCGATTCTAATTATTGAAGGCCTGCCCGTGCAAAAGGAACTCATCCTTGTTGTTGACGATGACCCACAGATCACCTCGTTTCTGAAACGGTATCTGGAAAAACAGGGTTACAGTGTGATGTGCGCTGCCGACGGGCGCGAGATGCAGGCAATTCTGGACCGCAAAAAGGTAGACCTATGCATTCTGGACATTGGCCTGCCGGGCAAAAGCGGGCTGGACATCACCCGCGATATCCGCCGCGATTCCAACCTGCCTATCCTGGTGCTTTCGGGCAGCACAGAAACGTTTGACCGCGTTGTCGGGCTGGAATTTGGCGCCGATGACTACATGGTGAAACCCTACGAGCCGCGCGAATTGCTGGCCCGCGTGCGCACCATTTTGCGCCGAAGCAAACCGGCTGAACAGGTTTCGCCCAAATCGGTTCTTTATCAGTTTGATGACTGGTCGGTAAATTTGAACGAACGCTCGCTGCTGCGCATAGGGTCCGGCAAATCCGAGCCCCTGACCACAACAGAATTTGAAATTCTGTATATGTTTGTCACCAATCCGCACACGGTTTTTAACCGTAACCAGTTGCTGGATGCGGCCCGTGGCCGCGAGAGTTTCGCAGGTGATAGGGCGATTGATGTTCACATCATGCGGTTGCGTAAAAAACTGGGTTCCGGTGCTGACGGGACCGAATATATCAAAACCATCCACGGCATTGGTTACAGCTTTATTGCTGTGGTGACGAAGGTAAACACCTAGCCCGCTGCCGAAGAAACATTCGCTGGTTTCTGGTTTGTCGCAAGCAATTCTGCAACATTATCTGCCGTTCCCGCTGCAGATTTCAAACAATTGGCGACAGACACACCTTGGGTGTAATTCCCCGTCACAAACAGCCCCTCAACCCGCTCCGGTGTTTGCCTAAACACAGATTGCCGCGCGGTATGGCCAATGGTGTATTGCGGTAGACCAAGCGCCCAGCGGCGGATTTTTGTGACAACAGGCGCCCCCTTGATGCCCAACATTTCGGCCAGCTCCCTGTGCATCTGCGCGATCAAATCTACCTCGGGCATGGTGGCCAATTCAGGGTTGCGCACCCCGCCCGCATAGGCCGAGATCGACACATACCCGTCAGGTGCGCGCGCCGGATACATGGTCGAGGCAAACTGTGCACCTGACAGAATGCGGCCCTCGTCTTTGGTGGACAAAAAGCCCAACCCGTCCAGTGGGTGTTCAACCTGTTCACGCCTATAGCCGAAGAACGCAACATTGATTGGCGGCGCAGAAACCTGCCCCGTCGCAGCCGCCCCATCCGGATCAATATTTTCCAAAAGGCTGGCCGCGACGTGGGGTTGCACGGCCAATACCAGCGCACGGGCCATGCGGGTGCCGTGGCTTGTTTCCACCTTGAAACCGGATGCTGTCTTGCGCAGCCTAAGAACAGTGACGCCGGTATGAACGCCCGCGCCCAATCCCGCCGCGAGCGTTTGCGGTATGGTGCCAATGCCTCTGTCCCACGAATATAAATGCCGCCCCGGTTCAGAGCCGCGTTTGGCCCGCAATACCCCTCGGGTGATTGATCCAAGTTCCTGTTCCATCTCAGCCAGTTTGGGAAATGCCCCGCTGATCGACAGCTGTTTTGAATCGCCCATAAAGATGCCAGCCGCCATCGGTTCCATCACTTTGTCGGCAAATTCGTGACCAAAACGGCGGGCAACAAAAGCGTGGATGGTTTCCTCGTTGCCCGATTTGTTGCGCGGGATCAACCCCTCCAGCAGGATGCGTAACCGTGCCTTTTTGGACAGGTAATCCGATTTGAAAAACCCCATTGGGTTGGCGGCAATACCGGTCAGTTTGCCGCCATCCCGAAGGTAGCGCTGCTTTACGTTCGGCCCCAGATCATGGGCCTGATCCAGTAGGCCAAGCGCGTTTATCTGCTCAACCGCCTCGGGCACCGACGCGTTAAACGTGGTCGGTCCATGCTCCATTAAAAACCCGTCAAAGCGCTCGGAAATGGCGTTACCACCGACGCGCACTTGCCGCTCCAACAGTTGCACATCCAACCCACGCTTCGTCAGGTCATGCGCCGTCGCCAGCCCTGAAATGCCGCCGCCAATGACGATTACATCATGCATCGGGGCGCCCTCGCATGTTTTTAACAAACGCGGGCGGGCCAGCGTCGCCAAAACGGCGTTTGGCCAGCAGGGTCAGATCATCTTTGGTCACCTCACCGCGACCCTCGCCACGCACGTAATCCTCGGCGCGGCGACGCACCATGCGGCGCACAAATCCGGGAATACGGGCCAGATGCGTTTCGGCATCTTTGGCCCAAGGCATCGCACCCGTTGCCGGAACCATCGGGGTGATGATGGCCCCGCCTTGGGGCTGATAGGTGCAGAGCGTGTCTTCGCCCATCATGTTGCCGGTCATCGCAAGCGGGCGGGCACGACAGCCACCGCATAGAATCTGGAATTCGCAGGCCCCGCAGCGCCCCTCCAGTTTTGGTGCGCGCAGTTCATTCAGCACCGACGCGTCGTGCCAGATTTCGGCAAAGGACTGGGTTTTCACCGACCCCGCAGAATTTTCCATGAACGGGCACGGGGTGACGTCGCCGTTCGGGGTAATCCGCGCGTAACGGGTGGCGGCGATACAACCGCCTGCGTCGTAACCATGCGCCGCGGTGATCGCCCACTCGGGGTCAATTTCAATGGCGATGCGTTTGAAATGCGGGGCGCATTTGGCCCGCACCATCAGGCGTTTTTCGGCCTTGGCGGCCTTGGCCACGCGGCGCAAAACGTGGTCGTATTTCTCCGGCGATATGCCTGAATATTTCTCGCCGCGCCCCGTGCAGACCATGAAGAACACGTTCAACACCATCGCCCCCGCGTCCCGCGCAAAGGCAACCATATCATCGATTTCATCAGCCGTTTCATCGGTGGCCGAGAAATGGATTTGGAACGGCATTTGGGCATCTACACAGGCATCAATTCCCTGCATGGTTTTCATCCACGCGCCTTTTTTTCCGCGAAAACTGTCGTGGGTTTCAGGGGTAAGAGAGTCGACAGAAATACCTACACCGGCAACCCCCGCCTGTTGCAATTCGCGGATCCGGTCAGGGCGTAGCAACATGCCGTTGGTGCCAACCACCACCATCAGGCCAAGACCAGAAGCGTGCCGCGCCAACTCTGGCAAATCACGCCGCAACATCGGCTCGCCGCCGGTCAGAACCACCATCGCCTCGGGGCCGACTTGCGCAATTTCACCCAGCACACGCTTTAGCTCCTCAGTGCCCAACTCATCCACCGCACCCTCTTTCAGAACCTTGGCGTCAAGGTAGCAATGCTCGCAGGCGAGGTTGCACCTTTCGGTCAGGTTCAGCGCGATAAGATATGGAGCGTCGGCCATAGTTTAACCCTTGTCTTCGGGGCACATAGCCATACGGGCCATGCCGAATGATTCATCTTCAATGCTGGCATCAATCATCGAAAGCCCCCGTTTGCGGGCGAAGTTTTCGATGCTGTTTTTCACCTGATCACGGAAAGATTCGGGCACCCGTTGCAGGCGCGCGTTCGAGGCGGCCCGCCATGTGATGGCGTCCTCACGCACCGCAGGCTCCAGTGCGGCCTCGGCCATGAAGGGTTCAACATGCGCGATTTGCACGGTGGCACTTGCGTCGCGCCGCGCCGATTTCTCGGCCCGCAATCCGATGTTTTCACGCACTTGTTCGTCGGCAATCGCGTCCAGCATGGCGCGGGCATCATCCGCCCATTCGAGCCGCTCGAAACTTTGTTGTGGGGCGTCATCACCGCCTCCGCCACCGGGCATCATTTTGCTCATCACGTCTTGAACGAACTTGGTGGTGATGAATGTATGCCCCTCTTTTTGGGCTTGCCGGATCACGCCCGTGCGGGCAATGCCGCGCACAAATTCGGGGGCACGGTTGATCATCTCGCTGGCCTCGTCCGACCACATGATGGTTTCCTCGGCGACCACATCAGAGGCCGGAAAATGTTCGACCATACCGACCCACATGTGGCACGCCACCATGCGCAGCAGGTTTTCGGTGTTGCCGCCAATGTCCAGCCCATCATCGGCATGAACACCGGTTTTACCGACCAGCAACAGGGATGCTTTGTGCTTCTCGACATACTTCTTAATGGCCTGATAGGGCTTGCCCGCCACCAGCTCGCAGATCACCTCGACACCGGCCTCTTTGGCCACGGTTTCAGCTACATTCAGATGCGCCTGATAGATTTTGGCGATGCCGTCATCGATCAGTTCCTCGTGCAGTTGCTCTTGTTCCTTGAAACGGAAAACCTTGCCCGCTTCCTCGTCCAGAACCGTCGAGATTTTGTTGAAGGCGACGTAGTGGTAATAGGGATCATACGCGGCGACCACATGCACGGGCGCGCCCAAACGTTTGCCGATATCCAGCGCGGTCATCAGCGCGCCGAATGATTTTGGCGAGCCGTCCATGCCGACCACAATCGGCCCGTCGCCGATGTTCAAGCGGCGGTCCTTGGCGATGAACACATCCATGTTGGTGCGGCGCACCACGCGCTCGCACACCGTGCCGATGGTGGAGCCAGCAACGGCCCCAAGCCCCAGCGCCCCGATGAACAGAACATCATGTTCAGACTTGTTCATTGCCTCAATCAGGCAGCTGTAGTTCTTGCCCTCTGGCGACAGGCGCACGAATGGCACATCCGCCGCTTTGGCCACCGTTTGGGCCGCATCATGATAGCTGTCGGAAATCAGCCCCAGCCCCATACCGATCAGATCCTCGTGCACCTCGCGCTGATGCTCCATCTCGCTTTCGCGCTGGTAACGTTCAGGCAGACCGCCCTCCATTTGTTTGAAGCGCCGGTCATGTAATTTGGCCGCATAGGCGTGAATGCCGGTGATGGTGCCATCACACAGGCGGGTTGCCTGTTTCATCGCGTTGTTGGCATAGTCGGATTGATCCAGCGCCACCAGAATGCGGGCCAGCGAAACGGGCGCAGTTCCGGCGGAACCCTCATAGCCCTCGTCAATTGCCAAATTTACAACCATATCAATTCTCCAGTTTTTGCGGCCCTGTTCAAGCCGCGTGTCTATTTATCCTTGGCGCAGCGAAACCCGACAAATTCCGCATAAGCATTGGTGTAATCCCACATCCGGTTGCTGGCGACGGTCATATGATCGCGTCCGTTCCATGAGTTGCCTTTGATATAGGCGCAAGGCTCGCCTGCGATATGCGGGTTGGGGTCTACTTCGGGCGGCAGGCACATCTCGGGCAACACGCCGCCGTTCATTTCCGTAAGCTCAGTCAGGATCAGCATCATTTCAGGGGTTTGCGTTCGGGCATCGGCACCGCCATCCATACAGCGTCCGCCCTTGGCGACGCGAACATCCGACACCCATTCAGACACATTGCCCGCCATGCCTCGAACGCCAAACGGGCTGATGTCGCTCTCATAGCTGGCAACCGAAACAGGTGCGGCGCCGGTTAGATGGGCGCGGCTATAGTCGGCCTCGTCCCCCCAAGGATAAATCTGCCCCTCCACACCACGCGCCGCCTTTTCCCACTCGATTTCAGTCGGAAGGCGTTTGCCGGCCCATTCGCAATAGGCCATAGCGTCTGCGTGCAGAACTCCGGTCACAGGTTGGTCCTTTTGGTTCAGGTCATCCTCGTCAACGAACGCAGCGGGCGCATGGCCGGTCGCGGCAACAAATTCAACATAATCGGCGTTGGTGACCTCAAAGGTATCAATCCAGAAATCACCCACGAGGTAAGGCATCGGCCCATACAGCCCCGTGTAATAAACATAGCCCAGCACCGCTGGACCCGCTTTGACAAACGCCATACCTTTGGATGCGTTAGGGGGGAAAGCCGCATAAGCCCCCACCCCCAATGCAATAGCGCCAAGCGCTGCTATGGTTACGGTTTTCAGTTTAATAACCAATACCCCAGCAGCAGCAGCACCACGGCCACATTCACCAAAGCACCGGCCAGAACGAATACGTGAAAAGCGTTTATTCTTTTGCGTTTTACCATCTGGCCGGACCTTTTCGTATTTTAATAAGACAAATCCATTGTGACTTCGCCACCGGCATCAACAGTGACCGAGCCGACTTTTTTCTCGCCCAGGAAACCATGCCACATCATCACTTTGTATTCGCCCGCAGGGATGTCAGTGATCGAAAACGCACCGGTTTCATCAACAACCGAGAAGTAAGGCGTTTTGGCGACGTAAACGAAGCTGTGCATGAAATCATGCGCGTCACATTCGACCTTCATGCCATTGCCACGACGCAGCTTGATGTCTTTGTTCAGCACATCGCCCTGGCTGGGTTGTGATACGTTCAGAACGGTTTTGCGCGCCTTGCCGATCAACTCGTAGGCGTGGATGTTATGCAGCGTGTGATCGTTGTTAATTGCGGTCAATTCACCGGTGTTGGCCATCACACCCATTGCTGGCGAAAACTCGCATTGTGTCTGGTTGATGGTCAGCGTCATCAGCTCTTCGGGCATGGCTTTGCCTTCCTCGATATCGGCAAGGAACACCACAGCATTGATCAGCATGCCAGCCTCATTGACCTGCACGAACGGCACTTCGCGTGATCCGGCACCGCAGATTTCTGGGTCTTTGGAAATGGTATAGGTGCGCATGTCGTTTTCGGCCCCACCCGCGGAAACTGTGCCGACAAAGCTGCCGCCATCACTCACTTCGACCTCGTTATAGCCTTTGGCGCTGACCGCCGTCGCCATGCTTAGGGCCGCCAATGCAATGGCGGATTTCGTAAACAGGTTTCTCATTTTGTGTTTCCTTTCGGTGTATTGGAAAAATCAGGCGACTTTCAGTGCCTCGGTCTGATCCGGTTGTTGAAAGAGTTCGGCAAGCGCATCAATCGCCACCAGCCAACGTGCCTTTTGGTATTCATCGTCGAGCAGCTCCAACAAACGGGCGGCCCCCGCATCCGGGGCGTATTGCCCTAACAGCTTGCCAATGTCACGGCGGTAGGTGCCGTCGTTTGTAACCGCAAACAGCACCAGAGCCTCGGCGGAATCGTCGCCAAACAGACGGGCCAATGCGCGGGCGGCAGCGATGCCGACACCTTGGTATTTATCATTCAGCGCATTGATCAAAGCATCGGTCGCAAGGTTACGGTGATCCATTGCCTTGACGGCCTCGACCCGAACCAGCGGATCGGAATCGGTCAGTAATGCCTCAAGGGTCGCATCCATCTCGGCCCCCTTGATCCAACCCATTGAGCGCAGGGCCAAGACACGGGTTTCGGGCACGTCGCTTTTCAGCAACTCTTGCAATGGGGCCAGCGCTTCCGCTGGCATAGTGCCGGTTTTCTCGGCATGTTTGGCCAAGGAAAACAGCGCGCCATTGCGGGTTTCTTCGTCCAAATCCTGCGTCAGTGTTGCGATCAGGGCGTCGGTGACATCCTTATGGACCACGCTGCCCAACAAGCGGGCGGAAAAGCGTTGCACGTCTTCATGCGGCGATGCCATCGTATCCCACGACAGTTTGCGTTTGCCCAGTTTGCGCCGCTTGGTCAGATCGAGCATACGCTGGGTTTCATCGCTCAGAATGATTTCCTCTGGCTCCTCAATGGGCGCATCGGGCACGTTGGACTTGATCGCCTCAAGCGTTGATGTCACCGGTTCGATTTTTTCGGCAACCAGCGGCAGTTCCGCGTCAATTTCGTTGGCAATCTCTTCGGTGATTTCGGGCAGAGGCTCTTTCTCGACGATCTCTTCCTCCACCTCTTCGGGGGGCAAAACCAACTCGCCGTTCAGACCTGTGATCAGCCCAAGGCCCGCATCATTGGGCCACTTCGGATCATTACTGGCGATTTCCGCCAAAGCCGTTAATGCCGCCAGACGCAACTGGCGATCCGCATCACCCGCAGCCTGCAACAGGGCGGGCACAGCGATGTCACCGGCTTTCTCAACCGCTTCGATCACCCCGACACGGAATTTTTGCGGGATTTCAGCGTTTGATAGCACATGCAACAGCCCTTTGGCCGCTTCCGGCCCTTTCAGGGCAATCAGCGCCAAAGCTGCCTGTTTGGCGGCATCCGGATCACCGGTAATCGCCTTTTGCACGGCTTTTTCCAAATCTTCGTCTTTGAATTTATCTGGGTTGGCCTTGATGATTTTGAACACTTCTACCCGCACTTCAGGGGCCGGGTCTTTGATCAGATCCCACAGCAACAACGTGTTTTGCAACCCTGCGTATTTAACAACAGCCGCCCGAACCGAACCATCTTCATCGCCGAACAACGGCTTAAGACGATCATCGGTCGCTTCCAGATTTTCCAATGCCAGACGGCGGATTTCCGGTTTTACATCGGCGACCATCCCGCCGCGCAGATCATCCAGATGCGGGTTGTCGGACATGCCAACAGCACGCACAATCCGGCGGCACATGCGGGTATCGCCCTTGCCATACTCGTTGATAATCGCCAAAGCACCGGCCTCGCCCATCCTCGCCAGCGCCCGCAGGCCGGGCTCGGTTAAATCCTGAGCCTCGTCATCCAGCATCGCTGCAATGATTTCCGGCACTGCTTCTTCGGGGGCAAAAACACCCAAACCCTCGAATGCAGACATCTGGATATCGATCCAGCTGTCCCACTCATCAGTGTAAAACGCCTCTTCGTCCCATGCCACGTCCTCCTCGGAACGCGACACCGCTAATTTACGCAGCAGCGGCACAACGGGTTCATACCGCATAGCGATCAACGCCTTTATGGCGGCGCGTTTCACGTCGGATTCGGGGTCACCAACCAGATTTTCCATCAGCTTTTCGGCCGAGGCGGGATCGTTCAACGCGCCCAGCGCAAACGCGGCGTCAGTTCTGACGTCAGGGTCTTCGTCGAGCAATGCCTTGATCAGCGGTTCAACTGATTCCGCCAACCCCATGCTGCCCAGCGCCCGTGCTGCCGCACAGCGGTGAACGTCAATTCCGTCGGTTAAAATGCTTGTTAATCTGTCGCGCGCTTTGGTTTTCATTGATCTTCCACCTTTAACTGTTCAAGGTAGGCTATCGAATCCCGAAATTTTTAGCATTGACGTGCATCAAGCAATACAACGCCAGCCGCAGTTTTACCCGAGGCTGGCGAAATGTCGCATATCAGTGTTTTCTCGTTTCACATGTAATACGCATCAGATTTTCACCGAGGCAGTGATTACGTAGTAATTGCGTTCGGGGAAAATCCGATTCACATCAACGAGAAAGCGCTAAGTGTCAGGGCGCCCGCATCAGGCGCCCTGATTTGTTGCTATACTCCGATGTCGCGTGGTGCGAAGGACATCGAGCGGAAGCTATGTTTGTATGGCGATTCACCGATCTTGGTGACCTTCGCGATACCCATTTTGTAGTTATAGTTCCCACTGATCCAGTCCACGACCCGACCCGCCAAAGCGTTGGCTGGCTGGCTGTAGTGCAAGAAGTCCATATACATGACCCCCGGCTTGACAGCGCGTGTGACCATCGCAACCGCGGTGATCGAGGCCTCGGACAGTTCCACATTTCCGGCAGCCATCTGACCAGTGAAGGTATAATCGTCACCCTCAACACCCAGTGTGCTGTCTTTCATGCTTGGCACGCGGTCGTTCGACAGCAGGACCATATCGCCACTTTCAATGCCACGTTTTGCAGCATCTTCGGTGTTGATTTCGACCCAGTTGTCAGGCCAGCGCTGAACGATGTATGGACGACGGGTGTCATCGAAACCCGACTGCCAGCGTTCATTCGCACGACCAGATGTGCACCACAGCTCGTCGCCTTTTGGTTTCATCCATTCCCAATAATCCGAGAACAGCGACCAAGGCGATTTCTGGATGTTGCAGCGACCGGTTTGCGAATTGAAGTGCGTAGCCTTCTTATTGAACATATTCGCAGCCGTTGGTCCGGCAGATGGCAGTTTACGCGTGGTGTCATGCAGACGCACAGTGCCCATAAGGGAGCCATCCGTATTCATGTATACCGGCGCTTGAATGCCGTTTGTGCCCATCTCGCGGAACTTCTCGTGCAGGGTTTTCCCTTCCCGTTTCGCCGCAACTTTAACCATGTTAAAGTCCTTACGGCTGCCACGGGTGAACTTGGCTGCTTCTTCTGCAACTTCGTTCGAGTTTTCCCAATCAAAGCCCTCAAAGCCCATTCTCTTGGCCAGTTGAGCAATGATCCACCAATCAGGTTTCGCTTCGCCCGGTGCATCATAGAATTTTTGATACAACCGAACGCGACGTTCACCATTGGCTCGCAGGAAGTCTTCTTCGCCCCAAGTTGCGGCTGGGAAGATGATATCTGCGAACTGGTTGCCGATCGGATCGACCAGATAGATATCCTGATTGATCAGAACCATACCACCGCTATCAACACGCGCCCTCAAAGTCTCGAGGATTTTCTCGCGGTCGAGAGACTGGATTTGGTGCGGGTTGCCACGTGTCAGTTCGTGGAACCGTGCCGCCATTTGTTGGCTGCCCAGCATGGATTGGATCCATGTAGTGCCGATGACGTGGGCCATACGGGTGTGTCCCGCCATTGTCCAAGTATCGGTATCTAGCGCCCGACGACGACGACCCGGCAGTTTCATTGGCGATTTGTTGCGGGGATACCCGCCGCCACGAACACCACCACGTTGGTGGCCACCGGCCCGACCGATCATCTGGCCTGGACGTCCACCTGCACCCACAATGATACCCAGTGCGGAGATCGCTTGTGTGTTGCCGGTGTTGTTGGACCAATAGAAGCCTTTTTCGATCATCACGGAGGTTTTAGGCCGTGTGCCGTCTTCTTTTGGTTTCGCCATCATTTCAGCAGCCAACTGGATTTTCGCGGCATCTACGCCGGAAACTTCAGATGCGGCATCGAGTTTGAACTCGTCTTGGGCCAGTAGCCATTTTGACCAATCGTCAAAGCCATCGGTCTGGAATTTGCCCCAAGTGGTGCGCCACTGCCAAGGTGTGTTGCGTGTACCTTGCCCGAAGCCAGAGGAAGAACCCCACTTGTCGTTAACCCAGTTCTTGATCCACTCGGCGTCTTGCCAACCGTTTTCAACGATGATCCGCGCAATGGCGTTCACAACCAGCAAATCGGTGCCAGGTGTAACGTCGAGCCACAGGCCGCCGTTTTGTAGGGCATAGGCAACGCCAGCAGTTTTACGTGGCACCATAAAGATGGCTTTTTGACCGTTCTGAATAGCCGGCATCATCCATTGTGTGAAAAGGATGGTTTTGGTTTCATAGGGGTCAGTCCCGCAAACCAGCAGAGTTTCAGCATCAGCCCAGTCTTGATACGCAGGGCCAAAGTTATCGAAACCGGCATCACGGAAACCAGGGGTCGACGACACATCGGAAGGTGTGTCGTGGAACGTAAAGTTGGCGGTGTTGATCGAGCGCAATGCATATTTGGTGATTGCGTATGTGTTCTCGATATACTGGTAGCTGAAGGTTTTCACGCCGTAAGCGTTGTGACCGTGTTTTTTGATCACGTATTTCGCCATTTCAGCCGCAATATCGAGCGCAAAGTCCCAAGGCACTGGCTGAAGCATGCCATAGACACGCATCATTGGTGATGTCAGACGATCACGTGTCGGGGTTTCCGGATTGTAGCATTTCTGCGCAATACAGCCACCACGCAAGGACGAGTCACCGTTTGTATTCACAAACTCGGCGTCTTTGTCGGGAATGATCACAACGTGGTGTGGCTCGCCACCGTGCAGCACGATATTGTGCTGGTTTGGTGCAACCCAAGGGCCAAGTGCCTGAACGGGGAAATCCTCGCCAAATGCGTTGTCGGCTGCGGCCGCACCACCTTCTTTGCTGCCTTTAACGGGCCAGCGGTAGACTTTGTAGCCACAAGCAACGATGCAGTAATCGCATGCTGTGGTGATCACATCCGCATCCGCCGGGGGCAGAGGGACGTTCTCGTCTGGGATATAATATGGAGTTGACATGTTCTTCCTCTCCTAACCGTGCAGGTTTTCTTTGCGGCCATAAATCAGACCGAAGATTCCAGTGGCGTAGATATCGTCACCATCGAGTTCCAGCAGAACCTGCGGAAGGCTTTGATAAGCCTGTCCGGAAATCAGGATGCCGTGGCGCGTCAAGTCGTAGGTCGACAAGTGCAGCGGGCAGGCGCCCAGTGATTTCGTATCTGGTTTGTAGCTGTCGTAGAGCGATCCACCCTGGTGGGTGCAAGCATAATTGTAGGCAACAACGTCTTGGCCATCGCCAATACCGCCGCCCGCTTTTACGCCCATTTTAACGATCATCGAATCCGCGTGTTCGCCCTCGTCGGGGTAGCTGAAATCAAGTGGTTTATCCAATTCCAGTTCCGACATTTTAGCGATCAGTTTGCGCGGAAATTCGGTCACCTGCGCAGGAACTTCCTGCGCTTGGGCGGTGCCCGGATTCATCGTGATCATGATCGTGGTAGTGACACCCGATGAGATCAGGAAATTACGCCGTGAAACCAGGCATTTATGCCCGATTTTCTTGGCTATCTCCTTGCGGGCCTCACCGGTTGGTTTTTTTAGGTCTTCTGACATTTCAATATCCTCTCCTGAAGCCTTACTCGGAAGCCAAAGCTTCGTAGGGTGGAAGTACTGGTGGCTCGACACGTAGTTCGTCACCGCTAAATCCTTCAAGGAAAGCAACCAGTTGGTCGATTTCATCATCTGTCAGGCCCAGAGGCTTGAGCAGGTCGGATTTTGTCGAGGACATGGTGCCATCGGTGAAATCATTTTCACCACCACCGGCGTTATAGAATTCGACCACTTCGCGCAGATCCCAGAACGCACCATTGTGCATATAGGGGGCTGTATACAGGGTGTAGCGCAGCGGTGCTGTGCGGAATTTACCCATGTGGTCTTTTTCCTTGGTGCGGAAATAGAGGCCCGGATCGTCCTTAAGAACACGATACATTTCCTGAGTTACGCCTTTGGCTAAAATCTCGTAGCGGAAAGTAACCTGTGCCAGACCGTCGTCTTCCCAACGCTCTGATGGTGGAACACCCAGATTGTAGTAGTTCTCATCCGTGGTAAACGCACCATTGTGACACTGGATACAACCAGCCTTGCCGTTGAACAGATCCATACCCGCGACCTGTTCTTCAGTCAGGGCGGACGTGTCACCGGCCAGATATTTATCAACCGGTGTATCGTTCACGATCAATGTGCGCTCGAACGCTGCAATGGCGCGCCAAGCGTCATCAATCAACGGATACTCTCCGCCGAACACTTCTTTGAAGCGTGCGCGATATTCAGGAATGAACGCCAAGCGCGTTTCCATCACATCATTTTCGCCGTTGCCAGCAACCGCACCTTTGGCAGCAGACGGTGCCTGCTTCTCAAGCGAACGTGCAGACCCTGCCCAGAACAACTGCCCCAGATAGGCCGAGTTGATCACGGTTTGGGAATTGCGCCAGTGAACTGTGCCGGGATAGCCGCGCGACAGACTGTCGTTAAAGCCCCAGCCCTGATCAGGCTCGTGGCAAGTCACACAAGCTGTTGACGCGTCGCCACCAATACGCGGGTCCCAGAACAGGATTTTACCCAGTTCAACCTTGGCATCTGACATCTGATTGTCCAATGGGATTGGCGGATCACCCAGCGGAGCCAGTGGTGGATATGCATCGGCGGCTGCCATACCGGCAGTCATTGCAAGTGCAGCGGCACCAGCCATCAGAAGGAAAGTATTTTTCATCGTTTTCATCTACCCTCTCCCTTTCTAGTTTTTCACGTCACGCCAGTTTTCGATGGCGTCGTAATTGGTTGGAATTTTGTCTTCCCAGACATACTCGGGACCAGTGAGCGGATCACCGGAAAGAGCCTCAAGGAAAGCAACGAGATCAGCTTGCTCATCTGCCGACAGATCAAGCGGTTTAATGCGCTCGTCTTTATTGGCATCTTCGCCACCGCCAGCGTTATAGAACGCGACAACATCAGCCAGCGTCGCGATCATGCCGTTGTGCATGTAGGGCGCTGTGTATGTCAGCTCGCGCAGGGTTGGCGTGTTAAACGTGCCAACATCGCTACGATCAATCGGGTTGCGGATGATTTGCGCCCCAACATCACGGCGGACGTTCATGTAGTTCTCGACCCCCATGAACTGGGCAAATGCGGCATAGGTCATATGGCGCATTGGGTCAGACCAGATTTCAGGATTGTTGGGAACGCCTGTGTTATAGGCCGCATCATCGGTCAAACGTGGACCGCTGTGGCAAGAAATACATCCGCCCTTGCCTTCAAACAATGCCTGACCGCGGGTTGCGGACTCGGACATGCTACCGGTGTCGAATGGTGCGTTTTTCGAGATCAGAGTTTTCAGATACTCAGGGATCGCCTTACGGACAGATCCGTTTGATGGCTCGCCGTATCCGGCAGCTTCAAACATTTCCAGATAAACAGGGTCTTGCTTGATGCGTTCCTGCATCATGCGCATATCCATGTTCATGGAGTAATCTTCGGTGATGCTTTCGCGGGTCACGTCGTTCAGGTTGGTGCCTATGCGACCGTCATGAAACCAGTTGGCGGCAGTGGTGGTGTTCACCAGAGTGGGGGTGTTACGGAACCCTTTGGACCCTGGATAGGCCAACGACAAAGCTATGTTTTCACCATAGCCAAACTCTGGCTGGTGGCAGCTGGCACATGAAATCGCCGCATCACCTGACAGGCGCACATCGAAAAACAGGCGCTTACCCAGCGCCGCTTTGGCCTCGTTTATTTCAGGGCCTACGACCGGCCCCAATGCCGCGCCTTCAGCCATGACCGGACCCGCAAGCATTGTGGCGCACATCAGTGCCGCCCCAAATGTTGCTGTTCCGCTTTTGAACCGAGATATCTTCATTGATCTCCCCTTCTTCATTTGGAAATTAAAATCCGACTCAGAATACCCGAGCCAAATCGCCGTCTTGGACAGAACGTCGCAGGACAAGGGGGGGGCGTCATTGACGGCCATCAAGATTTCTAAAAATCGGATTGTTTTCGCGGATTATTTGCGTTTCAGCCTGATTTTACAGGCTAAAACGCTTACGGGCCCGCCAAACAAGGATCAAAAACAGCAGACCTGCAAGCAGTGCAGCGGCGATTGCAATCCCTAGTGTTTTGGTCGGATTTTCGGTTGGTTCCAGCAGTATCCAATACCAAGAGGTAAAGCTGTTGCGGATACCGACCTCGCCGTTCAACCCGTCCCAGCTGGCGAATGCGATCGGGGTATAGACCCCTTCGCTAAACTGCAAATCCTCGACCGCCTCGGTTTCCAGCGGGCGACTGAACACAACCTGCCAGCGCCCGTCTTTCCATTCGCCTGTGGCCGACAAGCTCGAACTGTCGTCACGCACCGCTGGCGCTTTGTCCAATCCCTTGGCGTCCATGATCACGGCTGTTTGCTCTGCAGCAGGCTCAACCGACGGTGCAGTCCAGACCCACATGTTCACGGGGTTCTTTTTGTCGCCTTGGCGAAAATAGGGTTTCTCGTTGGTGCCCGAAAGGGCCGCCGGAATTTGCACCGCAATCGCGTCGCGTGTGGCCACCACATCCTCCAGTGCGTATTCCCGCTCAAGGTCGGATCCGGGCACCGAATAGGTGCGGTCATCCACATCCACCCGCAGGGCGATGTTACTGTCATTATAGAGCGCGCGCACGGTGACGAATTCTGTCAGCGAGGTAAACAGGCGCGGCTCTTTGATTACATTCGGGGCCATGTTGAAGGTCATCGCAGGGGCCGTGTCCCATGCGGGGTCCGTCGGGTCACTAGGTAGATCGCCATCAACGCGCACAGCTTTGATCACAGATTCGCCTTTGGAAACCGGTGTCGTATTACCCTGCAGGGTGACCGCGTAATTGGCAATCGCCCAGCGGGTCTCGACATCCAACGCGGTGGTGTGCTCAGGCATCGGCGAAGACGGGATACCAACAGACAGACGCTGGAACACGTCTTGTGTATCCATCGTCACCCGCCAGCTTTCGGGGTGGGTCAGGTTACGCGGCCAGATGCGCGCACCGGCGTCATCAGCTAGCCGTTTGCCCGAGGTGATGTTGCCCCGTCCCTCATTGCCATGACACTCGGCACAGATTTTCAAAAACTGTTCTTGGCCCAGCGCCAGCATTTCCGGCGTGGCGGGCGGCATCGCGCCCATTTCAATCGGGTTCAGACCCAAATCTTCGGCGCTTTCGCCATCCCAATACCCCATGACCTTGATCTTTTCGATCAACGCATCGATTTCGGCATCCGTCAGTAGTTCTTTCCAACCCGGCATCGCGGTGCCGGTCAACCCGTCACGGATGGTTGTGCGCAGGTCGGCATCGGTGGGGAATTCACTGTCGGAATCGGTGGTTTTATATTTGAACAATCCAAGGGTGAAATCCCGAGGCGCGGGATACATGAATTCGGCGGCAACCCCCAGCCCATCGCCATCTTCACCATGACATTGCGAACAACGCTTCATATAGATTGCGTCAACCGCGTCCTCGGACAGCGCCGCATTCGGATCAACCGCGGCAGGCTCCTCGGCCCCCTCGGATTTCTCCTCCAGCTCCCACGAGCGTGGCTCAAGGCCGGTGTAATCATAAAGGAACGAGATGATCTTCCAGACCTCGTCCTCCTCCAGCATTTCCTCCCAGACCGGCATCGCCGAGGCCCAAGGCGTGCCTTCGCGTGGCAGGCCAGGCCCGCCTTTGGTGATGCGCCAAAACAGGAAGGATTCCTGCAACTGGGCAATCATGCCTACGTCCTGAAAATTGATCGGCCGCGGGGTGAATGTTTTGGCGAAATGCCCTTCGCCATCCAGCGTGTCGCCGTGGCAATAGATGCAGTTTTTGTAATAAAGCTCGGCCCCCTCGGCAACGATTTCGGCGTATTCATCCGACGCCTCGTCGAACTCTTCACGGTAGGGATTTTGCAGTTTCAGCAGATCATAGGTGTTGCCATAGGCCTTCATGCTGGAGGGCGGTGCGGGGTGAACCGTGCGCAATTCCAGCGGCGAGGTCACCGACGGCTTCACCGCATTATACGTCAGAAAGCCAGCGCCAGCCACCACAGCCACAAAGGCCACGATGCGCGGCAGAAGCATTTTGGGCGACCCGAACAGCGCCAGCAACGGGGCGAAAAACGTCGCGGCAGTTTTATTGTCGAACGTCACCACCAGCAACATCGCCACGGTGCAGATGATCATATATTGCACCAGCAGGGATGCGGGGATCGGCGGGTTCAGCACATAGGCGAACACCACATAAAGGGCGACCAGAACCAGAATTCCAAGGAACAGCGGGTGTTTGAAAAAGCGCATCTGTCTATCCCTATTCCGCAAGCTTCATTAGATAATCAATGATCAGTTCGATCTCGCTCTCGGCCATATCATCGCCAAAATAATCCGGCATCATATCTGCCTCATAGCCCTCGGTGATTTCGGCGTTCGGGTCCAGAATGGCGGCCCTGACCTGATCCGCTGTCATCCGTGTGCCGATCCCGTTCAGGGCTGGACCAATATCGGCCTCGCTGCCATCCAGATCATGGCAACCGGCACAGCCGTAGTTTTCGACCACTTCCAGCCCAGTGGTGGCAAGTTCCTCGTCGCCATCATCTTCACTGACAGGGGCTGCATCAGGCAGCGCCAGCAGGTAATCGGTCAGCAACAGCAGTTCAGTGCCGCGCATCTCTTCGCCAAAATCCGCTGGCATGAAATCGGCGTCATAGCCCTCGGCGATGACCACATTCGGATCAATAATCGCCTCCATCAGGGTGGCGCGATTCATTCGCTTGTCGATCCCGTAAAGCGACGGGCCAAGCGTAGCACCACTGCCGCCCAGATCGTGACAGGCCGCACAGCCATATTCATCCACCACCGCTTCGCCTGTGGTCAGCAATGGGGCCGCCTCACCGCTTGATGGCTCCGCGGCAGCCGGCGCATCATCGGCGCTTGGCAACGGAACAGTTGGTTCCAAGCCTGCCAAATCCTGCAAAAACGCCGTCACCGCATTCATTTCAACCACAGTCAATTCAATCGGCGCTTTGTCCACCGTTGGCATCGGCGAAACCGTATCGTTACTGCCTTTCTCGCCAAAGCCTTCGACCACAAAGGCCGACGGGTCGGTCATCGATTCAAAGATATAGGCCTCGATCGCCTTGGCCCCCTCTTTGCCCGCCGAAACGCCCGCGTAGCGTGCATCCATCAGGCGTTCGGGGTATGTCGCAGCCATGTCCATGACCAGCGTATCGGGCGCACGGCCCATGCCGTTATGACACAGGGTGCAGGTGCCTTTACCGCTGAACAGCTTCTCGCCCAGTGCAATCATCCCGTCCATATCCAGCCCGTCGGTCGATACCTCGACAGGGGCGGATGTATCGGGTTCAACCTGCGGCAGGATGTGGGAAAAGCCCATGTAAAACAGCAGCAAGACAACGCTAAAACCGATGACGCGGATGAAGGTCATACTGCATCCTCCGCCACTTTCTGCTTGGTCGCGCCAAGACGTGACAGCCAGAAAACAAAGACCATGATTGCCATGAACCCAAGGGTAATGGCGGTGATGGTATTGCCCGCATCCCCCAATGTGGGGATGTAGTTTTCCGGCGAATTATCCTTCATCACCGTGTAAACATGCCAGTTGGTGCGCAGGGATGAGCGGATATAGCCCATCAAGCCCATCAACCATGTGAACGCCACCGGCAGCACGAACAATGCATATTGCGACCGCTCCGTCATCCGGCCCCAATGCACCTTCTCGGCCTTGGCCCCGCGCAGCATAAAGACGTCAACAAGCACCGCCCCCATAATGATAGTCACTGTGCTGACCACCTGAGGCACCGAGGCGCCAACCTTGTAAACCGTCGGAGTGAAATAGCCGTAGACGCCAGCGCCAACGATGTTTGCAATACCAACAACGTAAAGTGCGACAATCACCATATTGCCCTGTTTGGCCCAGCTGACCACAGGAATGCGGCTGGATCGATAGAACATCTGGAACGACAGGAAGGTCATCACCAGCATCAGGTTCACCGCAATATTTTTGGCAGGCATGATGCCCAATGGGCCGAGAATTTTATGATGCGTGCCGCCGAGGTTTTGAATTTCAGAGGCGCTCAAAATCAAGGTGTGCGGCGTGACCCAGACGAGGAACCCGCCGACAATCACCACAGCAATATATTTCACATATTTCGCGTATTGCGCCCCGCGATCCGTGCGCATCAGGCCCGACCAGAGGTAATAGTTTGCGGCCAGCATAATCGTGCCGATCAGCACCGCCTGAATGATGAATAACCACGCCAGAATGCCGCCCATCGCGGTGATGCCCATCTGTTGGCTATAGGCGTAAATCTCGGCCATCAGCCAGTAGCCGGCGAACGGCAGCGGCAGGAAACCAAGAATGGCGATAAAGTTCGCGGTATAGCCCATCCAGTCGTAATGCGCTTTGGTTTCGGGGTCTTTTTCAGCCAGAAACATGTAGGCGGCATAGCCCCCGACAATCGCGCCACCATAGGCGATATTGGCAAGGAACCTGTGCAGGTTCAGCGGGTTCCACAGCGGGTTGCGCGTGGCCTCCCAAACCGTGCCGGTGATGGCCCCTGCCGCATCCACACCGGCGGGCGACATCATGAATGAGGTCCAGGCGTTGGCGATGAACATCAGGGTCAGGCCGACCGTGTTCAGCACCAGACCGATGGACATGTGGAACCACTTGCGGTTACCACGGCGCAGCGCGTCCCATGAATAGAAATAGATATAGAGGGTGATAGATTCCAGCCCGAACAGCAGGGCGTAAATCAAAAACTGGCCGCGGAATACCTTGACCATATAGCCCATCAGATGCGGGTAAAACACCATCAACGACAGCAGCAGACCACCGCCAACAAGGGCTGTCAGTGAATAGGCGGCCATGGTGATTTTCATGAACTCGCGCGCCATGTTGTCGAACCGGTCATCGCCCGTCACCACGCTCATAAATTCAGTGGCGATAGCAAACAGCGGCACGGCCAACACGAAGGCCGCGAGGAACAGGTGCATTTGCGCCGCACTCCAGACCACGGTGCGGGCGCTGATATTGCCAATCAACGGATAATCCAGCCGCGAGGGTTTGGGCGCACCTTCCAGAACGGCCGCGACCTCCTCGGTGGCGGCAACGGCCAGTTCGGGTGCGATAACGGCGATCAGTGTGGCGAACAGGGCCAGAAGATGGGTAATTTTCATATCAACCCCCTATGCTGGCATCAGGTTTGCGCCGACCGGCAAGCCCTGAAATTCCATGATCGATTTGTCGATGAAATAGAAAACGGCGACCCAGACAACCAAGGCCACCACAAACACCACCCACTTGTTTCCCAACATCCGGATTTCCTTATTCTTGCCGCTTGTGCACTAGTGATGGATCGAAACGACGCCGTGGTCGTACAACAGCAGCCACCAGAAAAAATACAGCATGGCAATTGCGGTCAGCGTGAAAACCAGCTTGCCCAACAATGTGCTTTCGTTTTTTCCAGACATGGTCCCTGCCAATTCCAATCCCGCAACTTACGCGCATACTTTGGTCAGGAAAGGACAACATAAACGGGGCGCACTGTAATTGATGCCTATCAAGATTAGGATGATTTGTCCGGTGAACGCTTATCAAGCCTGACAGCTTTCTTCGCTAAGCGAGAAGTGCTGTGCAAGGGCGCAACGGGCGGCGCTAGAACGCCACCCCGCAGGATTGCGATATCCGGCGCTTCAGGCGTTCCAGATAATCAGGCATGGTTTCGCCTTCCTCCTGTGGCACCAGAAAAATCAATTTGGCGGCAATAATATAGGGGCGACGTTTCTCGCCCTCGCCCGGCGTCGGGCTGGTTAGTATTTCCTCAACGATAGCAGTGGCTTGCGCAGGGTTATCACAATATCGCGGCAGGGCGGCTTTATTGGCATACCAATCGGCACTGTTAAAAATAAACAGCATCACCGCCGTGGTCAGACCAAAAACAATCAGTATCCGGTGCATTCCCCTGCCCTTTCGCAAAAATCAGCTGCCTGTACCGTTTGGCAAACCCGCCCCCATTCCACCAGTGCGCCACCGCGTTTGTTACAATTCTTTACATTTGGAAACGCAATGTAACAGATTCAAAATCCATACGTTACATCCACCCGTTAGCAGTTGGTCATGGATGCTGGCTGGGGGCCTGCATAATTTGCATATGCCCCTGCCGTATCCAGCGAAATAACCGTCAAGGATACCTATCTGTATGTCAAACCTCCCAGCCGCTAAATGCCAGGACTGTTCAATATATACCGATGCGGGCGGCCTTTGCGCCCATGTTCCATCGGATGAACAGAATGCGCTTAGCAGCAAATCCCGCACCGCGTCCCTAAAGCGCGGTGAAAGCATTGAAGCCGAAGAAATGCTGACATGGCCGGTGATCGCCATTTCATCCGGCGTGATCAGCCTTCAGCATTTGCTGGAAGACGGGCGTAAAACCATTGCCGCCCTTTTCATGCAAGGCGACATCATTGATATGCGCGGCATAAACAGCCGCAATCGTGGCCTTCTGATCGCTTTGAACAAGGTGAAATTATGCCGCCTGTCCCCCGCGATCTTTGAGAAGATCATTGAAACAAATCCTGAGGCCCAGCGCATTGTCTGGAACAATATGCGCAAACAGACCTTTCGCGCGATTGACCACTCTGCCGATCTGGCCAAGAAACACGCGTTGGAAAAACTGGTTTCGTTCATCTTTGAATGCAAGCGCCGCCAGACTGTAACCCTATCCGAAACTTCCGTTATCATCCCCGTGCGGCGCGTTGATCTGGCCGAATATCTGGGGATGCAGCCTGAAACCGTCAGCCGCTGTTTTAAAGACCTGGAGGAACGCGGGGTTATTGAATTCAACGGTATTTCCAACATTAAACTGCTGGAAATACCAACCTTGCGGCGCATTGCGAATGGTGACAGAAATGCAAATGGTATCCACCGCACAAATCAAAACAAAATCAAAATCCTTAGCTATGGCTGAGGCCGGGATTGTTGAGTTTGGCAAGACCGGCATCCTGCTGATCAATCTGGGCACGCCTGAGGCCACCGATTACCAATCGATGCGCCGCTACCTGAAGCAGTTCCTGTCCGACAAACGTGTGGTCGAATCCACCGGTCCGATCTGGTGGCTGGTTCTGAACGGGATAATCCTGCGCAAGCGGCCCAAAACCAGCGGGCGGGCCTATGATCTGATCTGGAACAATGATCTGGATGAATCCCCGCTAAAAACCGTCACCCGCGCACAATCAGATGCCCTTTCGCTGGCGTTTTCAGGCACGGATAATGTGGTGGTGGATTGGGCGATGCGCTATGGTAAACCCTCAATCGACGATGTGATCAAACGCATGGTGGATCAGGGCTGCAGCCGCATCCTACTGTTCCCGCTCTATCCGCAATACAGTGGCGCGACCACCGGCACCGCGATGGACAATGTGTTTGATGTGCTGAAAACCCTGCGCCATCAGCCGACGATCCGCACCGTTGCCCCCTATTACAACCACCCCGCCCATATCAAAGCACTGGCCGACAGCATCCGCGCACATCACGCAACGCTGGACTGGACGCCCGAGGTGACCATCGCCTCCTTGCACGGTCTGCCCGTTGATTTCATCAAAAAAGGTGATCCCTATCAGGCCCATTGTGAAACCACCGTTGCCCTGCTGCGCCAAGAACTGGGGTTTGATGACAGGCAATTGTTGCTGACCTATCAGTCCCGTTCGGGACGCACGGTCTGGATGACACCAGACACCGAAGATGTTGCCATTGGGCTGGCGCGTGACGGGATCAAAAGCCTGACAATAGTCGCGCCCGGATTTGCCACCGATTGCATTGAAACACTGGAAGAATTGCACATCCGCGCGCATGATAAATTCATTGCGGCGGGCGGCGAAAACTGTTCGGTCGTGCCCTGCCTGAATGATAGCCCACTCTCGATCAACATGCTGAAAACGCTGATTGACGCGAGCCTTGGTGGTTGGGTCTAGGCTGGACTGTTAACGCCCTGTACCTCGACAATTACTATTTCGTAATGCCACTGGGCGTCGCGGCTGTTTTCAGGGATTTCAAGATTCCTTAGCTGGTTGATCTTAAAGGATGAAAAATGGGTCAGCAACGCGCGTTGATGCGCCCGCAACAATGAATCTGCTTCATTGATGTTGTCTGCCAGACGCCGCTTGCCAACTTCCAAAAAGTCCTTTGACCATTTGTAGTGAATGCCCTGTGATATCCCCTCACGGCGGTAAAGTTCAGCAATGCGGTCTTCGCTGCGCAGGCCGTCCAAAATGATCCTGATCTTCTCTTCAGATGAATACTGTTTACGCGTCGCTCGCTTAATGTCTTTAACGATCTTCTCGCCAAGGCTCTTTCGAGTTCGTGTTGTCTGTCTCATATCCACTCCTCGGTGGTTACGATGAGCCAGAAACACTCTCTTAGCAAATCATGCTATTTGGATCCATATGCGATGACGTCAACCACATCAGCCAAGCATTACAGTTGGCTAAATCAGACCGTCAGGATACCATTCTAACATCAGCCATTAAATTGACGATGCCGCTTCCTGAAGTGGTCCTGCAAAATCGGACAGTCTGTTAAGGTGTATTCCAAGATGACAAAGGAATACAGAAATGACGAAACGACGGAAGTTTTCAGATCAGTTTAAAGCCAAGGTCGCGCTTGAGGCGTTGC
>Ga0190303_1000093_pt1 | contig 36036 bp, 31 predicted proteins | sample 48700701_MG_FD_161672 | JGI IMG/M metagenome (GOLD analysis project Ga0190303, IMG submission 161672) | Hydrothermal vent sediment bacterial communities from Southern Trench, Guaymas Basin, Mexico - 4870-07-0-1_MG | ecosystem: Environmental > Aquatic > Marine > Hydrothermal vents > Sediment ... | reverse complement strand
CATATGCGATATACTAATAAAATCCGTTTTTGTAAATCCCGGACAAAGAGTAGTTACGGATACACCGCTACCTCTTACCTCTTCAGCAATACCGAGGGAGAAGTTCAATACATAAGATTTTGTTCCGAAATAAACAGCACTGAGTGGTCCCGGCATAAACGCTGCAACAGAAGCAACATTGAGAATTTTACCAGCCCTTTTCTTTAACATTTTTTTAAGAAAAATGTGGGTCAGTTCGGTAAGAACTTCAATATTTAAACAAATTATATTCATATCATTTTCGATACTATCACCAACGAAATTCCCTGATGTACCGAATCCTGCATTATTTATAAGAATATCAATTTTTATATCTCGTTTCTCGATTTCTTTCATTAATATATTTATAGAACCCGGTTTTATAAGATCTAATGGAACGGCTAAAACATCAATACCCCACTGTTTTTCAAAATCGTTCTTTATTTTGTATAAACGATCCGCACTTCTTGCAACGAGAACAAGATTATATCCATCGTTTGCAAACAACTTTGCAAATTCGTAACCAATTCCCTTTGATCCACCTGTAATCAAACACCATTTTGCCATTTAATAAACCTCCTCCTTATGGACATAAATACAATAACATTATTAAAGGCGTTTTTCAAGATTCTTTCGGTTTAACAAGGTAGATAGGTATGAACATATTAACCACCTAATGGAGATAAAAGAGGGGAAAGAGCGAGTGAGCAATAGACAATATCCGGGATGAGCAGTTTAGTAACATATGGTTTTAAATGTCATTTTTATAAATAGATGTGGGCTGTCTTAGAAATCACAATACAATAGATATTATCAGTCCGCTTAAATTTGCAGTCATATGAACAATAAATGCAAAAGTGAAATTGTTATGTTTCTCTTGAAAAAATCCTGCTATCATTCCCAAAAGCATTGCAGAAACTACGATCTGAATTACTAAACTGAAACTTGCACCAGTGCTTACTAATGCAAAATGCATTATTCCAAATAGAACTCCGCTTATTATCACAGGTAAACTAAGTCGTATATTAGAAATATTTATTCCACACGATCTAATAGGCTCTAACATATTTTGTAAAAAACCCCGAAATAGCAATTCTTCACTTAGACTTGCAAAGAAAACAATAAATATTAATTGTTGTAGCACTGACATTGAAGTTGCAGACGGATGATTTTCATTTCCCACTATCATAGAAAATAAATATATAAGGATTGATAGAAGAACCGTTAATCCTATTGGATATATTAGTTGTCTAATTTTCAGTTTACTTATGTTAAATTTAATAATTTGTTTTCTGGAAAATAAAAAGATTAATAAAATTGAAATTATTAAAATTCCAAATTGACTACCTACACCCTCAGGGATAGAAATAGAAAGAGATTTTAATGTTATTTCAATTCCACCTGATATCATTAAAACCAAAAATGTAACGAAGATTCCTAAAAACATTTTCAATATTTTATTCATATTGATTTTCCTTTTTTATGTTTGATTTCCTAAACAGTTGAGTGAAAAATAAATTGTTTTTTCCTTCTTCATTTCATTTAATCTCCCTTCTAAAAATCAACAATTATAATTGCCTAGACAAACTAATACACTTATCTTTTTTATAACACTACTACATACTCTATTCATCTCATAATATCGTTCATGAAAGAGGTTTGTAAAATCAAATTTCTTGATTATCCCTCTTTCTTCTTTAATGCTATAATACTATTTTTATCACAATGAATAACTATGTCAAGTGATTATGGGAAAATATGAGCAGATAAGTATAGACATATTAACCGGAAAAATAAAATAATCATTAAAACATTGAATACTACGCTATTCTTCTTCATAATATTCATAATGCCTCCTTAGAAATTATATATTTTTTATTATTGCCGTAATTAACTTACTCTTAATGAATATCAGGTCCATAATGAGGAGTAAAAGAAACTAGGAGTTATTTTTTTTATTTATTTTCATTAAACATTAAATTTTATATTATGTTCACCTCCTATAACCTATTTATTGTTGACACTTAAACTAATTTATGCTATATAGCATAGCTATAATTAATTACTGAGACTATCGGAGGTAATAGATGAAGACGTATGTAGCAAAAAAGGAAGATGTTAAGAAGGATTGGTATCTAATTGATGCCAAGGATAAGGTTCTGGGACGGCTTGCTGTTCAAATAGCTGATATCCTTAAAGGCAAAAATAAGGTGATATATACTCCCCATGTGGATACCGGTGATTTCGTGGTTGTTGTTAATGTGGAGAAAATGCATTTTACAGGCAACAAACTTTTACAAAAAACATATCACCGTCATTCCGGATACATGGGAAACGCCAAAAGCATTACTCTTGAAGAGATGATGACAAAACATCCCGAAAGAGTTTTAATGCACGCCGTTAAGGGAATGCTGCCCAAAAGTAAATTGGGTAGGCAAATGCTAAAAAAATTGAAAGTATACAAGGGTAGCGAACACCCTCATCAAGCACAAACCCCAAAACCCATAAGTTAGGAGGTGTATTACGGAACAGATCAGAGCAACAGGTAGAAGAAAAGAAGCTTCGGTTAGCGTTATCCTCAGATCCGGCAACGGGAAAAGGAAAATAAACGGCAAGAGTTTCGAAGAGTACTTTGGCAGAATGGATTTGATTGTCGATATCGAAAAACCATTCAAACTGACGAATCTCGGTGAAAGCTACGATGTAATAGTCAATGCCAAAGGCGGTGGAATCGCCGGACAGGCCGATGCGATAAAACTCGGAATTGCAAGAGCGTTGATCAAAGAGAATCCTGAACTTAAAAAAGTTCTCAAACAGGCGGGCTTTTTAACCAGGGATCAAAGAGAAAAAGAGAGAAAGAAATACGGGTTGAAGAAAGCGAGAAAAGCTTTCCAATTCTCGAAGAGATAATTTATTTAAAACACACACCGAACTTCGAATGGAGGGGATAGTGCCCAATCGGGTTTACCCTCATGTCGGTGGAGGAAAAACTATAAAATATAGGAGGAAAAATGATAGAAGTCAGCGTTAAGACTTTACTTGAAGCCGGGGCTCATTTCGGGCATCGTACATGGAGATGGAATCCGAAAATGAAGGAATTTATTTACGGGGAAAAGAACGGTATTCATATTATAGATGTGGAAAAAACCTTACAGTATCTCGAAAAAGCTTACGAATTTGTGCGCGATTCCGTAGCAGAGGGTAAAACCGTTCTAATGGTCGGAACGAAGAGACAGGCTAAAGACATAATCAAAGAGAATGCCGAAAGAGCGGGAGCTTATTATGTTACCGAAAGATGGCTCGGTGGAATGCTTACCAACTTCAGAACCATAAAAAAGACCGTTGCAAGAATGATAGATTACGAAAAGATGGAAGAAGACGGTAGAATGGATGAAATTACTAAAAAGGAAGCTCTAAAAATACGAAAAGAAAGAATGAAACTCAATAAATATCTCGATGGCATCCGTGATATGAACAGAATACCGGATATCATGTTTATCATAGATATCAGAAACGAAGAAATCGCTTTCAAAGAAGCCTTGAAACTCGGTATCCCCGTTGTTGCCATAGTTGATACCAATATAGATCCCGACGATGTTGCATATCCCATACCGGGAAATGACGATGCAACTAAATCAATAAAACTTTTCACTTCCGTTATTGCGGCTGCAATAGAGGAAGGAAAAGAAATGAGGGAAAAGAAGCTGGAAAGCGGCACAGAAGAAAAAATGATAGAGGAGCGTAAAGCTGAAGAGGATAAAGCCGATAGAGAAAAAGCGGCAAAAGCGGCTACACATACGAAAAAAACGACACGTAAGACCGCAGAGAAAAAAGCAGTAAAGAAGACTCCAGCAAAAAAGACGAAAGAAGAGCCAAAGAAAGAAGCAAAGAGCGTAACGAAAGATGAGAAAAAAGAGGTTAAGACAGAAAAAAAGACAACGGTAAAGAAAACTACCAAAAAGGCACCTGAAAAGACTAAAAAAACAGAGAAAAAAGCCGCTACAAAGACAACAAAAACCGAGAAGAAAGCAGAGAAAAAGACAACGACAAAAAAAAGTACGGCAAAGAAAACCGAAGAGAAATAAAATAATCGGAGGTAACAATGAAAATAGATGCTGAAAAGATAAAACAATTAAGAAAATCCACAGGAGCCGGATTTCTGGATTGTAAGAAGGCTCTGGAGGAAAACAACGGAGATGTGGAAAAGGCCGCTGAGTTTCTCAGAAAAAAAGGCATTGCAAATGCCGTTAAAAAAATGTCCCGCGAGGCAAATCAGGGAATTATAGAGGCATATATACACCCGGGTGCACAACTCGGCGTTATGGTAGAAATCAATTGTGAAACCGACTTTGTTGCAAGAACTGCTGAATTCAAGGAACTCGCCCATGAGATTGCAATGCACATTGCCATTGCAGATCCGAAATATGTAAAAAGTGAGGATATCCCCGAAGATGTTTTGAAAAAGGAAAAAGAAATCTATGCAGAGCAGATGAAAAACTCCGGCAAACCTGCTAATGTTATTGATAAAATCGTCGAAGGGAAAATCAATAAATTTTACAAAGAGGTGTGTCTTCTCGAGCAACAGTATGCGAGAGACAATTCCATAACGATTCATGATCTTATCAAATCATTTATCGCAAAACTCGGAGAAAACATAACCGTAAGACGGTTTGCAAGATTTAAAATAGGAGAGGAATAATGTCTCGCCCCCGCTATAAGAGAATAGTTCTTAAATTGAGCGGGGAGGTTTTATCGGGAGGTAGGAGCGTAATATCCCCCGATATCGTGAACAAACTCACTGACGAGATAATCGAAATCCACAGTTATGGTATCGATGTAGGTATCGTAATTGGCGGAGGAAATATTGTTCGAGGCGAAGAAGCCGTTGAAAGGCTCGGTATAGAAAGGACCCAGGCTGATTACATGGGTATGCTTGCAACCGTTATAAATTCACTCGCCGTACAAAGCGCCCTCGAGAAAAAGGGCGTTTTTACGAGGGTAATGACTGCCATTCCTATGGCAAATGTGGCCGAATCGTATATAAGGAGAAGGGCAATTCGACATCTCGAAAAGGGAAGGATTGTTATATTCTCATGTGGAACGGGTAATCCCTATTTCTCAACAGATACGGCTGCTGCTCTCCGCGCAATTGAAATCAATGCGGATATAGTCATGAAGGGAACAAAAGTGGATGGTGTTTTTAATGGCGATCCCGTTAAAAATAAAGATGCTGTATTATTACATAAAGTCTCGTACTTACAATTCATAAGAAACGGTTACAGAGCCCTCGATACGACTGCAGTAAGTTTGTGCATGGAAAATAATCTTCCCATCGCTGTTTTTAATCTATACAAGAAAGATAATATGAAAAATATCATTATGGGAAAAGACGTCGGGACAATAATCGACAGTGGAGGTAATAATGAATAAGGAAATTTTGAGAGATGCTAAGGAAAGAATGAAAAAGGCGGTTGAATCGCTGAGATCCGAATTTAGCAAGGTAAGGAGCGGTAGACCAACCATTGGTTTATTCGAAGATATCAAAGTTGACTACTACGGAACACCAACTCCTCTCAATCGGGTGGCAACGATCTCCATTCCCGATGCCACCCTCGTGATTATCCAACCGTGGGATAAATCTCAACTGGCAGCAATAGAAAAAGCCATTCAGGTTGCGAACCTCGGATTTAACCCTACCAACGACGGTAAAGTGATAAGAATATCCATTCCTCCTTTAAGCGAAGAGCGCAGAAAGGAGATCGGTAAAATTGTTAAAAAATACGGAGAAGAAGCAAAAATTGCGATAAGGAACATAAGAAGAGACACAAACGATAAGATAAAAAATCTCGAGAAATCGGGTACCATATCGGAAGATCAAAGGGATCTGGATCTTGAGGAATCACAGAAACTTACCGATGAATTCATCGAAAAAATCGAGAAAATGGTAAATGAAAAAGTAAAGGAAGTGATGGAAGTATAATGGGGGATACGGAAAACGTCATCAAACTTCCCGTTCACGTTGCCATCATAATGGACGGTAACGGTCGTTGGGCAAAAAAGAGGAATTTACCACGTATTGCAGGACACAGAGAAGGGGTTAAGCGAGTGAGAGAAATTGTGGAAGAATCGAGGGAAATCGGTATCAAATATCTGACTCTTTATGCCTTTTCAAAGGAAAATTGGAAACGACCGGAGAGTGAAGTCAGTTTTCTAATGAAACTCTTTATTAGAAGCGCTAAAGAACAGTTCAATGACTTGATGAAAAATAATGTAAGAGTTAAAATAATCGGTGATAGAATCGGAATGCCCTCGGATGTACTTGATATGTTCCGATGGATCGAAGAAGAAACCGCTAACAATACGGGACTTAATCTTCTCCTTGCTATAAATTACGGTGGAAGAGTGGAAATCGTGAACGGAGTTAAAAGGATAATCGAAAGAGGTATCCCTTCCGATGACTTGTCTCCGGAATTATTTGAGAAATACCTATACACAAAAGACATTCCCGATCCTGACCTCGTTATCCGAACAAGCGGAGAGATGCGTATTTCAAATTTCCTCCTCTGGCAAATTGCATATTCGGAATTTTATTTTACCGACATTTTATGGCCTGATTTTTCTAAAGAAGAATATAAAAAGGCAATAGAAGATTATTCACATAGAAAGAGGAGATTCGGTGGAATCTGAAAAAATACCGGTAAAGAAAAAGTTCAATAAGAAAGAACTCACATTAAGGTGGTTAACCGCAATATTTTGGATTCCTCTCATTATTTACATCATCTACCTCGGATCATACTTTTATGCCACATTCGTTATTCTTCTCTGCGCATTCACATCCTACGAGTTTCTTAAAATATTGGAATATAAAAACATGGCTCCACACAAACTGTTCGGTGCAATCATGGGGGCTGTAATTGTAATAACAATGTTCTACAGGAGTTATTTTTTCCTATTTCTAACTCTTGCAACGGGGTATCTCGTTATAAGTATATTCGAATTGGCACGAAAAAAAGCCGATAAACCCATATATCACATTTCTTCAACGATAATGGGGGCGTTTTTTATTCCATGGCTTCTCGGGCATCTTGTTTTTCTAAGAGAATTACCGAGAGTTTTTAACCTGCCATACATAAATGGTTTTTATTTCACATTACTTCCATTTCTCATGGGATGGGGAGGTGATTCGGGTGCTTATTTCATAGGAATAGCTTTTGGCAAACACAAACTTCTCCCACGGGTTAGTCCTAAAAAATCGTGGGAGGGAGCTATCGGAAATGTCGTCTTTACAATTGTAGCTGTTTTGCTTATTAAGCTACTGTCGGGTAATTTGCTTAATTATTTTGATGTTTTTACAATAGGTATATTCGGATCGATACTTAGCCAAATCGGGGATCTTACCGAATCATTGATAAAAAGGGATATTGCCATCAAAGATTCGTCAAAATTTTTACCGGGACACGGTGGGCTTTTGGATCGTTTCGACGGTTTTCTTTTTATGGTTCCTTTCGTTTATTACTATCTTTACGTTAAACTTGTGATAATGTTATGAAAAATATAGCATTGCTGGGAGCCACCGGTTCCATTGGCAAAAGTACAATCGAAGTAATCGAACAATACAAAGAACAGTTTAATCTCTATGCTGTTACATGCAATAAGAATACGGTGGTATTGGATTCGATTCTAAGCAGATTTGCTCCTCGTTTTGCCCTTATTAGCGATAAAGAAAGATGCCATTATTACAAAAGCACATACAGGGGAAAAACGGAAATTCTTTGCGGTAATGATGCAATGTCACGGATCATCGCTTCCGAAGACATTGACCTCTTTGTAAATGCAATTTCAGGATTTGTCGGGACACTTCCCACGTTGGAAATATTAAAGAGGAAAAAACGTATTGCTCTTGCCAATAAAGAATCCGTTGTTGTTTTCGGTAACCTCATAACAAAAGAACAATACAAATATATCATCCCCGTTGACAGTGAGCATAACGCCATATACCAATGTCTTTCGGGAGAAAGACCCGATAATATCAAAAGGATTATACTAACGGCATCAGGAGGCCCTTTTTTTAAAAGACAAAATCTCAATGGGATTAAAGTCGACGAAGCACTAAACCACCCGACATGGAGTATGGGAAAAAAAATAACTGTGGACTCCGCAACAATGATCAATAAAGGATATGAAATCATCGAAGCCCATCACCTCTTCGATCTTCCGGTAGATAAAATTGATGTGTTAATACATCCGCAATCGATAATTCACTCTCTCGTAGCGTTTAAAGATAATTCCGTTAAGGCACTTTTGAGTATCCCCGATATGAAATTGCCCATTGAATATGCTCTTTTCGAGGGGGAAAGATGCAATTCCGTAATTAGCGAATTAAAACTGGAAGAGATCGGACATTTGGATTTCTATAAACCTAATGAAACAGTATTCAAGGGACTTTTGATTGCTCGGGAAAGTGCTAAAACTGGGGGGACATTGCCTGCCGTTTTAAATGCGGCGGATGAAGCCGCCGTTGAACGATTTTTAAAGGGAGATATAGAATTTTTAGATATAATTAAAATAGTTGAAAAAACCATTAATGCTCATGCAGTAGTAAAAGACCCGAGCATTTACGATATAATAGAAGCAAATAACTGGGCTTATAATTTCGCCGAAGGAGTGATTTTATGAACATAATAATTACAATAGTGTTGGGACTTCTGGGCTTTTTAGTGCTTGTAGCAAGTCATGAACTTGGACATTTTACATTTGCAAAATTGTTTGGAATCAGGGTTCCGACATTTTCCATAGGGATGGGACCGAGACTGTTCGGTTTTAAGAAAAACGGCACCGATTATGTGTTTTCACTCTTTCCCATAGGAGGATATGTTCATGTTTACGGTATGGAGAAAGGGGAAATGAACGGAGAACCGGACGAATTTCTAAGCAAATCGCTATTGAAGCAATACCTTGTAATCTTTGGCGGTCCGCTATTTAGTTTTCTGTTCGGATTTCTCTTATTTTACGGTTCCATTCTTTCCACAGGTGTCAGTGTCATACAAAACGCTCCGATTTCAGTTTCCGTAACAAACGTTGATTCCGTACCATTTCTGAATAACGATAGTATAATAAGTGTCAACGGAAAGAAGGTTGTCTACTGGGATGATGTTTACAAGTACGCAAAGGAGAATGAAAATAACACATTTCAGGTATTCAGAAACGGCAATGTGGTGAACATAACACTCCCGAAAACCAAGTTTAGCATGCTTGGCAACATAAGCCCTGTAATTCCAGCCGTAGTGGGCCAGGTGGAGAAAAACAGCGCAGCATTTAAAAGCGGACTTAAGCGGGGAGATAAGGTACTTGCGGTAGATTCAACCGATATCAGGGATTGGAATAACTTCGTTTCAATAATTAAAACCAAAGCCGGACAAAAAGTAGGGTTAAAAATCCTCCGCGGGAATGATACACTCCATTTGTTCGTTGTTCCAAAGGAACAGAAAGGTCTTGATCACGATACAATTGTAACTTACGGAGCAATCGGTGTTATGGTAAAAACTCCAAAGATTGGAGTTAACCCGATTTATGCCATATCTCTCGCATACGATCAATCGATTTCTTCGATAAAATTAATCGGTTATCAACTCAAACTCCTCATTGAGAAAAAAGTTTCTCCCAAAATGCTTGGTGGCCCCGTATCGATTGTCAAACTCACAGGGGATTATGCAAATTGGGGTATGGCGGCACTTATCGGTTTCATAGCATTTATCTCAATCAATTTAGCTCTGATAAATATCCTTCCATTTCCACCACTGGACGGAGGACAAATGGTTTTATTTACATTCTACAGAATTTTCGGTGAAAAAATGTCCGAAAAAATAATGATGGTTATCGAATACACCGGGTTCGCTCTCATCATTTTGCTGATGCTATATGTTACATACAATGACATTATAAGGCTTTTTCATAAGTAATGAGGCTTGACACGTGTCGAATAAATTAATAGAATGGTCATATATGAAAAAATGCATTCTTTTTTTATTACTTATTCCATTAGCCGTTTATGGAACAGAGTATGCAGGAGAATACTATAACCTTCCTTCATCCGCAATTACCGTATCGTCGGGAAATAGTATTTTCTTTTCCGATCTCCCCGTCGTCTTTGCGATTTCCCCTGTGAATATAACACCTGACGAAAACAGATTCATCTCGTACAATCATATTTCGGCTTCCGGTCTTTTCAACGACGATAACCTGATTTTTTCAACGGGAAACAGTAGCAACCGTGTTTCCTTTATGTTAAAACTATTTCATTCCGGAGGGATTCCCATTACGGTTCTTCCCGACACAACGGACACAATAGGTCCTAATAATCAACCCATAGTGGATCATTACGCTTCATACAATCACAGCAATCTGCTTTTAAATTATTCAAAAGCGATTAATCGCCATCTATCCGTAGGGTTTAATATAAGGGCGGACTACATAGGCTTTGAAAATGCAACCGGTTTCGGCATGGGAATTGACGGTGGCATCAGATACACTCCGGACAACAAGTTTTACTGCGCTCTCGGTGTGAAAAATATTTCGACAACAGTGATTTTCTGGAATAACGGAACAAAGGATGTCGCATATCCGGAAACACAACTCTCTCTTGGATACAGCTTTCATGTCGCCGGTAATAGACTCAATACATACATAGGACTGCCATTCCATTTCGACAACAGAGGCACTAGTGATCAATTCCACTACGATTCGATAAGTTTCGATCTCAACGCCGGATTGGATTTCTTCATTTCCAATATATTCCGTTTATCAATGGGCATTTACCAGAATAATCCTACAATGGGAGCTGGATTCTCATACAAACGGTTTATGCTTGACTACTCGTTCTTCATCAATAATGAACTGGGAGCAGGCAATATTATTACCGTTTCATATAAATTTTGATGATTCTTTTTATTATAGTTGTCGCACTCATCCCAGGACTTTTCTGGCTGTTCTATTTTGCCGGGAAGGACAGGTATGAACCGGAACCCCCTCTATTTTTAATCTATGCTTTCATAGCAGGAATGATTGCAATTTTACCCGCCGATGTTACCGAACTTTTATTTAAGAAAATAATTCTCAACCGATACATTTTTTATATCGTTGTTGTAGGGTTATCTGAAGAATTTTTCAAATACCTTTCTGTCCGTTTAACCATTTATTCGAATAGAGAATTCAATGAACCGATTGACGGTATCGTTTACAGCACTGCAGCCGCACTCGGTTTTGCAACCGTTGAAAATATGCTCTATATGTTTACCATGGGTTGGAAAGTTATTTTTATAAGGTCCATTCTTACGACACTGGGGCATGTGGTATTTTCGGCACTTTGGGGTTATCCGCTATACAAGACAAAGATGACAGGGAAAAAACACTATGTGGTAACCGGCATACTTCTCGCGGCTCTATTTCACGGACTCTATGACATATTTATTTCCAGCAAATATTTGATAAGCATATTCATCGCAATAGCGATAGTGGTTATTCTTTATTTTATAATGAATAGGGAGATGAAAGAAATGGAAAAGGAATCTCCCTTTAGAAACGATGCTTAAGATTGACACTGATGTTAAATATGTTAAGGGCGTAGGTCCCAGAGTATCTAAAATACTGTCTCGTATTAATATTAAAACCGTTGAAGACCTGCTTTTTCACATACCCGTTCGATATGTGGACAGAACAAACATAAAAAAAATAAAAGATATTACTATCGGAGAACAAACGACTCTTGTCGGGACAATTCTCGACAGATCCCTTAGACGCACCGTTAGGGGAAAAATCGTCGGTGAATTTCTTTTCTCTGATGGCACGGGAAATATAAAACTTCTGTTTTTCAACCAACCCTATCTTAAAAATGTACTAAAAAAGGGAACTCATCTCATAATTTTCGGAAAAATCGATTTTTTTAAATCGTACCAGATAATCCAACCGGAATTTGATGTGATTGACAAACAAGAAGGGAGTTCTAAAGAAAATTTCGGAGGCATAATACCGGTATATCCTCTGACAGAAGGGATTTCTCAAAAATATTTGAGAAAAATTATTAGAAATGCGATTGATAATACCGACCTTTCTTCTTACAATATACTTGATAATAAAATCCTACACGATTGCTCTGTAATACAGCTCAAGGATGCACTTCTACGAGTTCATACGCCCAATAGTGTGGATGAGGGAATCGGGGCAAGGAAAACAATCGCATTTTACGAATTTCTCTTTATACAAACATATCTCGAACGGAGAAAATTTAAAACCAAGGCTGAAGGGGGAGTATATATCAAAAAATCCGATTTTACGGAGAAATTTATTACAAAACTCCCGTTTAAATTAACAGGCGCTCAAAAGAGGGTCACCGAAGAGATATTGGAAGATATGCAGACGGGAAAGAGGATGGCTCGACTTTTACAGGGAGATGTCGGCAGCGGAAAAACGATCGTGGCTTTAATTTCGGCTTTAAATGTCATAAAAAGCGGCTATCAGGTTGCATTCATGGCTCCAACAGAGATTCTCGCAAATCAGCACTATCGAAAGATCGTCAAATATCTGCAAAACAGCGATATTAATGTGGAACTTCTGACAGGCGGATTAAAAACTTCGGAGAAGAAGACAATAAAGGAGAATTTAACCTCCGGAAAAACAGATATTGTCGTAGGAACGCACGCCCTTATTGAGGATGATGTTGTCTTTCGGTCGTTAGGTCTTGCCATTATAGACGAACAACACCGTTTCGGAGTGGAACAACGCTCGAAACTCCTCAACAAGGGGAACAATACCCATCTTCTTGTTATGACAGCAACACCCATACCCAGATCTCTGGCGATGACACTTTATGGAGATCTCGATATATCCGTTATAGACGAAATGCCCCCCGGAAGAAAAGAGATCGTTACAAGGTGGATAAAAGATGATAAAAGATTCGAACTCTACGATTTTATAAAGAAACGTATAAACGAAATGGGTGACCAGGTTTATGTAATCTACCCTCTCGTGGAAGAATCGGAAAAATTAGACCTGAAATCCGCAACACTTATGTTCGAAGAAATTAAAAAGTACTTCTCCGATATCAAAGTGGGATTAATTCACGGAAGGATCAATTCGGGAGAGAAAGAAGAAGTAATGAAACGGTTTGCAAAGGGAGAAATAAAAATTCTCGTAGGCACTACGGTAATTGAAGTGGGAATAGATGTTCCGAACGCAACAATCATGGTGATAGAACACCCGGAGCGATTCGGTCTTTCACAACTGCATCAGCTCAGGGGGCGTATAGGAAGAGGAGATAAAAAATCCTTTTGCATTCTTATTACCGATAGATTTGTAAGTGATGTCGCCGTTAAACGGCTGAAAATCATGGAGCAAACAAAAAACGGTTTTAAAATAGCCGAAGAAGACCTGAAATTAAGGGGACCGGGGAATATTTACGGAACAAGACAACACGGCATGCCGGATTTTAAAGTTGCTAATATTATTGAAGATGCCGATATGCTCATGAAAGCAAGGGAATGTGCCAAGAAAATAATTGATTATGATAGAGATTTGAAGTATAATAAGTTATTGGACAGATTTGAAGGTATAGATAGATACTATAGAATCGGATAGGAGGATTTATGAGGAAGTTTATTTTTCCCATGATAGCAATAATGATTATATTAACGGGATGTTCTACAAAACCAAAAATGTTACCTGCCGGCGGTGGAGAAAATTATGTCGTAATTGTTCAGAAGGAAAACCAATATGTCGATTTCGAGAAAACATACAAAGAGATTTTCAATAAAATAATCTACACACCTCAACCGGAACATAAAATAAAATTTACCGATATTCCCTCGGATAAACTATACCGCTATAAATTACAAAAGAATCTTCTTTTCGTGGAAGACCTGGCGGGTGATAACGGGAATATGGATATTATCAAGCAATTTCTTACCGATGCTGATCTTGCAAAAGTCAGGAACGGGACACAAAAGATATTCGGTTTCAAAGACCCGTGGGCAAAATATCAATACATTCTCATCGTCATGGGAGTCGATCAAAAGGATCTTAATAATGTCCTTTTACAATACAAAGATCTGATATTCCAGTATTATATAAGCGCTGCAATGAAACGGTTACTGGAAATAAATACTATTAAAGGATTGGATCAGAAGGCAATCAGAAAAATGAAAGGATACGGAGGATTTGAATTCAGCCTTCCGAAAAACAAATATATACACATCATAGAAAACGGAAAGGCGGGCATAATGGGCTATATTCGTCACAATCCGGACAGGATGATCGTTATTGCCTGGAAAGACAGTGTCGATATGCCTGAAGTAAGCGCAACCTCGCTATTCGCCTTTCGTAATAGAATATTTAAGGATTTTTTCCAGGGAGATAGTGTTCTCGTCAAATATAAGGGCATTAAATATTCGTCCGGTGTCGATACCGTCTGGAACGGAATGAAAGTTTTCAAATACCACGGATTATGGCAAAATAGCAAACTCATAATGGGAGGTCCCTTCGGCGGATATGCACTTTATCATAATGGATATTTTTATATGATTGATTATAATGTAGCAAATCCCGGAGAAGATAAATTCCCTTTAATTTTAGAAATGGAAGCATTACTCTCAACATTCAAATTTGTCAAATAAAACGGAGGAGATATGGGCAAAAAGAAAGTAAAAATTAACTCTAATACAGAGCAAATAGAGATTTATCCTTCATTTAACCCGAAATACGAAGAAAAACTTTATCTTGCTATTATATTTTTGATTCCCTTAATTTATTTTTTCAAAGCTCTCTCCCCTTCCAACATACTTTTCGGGAGTGACTGGATGACAGCAGGTTATGCTCTCAGGGATTTTATACACTACTCCGTTACTCACTACCATCAGTTTCCTCTGTGGAATCCTTACGTATTCGGAGGAATGCCTGTTATCGATGCATTTTATGGGGATCTATTTTATCTGACCACTCTTTTTCGTCTTTTCATACCTACCCATGTTGTCTGGTCATACAGCATAATCCTACATGTAATGCTGGCCGGCTTCTCGACTTATTATCTTCTGAAGGAGATGGGTTTATCAAAAAAATCATCCCTCATCGGTGCAATAATTTATATGACCGGGGGAAGCATTATCTCTCAAGTTTATCCCGGTCACGATGGCAAAATATATACCTCTGCTTACATCCCTCTCATGATTCTCATGACATTAAAGGGTATACGAACCGAGAGAATCACATATTTTCTCTTATTTTCCCTTTTCCTGGCATTCTCTCTTTTAGGAGGCCACCCTCAAATTACATACATGTTTTCTCTGATCTATTTTGTTACAGTAGTCGTATACCTCATTAATCTTTTCTCTAAAGATAAACGAAAAGCGACAAAACAATTTATATTATTCGCCATTACGGCACTTATCTTCGGCGGGCTTATTGCATGCCAGTATTTACCCGTTTTTTCCTACATAAAATATGCAGTAAGAGGGACAGAGAGGGGATATGCTTATTCGACCTCCTGGTCCCTCCCTACTTCCGAACTTACGAGTCTTATCGTTCCCCAATTTTCGGGTATTCTAAACAATTACTGGGGAGAAAATTTCTTCAAGTTGGATTCACAATATCTTGGCATTTTCCCTATATTCACATTGATTCCTCTGTTCTATTACAGAAAAAAATGGGACAAGTACGTTAAGTACTTTTTCGGAATTGCCATTCTCGGTATTTTGCTTGCTCTGGGCGGACATACACCATTTTACAGGCTTGTTTACCTCATTCCCGGCGTAGCAAAATTCAGAGCACCGAGCATGTTCTTCATTTTTGCCCATTTTTCTCTATCTATTCTTGCCGCTTATGTTTTACAGTATATAATTGATGATGATAATAAAGGTAAATTTTTGAATTTCCTTTACAAAACATTGGGAGCAATAACCGCTATTTTCCTCATTGTGCTTATTGCACAAAATGGGCTATATTCCTCCCTTTACAATCATTTCAAAAATGTATATTCATCTCTTATGCCACAACAGCAACTCATACAAAAATTGAATAACTTCAAGAACAACTATCCTTCATTTATTTCGGGAATGGTTTTTAATTTCATTATTCTTGCTATTATGATAGGAATTCTAATCGGTTTTGAGAAATGGAAAAAGGGATTTTACTATCTGTTTTTTGCTCTTGTATTTCTACTCTTTCTTGATACGTACAAGATAAATAAAAACTATGTTAGTGTAGAACCTTTCAGTCAATTTAATACGAAATCATCCGTTACCGAATATCTGATTCAACAAAAAGGTGTTTTCAGAGTGTTACCTCTGTTTTGGCAACATTCAGGAGATGATTATCTTATGCAGTACCATCTCGAAAGTGCAGGGGGAGCCGGTTCCAACCAGTTGAAAAGTTATCAGAAATTGATCGGAGCGGAGCATACGGTTATGTTTAATCCGATGAACCTGATGGATAATAATATTGCAGCTCTTATAAACGCAAGATACATCATCTCTCCGAATTTACCACCGGATGATGAATTAAAAAGATATCCTCCTCAAACACGCGTTTTAATCAACCGACTAAAATTATTTACGGAGAAAGACTCCATGAAACCACGTGTGGCTTCGTTCCAGCGCTTCAGTATTTTTTACAATAAAAGGGCTTTGAACCGATTTTCCATTATAAATAAGGTGATAAAAGCAGATGATAATACGGCTCTGTCACTACTAAAATCCCCGGATTTCTCTTTAGTTGATAGCGCAGTTGTATCATCAAATATAAATATTCGGAACAACGGTAAAGGCTCCGTAACGGTGGAAAAATACACTCCCAACAGGATAATACTCAATGTAAATACCGACAGCACAGCTCTTCTTCTCGCATTAAATAACTATTATCCTGCATGGAAAGCAAAAATAGACGGGAAAAAATCGGAGGTTATAAAAGCGGACTTTTCATTTCAGGGGATAGTAATCCCTGCAGGTAATCATAAAGTGGAACTTTATTTCAGTTCGATTTATGAAAAGATCGGATTGTGGATTTCTTTGTTGACACTCATATTTCTTTTTGCTACAATTATTTTAGATGTATTTTGGATAAAATTTAAGAGGAGGTAATATGCATAAAAGGATTACATTCCTGGTTTTTATTATTTTTGCACTGATTTTGTCATCATGTGTAAAAGAGAAAAAGATAGAAATTTCAGGAGAAAAAGGTGCTACAATTGTAATTGGGGTTCCGGAAGAACCATCCAAACTCAATCCGTTGTATCCACCACTTTCCGGGGAGAATTACATTGTTAACAATTTATTTTTGCCTTTGCATGAAATCGGGCCGGACGGTGATATAGTGCCTGTTTTAGCTTCGAGTTGGGAATATGGAGAAGATATGAAGTCCATAACATACTATCTCAAAAAGAATCTGAAATGGTCGGACGGTAAACCGATAACTGCCGATGACATTGTTTTTACATTTAATGCAATGAAAGATCCCAAAAATGCATATCCCAATTTGTCGCAGATTCAATATATAAAGAATGTGGAGAAGATAAACGATTATACCGTTAGATTCTATTTCAGTATCGTATATTCGGATGAGTTGTTCGATTCCAACATAAGACCTCTTCCGGCTCATCTTTTCAAAAATACCGCCGAGGTTAAAAACTCTAAATACAATTTTGAGCCTGTGGTAAACGGTCCTTTTAAACTCAGCAAATGGCAAAAGGGTAATTATATCGAATTAACGCAGAATAGCGAATTTAAGCTCTATAATCCAAATCCAAGAAATATCGTTTTCGTATTCTACAAAGATTATGATCAGGCTGTAGAAATGCTTAAAAAGGGAATTTATGATATTGCAATCGGACTCCCCCCGAAATATTACATCACGGTAAAGGATAATCCCCTATTATCTACCAAAAAGGAGCTTGGAAACAGTTACACTTTTATTGGGTGGAATCTTGAGAAACCTTTATTTTCAGAAAAGGAAACACGAAGAGCACTTACTATGTCGATCAACAGAAAAATGATTATTGATTCTCTTTTGAACGGACTCGGAGATATTGCCGCAGGCCCCATACCTCCATCTTCATGGGCGTATGATAAAAACTTAAAACCGTTACCTTACTCAGTTCAAAAAGCTGTTTCCTTACTGAATCAAAAAGGATGGAAAAAGAGAAGAAATTCGAGATGGCTTACGAAAAACGGGAAAAAATTCCAATTCGAACTTCTCGTCAATAAAGAAAATAGTTTTAGAATTACCCTTGCCAATATGATAAAGAATCAACTTGCTGCTGCGGGTATAAAGGTAACCGTAAAAGTAGTCGACGGAAACACCTTTATAACAAGGCTTCTTATGAAAAATTACGATGCTTTTATAATGGCTTGGAATGTCAGCGAAAAGTTGAATATGCTTCCTATCTGGTCTTCCGATCCTCAAATCGGTAAATACAATCTTGTCGGATATAAAAATCCCAATATTGATAATTATATAAGGAAAGCAACGGAAACGCTTATAGAAAGTGAAGCTAAACATTATTGGGATCTTTTTCAGGAACAGATTTCTGCCGATCAACCCTACACATTCCTATTTGTCGGCAACAAAATAACAATTGCAAACAAGAGGATTAAAGGACTTGATATATTTAATAAGCAGAGAGATGCCTTGAGTAACCTGGCGTACATTTGGATACCGTCATCAATGAGGGTCAAATTTGATATAGCATCTATTATGCCTCAGCAACAAACGAAATCCCAACAGAATATAAATGAAAGCAAGGTAACCGCTTCGCAGAACGCAAGTGCCTCTAAGACCAAAAAAGAGGTAATAGCAAACCCCGAACAAATACTTGAAGCGGCTGCAAAAAAAACCACTACAAAGAAAACTACTACCGAGAAAAAAGATACATCTGAAAATGCCGAAATGGCAAAGAAAGATACAACTAAAGCCAAAGAAGCAGAAAAGGTAATTATTGTTCAACCAAGATTGAAAAAACTGGTTCAACCCGAATATCCGGAAGCTGCAAAAGCAATCGGAGCAGAAGGTATGATTTTCGTTCAGGTTACAATAGATGTCAATGGGAACGTTAAAAATGCAAGAATTATACGAGGCTTCAACAATGATGCATGTAATAAAGCTGCTATTAGCGCTGCAATGAAATCCAAATGGTATCCAGGAACACGCAATGGAAAACCTGTTGAAATGAAACAAACTATACCATACAGGTTTACAGCCGAATAATAAAAAAGGGGAGCTTTCGCTCCCTTTTTTTGTGGCAGTTTATGAACATAAACAATAGTAATTCCATTTTATATAAATTTCGATTTAAAACTATAATATTCTTGACAACATATCATAAATAATGATATAAGATAATATATGAATTTTGGAAGAAAGTATTATCCTAAAAAGCACAACTCACCTTTCATGAGACCATGGTGGTGGTTTTTGTTATTATTTATAGCAGTATTGTTTCTATTGAAATATCTTTCCAGATTTATTACTATGTGAATTTAAGGAGGTGTTAAATGATTAATTTGGAGTTTAATTTCAAAGATGTTTTTCGAGCACCGCGATTAGGTTTTAGTACTAAAAAAATAGCTATATCCGTAATAGGTCTCTATATGGCATTGATTGGTTATGCTGTTTTTTCATATCTCGCCTTTCTAACATCCGGATTCGGATTTAGGGAAATATGGAGAACTTTCAGATACATACCATATCCCACAATCGGAATCAGTTTGGCGTGGTATTCATGGATATTGTGGATAATCGGTGTCATTTGGGCTGTCATTTCCATTTTTATAATCATCACCGCAATATCAAAGATAACATTCGAATCACTGAGGGGTAATGAATTTTATGAGATGAAAGAGAGTCTTAAATTTGCCTTTAAGAACCTGAATACTCTTGTATTAACGCCGTTTACCCTTATTGTATTCATTGCAGTTCTCCTTTTTATTGGTATATTTATGGGACTAGTGGGTAGAATCCCATATTTCGGACAGATGTTCATAGGTTTGATGGGATTATTTATCTTTCTCGGTGCGCTTCTTGTAGTGTATCTCATTATCGTTTTGGGGACTAGTCTTATAACAACTCCTACAATAGTCGCCGTAACAAAAAATGATACCTTCGACACATTGTTCGAAGTATTCAGCGTTTTAAACGACAGAACATGGGATTTTCTGGCTTACAACATATTTCTTGCTTTCCTCGTGGGAATAGGAACATCGGTATTTTATTACTTTATGACTGCAGCTATTAAATTAACACATTGGGCACTATCTTTGTGGCAAGGTCCAAGAGGTTGGTGGGAAACAATATTTAATAACGGACTCGCTTATCTACCTGATTTTTTACGTAATGGAGCCTATTTTGGAAGAGCCAATTGGGCTGAAATCATAGGTGCGTTTCTCATGGGGTTGTGTTTTTACACTCTTTTCTTCATTGTAGCGGGCTATGGTATTTCCATCTTTTCAGCAGGTGAAACAATTATATACACTATTCTTGTTAAAAGAAAAGATGAAAGAAACCTTCTCGAGGAAAAAGAAGAAGAAGAGGAGGAAGAGTTAAAAGAAGAGAAACTATCAGTGGAAGAACCGAAAAAGAAAACTACAAAAACTAAAACTGCAACCAAAAAAACAACAAAGGCAAATAAAACTACCAAGGCTAAAAAGGCTACTGCTAAAACTAAAACCAAAAAAGATGCAAAAACAACAAAGGCAAATAAGACTACCAAGGCTAAAAAGACTACTGCTAAAACTAAAAAAGAAACAAAGACAACAAAGGCAAAAACTACAAAAACTAAAACTACAACCAAAAAAACAACAAAGAAGTAATATTGATAAAGATTCGTAAAATAATAAATGAAGCCTCGAACATTAATGCGGGGCTTCCCATAAAACAGCAATCTAATCTTGACATTAATTTTGCTATGTGCTATAAGTTTAGTATGTATATGTAAATGGGAGGTAAAATATGAAAAAGGTTTTAATCCTTGTTTTCCTGAGCCTAGTAATAGCATTCGTAGGTTGTAACAAAACAACAATTGATTTTTCTTTAAATTCAACATTCTCCTTGAAATCAGTAGTTTTAAAAATTGATACTTCTTTGACAGCTGCTCCGTATTTGGCAGACACCGTATATGTCAGTTGGGCAATTGAAGAACCTACACAGGGAGAAGGTCTCGCAATATTCAAATCAACCGATTCAACGAATTTCCCTGCTACCCCGGAATCATCGTATATCTACGGAAGAATAAATTCTTATACTGATGTAGATAATGTTATGCCCGGCGATAACTACTTTTATCGTTTGACTCTTCCCACAAGCGGTGATACAGCGATTGTTTATACTCTTGAAGCAAAGCTGAGAGATACAATACATGTATTATCACCTGTACCCACAGTTGATACTGCGTTTCCCGCAGACACAACAACCGGAGATACAATTATGCCTGATACTCTTACCATTCAGTTTGTCGCTTCCGGTGATGTGGAAACATATTCCGTTGACATAGGTTACATTGATACTACGACAAATCAGTATAAGGCAATTTGGATGAGGCAAGGCATTACCGGTTTTACCGATGCGGATTCTTTCCCTTATACCGTAGGAACAGGAGCGGATGATGTTGTTTACAGTGTTGATACAAACAATGATACACTTTTCACTTTGAATTTTACAGGAGCGGATCTAACAGCCAGTGAACTGATTACTAAACCTAATCAAGTATATATCGTAAGGATTCAAGCTCAATACCCCAATGAACCTGTTACAGATCCTAACGTTCTTTCTTTAACTGTTAATAACACATCAATGAGATGGACTGCGTTTAAAACAGCACCGTAAGATTATAAACTTAGAATATAAAAAAGCGGAGATTTTATTCTCCGCTTTTTTATTACTTGATTTTTTTATAATATTCTTTTAGAATCCCATATATGGATGAGAAAACTATTCTTCTTATAACCTTTTTAGCAACCTATCTTATTATTATAACATCTGAAAAGATCAGTGCCGTATTTAGTAAATTCCCTCATTTACAAAGAATATTTATCTATAAAGGAATTATTATATGGATATCACTGCTTTTATTGATTTTACTAAGAATAGTTTCCCCTGCAAATATAATAAATTACACCCACTGGGATATAATCTGGCTGTTTCTCGGAACTATGGTTATTGCGGAAGCATTTATACTTTCGGAAATTCCCGAATTGTTAGCTAATCAACTCCTGAAATTTTCAAATTCACTTGTTTCGGCAATTATAATCCTAAGTGCTTTTGCGGGTTTTATATCTATATTCTGCGAGAATGTTGCAACAGTTCTTATTGTAGCTCCAGTAGCATTCGAAATAGCAAGGAAGATGGATGTCTCTCCAGTTCCTTTGATTATTTCCATCGCAATAAGTTCCAATCTCCAGGGAGCGGCTCTTTTAATCGGAGATCCACCTAGCATGATTCTGGCAAGTTTTAATAACATGAACTTTATGGATTTTATTGTATATAACGGCAAACCTTCTATGTTTTTTATAATGGAGACTGCTGCTGTAGTTTCTCTTGTTGTTTTATATATCATTTTCAAACGGTTAAATAAGAGAATAAAAGTCGAGAGTAAAAAAATCGGTGTCGATGTGTTTCCCGGCATAATTCTTGTTTTATTTATAATAACGATTTCATTGGGTATTGTTTCTCCGGGAACGACTGCAATGATTTATGCATTGATCTCTTTCCTCTGGATATTTTACAGAAAAAAGAAGGAGGGATTTAAAATAGCAAAAAAACTCGATTACGACACTGTTTTCTTCCTTATAGGTGTTTTTGTTTTTACTGGTGCACTTGAACATTACGGTATTCTTACAAGCATTGCACTCTGGTTTAAACAGGTGGCAAACGGGAATGTTTTTGTGACCTTCACCATTTTAGTCTGGGGATCCGTTATTGTCTCCGCATTTATAGATAATGTTCCCTATGTGGCTGCAATGATGCCCGTAGGTATAACACTGGCAACAATGTTGGGTATACCCCCTTCTCTTTTCTTATTCGGTATAGTAATTGGAGCTTCCGTAGGTGGTAATATAACTCCTATAGGTGCATCTGCAAACATTGTAGGGGTGGGATTATTGAGAAAAAGACACTATACGGTAAGGTTTTTCGATTTCTTTAAAATTGGTCTTCCTTTTACTTTTTTCAGCGTTCTTACTGCGTACATATTACTCTGGTTGATCTACGGTATAAGATAATAATTCCGCTCTTACCACTGATAAATACTTTACTCTCTTGACATACAATAAAATTTTCTGTAATATATGCTCTATATTAATTGATACGGAGGTAAAAAAATGAAAAGAACTTTTCAACCGAGCAATAGACGTAGAAAAAGAAACCACGGTTTCAGAAAAAGGATGAGCACTGCAAGCGGAAGACGAGTAATTAATCGCAGAAGAGCTAAAGGGAGAACAAAATTATCCGCATAATGGCTGGTGGTAATACCTATCCCAAATCACTTAGACTTAGAAAAAATAGCGAATTCCGAGCAGTTTTTCTTCATGGACAAAGATATGTTTGCGGTAGCATATCGGTTTTTGCTTTGAAAGAAAAAGAAAAAAAGATAGGTATATCGGTCTCCTCTAAAAAATTGAGAAAAGCTGTTGAGAGAAATCGGGTAAAAAGGATACTTAGAGAAATAGTGAGAAAAGAGAAAAATTCAATTCCCAATAATTTACATTTAGTTTTCCTTTACAATAAACGAGAAGTACCAACTTATGCAGAAATACATAAAGATGTTAAATACCTTTTTCAAAAATTGCAGTAATATTTTAAAGAAAATCATCGTAATTCTAATCAGAATATACCGCGCAATGATCTCCCCTTATTTGCCCGGACAGTGTAGATTTACCCCCACTTGCTCGCATTATTCAGAAGAAGCTATAACGAAATACGGAATAATAAAAGGTGGATTCCTTTCCATAAAGAGAGTTTCCAAATGCCATCCGCTCCATCCGGGCGGATATGATCCGGTACCTTAGGAGGTAATAATGGATTTGAATAAAAGAATGTTGATAGCACTTGTTCTTATAACAGTAATTTTGGTTGTATGGCAGATGTTTTTCTTTAAAGCTCCGACAATTAATAGAATTATCGGTGACAGTACAAAAATCTCTGATACAAGTAAAGTGGCAAAAACAAAAGAGAAAGATACGGTAATTAGAAGCAGAGTGGTTGTATCCAGGAAGGAGAAAACCGTTTCGACAAAAGTCGCTAAATTACCTTACAAAAGCACCGATAATTCGGACACAATAAATATAACTACCTCACTTTACAGGATGCAAATAATAAATCACGGTGCTTCGATTATAAATTGTTATGTTAACAAATATCGTAGTGTGAAAGGTGACACTTTGAATATACTGAAAGGGATCCCGCAAAGCGGAATTACTCTATACTCCGGCGATTATGAAATTCCTCTGGACAGTATAAGTTTTAATTATAATAAAAAATATATTGAATTGAGCGATAAAAAGGTCGATACTCTATTATTTTCATGGAAGAATGATACCTCCAATATTCTTTTAGGTTATGTTTTCAATAATAAAGATTATAAAATCGATATCTTTTATAAAGTAAACGGTATTGATGTGGATTGGGTAAAATTTAATTTCAATAATGGTCTTGCATATGAAGAAAAATACAAGAAAAATGAAATTCACGCGACAAAAGCATTTGCCAATCTCGGAGGAACGGTAGAGAAATACAGTTCGAAGACATTGAAAAAGGGGGATGTTTCCTACGTGGGGCATAGTTCATTTGCAGGAATTAGAAACACATACTTTACGGCAATGTATATTTCGGATCCCAAAGATGTCAAGGGATTCGATATCCACTTTGTCAATGACGGGATTTTAAATTTCAGCTTTGATAAGGATTACATTCACGATACTCTCAATACGGTTTCTCTCTATATCGGACCACTTGATTATACAATATTGAAATCCTACGGGGGACAATTTACGGATATCTTCGATTGGGGCTGGAAGATTATAGCACCCATAAGCAAATTAATATTAAACGTAATGCTTTTTATTCAAAGATTCGTCCATAATTACGGTATAACCATAATCATACTCGCTGTCTTTCTTTTCCTTATCTTTTTCCCTCTTACTCTATCCAGTTTCAGATCGGCGAGAAAAATGCAGGAATTGCAACCTGCATTAAAAGAGTTACAGGAAAAATACAAAAACAATGCACAAAAACTCAACCAGGCAACGATGGAGCTCTACAAAGAAAAGGGAGTTAATCCTTTTACCGGTTGCTTGCCTATCCTTTTACAGACCCCTGTGTTTTTCGCTCTGTATCAAGTATTAAAGAGTACAATTGAATTGAAGAGTGTTTCATTCCTCTGGATGAAAGACCTAACGGCAGCCGACCCTTACTATATATTACCGATTTTAATGGGTATATCAATGTTCATACAACAAAAATTTTCTAATCCCGATCCTAAACAAAAATATATGACTTACTTTATGCCTATATTTATGGTATTCATATTCTTAAATTTTCCCGCAGGACTAAGTCTATATTATTTGATTTACAATTTACTATCGCTACTTCAACTTTACATCATTCATTTAGAGGTAATTAATGAAAAAAAGAGCAAACCAGACGAATCGAAGTAACGATCAAAACCGAGTAATCGTTCTTGAAAACCCAAACAAGGAAGAGGCAATTGACGAAGCTCTTAGAGATTTGAAAATAAAACGAGCGCGAGCAGACATCAAAATCACCGAATATACAACCCCTCATCTTTTGTTTTTCAAGAAGAAAAATCAACGGATTGAAATATCGACAAAAGGAGAAAAGGAATTTCTCCTCGAAGCTCTGAACAATATACTGGATACTCTAAGCATAAAATGTGACTCTGTAGCGTACAGCCGAAAAAGGGGACTAATCATACTTACGGTAAATTCACCTGAATCGAAGAATAGACTCATAGGAAAACAGGGAAAAACAATTAAGGCAATTGAATATTTACTAAATAAAATAGCTCTTAGCAATAACATTAAAGTCAAAATAGTAATTTCGATTACCCCTTAAATATGTTGTTACAAAATAATAGAGATACGATTTGTGCTATTACGACTCCCATAGGTATCGGTGCAATAGCAGGTATAAGAATAGCAGGGAAAAATACTCTGACAATTCTCAATAAAATCCTCCCTTCAACTCCCGCCAAAGATAAGATTATTCATACCTACATTTACGACAAAGATACGGTCATTGATGAAGTCATACTTTTTTTTCGCAAATCACCAAACACTTACACGGGATGCGATGAAGCCGAAATATTTTGCCACGGTGGTTTGGCAGTTCCCGAGATAATTATTGAATTATTAATTAAAAACGGTTGCAGAATGGCGGGAAATGGAGAGTTTACCCAAAGAGCCTTTTTAAACGGTAAAATCGATCTTGTTCAAGCCGAATCCGTTATGGACATAGTAAATGCAAAAACAAAAGACGCCGCCATATCGGCTATTTCCATGTTGAAAGGTGATTTCTCAAACACAATCGATAAATTGAGAAATAAATTACTTACAATATCGTCCTTAATTGAAGCGAATCTTGATTTTCCGGAAGAAGAAGATATTAACTTTGATAAAGATCAGACACTATGTATTATTTCGGAAGCGGAGGATAGATTGAAAAATCTTATAATAAAAGATGAAAACAACATACTTATGAAAAGAGGATTAACGGTAATAATTACGGGAAAACCCAATGTAGGAAAATCAAGTCTGTTTAATCTGTTACTTTCCAGAGAAAAAGCAATCGTTACAAATATCCCGGGCACCACCAGAGATATTCTCGAGGGATGGATCAATATTCGCGGAATCCCCATTCTCATTAAGGATACAGCGGGAATAAGAATCACAGATGATCCCATAGAACGAATAGGTATAGAAAAGACTGAAAAGGAGATAGAAAACGCTCATATTGTATTGGCTCTATTTGACAGCTCAAGGCATTTTGATTCCGATGATAAGCTTCACCTGAAATTTTTAAAGAATGCAAAGAACATATTTTATATTTTAACAAAAAGTGACCTTAAGGGGAGATTTGAAGAGAATGAACTGCCGAGAATTGAGGCAAAAATTGATTGTAGAGATAAAACTTCCGAGGGAATTATCAATAGTATCATATCAACATTTATTGAGAATAAGAGATTTTCGCTCAATTTAAATGATCGAATCACGGAAAAACTAAAGAATGCTGAAGTATATCTTAAAAAGACACGACTGATTATAGAAAACAATGAAGGTTTGGAACTTGCTTCGGAGGAGATAAAAGAGGCGATTATAAATCTATCGTCAGTGACCGGAGATATTACAACAGATGATATACTTAATAATATTTTCTCATCATTTTGTATTGGAAAATGAACGATAATAATTACCTTTCCGTCTTCCGTTTGTTTCCTGAGGCAAAATTCTCTTTACCGAAACTTCTATTGAACTATCCAGTCTGTTCTCTCTAATCCAATGAAAGAAATCTTCATTTACATCTATCCCCATTTTACTTAGCAGTTTGTAATTATTCCTGCTGTTGCGATATTTTATATATAACTTTGTATTCCCGCTGTATTTTTTTGCTACTGATTCATAGATATCGACTTTATCAATATTCTCTTCGGAAAAGTTAAAAGTAACGGAACTGATTAATTTCCTAAAGTCCTCTCTTAAGTTCATCAATGATGAAATTTCGATTTGTTGTTTTTCGCGAGAGTTGTCATAATACCCCGCTGCAATTATATATTCATCCTCTTTTATCAAATTTTTATACTGTTCATAAGTTTGCGGAAAAGCCACAGCCGTGATTTCCCCTGTTAAATCCTGAATGTTAAATATACCCATCTCTTTCTGTGATTGAGTTTTCTTAATTTTGACGTTTCCGACAACACCACCTATAACAATCCAATGCCTCTCCTTTATATTTTCCAATTTATCTATTGTGTGAGTGGTAATTAGATTTAGAATCTCTTCATATTTTTCAAGGGGATGACCGCTAAAGAAAAATCCATATATCTCTTTCTCGAACATCAATTTTTCCGAATCATTCCATTGCTCAATAGGTATCATCTTCGGCTCTAAGTAATCTTTTCCCGATGTTTCAAAGAGAGAAAGCCCTCCTTGCTCCATGCGTTTTTTAGTTTTTGATGCATACTCAAACATCGTAGGTAAATTTCCTAACAGTTCCGCTCGATTTGAATTGATGCTATCAAAGGCACCCGCCTTTATCAATGACTCCACCACCTTTTTATTCACTTTACCGAGATTCATACGTTTTAAAAAATCCAAAAATCCCTTGAATTTTCCATTTTTTTGTCTTTCTATTATTATCGTTTCGGATGCCTTTGTTCCGACATTTTTTAAAGCACTAAAAGGATAGAATATCGTTGTACCATCGGTAGTAAAGTTTATATCACTTGAGTTGATATCCACCCTGCTTATCTGTATATTTAATCTTCGCACTTCTTTTATAGCTTTGACAATCTGATCGATATCTCCTATAAAAGAGGTCAAAATCGAAGCCATAAATTCTGCAGGATAATGAGCTTTAAGATATGCTGTTCTATAAGAGAGAACCGCATACCCGGCAGCATGCGATTTGTTAAATCCGTATTGAGCAAAGGGCTCCATAATATTAAATACTTTATCGGCAGTTTTCTCATCAACACCGTTTTTTCTTGCCCCCTCTATGAATTTAATCCTCATATCTTGCATTACATCAAATTTCTTTTTCCCCATGGCTCTTCTCAAAATATCCGCCTCTCCGAGAGAAAATCCTGCAAGAATATTTGCAGCCATCATTATCTGTTCCTGATAAATCATATAACCGTATGTCTCTTTTAAAAGGTCTTTCAGTTTAGGATGCGGATATTTTATCTCCTCTTTCCCCCTTTTTCTCGCTATTAGCTCTTTTATATCTATTGTTTTCAAAGGACCCGGCCTGTAATAAGAAATCATAAATATGAGTTCTTTCATATTTGACGGTTTAACTCTCTTCAAATATTGTCTCATTCCGTCATTTTCCAATTGAAATACGCCGTATGTATCTCCTTTTTGAATTAGTTTAAAGGTTGCTTTATCGTCTTTAGGCAATTTACTGAAATCCAATTTTTTATTGTAATTCTTTTCTATCATTTGGACAGCTCTGTTAATAACGGTGAGATTCCTTAACCCGAGAAAGTCAACCTTTAAAAGTCCGATTTTTTCGATATTTTTCATTGAATATTGTGTTGTGGGTACTACAGATTTTTTCTCCTGTTCCCAATACAAAGGGGTAAAATGGGTAATGTCCTCAGGTGTTATAACAACACCTGAGGCATGGGTCCCTGCCTGTCTCGTTATATTTTCAAGTCTTGTTGCCAACTCCACAAGCTTTTTTATCTTTTCCTCTTTTTCTTTAAGTTCTCGAAGTTGTTTTATCTTATCAAATGCTTCCGCTACGGTATAACCCTCGTTGTATTTATCGTAAATTTTCGTTATTTCATTTACGGTGTTATATGGTATATCAAGGACTCTACCAACATCCTTTATAGCCATTTTTGTTTTCATTTTACCGTATGTAATAATTTGAGCTATGTTGTTTTCCCCGTATTTCTCTTTAAGATATTTAATCATATCATCTCTTCGTGTGTCTTCGAAATCGATGTCTACGTCCGGCATAGTAATTCTTTCAGGATTCAAGAAACGTTCAAATATGAGGTTAAACTCGAGAGGATCTACATCCGTGATGCCGAGAGAATATAGAACAATACTTCCTACGGCAGACCCCCTTCCGGGGCCTACGCTTATGCTCTTCTCTTTAGCCGTTTGAATTATGTCTCTAATAATCAAAAAGTAACCTGCAAATCCCATTTTACGAATTATCCCCAATTCGTAATCCGCTCTTTCTTTAATCTTCCCGTTCAACTCACCATATCTTTCTTTTAATCCTGCATATGTCAACTGTTTTAAATAATCGTCTGCATTCTCATAATCCTCGGGTATGTCAAAATGGGGCAAATGAACGACTTTCGGATCAAGCTCAATAATAAGATTGCATTTCTGTGCAATGTTGTACGTGTTCCTAATTGCTTCCGGATAATCCTTAAATAATTTTTTCATCTCTTCTGGGGACTTGAAATATAATTCGTTGCTCTCAAACCGCCAACGCGTAGTGTCATTTAACTTTCTCTTCGTTTGAATACAAATCAGAGCATCATGGGCAAAAATATCATCTTTACTTAAATAATGAACATCATTGGTAGCCACAATGGGGATATCTAATTTTCTTGCTATTTTAACCAAACCTTCGTTTACAATCTTGTTCTCTTTCATTCCCACATCCATCAATTCCAGGTAGTAATCCCCCTCTTCGAAAATTTCCTTATATTCCATGGCACTCTCTTCTGCCTTCTTCATATCGTTTTTAAGAATATAATATGCGACTTCTCCCTTGATACATGCGCTCATCCCAATCAAGCCTTTCGAGTACTTTCTCAATATCTCCTTATCAATACGAGGATGATAGTAAAATCCCTCGAGATAAGATAGCGATGATAGTTTCATCAGATTTTGATATCCGTTAACATCCTTCGCCAACAAGACGATATGAAACGCTCCGTCATTTAAGGTTTCCCATTTCTTTTTTGAAAATCGCGAGTCATGCGCAATATATGCTTCAATTCCTATAATCGGCTTTATTCCAACGGACATCGCTTTCTCATAAAAATCTATGACTCCGAACATATTACCATGATCGGTAATCGCTACGGCAGGCATATTATATTCAAGGGCTTTTTTTAATAAAGCGGAAATCCGAGTCGCTCCGTCAAGAATACTGTATTCCGTATGAACGTGCAAATGAACAAAAGGAGTTTCAATTTCCATATTTATAAACTTTTACGAATTTTATCCTTTGCTCCTGCATCTTTATAATTTTCAACTTTACCGGAGGAATCTCAATGATTTCATCATTTTGCGGGATTCTGTCAATGTGGTGGTATATTAATCCGCCCAATGTGTGATACTCCTCTTCCTTAAAATTCGTTTTGAAAATCTTGTTAAAATCTTCGAGTTCTATTTTCGCATCAATGATATACGAACCGTCTTTCAATTTTCGATAGGGCAACTCTTCCTGGTCAAATTCATCCTTTAATTCACCGACAATCTCCTCAATAAGATCTTCCAAAGTAACCAAACCGCTTATTCCACCGTATTCATCAACTACAAAAGCAATGGAAATATTATTGGCTTGAAACTCCCTTAATGTGGAAAGAACGGTTTTATAACCGGGAATATAGAACGGTTGCCGAGCTAAATCACAAGCATAGTATTTTTCTTCCACTCCCCATAACTTTAAGATATCGGTTGCATAAATTATACCGAGTAAATCATCCAGGTCTTTAACATAGACGGGAAGTTTGGAGTGCCCCGTCTTTATTATCATTTCAACCAGCGATTCAATAGGTTGATCGTATTTTACAGCAAAAATATCGACTCTGGGGGTCATAACATCGAATACGGGCGTGTCTCCTATTTCAAAAACGCTTCTAATAAGTTCCGTCTCATCAGCAGTTATTATACCCGCTTCCTCTCCCCTTGTCAGAATGTCCTGAATATCTTTCTCGGTTTTTATCTGATTTTCTTCTCTTCTCAGTATCTTATTCAACAATTTCTTTATTTTCATTGGGGTCCCTTATTTTAACCTCGTCCGGATGTACTATGCCACCGGACACAATTATTTTAAGTGCCCATTCAACAGATATATCGAGATAAAAAATCTCACTTTCCTTTACAATAAGGAAAAATCCACTTGTCGGGTTGGGTGTCGTAGGTATAAAGATACTTAAACGTTTCTCACCGTCAATGTCCAACCAATCCACCGTTGTTGTAACAAATCCGATTGTATAACCTCCGTTTCTCGGGAATTGAACGAGTACAGCTTCCTTGAATGATGTTTTTTTCTCAAATAATGTTTCACTGAGTGATCGCGCGGAACTGTAAATGGAATTTACTAAGGGGGTTTTCATGAATACCCTGTCAAATAACGAAGTTATCCATTTCCCAAGCAATGTATTTGTAAAAAAACCGATTAAATACAACAAAAGGAAAAGAATTATAAGGCCTATTAGTGTTATGACAAATTGCGGGAGAAAATTAAGTTGAGGAAAGTATTTTATAAATTTCAGAAACAGATTTGTGAATTTATTATAAATAAAAACTAAAATAAGTATTGTAACTCCAATGGGTAAAATGGCTACAAAACCGCTAATAATATTATGCTTAAAACTAAACTTCATGACAATTTATGTATTTTTAAGAGATTTGTACTACCTTTCTCGCCAAAAGGTAAACCTGCGGTTATGCAAACCGTCTCTCCGGAAGAACAATAGTTAAGTCTTTTAAGTATAGAGGATACATCCTTAATTGCCGTATCAAAACTGGTAAAATAATTTATGACTTCCGCATAAACTCCCCTAACCAAAGAAAGCTGTCGAGCAATTGCTTTATCTCCGGTAAGAGCTATTATTGGGACGGATGGTCTGTTCCTCGCAACTGCGAGAGCGGTACCACCAGATTGAGTAAAAGCTACAATCTTACTGATGCTCGGCTCTTCCGAGATCTTTTTTGCGGCATTTGCTATGCTAAAAGAAACGGTTTTATCATCGAATGTACTGTACTGAATCTTATTTTCTTTTATAAATTTTTCACTCTCAAAAGCCACATCAACCACTGTTTTTATAACCCTTACAGGATATTTCCCTATTGCTGTTTCTTCCGTTAAAAGAAGGGCATCTGCTCCTTCAACAATAGAATTGGAAACATCGGTAACTTCCGCCCTTGTAGGAATGGAATTCGTTACCATTGATTCCATCATCTGAGTAGCTACTATCACAGGCTTCCCTTTCTCAATGGATTTTGCTATGATCTCCCGTTGCAAAAGAGGCAGACGTGCAATTGGTAATGTAATCCCAAGGTCTCCTCTTGCAACCATTATAGCGAATGAATTATCGATAATTTCATCGAGATTCTCAATCGCCTGCTGTGTTTCGATTTTGGAAACAATTCTTATATCTGTTTCTTTCTCCGATAAAATCGATTTCAGCAAATCAATATCATTGCCTGATTTTACAAACGACATGGCAAGAAAATCAAGATTGTGTTTAACGGCAAAATCCACATCGTCTTTATCTTTTTCCGTAAGCGATGGCATTTGAACTGTCTCTCCCACTATATTTACCCCTTTCCCACCTAAAAGTTTTCCTCCGTTTATGACTTTAACCATCGCAACATTTTCCCCTACCGATTGAACGGAAACCTCGATTTTCCCATCATCGAAAACTATTTTATCCCCCGTCTTAATATTATTTATAAAAATCGGATTATCCAAAACGATTGTCTTCTTATCATCCGAGTCCATTGCACTGATCTTCCACAAATCATCTTTATAAAGAAACAAACTGTCTATTTTAGGTGAAACACGTATTCTGGGACCCTGCAAATCTCCCATTACAGCGATATTTTTCCCGGAATGGTCAGCAACCTGTCTAATCATACCTATAAAATAAGACCACTCCTCCTTAGTTCCGTGGGAAAAATTAATTCTGAAAAGATCTACTCCCGCTTCAATCATTGCACTAATTATTTCCTTACTTTTCATGGATGGTCCGCAGGTTGCAATTATTTTTGTAAATTTTAATTCTTTCATAGTAACAAAGTATATATCATTTCCTTCCAAATATCAAGTTGATATTCAGCATATTCTACCCTTCTATAATTAATATATTTTGGAAATTTTATAAAATATATTAATTATTAACTTGACTTTATTTATAATTTATGTATTATTAATTAATATTATTAATTCTCACAAAGGAGGCGTAATGAACGAAAGTATACGAAAAATACTGAAGCTTGTGGCAGAGAAAAAAATTTCGAGCGAAGATGGAGAAAAGTTGATACGCGAAATATTACGACATGAGAAGGAAAACAGTGAGGAGGGGGACACTTTAAATGTTGATAACATTGAAACAGGCATTAAAAATATCGATATAAGCGCTCTTAGCACCGATTTAACTATTTCCGGCATAGATAAGGATGGAGTAGATGCGCGTGCAGACGGGCCAATGACCGGCACTCAGGAAGGAGACACATTCTTCATAAAATCACAAAAAGCCGACGATATAATCGTTGATGCAAACAGATCTTTAAATGTCAGAGCTAAAATTCTATCGGGAGACATAGAGCTTAATGGAATCGAAGGAAATCTCAATATAACTACTGTTTCGGGTGATATAAGGATAATCGCTACTAGAGGAGGATTCGTTAAATCTGTAAGTGGCGACATTGATATCCGGGAAATAAACGGGAATATAACGGTCAAATCTGTTTCAGGGGATATCAGATTAAATATAATTGACAGTACTTTACTGACAGTAGAAGCGATATCTTCAGATATATATATCGAGCTACCTCGTAATATCGGAACGGAATTCAATATCCAATCAAAGAGCGGAGACATCGATGTTGATTTTGATATGGACAATATATCGAAAAGAGAAAGAGGCCTATTAATCGCAAACAGAGGAGACGGGCATCTCAAAATAAATGTAAATGTGAAGAGTGGAGACATCCACATCAAAGAGTACTAGTTATAAAAATCCCATTTACCGACAATAGAAATCCGTTTCCAATAAAGATTGTAACAAACAAATAGTGATGCATCGATAAATCTGATTTCCACAACAGGGATAACTTCAATCTTCTTTTCATTGCCGGTCATTTTCATACCGGGATCCAAGAAAAGAGCATCCTTCGGTTCCCAAACAATTGTACTATAAAGAGTGAGATTGTAGCTTATAGTTGTGTCGTATTTCAGACTCCCCGAAACATAACCCTTATAGTATTTCCGGCTAAACATAGAAGTCGCGGATATTACAAGACTATCGGAAGGAAAATAATAATAAAATGAAGTGTTTATATACGGTTTAGTCCGAAAGTATGTAAGATACGTATAGGCGTCACGGGTAAAACGGTAATCGGCACCGAATTTTAATAAATTTTTAGAATCCAATCTCACTAAGTGAGAAATATCAGTTGAAAACACCCTATTATAATAATCGTAAAAAATGCCCACTTCAGACATGTTAAATATACTCTTGTCAATATGCGTAAATATACCGAATTTTGATTTTTTCTCACCTGTATTCAAATTTCCCTCAAATTTGAATCGTTTAATTCTGTTTGAAAATCGTAAAACGATATCGTTGCCATCATATTCCAGATTGAGAAATTGCCTTGAATTATAGCCTGATAATTTCACCTTATATTTAAAAGAGTCCTCATTATATTTTGATACAAAGGATAAAATTAAGGGAAATTTTTCGTTACGCCATTGTATATTTTGATAAATAATATAATTATTCAACGAATCCTCATAAAAGCTTGTAACTCCTGTTTTTCCCGAAATGTTTCTCATATAGTTACGAATCAAATATGCACCGAATATATTCGAATCAAAGGCTCTACCATATAACAATCGCGAAATTACCAAACCATCATAGCTGTTATCTTCCACCGCTACTATCCCGTCAATATTTGTTATAATTCCTCCTATGCGATTAGAATAGAATATATAATCACTATCGCTTGCAAACGGATTTTGTCTTCCAACATTAATATCAAATGGATATGTAATATAGACATTCTCGCCCATTAATATTACATCCGGAATCCTTACTGAATCCGGCTCTATGAGTTCAATGGAAAAAAGCGTCGATGACATTATAAAAATAAGCAAAATAAAATTAAAACCAATTCTCTTCATATCTCTTGTTGTTTTTAATTTTCCCTATACCGTTTTTCAAATTTATTTTAATGCGAGCGGACAGGTTCTTCTTGAAATACCCGCGTGAGGAATATGTAGGTTCCATCACTAACTTCACCTTATATTCGCCGTCCGGGCATATTT
>Ga0190303_1000092_pt1 | contig 36532 bp, 31 predicted proteins | sample 48700701_MG_FD_161672 | JGI IMG/M metagenome (GOLD analysis project Ga0190303, IMG submission 161672) | Hydrothermal vent sediment bacterial communities from Southern Trench, Guaymas Basin, Mexico - 4870-07-0-1_MG | ecosystem: Environmental > Aquatic > Marine > Hydrothermal vents > Sediment ... | reverse complement strand
AACCTATCTTCAACTTATAGAATTAATAGAGGAAAATCTTGATCGATCTGAAATACAAGCAAGTGTCCAACCAAAAGCACACATACTTACTATCGAAATAGAATCGAAATAGAATCGATTCTCAATTGACTTCTACGGAGTGTTGCGTTATTGTTATAGGAAATGGCTAGCCTAAACTATAATTCATTTCACAGGAGGAGTTATGAAAATCTCTATTTCTATTACACCTGAAGAAGCTGTTACCTTGGCAAACAAACTGAAGATAGACCCAAACTTATTACTTGAGTCTGTCTCTAAGTATGCAACTTTAACGCAAGCTGCAACCAGCTCTAATATTCCCAACAACTACAGTCTTGAAATGCTATATGACTGGTTTGAAAAAGTATCTTGGCCAACTTTCTATTTTTGTCATTTAATTATTGTTCAAGCAAAAGTGAAACAGCAACAAGATAACTATGGTTACTTCTTATCTGCCGAACAACTTGACAAGCTTGACATACCTGAAAGATCAGCATCATCACGCGTTGGTGGTTCTCGTAGGGTATGCAAAACAATCAATTCAATTGATATTCTGTTTATTAGAACTCAAAGCAAAGAAAACAAGAAATTGTTTTATGTTAATAATGATGCCGTTGCGGACCTAAAGCGCATAATTAATGAATTTGACGACGAATACAGGGAAGCATTGAAATCAGAAAATTTAAGCTACCCAAATGGTGCAGTTTAATAGTCACAATTCAAAGATTACTATTAATATTTACTTCTAATAAAAGAGGTTTAGTTATGGATTTAAAATTGAAAGCAGATGGTAAAGAATTTCCAATCAGTTCAGATATTATTTTTAATTCATGGTTCGGTGGTATTCCTGACAGTGAAGAATATTTAGACTTGTTGCATGACTGTGTTTCATCTCCTAATTCATCAATCAGGGAAAGTATCGCAGCAATGGATATAATAGATGAACAAATCGTAAATCAATTACTTGGGGATAGGCAACTTTCTGTGCTAAAAGAGTTGTTATCAAATTCTAGTGCCTCTAAATATATTTCCGAAAAGGAATTGCTTCGAATAATTGATATTAACGAATCTGATTTGTGTTGCGGAATCGCAGACAACATAGACTCATTTGAATTGTGTAATATTACAACACTTGCAGAAAAATTATCGGCAAACAATGACCCGAAAGTAAGATTGTCGCTGGCCTCTAACCACTTAGCTCCTAAAATGATAATTTCAAGGCTGAAAAACGATCCAGACTTTGGGGTGAGACACCAAGCTTTAAAGTCTTTAGATAGGGGATTTAAAATCCCACGCCTTTAGGCGGCAACTTTGTTTTTACTCCTTCTCCCCTTGAGGGGAGAAGGTTGGGATGAGGGGTGAGCTGTACCGAGGTTGAATCTTAAAAACCAAAAAACCAAGGGGTCAGCCAGCTTGATATTTAAGCTAGCGTCCTGTATTTTATGCTTATGGCTAGATTACCGAGAATAGTGGTTCCAAACCAACCGCTACACATTATCCATCGAGGCAATAACCGGCAGGATATATTTAAATCTGAGGCGGACCTGGTTCGAATCAAAGAAGACATAGAGCACTCTTTATTAAAGTCGGGTTGCTCTCTACATGCCTATGTCATTATGACAAATCACTTGCATTTACTCGTCACGCCAAAAAATAAGGGGCAATTGACGGTATTTATGCAGTCTATGGCGAACAGGTATGCTCGTTATTTCAATTCGAAAAATAATCGAACAGGCACAATATGGGAGGGGCGCTTTAAGTCATGCCTGGTTGACAGTGAGCATTATTTGTTTGCACTATATAAATATATTGAAATGAACCCCATAAAGGCTGAAATGGTTAAAAAACTGGCCGATTATAAGTGGTCAAGTTATCGGCATAATGCTTTAGGGCAACCTGATAGCTTGATAAGCGAACACGCATTGTATAAAGCGCTAGGTGATGACGCTGAACAGCGTAATAAAAGCTATCAAAAAATGTTTGTTGAACTTGATGTCACTAAACAAGAAGACCGGATAACGCAAGCCACATTACGTGGCGAAGTATATGGTGGGAATGAGTTCCATCAAAAAATCAGCCCATTAATTTCACGATCAACCAAGCTGGCATCTCATGGTGGAGATCGGAAAAGTGAGGGTTACAAGAATCAAGCTGGCTTGATTCTCTGATTCTAGATTTATCAATTAGCATAGGAAAACACATGGACTGGAATGTATATCTCTCTGGCGAAATACATACTGACTGGAGACAACGGTTAAAAGATGGTTGTGAGGCACATAACCTGCCTATTATATTCACGTCTGCCGTTACAGACCATCAAGCTAGCGATGGTGCAGGTGATTTGCTGGGCGCAGAAGATAATAACTTTTGGCGTGATCATAAATCAGCGAAAGTTAATACCATAAGAACTAAAAGACTTCTTGAAAACTGCGATGTTGCCGTGGTCCGTTTTGGAGACAAGTACAAGCAGTGGAATGCAGCTTTTGATGCTGGTTATTGTGCTGCATTGGGTACACCCTACATTACCCTTCATGACGAGGACACAATACATCCGCTCAAGGAGGTCGATGCTTCAGCAATGGCATGGGCTACAACGCCAGAGCAAGTTGTAGAAATACTAAAATATGTCATTACCAAAGAGTGAAGCCTAACCGGCACATTAAATCAGCGAGCTAATCTCCCGGCTTTGCTGCAACCCACTTAAAATTGCTGCTGTTTGCAGCGTTAAGTGCTCAAGGTAAAATTAGAATTAAGGTAAATTAAATGGTAATGGTCGTGGATATTCAAAATAAACTAGAACTGGATTTTGGTCCAGAATTAGTTTTTGCTAAAGATGAGCTTGAAGCTTTGTACATAACAACGAATTGGCTTGTTAGCGATAGAGTCGTTCGTTCGGTTATCTATTTGGCTAATGGGGACATCGATTTATTGAAAGAAAATATAGAGCGTGCTCTAACTGATTACAAAGACCTATTGTGGCAAGCTGAATACAACCGCGGTGATGAGCAGTTACGAGATTTCAACAAAACATTTCAAGAATTGGGCCTTGTGAAAAGTAAAAATGAAGATCAAGCTGGCGGATCCCTTAATTCCAATTGATTGAGAATTGTGGCCGTTCGCTATTTTGCGGCTAGTTTAGCCTGTATCCATGATCGGAATAATATATAATTACCCCATAATTTATGCCCTGAGTTTATTGGCATAGGAGCATTTGAGTCACAATTAACTCAGCTAGCTTAATGTAGGCATGGTACCGTGCCGCTCTAGACTGTAAACGTGGCTAAATTATCAATTCAAAAGATCTAAATCTATTCCAGATAGCGGGATACCGAGTGTGGGAAGTATGGCGAAAGAGAAAAGGCCGCATGACAAAATCTGTTGAGCAGGCCAAAGGGAGTGCAACGGCTTAGCCATGAGTTCCTGCACACAATCTTTTTTCAACCGCTTACGTCGGCCAATAGTTATTTTCGCCCATGATCTACTCATGGTGCCTGCGGCGTGGCTGGGCAGCATCTGGTTACGCTTTGATCTCTCCGTCATTCCAGAAAACCACCTTGCCAGAGCGATACTTGCTCTACCCCTGTTTATTGCTATCCAGGCTTTGGCGTTCCATCTGTTTGGCATGTACCGAGGGGTATGGCGCTTTGCTTCACTGCCGGATCTGGTGCGTATTCTAAAAGCGGTGGGTGTAGGTACGACGCTGTCTATGGGCCTTCTGTTTTTTCTGTACCGCCTTGAAGATGCACCCCGGTCGATCATCATTATATACCCGCTGCTGTTAATGATATTCCTCAGCGGGCCACGATTTTTCTATCGCTGGTCGCGAAACCCCAGACGGAGCCAGAAAGCCGGCAAGCGAGTGCTGATTATTGGTGCCGGCCAGGCAGGCGAGATGCTGGCGCGCGATCTGTTGCGCAAACAGGCACATAATCACGTACCCGTTGCCTTTGTGGATGACAAACCACGGCGCCAGGGACAGGACTTGCATGGCATTCCAGTCGTTGGCAGTTGTGATGAAATACCCAATATTGTGACACGCCTGAACATCGAACTCATCATGCTTGCAGTACCTTCTGCAAGAATTGCTGAGATGCGGCACCTGGTTGAGCTGTGTGAACAGTGCGATGTGCCTTTTCAAACGGTGCCGGCGCTTGATGCGCTAATATCAGGACGCGTGTCGATCAATGAGTTAAGAGATGTATCGATCGAAGATGTGCTGGGTCGGGATCCGGTTACTCTTGACTGGGAGGGGATGCGCCATGGACTCTCCGGAAAAATAATTCTAGTCACGGGGAGTGGTGGCTCCATCGGTGCGGAGCTGTGTCGCCAAATAGCGGTTCTTGAGCCTGCACGCCTGGTGTTAATGGAAAACAGTGAATACAACCTCTATGCACTGGAGATGGAGCTAAGCCGTCGCTTCCCCTCTGTACACCTGACGGCAGCACTGGGTGATATTAGAGATGCGGCCAGGGTTGAGCAACTGTTTTCTCAACAAAAACCAGACGTGGTCTTCCATGCAGCGGCCTACAAACATGTACCGATGCTTGAGAGCCAGATACGTGAAGCGGTGAATAATAACGTGCAGGGTACCCGGGCAGTTGCTCTTGCTGCAGACCGCCACAACTGTTCAGCCTTTATTTTGATATCCACTGACAAGGCGGTCAACCCATCTAATGTAATGGGGGCCAGCAAACGGGTTGCGGAAATATTCTGTCAGAATCTGGACCGACGCTCAAAGACTCAGTTTATAACGGTGCGCTTTGGTAATGTGCTGGGTTCTACAGGCAGTGTTGTACCCCTGTTCAAAGAACAGATTCATGCAGGTGGCCCTGTGACCGTCACGCATGCCGATATGAAGCGATACTTTATGACCATATCAGAGGCGGCGCAACTGATTCTCCAGTCAGCCGTACTCGGCAAAGGTGGTGAGATCTTTGTGCTGGATATGGGCGAACCGGTAAAAATACAGTATCTTGCTGAACAGATGATTCGCCTGTCAGGGAAAGAACCCAATATTGATATTGATATCATCTATACAGGGCTGCGCCCAGGCGAGAAACTTTATGAAGAGCTATTCCATGAACAGGAAAAACTCGAGCACACGGAACATAAGAAGATACTGCTGGCCAGTCATCGTCAAGTAGACTGGAATGAACTCACAAAATCTCTTGATGAGGTGGCTGTAGCCTGTACAGCTATAGATTCAGTACATCTGCTAAAACTGCTAACCGAGCTGGTTCCGGAAAATAGAATCAACTAACCAGCAGAGCATTAAACTTCCTGCGGCAATTATTCAATGTATTCTCCTGAATCTCAAGTAACAGAGCTTCATCTGTATCTGCCAACTTATTGACCCTGCCTCTCAAAAAAATCGAGTAGAATCCGTCTGTTGTGTGGGTCATTAAAGGTCATGCCATGACGCCCTTTCGTTTCAACCTGAGTTTTCGGCTCTGCTGCAACATCAAATAGTACGTTGAAATATTCAAATGGAATAATTTCATCATCACGACTATGTATGATCAGCAGTGGGATCGGGGAGATAAAAGCCACATAGTCAACCGGGTCATATTGCCTGACAATAGACCATGAAACGGGGTATTGCAGCAACCAGGTAATCCATGCCTGGTCTGCCACATGACGTGCCATATCACGATAACGTGTAAATGCTGCATCGCTAATGACACCTGCAAGGTGGTTTTGAGCATTATGATCAGTTGCTGCAAAATAGATCGCCATGCTCGCCCCGAGACTCTGGCCCAGTAAAAAAACAGGCTTTCCTGAAATAGATTCCTGTTTAACTAGCCAATTAAATCCTGTTTTTATATCCTCTAGCGCACCGGACAAATTCGGTTTACCCTCAGACAAACCAAAACCACGATAATCTAGCAAAAACACCTGGTAGCCCATTTCTGGCAGCCAATAAACACTCTGGACATGGGTGCTAATATTTTCAGCATTACCATGAAGAAAATAGACACTTCCTTTTGTCTCACCCTTTGCAGGAAGGAGCCAGCCATGAAGGGTTAGAGTATCATTTGTTTCCAGATATATATCTTGATAATCGAACCCGAGTTGATCGGGTGTCAGAATATGGGCGCTCATAGGGAAAAAGAAAACAGACGAGCAACCCGATATTAAAAAACAGCAAATAATAGAGGCTAATCGAATCATTACATTACAGTTAAAAATGAAATTGATAGCTTAATCCAACTTCAGAGAGCTCTTTGTGTGAATACCACTCCCGTTTGAAGGTGAACCTCATTGCATGATCTCTGGCAAGCACCCAATTTTGCTCGTATTCCAACCGTGTTGAATTGGTTCCGCCCGAGAATTTTTCAGATGCCAGCTCTAATTTCCCCGTGCCGATATCATTATGTAAAAGTAAGCCGGCAGCTGCTCCCAGTGCAGGTTCAATAGAGTGTTTAAACTCATTGTTGGCTTCAATCCGAGCCGTTAATAGCGTATAGGCGATGCCATCTGAGGTTAAGTTCCATGCATAACCGCCGCCCCCTGAAATATGGGAAACCAGGCGATCTTTGCCACTTCGATGAACTCTTTCCAGCCCACCTCGAACCCGCCAGGAAAGCGGGTCAAAAAACTGTGTTCTGGGCGTTAATGAAAAAATATCAGCAAAATCGAGTTGTTGAAGGAAAAGGCTATTTTTTTCACTACGCCGCAAACGCACACTGGCAATGTTAATCTGAGCGCCACGCAGGAACCCTAACTCATTATCCTCCAAGCTATGAAAAGACATTCTAAAGCCAAGTTCGGTATAGTTTGTTTTATCACGCTCACCCATTTTCAGCGCCAACTGCTTGGAATGGTGGCTTTTTTCAGGTTGCACGGGGAAAGCAACCGGCTGCTCCACGCCCACAGGATAACGGTTGATGATTGATAGAAGCTGATGACTTTTTCTTGCTGCGGACTGATCTCTTACCTGTTTGTTTTGCCGGAACCGAAGTAACTTATAGGCTGTTTCAGCTAAAAACCGCTGTTTGTTTTCCGGTAAGCGAGAAAATGACGCCTCATACTCAATATCTGGATATTGGATGAGATTAATCAAAACTGCCCGTTCATTCTCATCTAACGTTTGGATCATTGATTGCAAGACTCTCTCTCGTGAGGGGCGATATTTTATTTCTTCAATCATGCCTGCCTGTTCAACTGCCCTAACGGTATCTACTGGTATTGCTGTTACTACAAATTCGTCTGTCAATTCAATCCCTGGACGTGCTACCTCAAGTAATTCCAGCAATCGGTAGGAGCAATTTTCGGTAAAAAAGAAGTAATCAAAATTGACTTCTTTTAACTCCCATAAATGTTTCACCAGTCGTTCAACCTCTTCAGGCATCAAATTCAATTGGTATTCCCAGATATCCCGCCGCTCAATCCGGGAATATTCAAGAATTTTTGTATAATAAGGTGTAACGATAAATTGCCCTGGGTAGCCACCAGTCAGCCCCTTATAAGCGTATGCCATCGAGTTATCGGAATTGCTGATATTGGCGCCAAAATTAATTGAAAAGGAGAGCCAATCAGACCATGATTCATCTTCACTTGGGTCAAGTCGAAGGAGTGTGTGACCAAACATGGACGAGGGGCTGTTGAGATGATATGCCGGAAAGATCATCGTCACCTGCTCTGACGGGATCATCTTTCTCCATGTTTTATAATCTTTACATTCAACCTTGGGTAAGCGACTCTTTTTAATGGCTAATTGATGTGATAACCAACTAAAACGCGCAACAAAGCGACATAATGCATGGTTATTATCATTTTCTTCAGTTTTAAACAAAGCGGACAGAGTCGCTTTTAGTTCAAGCCTGGGGTTGTTCTTTCCGGTTGCAGCTAGGAAAAAAGAGTTGTCATCTATCGAGCTCTCAAATTGTTGCCTGGCAACATGCGCTTGGCGGTAATGAAGAAGATTTAACCACTCTGGCTGCTGCCACAAGTTGTTACGTTCAGCCTCTTTCTGTAATTGTTGAATGTAATCGCTATTCTTCGCATACAGAGCAGATGAGAAGAGCGCAAAAAGAAGGATTAGTAATTTTTTATATATCATCGTTTCATAAAAAATGCCCTGCCTCTATTAGGAGGCAGGGCATTTTTAGGTTGTTTAAATCAAGAATCAGACAGCGTATTGAGCCAATTGCTCATGTGCTTTCATTGCTTCATTAACAGAAGAAAGGACTTCTTCTGCGGTTACATTCTCGCTTGGAAAAATAACTGCAAAATTCTCATGCATCACTTCAGAAAAAAGTGAGCGATCAGAATTCTCAACGCCAATCATCACGGCAACAGCATTCAGGGCTTCACCATGACCTCTTGCTACATCTTCTGAAAACTCATCCAGAATAGATGTGAGGTTTAGTGCGCTTTTATCTCCACCATAAGTTAAGGCGCCATCAGTAGCACATCCATTGGTACCACTAGTCATGCCAAAAGTTGCATTGCCTGATGTTCCATTGGTTGATGATGCCACGATATGGTGAGGAAGACCGGAACCCCCTTCAAACAACATATTACCCCAACCACAATCAGGGCCACCCGGCGCAACCGCCATCGCTGTGGATGATGCCGCCAATAAAATCACGCTACCAATTACTTTTTTCATCCCTGTTCTCCATTCACGCCAAATAAAACCTAAGATATTATATAGAATCTTCTTGTCCCGCAACAATAAGTGCTGGTTCAGCAAAAATTCACAAGCCGCAGTTTCTCCCCTGAAGAACTTAACATGAATAAAGCTATAAAAAAGGCGGCTTATAAAAACCGCCTTCGCAAAAAAAACCAAAGAAACAGCTCTCTTTAGAGACTTAACTCCAATAGAAGTTTATTCAGTCGTTTCACATAGGTAGCTGGGTCGTGCAGCTGCCCCCCCTCCGCAAGGTGTGCCTGATCAAAGATTACAGAGGCAAGATCGCTAAATCGCTCCTCATTTTGTTCACCATCAAGCTTCGCAACCAACGGATGCTCCGGGTTAAGCTCAAAAGAGGGCTTGCTATCAGGCACTTTTTGGCCTGCCGACTCCATGATTCTGCGCATCTGAGCCCCCATATCATACTCACCTGCCACCAGGCAGGCTGGAGATTCGGTCAAGCGGTGAGTAATTCGCACCTCGTCGACCTCAGCATCAAGCGCCTTTTTAACTCTCTCAACCAGGCTCTTATACTGCTCGGCAACCTCTTCGTGTTTTTTCTTTTCAGTTTCGTCCTCAACTTCCCCAAGATCCAGTGCGCCCTTGGCAACATCCTGAAATTGCTTGCCATCAAATTCACGCAAGTGGCTGATCAACCAGTCATCAATACGATCAGAAAGCAGTAGAACTTCGATGCCCTTTTTGCGGAAAACCTCAATGTGAGGGCTACTCTTGGCAGTATTAAAAGTTTCTGCCACCACATAATAAATTTTATCCTGCCCCTCCTGCATACGACTGATGTAGCCCTCTAAAGAGTGTGCCTGCTCCTGGACATCATCATGGCTGGTCGCAAAACGTAGCAATTTAGAGATGGCCTCCTTATTGGAAGTATCCTCCGCGGCACCCTCTTTTAAAACCTGGCCAAACTCCTTCCAGAATTCACCGTATTTGGCTTCATCCTTTTTAGCCATTTTGCGCAGCATATCAAGCACACGTTTGGTCAACGCGCTACGTATTTTGTCTATCTGCGGATCATTTTGCAGGATCTCACGAGAAATATTCAGTGACAGATCATTGGAATCAACGATCCCTTTTACAAAACGCAGGTACAGGGGCAGAAATTGTTCTGCATCATCCATGATGAAAACCCTTTGTACATAAAGCTTGAGCCCTCTGGAGGCTTCTCGGTTCCACATGTCAAAGGGTGCACGTTTGGGTATATACAGCAGGCTGGTATATTCAAGCTTGCCTTCCACTTTGTTATGGCTCCATAACAGCGGATCTTCAAAATCATGGGAGATGTGTTTGTAGAACCCCGTATAATCTTCATCCTTGAGTTCATTACGAGGACATGCCCATAGTGCAGTCGCATCATTGATTGCTTCAAATTCAGGTGCAGATGGTTGCCCCTCAGCAACTACCTCTTTTCCATCTTCATCCAGAACCGGCGCGTCATTCTGTATTTCAAGCATCTCAACGGGCACTGCAATATGGTCTGAATAACGCTTGATCAGCGAACGAAGCCGGAAGGCATCAGCAAACTCATCTTCAGCAGATTTAAGATGCATGATAATGGAGGTGCCACGAATCTCTCTTTTTATATTTTCAATCGAAAAGTCACCTTCACCGGCAGACTCCCAACGTACCGCCTCATCTGCGGCGGCTCCAGCGCGCAGAGTTTCAACAACCACCTTGTCCGCTACAATGAAAGAGGAATAGAATCCAACGCCGAACTGGCCAATCAGCTGCGAGTCTTTCTTTTGATCCCCTGTCATGTGCTGTAAAAAATCAGAAGTACCTGATTTAGCAATGGTGCCGAGGTTTTCGATCACTTCATCCCTCGACATTCCAATGCCATTATCGGTAATGCTTATGGTGTTGGCATCCTTATCAAATTCTATCTGTATTTTTAGATTAGAATCCTTACCGTAAAGCGTGTTGTCAGCAAGAGCTGCAAAACGCAGTTTATCAATCGCGTCGGAAGCATTAGAGATCAACTCACGCAGGAAAATCTCCTTGTTGCTGTACATTGAGTGCACCATCAGGTGCAGCATCTGCTTTACTTCTGTCTGAAAACCCAGGGTGGTTTTATCTGTTTTCACAGTCATACTGATTAAACTCCAGAAAATTAATTATTACCCCCCGCCTCAGGATGGGGAGTCGGATCTCAAGTTGGTTGCCCTATCAATGGGGGCTTTGTGTGAATTTTCAACTGGGAAAACACACTCTGGTACGAAAAAAATGTGCAGCCTATGAGTGTGTATAGGGGAGTTGTAACCTCACCGCCACCTTATTGGTAAAGAAAACTTTTTTAGATTTTCCGGGGGGGGGCAAGAGATTATTATTTGCTGCAGAGCTGTCTTGTCCTGATGCCTCTCTTATTTGAATTAGATTCTCATAAGAGAGGCGACCATTACCCGCTGCAAGTGGTGAGCGGGCACTATCCAGAATTTTGACAAGGTAGTGACTGATCAAGCCCATGCTCGGGCTTGATCACATAGGACATCACTTATTTTTAACTTTAAAAAAGGTTTTACGTCCAGCGAACCAGATAAAAGTACCGGAAAACACAAACAGTGCCAGGTAATACAAAAAATATCGTGAATAATCAACTTTCCCCACATAGAAGGGGAATATTGAACGATATTGCAAGCCTGTCTCTGGATGACGGATATTCATGATGCCGATATAAGCCCCGTTTACACTAAAGGTATAGCGGGCATTAAGCACACCTCGCGGGTACAGGGTTGGCTCTAAATAAAGCACTGTGGCAGCAGCAATCTCTTTTTCACTGCCCAGGTCTTCATAGGTCGCCATAACCCCGACCTCGTTAATATCACGAATAATACGAAAATCCGTTTCCATCTCTCGCAGTTCATCATTGATAAAATCGATCACAAATACACTTTCTGCGGCAACGGGAATATCTTCGCAGAACTCCTGAGTAGCACGTTCACGAGGGATATAACCGGTAAAGTGCGCTTTGTAATCACCAATTTTAAGAAGACAAAGATCGTCTTCCGTCGAAACTCCACCATGCGCCAGAACTGATGATGAACCCATCAAAAAACCCAGCCCTGCGCAGAGGATAGCCAACGACCGGAAGGCCGCTGGAAGGTATTGTTTTATCAATCTAGACATAAGCCTAACTACCTAGTCAAAGAATCGCGGTAAAATGGGCCCACCAAGCTCCTGAAAGTATCGGTTACCCTCATCATCGTAATAGAACAGAACGCCTGCAAAACGGCTATCTGGATCGTGAATCATGCCCGTCATGCGGTATTTTTCCCACAGAGCATCTTCGGCCACCAGTTCAACTTCAACCGTTTGACCCGGCGCAATCACATTAACTGATGCGGTCAAGCCATCCATAGAGACCATCTCTTCATCTTCATAAGCAGTCGACAGAGCAACATCGGAATTTAAGAAGCGAATATTGGCGGTCATAAACTCAGCCAAATGCAAAGGATGCTCGCTATTGTTGGCCATGGTGGTCTGTATCGTCAGACTACGACCCGCCAACTTATATTGGGCACTATCAACGTTGATATCCAGGCCACCTGTTGGTATATCAGGAGCCTCAACAACCACTTTACCCGTTTGTAGAGGAATAGTGATTGGATATTTGTTTTCAGCCCACAGATAACCACCCAATATGATACCCAGGGTTACGACATAAAATATCCCTGCTACCACAAAGTCTTTCTTGGTAATCAAACTATTGGCGTCCTCTTTGAGGTGCCGAACTAGAATGAATCGAGGAATAAACAACTGCTTTCTAGCCAACCAAAATACTAACCAGGCCACACCCATCACAATCCAGACGAGGTGCCAATTGATAATATTTTGAAGCCCATGCGTTTCCAGGTCGATAACATCACCCAACATGGTTGTGGCATTATTGACAAAGGGCTGACCATCCTCAGCCGCTACTACTTCCAACCAGGCACCCTTACCCACCAGGGTACCCGCATCTTTAACATTAATCAGCGGGTGTAGGTGGTAACGACCTGGCAAACGAGCACGCAGAACCACCTCATACTCATACACTTTCCCGGCATGGAAAGCCGTAGAGCGAATCATAGGCACGCCATTAACGGAGGAATCAATACGGATAAAAGCAGGTCCTGGGACTCCTACATTTAAAAAGCCCGTATCGCTAATATTCGGTAACTGCTCAGGCCAGTGCTCGGATGGTGAGAACGTACCACGCATGGTTACGATATCACCGACCTTAACCGTTGTTGCCGATACTTGAAAATCAAACCAGTGCATGGTACGCATTCGCATACTGGCCAGCTGAGCTCTCTCACCATGAGCCAAAACCTCAGCGGAAAACATGGCTACTATCAGCGGCAGCACAAACCACACGCCCGCTCGTTCTAATAACTTATTAAACATTTATACTTCCCCTTAGATTCAGTTATACGAGTCGGCGAATAGACTTCGCGTGCTTATCAATAAGAGCCCCTACCATCAGAAAACCGCCATAGACAAAAGTGCTGACAAAGCCTGCAAATACCGCTGTTAATGGTGTTACCGAGCCACCAAATGTCCGCAGTGTAGACTCCTCAATAATGCGCAAGTATTCCGGCGTGGTGGTACGAATATATTCATAGCCCATAAGGTCCGCGACCGAGAGAAGAATACCTTTGTACTCAATCGGTTGAAAATGAGCCGCAAACAGAGGCCAGTTCAGGGGAAAAATCAGTGCGCCGTAGAGTATGCCACCGAAAACAGAGGTAAGCAGTAAGCTGCGGGTCATCACCAAAGTTGCATCCAGCAGTATACCCAGCCCTATATAGGTCGAAGGAAAGGTAAACGAGAGTGGAAAACCAGTGAACACATGGAAGTTGTAGTAACGGCTAATCCAGGAGAACAGCGCCAACATCAAAGTAACTGCTGTCGCCGTAATCGGCAACCGGAAACGCGCCCAAATGCTATAGGTAAAACCGCCAGTCAATATTAGTAGTGATATCGGTGTCACCAAAGGCCAAAAACGGCGATCACGCCAATCGATCCAGTAATCCCAGTCACCCGCAGTTAGCGAGTAGTGCAGCATGACCGACAAACCGATCAGGAAAAGCAGGATAAGGATGATCGGCATATCGAATTTTCTGTAATATTTATAGACCGCAGGATTATCCAGCTGTTTGATGTCAAACTCGACATCGCCGTCTGTTTTTATTTCTGTACTCATATTCTTATCCCGTAAGTTTATGGCGTGATCCCGGATAATTCATAAATTCGCACAAAGGCTGCACAGGGTTTATGAATTATCCGGCTTATACAAACAAAAATTATCTGTTTTCTTATTAAGGCCAAGCATCCCCCGCAAGCACCATCTACTTGCGGGGCTTTTTAGTTAAATCTATTCTATACGAAGTAGTTTCAACCTAAACCGCTGCGGCCTGCTGCTCTTGAACGACTTTAGGAATTAACACTGCCATCCTGCTGATAAACTGAACGACCAGGGGAACCAAAAAGAAAAATGACCAACCCAGCACCACAAAGCCATAGTGAATAGGAGCAGAAAAGAGCTCTTCCGCATAGAAGAAGGTGTGCCCCCATTCATTAAAACCATAGTTGGGCATGATCATAAATACACCCGTCGCCAACCCCGCAAAGGGGACAGAAATTTTGCCAACAAACTCAGGCAAACGGGTATGAGTCCACAATGCAGTCAGAATCAACATTGAAGTCAGCAGTGGGATTGCAAAGTAGAAAATAACAATGTGCGTAGGTGTAAAGTCAGTATCGCGGATGGTAACCTGATGCCAGGCGGCATCAGACTCAACCGCCAGATAGCCGATCGTTCCGGCCCATACGGCGATTACAGCAAAGATACTAATCAGCTTGTAATAGCGATTTAACTCTACCGTTGCAGGCAGTGTTTTCAAATCTTTTTCACGTGTTTGCCAAATATAGACAGCGCCGATAAGAGAGCCAAGCGCCAATAAGCCTAACTCGGCATAAAGCAGATTCATCCAGTAAGTTTGAAACTCCGGCTCATAAAAGTCAGTGCCTACCGAATAGGCCATCAATTGTTGATAGACACGAATGGCGACAGCCAAAAGTAACACCACACCTGACATAAGCCAGGTCACACGCTGTGCCTTGAAGTGTCGCGCTAATGCGGCACCGATTCCACTAGATTGTTCCATAATTCACCCCTAATTCTGTTTGCTAATTTTGATCTTTCGGATGAGGAGCCAACAACAGGAGCCCTTCATGCGACAAGTTGCCACACTATAGTAGGCCAATGGGGTAGGTAATCACCCTATCTTAGGGTAGGTTTTAGTGGCCGCCAACCACAGTGACTACCCTACCCTGTCAATAAATAACGGTCAACTTTCGAGCAAGAGAGACCGCCTCTACACGGCTGCGAACACCTAATTTTGTATAGATATTATGAAGGTGCCATTTAATGGTTCCCTCTGTCACAAACAAAATTTCAGCCATCTCTTTGTTTCTTTTTCCCTCGTTAAGCAAACGAAGAATAGCGATCTCTTTCCCGGTTAACTTATCTCGCAGCAAGTTAGCATCCTCGACTTCTGCATGCTTTTGCATCGCGGGTATCGCATTCTTCTCGTCAAGAAGAATACCAAACCCCTGTAACAAACTATCAAGATAAGCTGTATCAATATCGAGCTCTCTGATAACACCACTTTTTACCATTTCAACAAGAAGATTTTTAACCGCACTCCCCTCGTCCAAAAAAACGCGGACATACCCCTGAGGTGCTGCACGCAGCAAAGATTCTCCCAGCTCCCTAAGGGCCTCTTTCAAAGCCCCTGCCTTTGCTAAGGCCAGCGCTTTGATCATCAGAAGCTCAACGACACGGCGACCTTGACCAAGACTTTTGGCTCGGTGAACAGATGTTGATAATAACCCCAGCACCAACTCAAGGTTTTCACCGCCAGCTATCATTATTCTGATCCGCAGGAGATTAGATAACGCGAACTGCCAGTGCTCCTGCATATCCACACTTGGCCTCAGAATGTTCTTGTGCTGGGAGATCAGATCTCTTGCACTATCAACCCTGTTCAGGCGAAGCAGCCAAACAATCTGTTCCCCCAACAGGGTCAAAGCCACACGCGGAAAGTCCCTGATATAACCATATTTTTCGCCCTCACGAAGAACGCTAAAGGCATCATCATCCCTCTGCTCAAGAAACAGTACTCTTGCTTTAACCAGATAACCGGCTATCAGGCAATCAGCTGTACCCTGTTCCTGAACATAAACCAAACAGCCCTTAATTAAGGCCTTGGCCTGATCAATTTCGTTGACCTCATACATCATCGCCGCCAATAATGCTGATAGCATATGGGTAATATGCGTTTTGCACCCTACCCTACCCTCCACCTCATTTTTTGCCCGCTTGCATTCTGCTATTGCCTCTTTATGCAAACCCTGCTTGGCCAATGATACCGTCATAATAATAGAGGCCCACGCGTCGACATAATCAGACTGTTCATTTTTTGGTTGAGAAAAACAGGTATAGATACACTCTTTACTGTGAACAAACTCAGAGCTGCATTTACAAGCATACGCCAGAGTTGCGTTTGCTATGGACTTTTCAAACCCTTTGGCCGCATCCCATTTCAGTATCCATCGCTCACTACTCTGTCGCGCTTCCTGTGCCCGATCGCGCAGCGCCCACATGATGCAACGAATCAATTCAACGGTCCGTTGAACATCATCCCTGACAACACCAGACTCTCCACCCCCCTTTTTTAAAAACAGCTCTGCCGCACTTAGCTCATGCTCAGCAGCGCTGTAATTGTGAGTAAAGGCCAGTGACCAGGCATTGTAAACCCGCACCATAGGCCAATGATCCTTAACAGCCTCAGGTATACTTTTTACCCAGGAGAGCAGTGTCGAATGCTCGCCCCTATACTGCACGATCTCTTCGGCATGGGTGGTGATCCACTGTGCTGCCAGGTTAAATTCTTGCGCCCCAAGCGCATAACGAATAGCTTCATCAATGTAACCATTCTCGATATGCCACTGGGCCGCCCTGACCAATATTTTTTGCTTTTCATCCTCACGCCCGATGAAGGCGGCGTTAATCAAAAACTCTGCAAAAAGATGGTGGTATCGATACCACCTGCCCACCCGATCCAGCGATATTACAAACAGATTCCGTCTGGATATCTCTTCCAGCAACCTCCTACCACTACCCTGCCCCACAACAGCGTCGCACAGTTCAGCGCAAAATCGTTCACAGGGGCTGATTAACTCCATAAATTCTCGGTATTCTTCAGGCAACTGAGCCATCACTGTCGCCCCCAAATATTCGGTGATCTCCCTGTCATCACCCGATATTTTTTCTATAAAATCATCGGGATCATCAACACCATCCAGCGACATCGACACCAACATTACAGCTGCTGGCCAACCCTCAGTCTTTTCAGCAATTCGCGAATACTGATCAGCTTTCAAACACACCGAGGAGGTTTTAGTAATGACCTCCCTGCACTCGCCAGGGGAGAATTGGAGGACTTCAATACCGAACTCCCGATAATTGTTCTGAAGTTTTAAGCGGGAAATGGAGAAAGGCAAACTCTGACGACTACCGATAACAAAGCGTAAACTGTCACTGGAGAAGTAGCTCAGCCAATCCAGCATGCTGAGCAAACGTTCATTAGTTATAACATGGAAATCATCAAGAAATAGATAGTAGCGGGTATCGCTGGCAGAGAGCAGTTTTACGATAAGTTGCTGCATGGATTCCAGCGTAACGCTATCCCCGGAATTCACATAGGAGATAATTTCAGCCGCCACTCCTGGTTTAACTTTTTCCAACGCATGTGCAAGGTAGCGCAGAAACCGGGAAGGCTCGTTATCCTCTGGTCCCAAACTTAACCAGAGACACAGGTCACCACAGTCAGCGTACTGCTGATACCACTGGGCAAGCAGTATTGATTTGCCGTAGCCTGCCGGCGCTTTTACCAGTACCAGCTTGCATGATTCAAGCCCCTCTAACTGAGCCACAGACAGATTTTTTCGAGCAATCGACCGGTGTATCGTCGGGGGCGCTAGCTTGGTTTCAATAATATGATGGATGTCATTCATGATATTTCGCCCCCAGAGAGGCTATCGAACTTGGCCCGGTTCAATCCGGGTCAGGGTTAATCTACTGCGGAAAAGCTAAATTTGACCGATTTCTTTGATTATACCGACCCCAAGCCTCCCCTTATTATAATCACCCAGACTCAAAGCCTCCTGAGCCTTCATTTTTTACACAGGTACTAGCATACAATAATTAAACCTAACCTAACATATCTTTTGATAGGGTGCTGCGTACCCCAGGATTAAAAAGCAAAAAAAAGCCCCACTACATTAAAGTAGCGGGGCGAGGTGCCTTACGGCAAGGGGAAAATCAGTCTACAACATGTCTGATAATTTCAGCGATTTTGTCAGTGTGAATCTGATAAATAAACCTTGTGGGGCTACTCATAACAGCAGTGATAATCTTTTCTGTATTATCGGGTGTCACGCTCCAGTGTGCAGGGGTTCGGTCAATGCCAATAACTTTCTGCAAACTACGCAAACAGGCAATAACATCCGCAAGCAAAACATTATCCTCTTTTCCTTTCGCTTGCAGATTAAGCGCCACAGCTAACCGGCCGACGCTGGGCAGATAGAAATCCGAAAACGCCTCTATACATACGGGCAACAGCACAGCATTAGCTTCACCTTGAGAAACAGCACAAAAAGCACTAAAAGCATTAGCACACTCATGAATTGGCGTAGCATTACGTGATGCACAGAAAGCGTTCTGCGCCATGATTCCAGCCTGCAGCAGGTTGGTCCTGGCCTGCACATCTTTACCATTACTCACTGCTAAAGGCAGGTTTTCTACTATCAGCTGTGCCGCACGAAATGCATGCGCATCTGACAGGTGGTTTGCCAGTGGTGATGCCACCGCCTCCAGCGCGTGGGCCAATGCAGCCATCCCTGTCGTCGCTGTTAGGTGTGATGGAGACCCGAGCGTCAGATTCGCATCCAGCACCACCATATCAGGCCCCAGGAACGGATTAATAAGACTGCAGTGCCCCTCAAGATCCTCATTGAAAAAACGTGCAGCCGAAGAAACTTCCGCACCCGATCCTGCGGTCGTAGCAACCGCCATATGAGGAATTTTCATATCAGTGGCATGGGGCCAGGAATCCATATTCATTCGCGTTTGTAGCCCTTCGCGGATATCGGTAAATTGATGATGCAGTGCATATTTCACACCCTTCGACACCTCCGGCACCCCGGAACCACCGACCGCCAAAATGGCATCTGCTGCCACTTCCCGAGTAAAACGTAGTGCCGTGTTAACCGTTTCACAATTGGCGACGGGGGGAATATCAGCAAAGACTCCGGCTAGTTTCGGAACAGAACCACCAGCGTCAAACAAGCTGATAAGCTGATCAACCAGGCCCGTTTGCCTTGAGCCCTCCTCGCTGAAAAGCACTACACGCCGAGCTTGCATACCTTTAAAAAGGGCCGGTACACGAATGATTGAGCCAGGGGCACTGTGCACCACAGTGCGCATATTGTATTGGTAGTATCCGGTACTTGACATAATTGACGCCTTAAATCCTGTATCACTTCTAGCGGTTAGCAGTGCTTTTAACCAAAATTCTTGTGGAGCAGATGATATCCCGGCTTTTTAGCCGGTACGCGCTCAAAAGCTGTGGAAACCGCCTTTAGCTCAGTATAGGCACTCAGGCCATGCTTGCTCATTTCCCGGCCGTAACCGCTCTGCTTAAAACCGCCGAAGGGGGCATCATTACGCAGCATGTGCCAGTCATTAATCCATACTGATCCCGCTCTCAACTCTTGTGCCGTTACCTGCGCCTGCACCACATCTTCAGCCCAAATACCGGCAGATAACCCATAGCTTGAATCATTGGCTATTGCGATCGCCTCTTCCAAAGTTTTGTATTTAATAATCGAGATTACTGGCCCAAAAATCTCCTCACGTACATGCTCCATATCGTTGGTGGCATCTGCGATAATGGTTGGCCCTATGAAGTAACCGCCCTCACACCCAGGAACCTCCACTCGACACCCTCCACAGACAATACGGGCACCCTGCGTCCTGGCTGATTCAATATAGGACATCACCTTGTTGAAATGCATCTCGGAGGACATAGGGCCGATACTGGCTCCCGGTTCTATAGGGTTTCCGATTACAATCTGCCCGGAAACCTCGACCATTTTTTGCAACAGGATATCGTGAATATCCTCGTGCACCAGCAGGCGCGTGCCTGATTCACAGGCTTGGCCAGCATTAAGCAGGAAAGCGAAAAGGACACCATAGGCCACCCGTTCAATCTCAACGTCCGGCATTACAATTGCGGGACCCTTGCCCCCCAGCTCGAGCGCTACTCGTTTCAAAGACTCCGCGGCAACCTTCTGAATATGCTTGCCTACTGCTGTGGAACCGGTAAAGGATATCTTGTCTATTTTTGGATGTCTGATCATCGCCTCACCCACGGTTCCTCCTAGCCCAGTCACAATATTGAGCACCCCAGCTGGCAACAGTTCGTCTAATAGCTCGACCATGCGAAACGTTGAGGTGGGGGTCAATTCAGCGGGTTTAATCACCACAGTATTACCTGCGGCCAGTGCCGGCGCCAATTTCCAGGCCAGCAACAACAGGGGGAAGTTCCAGGCAGTAATAAGCCCGCAAATACCCACCGGCTCACGCCGCACCTGGGTATGTATCGGCTCAGATAGAGGACGAGGAGAAAGAGTTTCGACCATGGGAAATGTTTTAACTTCTTGAGCCAGCATGAAAAACAGGTCTGCCACTGCCGGAATATCCATCCCCATTATCCTGGAAATAGTTCCTCCAGAACTTGCAACTTCCAACTCAGCCAACTCTCGAGCATTTGCAAGCACAGCGTTGCCAAGGGCATAAAGCAGCGTGGAACGCTCCGCTACTGGCATTTTTCGCCACGCAGGTTTGGCGAATGCCGCAGCGGCAGATTCAACAGCCAGATCTACATCGACTTCGTCCCCCATCGCCACCTGACCAATGATATGGCCTGTTGCAGGATTTGTGACCGGCATATACTGATGGATGCTCGGTTCCTGCCTGCGACCATTAATGAACAGGGGGTAGGTTGTAAGACTGCCTAACATCGCCATAGCGATCGTGATCCTCATGAGTACAATATCTTCAAGTGATCCATTTAATCGAATCGATCAGGATCTGTACCCTGTCGAACGACAGGGTTTTTCCTTTAGCAACAAGCAATCCACTAAAATACCGGAGGGTCCTCATTAGACTGTTAGAGTATGCCTGAATCGGCCCCACCCATAGTACTCACTCCAATGACGACTGAAAAATCGATAACTCGACCTTTCAGCTTAACAGCGTTACTCTTAATCCTGGTGGCAGAACTACTTTTGGTTACTTTTAAAAATCACAACAACAGATCAAACCGATACGCCACGTCCAGGTCTTCATCGATAACTTTTGACTCACCAGGCCGGGTGCAAAACGCACTTACCATTGAGTCTTCAATAATACAGCTATTCAAATAATTGGTTTCAAACCAGGAGGGTATAGATGGGTAATTTAACAGGTAAGTCAGCGGTTGTTACAGGCGCAGGCCGAGGTATTGGTCGCGAGACAGCACTACTACTGGCCAGAGAGGGCGCATCAGTTGTTGTTGTTGATCCCGGAGGGGATCGAAAGGGCACAGGTAATGACAAAGTGGTCGCAGAAGCCGTAGTCAAAGAGATTGTTGATGCGGGGGGCAAAGCTGTTGCTAATTTTAATTCTGTTACTGATTTTGAGCAGGCTGATAATATCATCGATCAGTGTGTTTCCGAATATGGGAAGGTTGACATTCTGGTAAATGTCGCGGGCATGCTGCGTGAAAGAATGGTCTGGAATATGGCGGAAGAGGACTGGGATGCCGTGATCAGCGTCCACCTGAAGGGTCACTTCAATATGTGCCATCACGCCGCCAAGCGTATGAGAGAGCAGCGCCACGGCAGAATCATCAACTTTGCATCAGACGCCTGGAAAGGCACTGTCGGACAGTGTAACTATGCTGCAGCGAAGGGTGGAATCATCAGTTTGACGCACTCACTGGCGCGTGAACTGGGCCGATTTGGTGTCACAGCCAATGCAATTTGTCCACTTGCAGCAACTCGCATGACCTTGAACGACAAGGTGGTCGAAGGGATGAAACAGCGTTACGAAAATGGCCTGATCACCAAGGAGTTCCTTGATAAAATGCTGGATATGCCAGGGCCTGAATTTATTCCGCCTATCGTTGCCTATCTAGCCACCAATGAAGCCAAAGATGTTAACAGCCAGGTCTTTCACGCTGAACAAGGTATGATTCATACCTATCAGGAACCGGTCGTGTACCGAGCCTTAACCCAAACTGAAAATGATGGCCTGTTTACCGTCGATGGCTTGATCAAGGCCATGCCAAGCACACTGATGGCAGGTATCAGTAATATCGCACCCGAAAAAGAACCCAAAGACTGATTAGTTGGATTACCAAACGCTACACAATGAGGATAAGCTGAAAACCTACTCCCTTCAACTTATCCTCATTAAACCAATGGCTGAGCCCAATAGCCCCTCATAAACAGCAACTAAAATTAATCGCGCTACTAAATCCTATTCTTAAAGCGAGAACCTGTTGTTCTTATGTGTCCTACCTCCCAGCCCACTAGAAAAGCACACTAAAAAAGAAAACTCACTTGAGAATAACAACTCCATGCTCTATAACAATTAGAGTCCTCTTCAATTAATATTACTTGAGACCTTTGCACAAGAGATTATTTTGATTCCAGGCAAGGCAAAAATGCGCGCAAAGAGGGAGTTTACAGTTGTTTAGTAACTGCTTGCAGGCACTTATGCTTTAGTAAAATGACCGATTGAGCAGAGTCTGCCCCGCGAGTGAAGCCGGTGCTTTGGGTACATTTTTGACACAACATGGGAGCAAAATGACTTTCATGCAAAGGTCTCTACTTATTACTGATTACTTTTTATATGCTTAAACTTAAAATAAACGACCAGGAATTTAGCGCCATCGCCAGCATTGTCTATGATGCCAGCGGCATCAAATTGTCTGATGGCAAGCAGATCATGGTCAGTCGCAGATTAACGCCCAGGTTGCGCAGCCTGGGTATGGGAAGCGTTGCTGAGTATCTCAAATTTATTGAACAAAATGGAACAACAGAGCTCGATACCCTGATCAATCTCATTACGACCAATTACACGACCTTCTTCCGTGAACCACACCATTTTGAGTATATGCGTCGCGAGCTGATCACTGAGCTTATGCTCAAAAATGCGAGAACCAAAAAAATCCGCATCTGGTGTGCTGCCAGCTCAACTGGGGAGGAACCCTATTCAATTGCCATGACACTGTTGGAGGCAGCCCCAGAATTGGCAAGGTGGGATGCCAAGATACTGGCTACAGATATAGATACCAAGGTGCTTAGTACTGCATCTGCCGGCATTTACGATTACAAACAGAAAAAGCTGGGTTCGCTGGGCGATGATACGGTAAAGAGATGGTTTATACCCGGCAAAGGGGACAACCAGGGCAAGTACAAAGTTAAAGATGAGTTAAGGGATCTCATCTCATTTCGACCACTGAATTTGCTGCAAAACAGCTGGCCGATGAAAGGGCAGTTTGACATCATATTTTGCCGTAATGTATTTATTTATTTTGACAAGCCGACACAGGCCGACATCATGCGTCGATTTTCAGAACACCAAAAAAAAGACAGTGTACTGTTTATTGGTCATTCAGAAAACATATCGCGTCTCACCGATGCTTACAAATTAGTGCACAAAACCATTTACCGAAAGACCAGGTGACAGATGACAATTTCGCTGAAAGACACGCAAACGAAGAAAAAGAAAATGCCAGCGTGTCTGCCCCAGTTTAGGCACATCAACAGATTTCAAAATCCTACACAGGGCTTTATGCCTACGGCGAAATTATTACCAGGCGAGTACTACGTCACAAAAAATGATGAGGCCTTAACAACGGTGCTAGGTTCCTGTATTGCCTGCTGCATCTATGATCTGGAGGCGGGCATTGGTGGAATGAACCATTTTATGTTGCCACATCTGAATGAAGACGGAGGTAGCCCCAACTGGGACATGAGTCATCCAGATGCAGAAACCCGTTTTGGTAATTTCGCCATGGAAAAGCTGATTAATGAGATCATGAAAAATGGTGGCAGACGCTCTTTTCTTCAATTTAAAGTATTTGGCGGGGGGAATATTTTAAATACTGACACTCAATATATTGGCAAAAGAAATATAGAGTTCACAAAGCAATTTATCGCCAATGAGGGCTTTCAATTAACCTCTTCTGACACAGGTTCTAAACACCCGAGAAAAGTAGTCTTTTACCCTATGTCTGGCAGGGTACAGGTCAAAAGACTGGGGCAGTTGAAAAATCAAACTCTGCTTCAGCGCGAAGATAACTATGAGAAACAGGTACAGGTCACATTTAAGCGCCAGGCAAGAGACAAGTCTGACGTTGAACTATTTTGACCCCCCAACAAACGAACACAGGAGCGCCAAACAACTTGACTAAGATGCCCATAAACGTATTAGTTGTCGATGATTCTGCGCTCATGCGCAAACTGCTCACAGAGATTATTAACTCTTCACCGTCACTACAGGTTGTTGCTGTAGCAAAAGATGCGATTGATGCCCGCCAAAAAATCAAACAATACAACCCTGATGTATTGACGCTTGATGTTGAGATGCCAGGGATGGATGGCATCTCTTTTTTAGCCAAAATAATGCAGTTACGGCCCATGCCTGTGGTGATGATCTCAACACTCACCGAGAAGGGTGCAGAAGCCACTTTTCAGGCACTCTCTATCGGCGCGGTGGATTTTGTGGCCAAACCAAAAGTTGACTTAAAGAAAAATCTGACAGCATACACTGAGCTCATCATCGAGAAAGTTACGAATGCGGCTTATGCTAACGTTGGACAGGATCTCGGGAAAAGTGCAAGCGCCAAGAAAGAGCCTGCGCCCAAAGAGAGCCCAGGCACTCAAAATAGTAAGGGACGCGCACCCAGCTTGACAGCTATCGGTGCATCCACTGGTGGCACAATAGCACTAGAGAAGATCATCACACTGTTACCAGCAGATGCACCACCTGTGGTCATCGTGCAACATATCCCCCCCGTATACAGTGCCGCTTTTGCCAATCGACTCAACAAAAAATCAAAAGTCGAGGTACGTGAGGCAAAAGATGGAGATAAGATAAAGCGAGGTCTAGTACTTATTGCACCCGGTGATTTTCATATGGAGGTGACTCGTAATGTTGTACGATTAAATCAGCATGAAAGGGTGAGCGGACACCGCCCATCGGTCAATGTGTTATTTCGTTCTATCATAAACAATAAAAATTGCCTTGCTGTTTTACTTACAGGCATGGGTAGTGATGGCGCCGAAGGATTAAAAGAGTTACATGACAATGGTACTACAACCATTGCACAAGATGAGGAGTCCAGCCTCATCTGGGGCATGCCCCAACGGGCAATAGAACTTGGAGGGGCATCAAAGGTAGTACACCTGGACAATATACACAGGTACCTTAGCCTGATGTACACCTCTCCAGGAGAGGATTAAAACTTCCAGCTCAGATCATTCTCGGCACTACGTCACACCAAAGATGACATATGTTGGATCACGTGAAATGCGGGAAATATAACCAGCAGAGTGGCCAGAGAGTGGGGGCATTTTTGACATACTTCTGGTACACTATTCGCCAAATTTTCCGCTGCCCGCTTTTAGCTTGAGGGTATTATTTATTTTGAGGATAGAATTAAATGAATTTATTATTGGTTGATGATAGCAAAGCCATAAGAATGCTAGTCAAACGTATTTTGCGCGGACTGGGTGTAAAAGGGTCCTCAATAACCGAAGCCGAAGATGGCGCGTTGGCCCTGGAGTCTATTAAAGCCTCCAAGCCTGACCTGGTTCTTTGTGACTGGAACATGCCCAACATGAACGGCATGGAGTTGTTAACGGCGATTAAGGAAGAGGGTATTGATCTGATATTTGGTTTTGTAACTACGGAAGGGACAAGCGAGATGCGCGCCAAGGCAGAAGAAGCTGGTGCTCAATTTCTGATCACAAAACCTTTTACGCCCGCATCATTTGAAAGTGAAATTGGCAAGTATCTATAACATATAACATATAACATGGATTTTCAGCCAGCCACGTTTATTCTTGACATACTCAGGAGCATCAGATGTCCACTTTTAAGTTAGCCGACGGCGCCCTTGTTAAATCTTATATTAGCATCATGTTTGATGGCCTTAAAATAACGCCATTGCCCGATGTCACTCTGCCAGAAGATGGCTATGTCGGAACCTATATCGATAGTGATGGAGCGCTAGTTGCTCTGACTACATGTGATCTTAACATATCGGCCTACACAGCGTGCGCGCTAACGATGTTTCCAGCTAATACAGCAAAAGAGGCTATTAGCGCGGGAGCTCTGGATGAAACCCTACAGGACAATCTTTACGAGCTAATGAACATCTACTCAAGATTTTTTATGGATGATCACACACCACACCTTAAATTGGACAAAGTGTTTAACCTCAGTGAGTTAGGCGACGAGGCCAAAGAATTACTGGCCAGCGATGCTGCCAAAACGACGCTCAAATTTGAGCTTCCAGATTATGGTGAAGGCCTAGTCACCTTTATTGCAAAATAGATAGATAGCAATCCTTCCGTATTTTTGAGTTCAGCTATGTTTATACAGGATGAAATTTTCACTGAGTATTTGAGGAACGCGACTGAACGCATCGTATTTGATGAAATCAGGAGCGCATTAGATTCGCAAACGATACAGTTTTGTGACTGCGATATCTGCCTGCAGGATATCGCAGCAATCAGCCTTAACGCCCTACCTTCCTGGTACATGACAGATATCGCAACGGCTCAAGCTGAAAGCTCCGAGCACTATCAGCACAAGCTTAAGCAAATAACAGAGGCCGCTATTATTGCTGTTGCTGCGGCCATCACCAAAGTGTTTGAACATCGGCACTGTGCTGAACATGTGCCAGAGATATCTTGAGAAGACAGGGAACTCCAGGGAGCTTTTTGCTAATAGAGAAGCCCTGGTCGGAAAACAGCCATAACCCCTCCTGCTAACAGGCCAAAAGAACTATCCACATTGATCAAATCAAAGGATCCCCACCCTGGACATGAATTTACCGGGGCGGGATTATTTTCCCCTGAAAGAAAAACTCTGCCAGAACCTCTGCTTTGACCTTCCACTGCGCAGAAACTCGGCAAGCCACCACCTACAGCCTCCTCGCGCTATGCCAGGAGGCTGTAGGATTAGAATTCAGACCGCAGTTAACAAACCACTTTTAAAGCGACACCATAAAACATTCTGCTCAAAACTCTGACCAATCACTATCATCATTTCTCACAATCGCTTCTTGCACCCCAGCTGGCCTGCTACGCTTGCCTGACCCGGCCTGTTTCTGTGGTTTTGGACGCGTTGCCAGCACCTCATCATCAACATCACCAACATTGAAGAAACTGATTAAATGCTCTAGGTCATCAGACTGCTCGCTGAGCAGCTCTGAGGCTGCCGCTGACTCCTCAACTAAAGCCGCGTTCTGCTGGGTCATATCGTCCATATGCGCAATCGCCTTACCAACTTCATCGATACCGCTGGACTGCTCGGTACTTGCAGCGGCTATCTCAGCAACGATCTCACTCACCTGTTTGACCGAAGTATTGATCTCCGCCAAAACCTCACCCGAGCGATTCACCAGCTTGCTGCCCTCATCAACCTTTGCGCTACTATCCTGGATCAGTACCTGAATTTCTTTTGCTGCCGTAGCACTTCGCCCGGCGAGATTACGCACCTCGCTGGCGACTACCGCAAAACCCCGGCCATGCTCACCAGCACGTGCCGCCTCCACCGCAGCGTTGAGTGCCAGCAGATTGGTCTGAAAAGCGATCTCATCGATCACACCGATGATATCGGCAATTTTACTACTCGATGCATTAATCTCGCCCATCGCCTTGACCGCCTGACCGACCACTCCGCTGCCGACCTCTGCCGAGCCCCTTGCACCCCTGGCCAGCGTATCTGCATGTGTTGCATTGTCAGCATTTTGCCTGACGCTCGCTGTCATCTGCTCCATGGTCGCGGAGGTCTGCTCCAGGCTCGCCGCCTGCTGCTCGGTGCGCTCACTCAGGTTAAGGTTGCCTGAAGATATCTCCCCGGAACCAACCTTTACCTGGGTGGCAGAACTCTTCATCTCCGTAAAAATCCGGGTCAGTTCGGCAGTAGCCTGGTTAACCTCCTGCTTTAATTCATCAAAACTGCCCGAGTAATCTGCGGTTATCTTTTGGGTTAGGTCCCCAGTGGCCATAGCCCCGACAACTGCGGTTGTATCACGCACGACATGATCATTGATATCGACAAGCTCATTGATGGAGGTGCACAGGGTCAGATAAAACCCCTCCTTCCCCTCAACTTCGATGCGATAACTCAGGTTTCCCTGGACTATCTCGCGGACCGCCGCCAGCACGTCATTAACCAGCTGATCATTGATATCAAGCATCGCATTGATCGAGCTAGCAAGATTCTCGTAGAACCCCTGCTTGCCCTCAAGCTCTACCCTCTGATTCAAATCACCGCGCGAGGCACCATCAACGACCGATTGAACTTCGGTCTGTATCATGACTGATAACCTCTCCTGCATGCTATTCATAGCCTGAAGCAGTTGACCCGTTTCATCCTGGGAATACTCCTGCTCTGGGGCAGAAGAGAGATCCCCGTCTGCAATCTGTTTCGCCAGAGTCACCGACTGCTGGATAGGCCTGGTGATGATAAACATGCAATACCAGCCAAGTAGCATGGAGATAAGCAGTGTTACAGCAGTAATCACAAAAGCTACCACAAGATCGGAGGAAGCTTGGGCACGCTTAACGTCTGCCAGCACAAGAAAATCGGAGGAGAGCTGATCTTCAAAATCCTTAAGCACATTAATTCTCTTGGTGGTTGTATCGAACCAGTACAGCGGGTCGATATCATCACCCATCCCCTGGATCAACTCCAGGGCATCCGCCCTTAGACTAACCACCTCTCTCACCGCTGGGCTGCTCATCTTCTGCTGATACAAACTCTTTTGCTCATCAGTCGCGTACACCAGAAAAACATCAGCATAGGTGTTCTGCTCAGTGACAAGCTTCAAAAATGCGCCGATCAGCTCTTCGGTAAAGTTTTTTGTAGTAAATACGTCTGACAGCAATGCGCGCTCTGAGCCTGCACGCTCCTTGCCCTGAAGAAAGTTTACATAGGCTGTCCCAGCAAGATTAATATCTCCGATAGAGCTCAACTTTGGCAGGAAACCGATAAGATCGAGAAGCAGATTGTTCATATTCGTATAGGAACCAGCAACCCGGTCCATCGGCATATCCTGACTGATCACTCGCTGCCGACTGGTTTGAAGCTGGTCAAGCATACTCCGCGCCCGGGAAAGCTCAGACTGAAATTTGGAGTCAAAAGACTCTAGCGGAAATGTTTCTAGAAACGCATTCAAAACCTGTTTTTTGTTGTCAGTCTGCGTATGCTGATCAAACAGCTTCGCTCGAAACTGCGTTCCGTTACTGGCCAGATAGCCGGTAGACACCCCCCGTTCTTTTTGTAGCTCATGAATCAGCGCACTGATATGGACTGATAGCTCAACAAGTTCTTGTACAGCAGCGACTTCGTTACTGACCCGCAGCTTTTGTCGCACCTCACCCTGGGCGATAAACAGGAGCCCCAATATCGGAACCAACAGCATGATAGCAAGCTTTCTGCCAAGTTTTATGTTCTTAAATATTTTGTCAATCAGCATACAAAGGCCCCTTATAAACTAGTAATACGCTCTTCAGAATCCATCCTGACCCAGGTGTTTTTTTATAATAACTCGCTACTTTCCTCAGTGATCTGTTCCAAAATCTGCTTCCCTGCTTCAACCTTGCCTTCATCATCTATTATGAAAGAAAAGCTTTTATGGTCAATAGCACCAAGTTTTAATAACTATAGCGCATAAAACCCATTGCGCACGAAATCCATTAAATTTTCATGCTTTCATGCATTTTATTGCGTATTTGTGAGCAGGGGCCCATCTAAGAACACTGGCTGGATGCGGAAAAACGCAGGGAACTAGGGAGTGTATACTACAATTGAAAATTCGTGGCCTCCCTGTTGGTGAGGAGGGGTTTTGAAATTTTCCAAGTATGTAAAGATGCGCGAGGCTTCATGCTCCAACTTTCTACCTGCAATGCAGATTCAGCAACTGTGGCCGGTAGTTGTACCTGCCATGTAACACTAAAAAAACTCAATATCCTGTTCAATGATCTTCTTCTGTTTTTGATCTCCACTCGTTTCTTGTATTTCATGATCAAGTAGCCAAGCACTGTTTTTCGAAACCATTTCACACATTTGTGCTGCCTGAGCCGTGTTAAAAAACGAGAGTGTTTTCTTTATTTCATCTTCCAGATCAAGCTTTAATTTACCACTCGTCACTTTATCAAGGTGATAATCAATCTCATTCAGATGATTGGCAATCATTTTCAAGCTTTTGCTCACATGAGAAATTCTTTGGCTCATTCTGTCATGAAACTGCAGCGCTACAACCAGTTCATCTTTTGCTGTCTCGCCTGCTGTCTCGCCGTCAAAGACGCCTGAACCAAAATTAGCAGCATTGTTTTGGAGCAGGGGTGAGCTCAGTGCACAGATCTTTTCGAAATCAATATTGCTTTCGTCCAACGACATATCAAGCTGTTTTGCTAAAATAGTTAGCAGCCCGAGCAGCTCAGAAAGCCCGCTTCCATCTAGTGACTCACTCATTCAGCCTCGATTGCGCCATCTGTAGAATCTGCTTTATTAATAACGGGGTGGGATCTCTATTTGTGAGCGTCATGATAACAGGGACAACGGAATGATTCTTGATAAGAATAAGCTGACCCAGGGTTTCAATCAACCAGTTCCAAATTTGATTTCAAACCCAAAAAACCGGCAACCTCTGTTAAACGCTCATTGCTACTTAACCATTTGTACGCCAGGCCATAGGTCTTACTGTAATCAATAAGTGCTATCAAAAGCTGTACTGAAGTGGTATCGAACCCTTTTGCCCCTGAGGGATCCACGGATATGCACTCCAGGCCATCATCTATAAATTCGTTAATATCATCAAACAGTTTCTTTACCGTAGCAACACCCACAACCCCCCTCAGAATTATACTGAGTGTGCCTTTGTCAAAAATCATCTCTGTTACCGTGCTTTCAGAGGTTTGAACCCCATTTTTCGACTCTTGCCGAATTGAACTCATCGTTTCACCTTTCAGGTACCAATTTTAGATTAAAACTCTTCTGAGCTCTCAGTTTTCTTCTTATACAAGAACTACTCAGCTCTATTCCAATTAAGACGCAACGTCTTTAACTCCCTAGCTCCTTGCGTCAATGGTCAACCAGGAAATGTACCGCGATTGCGGATTTAATTGGTTTTTTAATCTCCATCTCCTAAACCCAATAGACCTGCGCTCACCAGTTTGTCTATTTCCAACAAAATAACCATGTCCTCATCTACTCTGGCCAGCCCTTTCACAAAGTCAGTGTCCACCTCACTACCAAAATCGGGAGCAGGGTCGTAATTTCGATCACTGATGTTACGCACCTGCGACACTGAATCCACCACTAGGCCCACAATTTTGCTACCTCCCTCGTATTCTATTTTAACAACGATGACAACAGTGGCGTTGTCAAAGGGAGCCTCGGGCATCAGGAATCTCTTTCTTAAATCTACCACCGGCACAATAGCACCACGCAGGTTAATCACGCCCAAAACGTACTCCGGCGTGTTAGGTATTTTTGTTACCGGTGCCCAACCCTGAATCCCCTGTACCTTTAATATCTCAATACCATATTCCTGAGAATTAAGATAAAAGGTTAAATACTCTTCAGCATCCTCATCATTCATACTGCCTATACTTAAATCTGCTTTCGCAGATACCACCGTATTAACCATAGCTTCACCTACCTACTAATTTTTTATACCTGAGTAATTAATGTGCCACTGTTACGCTGTAACCACCTGGCTGATTGATTTGTGCTCATTGCTACGCATGAAAGACGCCGCCAAACCACCCATATCAAGAATCAAGGCCACTTTCCCGTTGCCTAAAATTGTGGCCCCCAACAACCCCTGTCTTTTCTGGAAATTGGTTTCCAGCGTTTTTATTACCACCTGTTGCTGGTCACTTAAACTGTCTACAAGAAGACCCATTTTCGCACCACCAAATTCACAAATAATTAGCAGTTTATTTTCTAGCTGTTTAATATTATCCGCACTACACCTTGAGCCGAAACAGCCCTGCTCACCCAAACTTATAATGGGTATATGCTCACCACGAAAGTGGTAGACAAGCAAACCTTGACCAATTAAATTCAGATCATTAACATCAACGAGCACTGACTCTATGATAGATAGCAGAGGAATAATGTAAACGGCATCACCCACTCGCACTAATTGCCCCTCCATAATCGCCAGCGTTAAAGGAAGCCTTACAATAATTTCGCTACCAACGCCCGCTTCAGACTTGATAGTTACACGGCCGCCCAGATCTGAGATATTTCGTTGTACAACGTCCATACCTACACCTCGGCCAGAAAGGGCACTTACGGTATCTGCTGTGGAAAATCCGGGTTGAAATATCAGATTATAAATAGCTTCGTCTGTGAGCTGATCATTGGGGGTAACAAGCCCTTTTTCTATAGCTTTCTTAAGGATTTTATCTTTATTGAGACCAGCACCATCATCGCCGATAGTGATAACCACATTGCCTGCTTCCTGTGTGGCTGATAATGTTATAGTGCCCATCTCAGGCTTGCCTAATGACCGCCGGACCTCAATCGGTTCAATCCCATGATCCACAGAATTACGTACCAGATGGACGAGTGGATCACCTATTTTCTCCATAACCAACTTGTCTATCTCAGTGGTTTCACCCTGGATATCCAGATGGATCTTCTTGTTGAGCTTTGAACCAAGATCTCGTATCAAACGCGGAAACCGACTAAAAACTACTTTGATCGGCAACATGCGAATCTGCATGGCGCTGTCCTGTAGCTCACGGGTATTACGACCCAACTGTTCCAGGCCGTCTATAAGCTCCTCCAGCGAATCTTCACCGAACTCTTCCTTGCCAAATCTGGCCAGCATAGACTGCGTAATAACCAGCTCTCCCACCAGGTCTAGCAAACTGTCAATTTTACTGATACTGACTCGAACTGATCCTGAATCGCTATTAGCCGCGCCTTTGCTTTTTTTATTCACTTCCGGGGCCGGGGACTGGGCCATTTGTGGCACCGCAGCATTTTCAACAGGTATGGCCGCACTAACTTTGTCTTCGGCAACGGTTTCAGTGACTACGAGTGGTTCGTCATCCTTTTCTTTTTCATCCGCTTTTTCTCGAATAGTTAACGCACACTCATCATAAACCCATGAAAATAGCTCATCAATCTCCTCTTCGTTTACCTCGGTAACCAGTGTCAGATCCCAGGCTAAATAACAACTTTCTGGATCAATTTTGGTGAAATCCGGCACCCCTTCAAGATCGGCCTTAACTTCTAACTTGCCTAGTTTTGCCAACTCACGAAAGATGCGATACGGCTCATTACCTCCCTTGATGACATCAGAGTTGGGTTTGAAATATATAATCCAGTGGCGAACAATAATCGGAGAATCCTGTTCTTTGCCAGCCTCTACAAGCAAGCTTTCATTAGCCGATTCAGAGGGCAAATCCTGCTCCGAGTTTTGATTCAGAAAGACTTGTATTCTTGAAGAAAGTTGTGCAGCTCTTTCACTATCATAGTCTGCTCCATCATTGATAGCTTGCAACATACCCCTGAGACAATCGACACACTCCAAAAATAACTGAACAATATCTTCTGTAACTTCTCGAGAGCCATCACGCACCTGGTCTAGCAGAGTTTCCACCCCGTGAGTAAAATCTGCAATTTCAGTAAAACCGAAGGTTCCACCCCCCCCCTTTATGGAGTGGGCAGCACGAAAAATATTATTAATAGTTTCTGAGTCAGAAGAACCTGGTTTTAGCTCAAGTAGCCCGGACTCCATAACATCCAGTCCCTCGTTGCTTTCTTCAACGAAGATCTGCTTAATTTCGTCCATATCTTCATCATCAAACATTCTATTTTCCTGTAGAAGAGTATTGGAAAACTCAAGTAAACTTTGAGCACGCGGCTGTGCAATATATTGTTAGCCAGGGACTAAAAGCCCTGCCTTTTTCTGCTTCCTCTATATACACCAAGCCTTTGATTGGCAGCAAAGAGCCAAACAGTGCAGATCAATACAATTACCGCCGGTGCTGTGGGCCCTGGCAGATCATCTGCCTACTGTATTAATCTAAAACTCTGGACAGAGCAAATAACAGTTTATCAGGATCAAAGGGTTTCACAATCCAGCCAGTGGCTCCAGCTGCCTTCCCCTTCATCTTCATATCGGTTCCTGATTCAGTAGTAAGCACTAAAATGGGCGTAAACTTATACTGCTTAATACCTCTTAACTCCTTAATAAGCTGTATTCCGTCCATCTCTGGCATATTGATATCAGTGATGACAAGATCAAAGGGGTCTTCTCGTGCAGCGACTAAAGCCTTAACCCCATCCACGGCCTCACTCGTTTGATATCCAGCCTGCCCCAGGGTTAAGGAGATCATGGATCGCATTGAGGGAGAATCATCCACGACTAACACGTTATGCATTCAAGCGTCTCCTGTCTAAAGTAAATATCTATTTGTCAATTTATACCGAACTCTATGCTCTTAGGTCATAGATAACAAATAATAGCATGGCACATTTTCAACAAGAACCAATATTTTTTTCTCAATCATTCATCTTGGAGACCCTTGCACGAGAGCCATTTTTCTCCAGCGCTGTAAAAAAATTCCTTCGCAAAGCGCTACTTGGCCGCAAGCGATCGAGCTTATGCCAAAAATGCAATTGGCCTGCGGCCAAACCAGGATTTCCTAACTTCTATCTATGTTTACCCGGGGTGAGCCCACCAAGATTTCTTTCTTTGAAAATGAACCCAAAGCACTCGCTCTGCTCAATTGGTCATTTTACTAAAGCATAAGTGCCTGCAAGCAATTACTAAACAACTGTGTAACTCGGCTATGGCATCCTGCTCCTACATCCATACAGTCGTCCCTCTTTGCGCGCTTTTACGCCTTGCCTGGAATCAAAATCATCTCTCGTATAAAGCTCTCATCATTGGTGGAAAAATAGCCAACGTTGATATTGCACAGAGTTTGATGTTAACCACAGCTACTGTTCATTCCAGCGAAACAGCATCGAGGCAATTAGCAGAAAAATGACACACATGGCCAGCAACATCCAAAGATGATAAGCGACACTCGCCAGATCCGCTCCATTGAGCATAATTTCTCGCGCAGACTTGACCATATGGGTTAAGGGAAAGATATTAGACACCGTCACCAACCAGTTGGGAGCATCTTCCATGGAAAACCAGACCTCTGAAAGCAACATCATTGGAAAGCTGGCAAAATTAAGCAAACCGTTCGCAAGCTCTTCACTGGCGGTTCGGCTGGCTATAATCAACGCAAAGGCGATCATTGCAAAAATACCCAGAAACGCTACCAGCGCCAGATTCAGGTAACTGCCTAACATCATAAAATCGAGAAAGAAATTACAAGCAGCATAGACCAGGGTTATAGTAATCATCAGCACTGTCAAACGGGACAATACCTGCGCTGTTAAAAACTGCAGCGCCGTGACAGGAGTCACTTGCAACCTTTTTAATACACCATTTTTTCGATAACGCACTATCACAAAACCGATACCAAACAGGGCTCCGAACATAACATTCATGCTCAGAATCCCCGGGATAACCCAATCGATATAGCGCACATCACGACCCTCAACAGCCTGTCGAACATAACTACCCTGGGAGGTAGCCAGCAATAGTTGCTCAGTGGCCCTGCCCCTCGCCGACTGTTTGTTGATCCAGTAATAGCCAGGGTGTTCAGTAGATAGCAGCAGATCAATTTGATGGTGCCGAATTCGCTCTAACGCCTTATCAAAATTTTTGTAGTTAATCTTGGTAATATAGGCTTCATCCAGCAGCTTATATTCAAGCGAAGCTTGCTCTGTCGCACCGTAAATGCCCACTCGGAATATCTTCTGATCACCATCTGACAAAGTAAGACTGATCGCTGCCACCAGGCAGATCGGGAAAAATATCGACCAGAGCAGTGTCGCCCTGTCACGATAAAACTCTTTAGTTCGCGCGACAAACAACCCACCAATTATTTTCAGCATATCTCCATTTTCCTGTCCATGCTATTCACGCAAATTATGCCCAGTTAGTTTCAGGAATAGATCCTCCAATGTAGGGTTGCGCACCTTTAGCGAGTTGAGCCCGACATTATGCTGTATCAGACTCTGCAAGGTGGCCTCCACTGAACGACTCAAGATCTCAACATGACCATTGCGCTGCACTACCGGCTCGTTAAAAGGCTTATTTGCAGCATCAAAATCTGCACTATCGATACAGACATAGCAATGGTTAAAATGCTCCTGCAGCAACGCCTCGGGAGCGCCCTCAGCAATGACCTTGCCATGATCAATAATAACCAGGTAATCACAAAGAATTTCGGCCTCATCCATGTAGTGCGTGGTCAACACTACATTTTTTCCCTGGCCTTTGATGCGTTCAATTAGCCTCCACAGATTACGTCTCGATTGTGGATCCAGACCTGTTGTAGGCTCATCAAGAAAAACAATTTCTGGATTATTGA
>Ga0190303_1000090_pt1 | contig 36762 bp, 35 predicted proteins | sample 48700701_MG_FD_161672 | JGI IMG/M metagenome (GOLD analysis project Ga0190303, IMG submission 161672) | Hydrothermal vent sediment bacterial communities from Southern Trench, Guaymas Basin, Mexico - 4870-07-0-1_MG | ecosystem: Environmental > Aquatic > Marine > Hydrothermal vents > Sediment ... | reverse complement strand
TTTGCTATCGCTTAAACAGGTCTAGAAGTAAAGTAAATATTTTTAATAACCTGATTGAAAGAATGGTTAAATCAGATAAAATTTATCAAACCAAAATTATATGCTCATAACTACTGACCTCAATAAAAATATAACCAATGAAAGTGATTACGATTTTGCTGTTAAATTAACCAAAGAACAAAAAATTGCAGGGATACCAATTTCAGTATTTAATGAAAAAAACTACGATACTAAAGTAATACGTTTTTGTTTTGCAAAGACAGATGAAACGTTAAAAAAAGCAGCTGATATATTATGCAACATTTAAAAATAGCACTAGTTCAAGTTGATTTAATTTGGCAAAATGTGGAACAAAACCGACTTCAATTTTCAAAAAAAATAAAGAGTATTAATGAAACAGTTGATGTAATTGTACTTCCTGAAATGTTTACAACGGGTTTTAGTATGCAACCGCAAGAAATTGCAGAAACTATGCAAGGTGAAACTGTAAAATGGATGCAAACATTGGCTTTAGAAAAAAAAGCCGCAATTGTTGGAAGTATCATTATTTTTGAAGATAACAACTATTACAATAGATTGTTATTTGTGCACCCTTCAGGAGAAATTAATACGTACGATAAGCACCATTTATTCACCTTGGCTGGCGAAGATAAAATTTACACTTCAGGGACAAAAAAATTGGTTGTAGATTATAAAGGTTGGAAAATTTGTCCACTCATTTGCTACGATTTACGTTTTCCGGTTTGGTCTAGAAATATGGAGAATTACGATGTTCTTTTATATGTTGCAAATTGGCCAAAAGCTAGAATTGAAGCTTGGGATACGTTATTAAAAGCACGTGCCATTGAAAATATGACGTATACAATTGGTGTGAACAGAGTTGGTGTTGATGGTAATAATTTAGCGTATAATGGTCATTCTTCGGTTTACAATTGTTTGGGTGAAAAGCAAACGAAAACTATTTCAGATGAAGAAACTGTAATTATTACATTGAATAAAAATCACATTTCAGACACTAGGAGTAAGTTGAATTTTTTAGCAGATAAAGATAGTTTTACACTATAATTTTTGATTTTATGTTGGTTTCAACCTTTTCAAAAAGCTCATCAAATTTTAGAGAGTCCGCTTTTATAGGTTCGTGAACATCAAATTTTAAATGAACACCAATTTCCATGGGAAAGCCACCATATTTTAAAAACTTCCATGAATTGTTAATGGTGATTGGAACAACATATGCTGACGGAGCACTTCTAACTAACATTTTAAGTCCGTTTTCTGAAAAACGTTTGGGTTCTCCATTTCGGCTTCTAGTTCCTTCAGGGAAAATAATGGCTGAATAGTTATTTTTTTCAATGTATTTACCAAAATTTATAATAGCTCTTAAAGCTTGTTTTGGATCTTTTCGGTCAATTAAACAAGAACCTCCTTGTCTTAAGTTAATTGAAACACTTGGTATCCCTTTTCCTAATTCTTTTTTAGCAACAAATTTTGGGTGCACTTTTCTCAAAAACCAAAAGTAAGGAGGAATATCGTTCATGCTTTGGTGGTTAGAAACTATAATTAATGGTGCATTTTTAGGGAGTTTGTAAGGGTTATTAAAGCTAATTTTAGTTCCTAAAATATACAAACAACCAGTAACAAAAAAGTTAAACCAGTCAACAGTTATTTTATGTCCTTTGTAGCCTCCTATCTTAAAAGCAATCCATTGAATTGGGTGAAAAACAACTAATACTATCCCAAAAAAGAAATAGTAAATTACAGATAATAAGTATGCAAGTATTTTTTTCATAAGTAGAAAAAATCCCCAAACGTATTAAGTTTGAGGATTAAATTATGTTAGTTTGTGAACCATAAATTCCAAGGAATCATCCCAAGAATTAGTAACAGTGCAATTCCATAATAAATGGTAATTGTTTTAAATTTAGCACTATCAGTTGTTTTCTTTTTATGTTTAGAAAAGCCTACAGTAATTAAAGCAATAGCTATAATTATCATTAAAGGATGCTCAACTAAAGCTTTTCTTAATTCGCTATTTTTCATGACTTCTCCCATTCCAAGACTTCTCATAGAATCATAAAAGTTAGAAGTGTAAAAAGCAATAAACCCAATAATTAGTTGGATGTGAGATGCAATTAAAGCAAATAATGGAATACGTAAATCTTTCGCTTTAAATTCTTTTTTTGAGATAAAACCAATTACTGCATTAACAACTGCAAAAATTAGAATTAGTAAAACGATGTAAGCCCAATAAGAATGAATCATTTTTGTCATAATAGTTAGTTTTAGTAGTGAGCAAATGTACTAAAATAAAACGGTTTTTACAGATGAATTAATGAATACGAACTAGCAGAGAATTTATGGTTTCATAATTATTTATTTGAATACCTTGATAAATATCATATTTGTAATGGTTAGTCCAAAAAATTGATTTTAATCTTTTTTTGTAACAATTTTTAAGATAATTAGAAAAAAATTGTATTTTGCGCAATGTTAATCAATACTATATAGAATATTATGAAAAAATTATTAAGTGTTGTTTTTGCACTTTTTGTTGGGACAGTAATGGTGGCGCAAACCACAATTTCAGGAACAATAACAGAAGCAAAAACTGAGCAACCAATACCGGGAGCAAACATAAAAGTTGTAGGGAAATCAATTGGGACTACAACCGATTTTGATGGAAATTTTCATTTCACAGTAAATCAAGAAGCGCCTTTTACTATAGAGGTTTCTCTTATTGGGTTTTCTTCATCAAGAGTAGAAATTACTCAAAACAATCAAGTTGTTAATGTAGCGCTTGCTGAATCACATACAGCTTTAGATGAAGTAGTTGTATCAGCATCTAGAACACCAGAACGTGTTTTAGAATCTCCAGTAACCATTGAAAGAATGGATGTTAGAGCAATTAGAAATACAACTTCTCCAAGTTTTTACGATGGATTAGAAAATTTAAAAGGGGTAGATGTTAATATGAGTAGTTTAACATTTAAATCTATTAACACTAGAGGTTTTGCTACAATTGCTAATTCACGTTTTATGCAGTTAGTTGATGGTATGGATAACTCATCACCAATGCTGAACTTTAATCTAGGAAACTTATTAGGAATGTCTGAATTAGATATAAATACGGTTGAATTAATGCCAGGAGCATCTTCTGCACTATATGGTGCAAATGCTTTTAATGGTATTTTATTTATGACAAGTAAAAATCCATTTACATCCCAAGGAGTTAGTGTATATGTAAAAACAGGAATGACATCACAAAAAGCAGCGGGAGATAATAATTTTGCAGATGTAGGAATTAGAATGGCACACAAGTTTAGTGATAAATTTGCAGCGAAAGCTTCTTTTTCATTCTTAAAAGGAACGGAGTGGTACGCTACAGACTATGAAGATTATGCAAACCCAGGAGCTACAAGAGATAACCCTGCTTATGATGGATTAAATGTGTATGGAGATGAGGTTTCAACTACTTTAGATTTTGATGTATTATCAGGAGCGCCAGCAGGAACGTTTGGAGCTGCAACAATTTCAAGGACAGGTTATAATGAAGTTGATTTAATGGATTATGTAGCACAAAGTTCAAAAGTTGATATTTCTTTAAATTATAGACCATTTGCAAATGATTTAGAAGTAAGTTATAATGCAAAATTTGGTAACGGTAACACAATTTATCAAGGAGCAAATAGGTATTTTTTAAATAATTTCTTTATGCAACAACATAAATTAGAAGTTAAAGGTGATAATTTTTTTGTAAGGGGGTATGTTACACATGAAAAAGCTGGAGATTCTTACGATAGTCGTTTTGCAGCGATTAATATAAATAGAAGTTGGAAATCAGATACGCAATGGTTTACAGAGTATGCGCAAATGTATTTAGGAGCTATTACTGGTGCTGTACCAGGAGTTACTCCTGGAGATCCAACTGTTGCGCATTCATTTGCTAGGTCAATTGCTCAAACAGGAGCTTTAGTTCCAGGAACTGCTGCTTTTGACACTGCCTTTAATCAAGTAATTTCTGATCCAGATTTAAATACGGGTGCTAAATTCCAAGATGAAACAAAATTGTATCATGTAGACGCAAACTATAACTTAAGAGACCTTATTGATGTTGCTGATGTACAAATAGGAGGTTCATGGAGGCAATACTCTTTAAATTCTAGTGGAACTATTTTTACAGATGCAGATGGTCCGATTGATTATGATGAGTATGGGGCTTATACGCAAGTACAAAAGAAATTTGTTGATGATAGATTAAAATTCACAGGATCCCTTCGTTACGATAAAGCCAAAAATTTTGATGGGAATTTTTCACCAAGACTTACGGTTTCTTATTCTTTAGGTGAAGGGAAAACACGTAACTTAAGAGCGTCATTCCAAACAGGTTTTAGAAATCCAACTACCCAAGATCAATATATTGGTTTAGATGCTGGTAGGGCAGTTTTAGTAGGTTCTGCTCCTGACAATTTAGACAGGTACATATCTGCTCCATTATCTGTAAGCGCAACAGGGCAATCTTTAGGGATGCCTAGTACTATTCAGTTAACAGGGAGAAACGCTTATGAAAATGCATTTACATTATCTTCTGTATTAGCAGGAGCACCTGCAAAATCTAATTTTGATTTTGTAAAGCCTGAAAAAGTAACAGCTTATGAAGTTGGGTATAGAGCAGGATTTGGGAAAGTTTCATTAGACATGAGTGCTTATTATAACGATTATGAAGATTTTATTGGAGTTACAACAGTTTTAGCACCGCTTTATGGGCAAGCAGATTTTTCTGATTTTGACCCAAATGTTTTACCAGCACCTCTAGCAGCGATTGCGTTAAGTGCAGGGGATTATAAAGCATTTCAAGTATATACAAATTCAAAAGCTGATATTACTTCTTATGGAGGAACTATTGGTGTAAATTCCAAAATATTTGGTAATTATGATATAGGTTTTAATTATACATTAGCAAAGTTTGATTTTGACCAAAGTACGGATCCAGATTATGAAGCTGGATTTAATACACCAGAACATAAAGTGAAGTTATCATTTGGAAATACAGCACTTTTTGAAAACTTAGGATTTAATGTAAATGTTAGATGGAGTGATGAATACCTATGGGAATCAACATTTATTGATACAACAGTTGATGCACGTACAGTAATAGATGCTCAAATTAATTATTCCGTACCATCTTTTAAATCTATATTTAAAATTGGTGCAGCTAATTTAGGCGGAAAAGAATATTTTAGCGTACCTGGTACAGGAAAAATAGGCTCACAATACTTTGTTTCTTGGACAATAAATCCATAAAATAAAACAATACAGTATAGATAAGAAACGCCCTAAATATTTAGGGCGTTTCTTTTTTTAAAAAAAAGGATATTTTTTTTTAAAAATAAAATCAAAAAACTATCTTTGCACTTTTAAAATTAAGGTGAGCCTTAAAAGGTTAAATATCTAAAAAATAAATAGTTAAAGTAATGACAAAAGTTACAGGTAAAGTTGCACAAATTATTGGTCCAGTTATTGACGTTGAGTTTGAATCTGGTGCTGAACTTCCAAAATTATATGATTCATTAGAAATCACAAAAAAGGATGGTTCATTATTAGTATTAGAAGTACAATCTCATATTGGTGAAGATTCTGTAAGAACTATATCAATGGATTCAACAGATGGGTTAAGTAGAGGAACTGAAGTTGTTGCTACAGGTAGTGCTATTCAAGTACCTGTTGGAAAAGATATTTACGGACGTTTATTTAATGTAATTGGAGATGCAATTGATGGATTAGGAAATTTACCAAAAGATGGTAAAAATGGTTTGCCAATTCATAGACAAGCTCCTAAATTTGAGGATTTATCTACTTCAACTGAAGTTTTATTTACAGGTATTAAAGTAATTGATTTAATTGAACCTTATGCAAAAGGTGGTAAAATTGGTTTATTTGGAGGTGCAGGTGTAGGTAAAACAGTATTATTAATGGAGTTAATTAATAATATAGCGAAAGGTCACGGTGGTTTATCAGTATTTGCTGGTGTAGGAGAACGTACACGTGAAGGAAATGACCTTTTAAGAGAAATGTTAGAATCTGGAATTATCAAATATGGTGATGATTTTATGCATTCTATGGAAGAAGGAGGATGGGATTTATCTAAAGTTGATAAAGCAGGAATGAGAGAATCTAAAGCGACTTTTGTTTTCGGACAAATGAATGAGCCACCTGGAGCACGTGCGCGTGTTGCTTTATCAGGATTAACTATTGCTGAGTATTTTAGAGATGGTGCAGGTGAAGGACAAGGAAAAGATGTATTATTTTTTGTAGATAATATTTTCCGTTTCACACAAGCAGGTTCAGAGGTGTCAGCATTATTAGGGCGTATGCCTTCTGCAGTAGGTTACCAACCAACATTAGCAACTGAAATGGGTGCAATGCAAGAGCGTATTACTTCAACAAAAAATGGTTCAATTACATCTGTACAAGCGGTTTATGTACCTGCAGATGATTTAACAGATCCGGCTCCAGCAACAACATTTGCGCATTTAGATGCAACTACAGTATTGTCTCGTAAAATTTCTGAGCTTGGTATTTATCCTGCGGTAGATCCATTAGATTCTACATCAAGAATTTTAACTGCAGATATTTTAGGTGATGAACATTATGATTGTGCACAACGTGTAAAAGAGTTATTGCAACATTATAAAGAATTACAAGATATTATTGCAATTTTAGGTATGGAAGAATTATCTGAAGAAGATAAAATTGCTGTACATAGAGCTCGTAGAGTTCAACGTTTCTTATCACAACCTTTCCACGTAGCTGAGCAATTTACTGGAATACCAGGGGTATTGGTTGATATTAAAGACACGATTAAAGGATTTAATATGATTTTAGATGGTGAATTAGATAAATACCCTGAAGCAGCATTTAACTTAAGAGGATCAATTCAAGATGCAATTGATGCCGGTGAGAAAATGTTAGCTGAGGCATAATTATAAAAAATAAATTATGATTTTAGAAATAGTTACACCAGAAGCAATTATATTAAATACAGATGTAGAGTTAGTAACTGTACCAGGTATTAATGGTGAATTTCAAATGTTAAACAATCACGCGCCAATAGTTTCACTACTAGCAAATGGGGTTGTAAAATTTAATGGTAATGATATTACTATTGAAGAGCAATTTGAAGATAAATTCACCAATAATAAGGGAGAATATACATTGCCAATTAAAAGTGGTACCATTGAAATGAAAGAAAACAAAGTTATTATACTTGCTGACTAAATTTCAAAAAACTATATATAATAAAAAAATTCTCGTTTTAACGAGGATTTTTTTTGTCTTATAAATTATTTAAAAGGGTTTAAGAAAATAGCTTCACAATATCGTTACCATTTGCTAAGAGAAGTAATGCTATTAAAAGTATAAATCCAGTTACTTGAGCGTATTCTAAAAATTTGTCATTAGGTTTTCTTCCAGTAACTATTTCATATAGGGTAAACATTACATGGCCACCATCTAACGCAGGAATTGGCAATAGATTCATAAAACCTAGCATGATAGATAAAAAGGCTGTAATACTCCAAAATGCTTGCCAGCTCCAAGTTGCTGGAAAGATATTACCAATAGCAATAAAGCCACCAATACTTGTAGCCCCTTTTTTAGTGAATACATATTTAAATTGAGTGATATAATCTTTTAATGTCCAAATAGCAATTGAGTTACCTGTAGAGATACTTTCTAAAAATGAATAGTCTTTATGTTGAATATTAAGCGCAGTTGCTCTATTAGGAGCTACACCAATTTTTTTGTCTTCACCTGCTTTTAATGAAATATTTTTAGTAATTCCATCTCTATCAATTGTAATGGTAATTTTACCTTCAGAATTAACAACCAATTTAGTAAACTCACTCCAATAGTTAATAGGTGTATCATTCACTAAAAGGATTTTATCATTCTTTAGTAAACCAGCTCTGTTTGCTGGAGAATCAACAATTACAGTATCAATTATCGGTGGTATTCTAACCTCAAATGGTTGCATAACACCATTTTCCCACATAACTTCTCCAATGTTTTCAGGAATCGATATTGTTTCTGTTTTTCCATCTGCATGAATAACTTCAAGTGAAGTAATTCCTCTTAAAAATAAATGTTTATTTACGTCAGTTACGTCTAATGGTTCAGCACCGTTAAATTTTGTGATTTTGTCTCCGTCTTTAAAACCATAGGCTTTAAAAGATTCATGAACTGCAAATCCTTCTTTTACGCCATCTGGTTTTACATAATTTACACCCCAAACAAAGGTGATCATAATGTAAATTAAAATTCCTAAAATAAAATTTACAATAACACCACCCAACATAATAATTAAACGTTGCCAAGCAGGTTTAGATCTAAACTCCCAAGGCTGTGCAGGTTGTTTCATTTGCTCAGTATCCATACTTTCATCAATCATTCCAGAGATTTTAACGTAACCTCCTAAAGGAATCCATCCAATACCATAAACAGTTTCTCCAACTTTCTTTTTTACCAAAGAAAATTTATAATCAAAAAATAAATAAAATTTTTCAACTCTTGTTTTAAATAATTTTGCAGGAATAAAATGTCCTAATTCGTGCAAAACAATTAGAAATGATAAACTTAAAATAAACTGTGTGGCTTTTATAACTATTTCCATATATATCTTCAAAAATAAAATCGCACAAATGTACGTTTTTAAATACAGTTGTAAAACTGAAAAATACAGGAACTCCTATATTTAACAAAGTTTTAAAAGAGTTAAGCAACTATGATTACTAAATGTTTTAAATTTACCGCTTAATTTTACAAATAAAATGGATTTAAATTTTTTTAAAAAATCAATACCAACGTTGGCTATCATGGCTATCTTTTCAGTTTTAATGGTTTATGCAATTTATACGTTGCTCACTCCAGAAAAAAGATTGCCAGTTTATAATCCAGCCGATGTAAATCCGAAATTGGTTGATGAAAGTATTGTTCATATTAGAAGAAACCATAAAGTTGCAGATTTTAGTTTAACCAATCAAAATGGAGAAACTGTAACGCAACAAGATTATAATGATAAAATATATGTAGCAGATTTTTTCTTTACACGATGTATGACTATTTGCCCTGTGATGACAAACAACATTGGGAAACTTCAAGAAGTATTTAAAAATGATGATGATATAAAGTTTTTATCACTTTCTGTTACTCCAGAAATGGATAGCATACCAATTTTACGTGCATATGCAGATAAAAAAGGTGTTATTGATGCAAAATGGAATATAACTACAGGTGATAAAAAACACATATATGAATTAGCACGTAAAAGTTATTTTGCCGTGTTAGATGAAGGTGATGGGGGTTTACAAGATTTTATTCATACAGAAAATTTTGTATTAGTTGATAAAAAACAACAAATTAGAGGGTATTATGATGGGACTGATACGAAAGACATTGAACGTTTAATTATAGATATTAAAATTCTTCAGAAAGAATTTAAAGATAAGTGATATTTATCATTGTTTAGAATCATTCTAATTTAGTATATTTGCTCATTATTTATAACTATTCTTAATAATGTTTAAAACTATTGCAAATTTACAAATTGGAGAAAAGGCTTTTATAGAGAAACTTTGTTTAGACAATATACCTTTAAAATTACTTGAAATGGGTTGTTTGCCTGGAATTGAAGTGCAATTAATTCAAAAAGCTCCAATGCAAGACCCTTTATATATTAAAGTAAATGGTAGTCATTTAGCAATAAGAAGAGAAACTGCCGAAAAAATAACTATAGTTAAGTAACAGTAAATTAATGAGTGATGATAAGGTTGTAAAAGTTGCTTTAGTAGGAAACCCCAATACAGGAAAAACCTCATTATTTAATCAACTTACGGGTTTAAAACAAAAAGTTGGGAATTATCCTGGAATTACTGTTGAAAAAAAACTAGGCTTATGTAAACTAAGTAATACAATTAAAGCTGAAGTTACAGATTTACCGGGAACTTATAGTATTAATCCAACTTCATTAGACGAAACATTAGTTTTAGATACTTTATTAAATGAGGAAAAAGAAAGTTTTCCCGATGTAATTGTTGTAGTTGTTGAAATTGAAAATATTAAAAGAAATTTACTTCTATTTACTCAAATAAAAGATTTAAAAATTCCAACAATTTTGGTCATCAATATGATAGATCAAATGAAACGTAAGGGAATTACTATTGATGTAAAACAATTAGAAGAAAAATTAAATACAAAAATTGTTTTAGCAAGTGCAAGAAAAAAAACTGGGATTGAAGAATTAAAGTTTGCTATTTTAGATTATAAAAAGTTAGATATAAACCCAATTAGTAAAATAACAGATAGAATAGATAAAGATTATTTTTCGAGGTTAAAAAATGCTTTTCCAGAGTTTCCATTATATAAATCTTGGTTATTAATAACCCAAAACAATGAATTTGATTTCTTAAATGACACTCAAAAACAAATAGTTTCAAAATTTAGAGAAGATTTAGGTTGCATTAAAAGATACCAACATAAAGAAACTATTTTTAGATATCAGATAATAAATGAAGTATTAAAAGATAGTTTTAATGTAGATAAAACTAAAGCATCAGATTTACGAGGAATATTAGATAGAGTGCTAACTCACAAAATTTTTGGTTATGTTATTTTTGCTTTAATATTATTATTTATTTTCCAAGGAATTTTTGATTGGGCTACTTATCCAATGGATTTAATTGATGGTGCATTTGCAAGTTTAAGTTCATGGGTAAAAACGGTATTACCACCAGGAACTTTTACCAATTTAATTGCTGAAGGAATTGTACCAGGTATTGGAGGTATAGTAATTTTTATACCTCAAATTGCTATTTTATTTACATTTATTTCGATACTTGAAGAGACTGGTTATATGAGTCGTGTGGTATTTTTAATGGATAAAATAATGCGAAAGTTTGGAATGAGTGGTAAAAGTGTTATTCCTTTAATTTCAGGTACAGCATGTTCAATTCCAGCAATAATGGCATCAAGAAATATTAGTAACTGGAAAGAACGGTTAATTACAATTTTAGTAATTCCATTTACAACTTGTTCAGCTCGTTTACCTGTGTATGCTATTTTAATCGCTTTAATTATACCCGATAAAAGAGTTTTGGGAATCCTTAATTTACAAGGATTAACAATGATGGCTTTATATTTGTTAGGTTTTACCGCGGCCATTTTATCAGCAGTATTACTAAATAGCACATTGAAAATTAAGGGTAAAAGTCTATTTGTAATTGAAATGCCAAACTATAAAATACCTTCAATAAAGAATATTTTTTATGAAGTTGTTGAAAAAACTAAGGCATTTATTTTGGGTGCAGGAAAAATAATATTAGCAATTTCGATTGTATTGTGGTTTTTAGCATCTAATGGGCCAACAAAATTTAAAAACGCTGAAGATTTTGTAACTTCGAAACAAGAAAATAAAAATTTATCTGAAATTATGCTTCAGAAAAAAGTAGCATCTTATAAATTAGAGCACTCATATATTGGTTATATGGGAAAATCTATTGAACCAGTAATTAAGCCTATGGGTTATGACTGGAAAATTGGAATTGCTTTAATTAGTTCATTTGCTGCTCGTGAAGTTTTTGTTGGTGCATTGGCAACTATTTATAATGTAGATAGTGATAGTGAGAATCCAGGCACTATTAAACAGCGTATGGCTGCAGAAGTAAATCCTGACACTGGGAAAAAACGATTTGATTTTCCAACAGGAGTTTCTTTACTATTATTTTATGCTTTTGCAATGCAATGTGTTGGTACATTAGCAATTGTAAAGCGCGAAACAAATAGTTGGAAATGGCCTATTTTACAATTAGTAGGAATGGGATTATTAGCCTATATATCCGCAATTATAGCATTTAATATTTTTAGTTAATGCAAGATATTTTAGTATACATAGCATTGGGATTAGCACTTGGATTTTTAGTTAAAAAATATTTTTTCAAAACTAAAAAGAAAGGAACATGCAATACAGATTGTGATTGTTAACTAAGTCCTACATCCAATGTCATCATTACTATAAATCCAGCTATAAACCCTAGTGTTGCAATATCAGTATATTTATCACGTTGAGTTTCAGGTATAACTTCTTCAACTACAACAAATATCATTGCACCTGCTGCAAAAGCTAAAGCATATGGTAAAATAGGTTGAAAAGTCATTACAGCCCAAGCGCCAATTACCGCTGCAATTGGTTCAACTAGTGCAGATGATTGACCAAACATAAAACTTTTCCACTTGCTTGCTCCTAATCTTCTCATTGGCATAGAAACAGCAAATCCTTCAGGAAAGTTTTGTATTCCAATACCAATTGCAAGCGCAACTGCTCCACCAATAGTTGCACCATCAAAACCAGCTGCAACTCCGCCAAATAAAACCCCAACAGCTAATCCTTCTGGAATATTGTGTAGTGTAATTGCAAGTACTAATAAAGTAGTTTTATGCCAGGGAGTTTTAACACCTTCTTTTTCAGATTCTTTAAAATTAATATGTAAATGTGGTAAAACTTTGTCTAATCCAAATAAAAATAAAGCTCCTAAACCAAAGCCAACAACAGCAGGAATAACTTTTACAAAACCTTCTCCTGGACTCATTTCTATCCCAGGGGCTAGTAAACTCCAAAAGCTGGCTGCAACCATAACACCACCAGTAAAGCCTAACATTCCATCAAAAACTGCTCTATTCATTCCTTTAAATAAAAAAACCAATGCGGCACCTAAAGCTGTTAGTCCCCAAGTGAAAAGTGTTGCATAAAAGGCTGCTAAAACAGGATCTATACTTTCGAAATAATTAATAATTTGCTCCATTTTTTAAAGTTTTTTTACAAATAAATTTTTTGCTATTTGATGAGATATTGAAATTTTTAAACCATTATTTTCAATAAGTAGCGAATTGTCAAATTCTTCTTTTGAAACAATTTTTAGTGTGCTGCCTAATTTAATGGTTGCATTATCTAAAAATTTTAAAAACGCTGCTGATGAATCTTTAACACCAATTACAATGCTGCTAGTGTTTGCCTCAACAGAAGAAAGCATTACTTTTTTATGATGTGCAATATTACCGTTTTCATCAGGGATTGGATCTCCGTGAGGATCGTGTTTTGGAAACTCTAAAAACTTCTCTAACCTTCCAATTAATGAGTCAGATTTTATGTGTTCCAATTGTTCTGCCATATCGTGAACTTCATCCCAATTAAAATGAAGTTTGTTGACTAAAAAAACTTCCCATAATCTATGTTTTCTAACAATTTCAATTGCAATTTTTTTTCCACTTTGTGTCAAAGTAACACCTTTGTATTTTTCATAATTAACCAATTCTTTTTCAGCTAACTTTTTAATCATGTCAGTTACTGAAGACGGTTTCGTTTTTAACCTTTCAGCAATTAAGGTGGTATTTGCAATTTTAGTGTTGGATATCCCAATACTGTAAATTGCTTTTAAATAATTTTCTTCCGTTTGAGATAACATAAAAAGTTATATTTAGACAAATATAAATAAAAATTTAGACAAGTCTAAAAATATTATTTAAAAATAATTATTTATATTTTCAAAACAATACGAATGTTAAAAATAGGTAAAGGACTAGGAGTTCTTACAGTTGTTTTGTTTTATATCCGATAATTTTTTGGTAGCTGGAGAAACGTAGATTAAGTTAGTTTTCTTCTAGGCTTTTTGCTAATCATAAAAACACCAATAATCACCAAAAAACAACTTGCAATTTTAATCAAATTAATATCTTCAGCATATTCTTTGTGACCTAAGGAAAAAGCATAAATACTTACCATCATAAAACTTAAAACGGGTTGTAAATATATATAGCTTCCACTTACAGATGGAGAAACGTAATTAAGCGCGTAAATATTAAACAAGTATGTTAAAAAGGTTGTTCCAATAATTACAAAAGAAATAGAAAGGAATGTGTTTAAATTCCAAGCGTCAAAATTTGTAACTAACAAATCTTTTATACCAAAAGGGAGAACAAAAAGAAACCCAAAGAAAAATATCCAGCTAATAACGGTTATTGCTTTGTATTTTTTCATTAGAGGTTTTACTAAAACTAAGTAAGTGGCATAAGAGGTAGCATTAAAAAACACAAATAAATTTCCTGTAAACGAACTAGTACCTCCAGATTTTTTTCCAAACCAAATTAAGAGAAATGCACCAACAGCCCCAATAAAAATACCAATATATTTGTTAGTTGTAATTTTCTCCTTTAAAATAAAAGCACTTAATATGAGTACAATTACAGGGGTAGAAGTCATAATTATTGAAGCATCAATAGGAGATGTTAAACTTAATCCGTGAAAAAACAACAACATGTTAGCTGAAACTCCTAGTAATCCACATAGCATAAGAAGGATAAAATCTTTCTTATCAACTCGCTCCTTAATAAAAGATTTAATAAATAAAAAAAGTAACCCAGCACCAATAACTCTTAACAGCACAAATGCTGAAGGTCCAATTTTTGCAGGCATAACGCCCTTAGCAATTAAATAATTTGCACCATAAATAAGGTTTGCACCCAATAATGCTAAATGAGCTTTTTGTGTATTTTTAATCAATTTTATATTAGTTTAATTGAAGTTTGAAAAGTACAAATTCCTTTGAAACAGAGCCATACTATCTTATCAATTAATTCTATTTAAATATCATTATCATTTATTCAAAGTAAACACTTTACAGGTTTCTATATAAAACGTAACTTTGCACTTTTAAAAACGGAATTAGAAAGGATGGAATATAATTTTAGAGAGATTGAGAAAAACTGGCAACAATATTGGGCAGATAACCAAATATTTAAAGCAGAGAACAAATCAGACAAACCAAAGTTTTTTGTATTAGATATGTTTCCGTACCCATCAGGGGCAGGGTTGCATGTTGGTCACCCACTTGGATATATTGCATCTGATATTTATGCGCGTTATAAACGTCACAAAGGGTTTAATGTTATGCACCCACAAGGATATGATTCTTTTGGATTACCAGCAGAACAATATGCAATTCAAACGGGGCAACATCCTGCAATTACTACTGAAGCCAATATTAAAACCTATAGAAAGCAGTTAGATAAAATTGGATTTTCATTTGATTGGTCTCGTGAAGTTCGAACTTCAGACCCAAATTATTATAAATGGACTCAGTGGATATTCACCTTATTATTTAATTCTTGGTATAATAAAACAAGTGATAAATCGGAAGATATTTCAACATTAATTTCAATCTTTTCTTCGGAAGGAAATGCAACTGTAAAAGCCGCTTGTGATGATGAAATTGAAATATTTACAGCAGAAGATTGGAAAAACTATTCAGAAGCAGCACAACAAAAAATACTATTACAATATCGGTTAACATTTTTATCTGAAACTGAAGTAAACTGGTGTCCAGCATTGGGAACAGTATTGGCAAACGATGAAATTGTAGGTGGTGTATCAGAGCGTGGAGGTCATCCAGTAGTTCGTAAAAAAATGATGCAATGGAGTATGCGAATTACCGCGTATGCGCAACGATTATTAGATGGCTTAGCTAAAATAGATTGGCCACAACCATTAAAAGACTCACAAACGAATTGGATTGGTCGTTCTGAAGGTGCGATGGTAACATTTAAAGTATTTTCAGATACTGTTACTGTTTCAGAAAGTAGAAAAATAAAATTATCGCTTAAAGAAATTGAAGTACTTAAAGAAAATAGAGCAAATCCTTCTAAAGCAGAAGCGTTATTGTGGAATAAATTAAAGAAGAAAAAAAGAACTTCAAAATTCAGAGTAAAATATACTGTTGGCTCATTTTTAGTAGACTTTGTATGTTTTGCTAAAAATACGATTGTTGAATTTTCTGGAAAAGAAGATGAAGGAGTAAGAACTCAGTTTTTTGAAAAAGAAGGATTTAATATTGTTAAAATTTCTTCGAAAGAAGTTGAAGACAACACGGATGCAGTTGTTACTAAAATTGAATTAGCAATGCAATTTCCTAAATTTTCAACTGCTGAAAAATTAACCGATAAAACCCTTTCTTCAAGGAATATTTCTGAGTATGAAATTCCTGTTTTTACAACACGGCCCGATACAATTTATGGTGTGAGTTTTATGACATTGGCTCCAGAACATGAACTAGTTGCTAAAATAACAACTGAAGCTCAAAAAGCAGCAGTTGAAGCGTACGTTAAAAAAACAGCAAAACGTAGTGAATTAGAGCGTATGGCCGATGTGAAAACAATATCAGGAGTTTTTACTGGTGCGTATGCGTTGCATCCGTTTACGGGAGAGAAGGTTCAGATTTGGATTGGAGATTATGTGTTGGCAAGTTATGGAACAGGTGCTGTAATGGCGGTCCCTTGTGGTGATCAGCGTGATTATGATTTTGCAAAACATTTCAATATTGAAATTCCAAATATTTTTGAAGGTGTAGATATTTCAGAAGAAGCACATGCCGATAAGGAAGGAACAAAAATTGCAAATTCAGACTTTTTAAATGGACTCTCCTATAAAAAAGCGATGAAACGTATTATTTACGAAATGGAGCAAAAAAACTTTGGCTATGGTAAAATTAATTACCGTTTGCGTGATGCCGTTTTTAGTCGACAACGTTATTGGGGAGAACCTTTCCCTGTGTATTACAAAAATGGTTTACCTCAAATGATTGACGTAAAAGATTTACCAATTGTATTGCCAGAAGTTGAAAAATATTTACCTACTGAAGATGGAAAACCACCTTTAGGAAATGCAACTACTTGGGCTTGGGATACAGTTAAAAATGAAGTTGCTTCAAACGATAAAATTAATAACGAAACTATATTTCCGTTAGAATTAAATACAATGCCAGGTTGGGCAGGAAGTTCTTCCTATTTCAATAGGTATATGGATGCTAATAATACAGAAGAATTTGTAAGTAAAGAAGCTGTAAATTATTGGCAAGATGTAGATTTATATATTGGTGGTAGCGAACATGCTACAGGTCATTTATTATACTCTCGTTTTTGGCAAAAATTCTTGTTTGATAAAGGTGTTTTACCAGTTGATGAATATGCTAAAAAGTTAATTAATCAAGGGATGATTACTGGTACAAGCGCTTTTGTGTATAGATGGGAATATGGAGAAGGAAATGGATCAGATTTAGCTAAAAAAACAATTTTTGTGAGCAAAAATTTGATGGAGAAAATAATTAAAGAAAGAAAAGCGCTTAAAAATAAAACGAAAGAAGCTATAATTGATGACCATGTTGATTTGTTAAATTCATGCGGTGTGAAAAATGCACCTGAACAGAAATGGACAGGTTTTACGCCAATTCATGCAGATGTTTCATTCGTAAATTCGGCTGATGAATTAGATACTGAAGCTTTTAAAAATTGGAGAGAAGAATATAAGGATGCAGAATTTATTTTAGAAGATGGGAAATACATTGTTGGTCGTGAGGTTGAAAAAATGTCGAAGTCTAAATACAATGTTGTAAATCCTGATGCTATTTGTGAGGAATACGGAGCAGATAGTTTACGTTTGTTTGAAATGTTTTTAGGCCCGCTAGAACAATCTAAACCTTGGAAAACTTCAGGAATTTCAGGAGTGTATAGCTTCTTAAAAAAATTATGGAAATTATACATTGTAAATGGTGAGTTTTCTGTTTCAGACGAAGAACCTACAAAAGATGAGTTAAAAATACTGCATAAAACTATTAAAAAAGTAGAAGAAGATATTGCTAATTTTTCTTTCAACACATCAGTTTCAACATTTATGATTGCTGTGAATGAGTTAACAGCATTAAAATGTAACAAGCGTGCAATTTTAGAACCTTTAGCTATAATTATTGAGCCTTATGCACCTCATATTGCTGAAGAATTATGGTCTAAATTAGGACATGAAACATCCGTTTCAACAGTTGATTTTCCAATATTTGAAGCAAAATATTTAGTAGAAAGTACCAAGCAGTATCCAATTTCATTCAATGGAAAAATGAGGTTTACCATGGAATTATCACTAGATTTATCAAAAGAGGAAATTGAAAAAGCTGTGATGGCTCACGAAAAAACACAAGCACAATTACAAGGATGTACACCTAAAAAAGTGATAGTTGTACCTGGTAAAATAGTAAATATTGTAGGTTAGCATTTAAATTTGTCACTCTGAACTCGATTCAAGGTCTCATTATTTTAAACAGCATCATTAATGATAGATAAATTTGAAATAATAGGGTTGATAGCCGCTGTTTTAACAACATCGGCTTACCTTCCACAGGTATACAAAACTTGGAAAACGAAATCTGCAGGAAATATTTCGTTAACGATGTATTTGGCAATGTTTGTTGGAATATTGTTATGGTTGGTTTATGGTATTCATTTAAATAGTTTTGCTATGATTTTAGCTAACAGTGTTACGGCCATATTAACTTTAGTAATTGTAGGTTTCAAATTGAAATATAAATAATGAAATTCAAAAAAAATAGCAATTACAATACTCGTAAAATTCATAGATATTTAGGAGTATTTATTGGTATTCAGTTTTTATTTTGGACACTTGGAGGTTTGTATTTTAGTTGGAATAATATGGACGATGTTCATGGGGAGACATTGTTAAAACAAGAAAAAAAGTATTTTTCGTTTGTAGATTTTTCTAAAGTTCAAAAGGGAATTGATTCTTTAGAGATGGAAGTAACTATAGATTCGGTTCATTCAATTAAATTAATTGAAGCCTTTGAAAAACCATTGGTACAATTTAGATATTTTAAAAATAATCATATAAAAATTCAATTAATTGAAGCTGAAACAGGGAAGTTACGCCCAGCCTTTTCAGGGCAAGAATGTATTAGGTTGGCGGAACAGCAATTAAAAGAACCTATAGCAATTGCAACCGCTGAATATTTAGAGAAACACACCACAAATGCACATCATGAATATAGAGGTGGGCCGTTACCTGCATATGCTTTCACACTAGATCACCCATCCAAGACAACTATTTATGTTTCTACTGAATTAGGTCAAATTGCAAGTGTAAGAAACAACAATTGGAGGCGCTTTGATTTTTTGTGGATGTTGCATACTATGGATTATACAACACGAGATCACATAACTAATTGGGTGCTTCGAGTTTTTTCAATCTTAGGGGTGTTAACTATATTTTCTGGATTTTATTTGTTTAATATAACATCTCCATCCATAAAAAGATTTAGAAATAAATTTGGTAAGTAAATTTTCTTAGTTAAAAGTAACTTACTGGTATACTTATTGTTTTATTCCATAAGATTTATTACTTATATTTACTTCAAATTAAAGCATGAAACTCAAACAACTTTCGTTACGTATTCGAATATTTTTATCAATGATAATATTGGTATTATTTGCTTCAGTATTAATTGCTGCGGTTACAATTTATCAATACAAAGAACAAACCGATGAATATAACAAAGGAAGGTTAGACAGAAAAGAAGAATCGGTTAAAGAGGCTATTAATTTTTGGCTAAACTCATCGCAAAATTCGTATCCAATAGTTACAGAAAAGCTAGCGGCAATTTTTAAAGATAAAATTCATGAAATTTCTGACATTGAAAATTTAGAAATTAATATCTATAATTTAAAAGGGATTTTAGTTAAAAGTTCACACTCTGGTTTTGTAAAAAGTGATGCGTTGAGTGTTTTGTCTGACACCATACTATCGAGTATTTCTTCAAATTTTAAACATAGATATGTAAACACAAAAACCTTAAAAGGAAACAGTTTTCAATCGTCTTATTCGTATATAACTGATAATAAATTTAAACCAATAGGGATATTAAATTTACAATATGTACAGGATAATACAGCACAAGATAAAGACTTAATAGAGTTTTTATATCGCTTATTAATGGTATACGCTTTAATGTTTGGATTGGCAATTTTGTTGGCTTATTTTATTTCTAGTTACATTACACGTTCTATAAAAGCGGTTACAGATAAAATGAGCCATACACGTTTAAATGAACGGAATGAAAAAATTATTTTAAAAGATGCTAGTACAGAAATATTTACATTGGTAAATGCGTACAATTCAATGATTGATGAATTGGAAGAAAGTGCAGTTAAATTAGCAAAAGGTGAACGAGAACAAGCTTGGAGAGAAATGGCAAAACAAGTGGCACATGAAATTAAAAATCCGCTAACACCCATGCGATTAACGGTTCAAAGTTTTCAAAGAAAGTTTGACGTAAATGACCCAAAAATTCACGAAAAAATTAATGAATTTAGTAAAACGTTAATTCAGCAAATAGATATTATGAGTTCTATTGCATCGGCATTTTCGAACTTCGCTAAAATGCCAACTCAAAAATGTGAAGAATTAAATGTTGTAGAAGTTGTAAAGCACGCATTAGATATTTTTACGGAAGATTATATTTTCTATTTCCCAAAGCAAGATAAAATTATTGCTGAACTTGATAAAACACAGTTGATTAGAGTGATAACTAATTTGGTTAAAAATGCGGCACACGCTTTAGATGAGGTTGAAAATAAAAAAATTGAAGTATCAGTTTCGCAAGATAATGGAAACGTTGTTATAAAAGTAGCCGATAATGGTAAAGGGATTTCTAATGAAGATAAAGGCCGTGTATTTGAACCCAAATTCACCACAAAATCTAGTGGAATGGGATTAGGTTTGCCAATGGTTAAAAATATTATTGAAGCGTATAACGGTACCATAACTTTTACAACACAACTAAATAAAGGAACAGTTTTTAAAATAATAGTACCTAAAAAATAATTTTATGAATTTCGAAAATATAGTAGTAGAACAAAAAGATAATTTAGCAATTATTACCATAAACAGGCCTTCAAAATTAAATGCTTTAAATAAAACAACTATTGAAGAATTACACGAAGCATTTAAGTACTTAGAAGAAAATTCAAAAGTAATTATTATAACAGGTAGCGGTGAAAAAGCGTTTGTTGCAGGTGCAGATATTTCTGAATTTTCAAATTATACCATTGAAGAAGGAGCAGAATTAGCTAGAAACGGGCAAGAAATTTTATTCAGTTTTGTTCAAAATTTGAGTGTTCCAGTAATTGCTGCTGTAAATGGTTTTGCATTGGGTGGAGGTTTAGAATTGGCAATGGCGGCGCATTTTAGAGTGGCAAGCACCAATGCAAAAATGGGTTTGCCTGAAGTTTCTTTAGGGGTAATTCCGGGTTATGGAGGCACGCAGCGTTTACCACAATTAGTTGGTAAAGGGAAAGCGATGGAGCTAATTATGACCGCTGGGATGATTTCTGCTGATGAAGCTAAAGAATGGGGGTTGGTAAATTATGTAGTGGAACAAGAGGAATTATTACCATTGTGTGAAAAGTTAGCCAATAAAATAATGCGAAATTCTTCAGTTGCAATAGCAGCAGCTATAAAATCTATTAATGCAAATTATGAAACGAATGTAAATGGTTTTAATGTTGAAATTGAACAATTTGGAGCTTGTTTTAATACCAACGATTTTGAAGAAGGAACTACCGCATTTTTAGAAAAGCGTAAACCTAATTTTGAGTAGTATTTATAATTTTATACCATGTTAATCGGCAATAACCTCAACAGCAACCTCAACAAAAAACAAGGATTCGCATAAATAGGTGTTTTTTATTTCGTTCTAGTTTCGGATACGCAAAACCAAATAACGCTACGCTATATTTGTAATGTTTCGCTAATTGCCGATTAACTAGTCGCAGATAACAAAGGAAAAGCCCCTGCAACCTCTTCCAAAAAAGAGGCTGACTAAATGTTTTAAAATTATGATGAAAAAACCAAAAATTAAAAAGATTTGGATTAAGAGAATTTATAATGATAGAGATATGTTTGACTATTTTAAAATGGATTCTGATAAAGTTGAAATGATGATTAATAATCATAAAATAAATCCAAATCCTAATTTTTATATTGAGAAAGCTCCATTTTATATATCTATTAAAAATAATATAATTGATTTGTTTATTCATAAAAAAACTTGGGATTTAATTAAAATAATAATTGTTTTTATTCTAGGATGTTTAAGTAAATATTTTTATGATAATTGGTTCTAATAACCATCCTAACACAAAAGATATTACGTAAATTATATATAGTATTATTTTATTTTTTTTCATAATATTTAATTTTAATTGATTCTCTAACCGCAGAATCTTTTTGAATTTTTCTTTAAATCTTTTTTAAAAGAATTTCGCAGTGTATTTTATTTATGTTTTATACCTTTACGATTAAGAGCGGTGCTAAAGCCGATAACTGCAAGATATATTCTATCGCTACGCGAGGGCTTTTCCTTTGTCTATTGCTTGTTTATTCTCGGAAAATCAAACTGAAAAAGTTTGTGTTCCTACATAAATCGCAACAGAACATATCTGCGACTAGTTACCTGTAATTGCGAAAAATGAAAAATAAAATACCGATTGGACTTAGAAAAATAATTGATGAAGTATATAGAGAAAATGAAAACTTATTCAAACTTGAATTCAATGAAAATTCAATTGCTAAATTTCTAGATTCTGACAGTGAAAGTGATTTTTTCTTTGAAATAAAAAAAGTTAACACGGAAAATGTAAATAGAAATATAACTTATACAGTTGAATACAAACCTTATAATGAGGAAACATTAGTTCCGAGAACTGTCTCTATTACATTAGCCAATTTTAAAGAGTTTTTTCTAAAATGGAAATCTTTATTAATTGAGTCAAATAAGGTGAGTCCATTATTTGATGACCATTTCACACAAACCTATTACGACGAAATTGAGCCACAATTTGAGATATTAGACGATGATGCCGAATATAAACCATTTACAATTCTCCAACAAAAAAGAATTATTGAGTTCTTAGACAAAGCTGAGGAAATTTTAAAGGAGCAAAAAAACAATCTTGATACCGAAAATACAATTGAACTAATTGAAAATACAAAATCTACAATAACAAAATTGACAAAGAAAGAAGTTATTAAAAATATTCGAAAAATAATTGCAAAAGGATTTAAGGTTGGATTAAAAATCGGCGAAAAATTATTGATTGAATTTACAACCGAACTTGCAAAAAAACTGATAATATCAGGAGGAATATAAAACTACAGGTAACACCTCATAAAATTTATGCTTACTTTTAAACTAAATAATGAACTGATTAACATTCAACAAACAATTTGCTAAAACTGAAAAGGCGAAGATTTTTCAGCCGCATAAATCTTAATACAAACCTGTTGTATGCAATTACGAAAAAAAATGCTAGAAAAGATAATTAAATACCAAAACGAATCTGAAAGAAACTTTGAATCGATAAAAAATTCAAGTACGATTTTAAATTACATAATTGCGGTTATTCTATTTATATTTTCGACAATTATAGCTGCACTAACTTTTCCAATTAGATATTTTTATAAAAAAATAGTTAAGAATAATAATGACTCAAAGATTATTTTACTTGATGAGAAAAATTTTGAGATTATATTAAATAAGGAAAAACTAATTTTGGTTGATTTTTGGGCTGAATGGTGTGGACCTTGTGTAATGATGAATTCTATCATTGAAAAATTTGCTTCTGAATCGAAAAATATTAAAGTCGCAAAAGTGAATGCGGATTTCAATAGAAAAATAGTTGAAACTTACCAAGTTAGAGGATTACCTCAATTTATACTGATTAAGAATGGTAAAGAAATTAATCGTTTTGCAGGAGCAATGACATATTCTGATTTAAAAGAATTCTGTAAAGAAAAAGACTGATTAGCTTAAATTGTAAATGAAACTATTTTACTCCTTCCCACTCATTATAAAACTGCTGAAGAAAGGTTTCCATATATTGGTGACGTTCTTCGGCAATTTTTTTGCCTGTAGCGGTGTTCATTTTATCTTTTAAGAGTAATAATTTTTCGTAAAAATGATTGATAGTTGGAGCTTTAGAATTTTTATATGCTTCTTTTGACATGTTTAAATTTGGAGGGATTTCAGGATTGTATAAAGACCTATTTTTAAATCCACCATAATTAAAACAACGCGCAATACCAACAGCACCAATGGCATCTAACCTATCAGCATCTTGTACAACAGCTAGTTCAGGTGAAGTAAATTTTTGTTTAAAATTACCACCTTTGTAAGAAATGTTAGTAATTATATTTTCAACATGAACTATTATAGAATTTTCAACGAGTTGACTTTCTAAAAATTCACGTGCTATTTTTGGACCAATGGTTTCATCACCGTTATGAAATTTTGAATCAGCAATATCGTGTAGTAAAGCGCCTAATTCAACAATAAATTCATCAACTTTCTCATGTTTAGCTATTAGTTTAGCGTTGTTCCAAACGCGTAAAATATGAAACCAATCATGACCACCTTCAGCATCTTTTAAAGTTGATTTTACAAAAGCTTCAGTATTAGAAATTAGTTGTTGTTTATTCATTTTCTAAAAATAAAAAATCCACTTTAATTTAAAGTGGATTTGAAGTTTTTTATTCTAAAATATATGTGATTATTTTAGAAAAGTTAAAGTTTTCTTAGCCAAATGTTTCTGTAGCTAACTTCACTGTCATGGTCTTGCAATACAATTGAAGCATCTCCATGTGGTAAATTTTTTGGCCAACCAATATATTCTGTTGTTCCTAGAAGTTCAAAATGGTCTTGAATCAAAATACCGTTATGTAACACAGTAATTGTAGCTGACTTTGTTTTAGTACTTTGAGTATCAAATTCAGGCCTGTGAAAAATAATGTCGTAGGTATTCCATTCTCCTGTTGGCACCAATGCTTTGACAAGAGGAATAGATTGTTTATAGATAGACCCTACCTGTCCGTTAGAGTAAGTTTCATTATCATTATTATCTAATATTTGTATTTCATATCTTTTTTGAAGAAAAATACCACTATTACCTCTATGTTGACCATTGTTTTTTATTTTTGAAGGCGATTTCCATTCAATATGAAGTTGTACACTTCCAAATTGTTTTTTAGTTTGAATATCTCCAGAACCCTGTTTAATGGTCATACTTCCATCTTTATTAATAAGCCATTTAGCAGCAGTTGAATCTTTGGTACTCACCCATTCATCAAGGTTACTACCGTCAAAAAGAATAATGGCGTCAGAAGGAGCAGCATTATTTTTTGCGATTCTTACTGTAGCTGGTTTTGGCTCCCAAACTTCAGTTTGTTCAGGTTTAGTTGGTTCTTGTTCAGTGTTTTTTGTGTTGGTATCTAGTTCATTTTTGTGTGTGCTATTATCACAAGAAATAATTAATGACATGACAACAAATAAAGTGATTATTTTTTTCATATTTAAGTTGATTTATATTCCAAGTATTTTTTTCATATTTACTTTATTAATTTCTGACCCAGCAAAATCATCAAACTTTTTTTTGGTTGCTTGAATGATATGATTTTTTATAAATGAAGCTCCTTCACTTGCACCCTGTTCAGGTGATTTAATGCAACATTCCCATTCCATAACTGCCCATACATTACAATTATATTGGGTAAGTTTTGAGAATATTGTTTTGAAATCAATTTGCCCGTCTCCTAAAGAACGGTATCTTCCAGCTCTATCTTCCCAGTTCTGGTAACCTCCAAAAGTTCCACTTTTACCAGTTGGGTTAAATTCGGCATCTTTTACATGGAACATCTTAATAAATTCATGATAGTAATCAATATACTTAATGTAATCGAGTTGTTGTAAAACAAAATGACTTGGGTCGTAGAGAATATTTACACGATTATGATTCCCTGTAGCTTTTAAAAATCGTTCAAAAGTAATGCCATCATGTAAATCTTCTCCAGGGTGTATTTCATAACAAACATCTACTCCATTTTCATCAAACACATTTAAAATAGGTAACCATCTTTTTGCTAATTCCTCAAACCCCATTTCAACTAAACCTTCCGGACGTTGTGGCCAAGGATGTGCCGTATGCCAAAGCAAAGCTCCAGAAAAAGTTCCGTGAATATTTAAACCTAAGTTTTTACTTGCATTTGCGGCTTTTTTCATCTGTGAAATTGCCCATTCTGTCCTTTTTTTTGGATTATTTTTGCAAGAATTTGGGGCGAAATTATCGAACATTAAGTCGTAAGCTGGATGAACCGCTACTAATTGCCCCTGTAAATGAGTTGATAATTCTGTAATTTCAAGTCCGTAAGATTGGATGACTCCTTTTAATTCATCACAATATGTTTTACTTTCTGCGGCCTTTTCAAGATCTATTAAACAAGATTCCCATGTTGGGATTTGAATTCCTTTATAGCCTAAATCTACCGCCCATTTACATAAGCCTTCTAAACTATTAAAAGGGGCTTCATTCCCCATAAATTGTGCCAAAAAAATACCTGGACCTTTTATTGTTTTCATTGTTTTTAGTAGTTTTTATATGTCAAACCAAATATTTCCACCTTTATGAGATGCTACACATTGTTTAATAAATTTCATTCCACGAACTCCATCTATCATTTCAGGAAATTCACCTGAGTTATAAGGTTTGTTCCTGATGGCTTTAGCCACCCCAAGATAAATATTTGCCATAGAATCAAAGATGCCTTCTGGGTGTCCTGGTGGTAATTTGGTTCCATTAAGTGATAATTGAGAATTATATGCATGACCTGGTTTATATACTTGTATAGGTTTATCTTCTGTTAGTAATTGAAGTGAGTTTGGAGTTTCTTGTTCCCATTTAACCCCTCCTTTTGTACCATATACTTTTACTTGTAAACCATTTTCTTCACCGGTTGCTATTTGACTAGTGCGTATGACCCCTTTTACATGTTTAGAGAAACGTAATAACACTGTACCATCAATATCAAGTGTGTTGTCTTCATACAAATAGTTGAGGTCAGCAAGAATTGAATTGATTTTTATTCCAGTAATATATTCAGCCATATTAAAGGCATGGGTGCCAATATCTCCAATACAACAACTTATTCCTGATTTTTTAGGATCTAATCTCCAAATTGTATTTCGTTGTTTTCTATCATGAATAATTGGATTTATCCAACCTTGATAATATTGAATATCTACTTTTTGAACAGTTCCAATTTCATTATTTTTAATCATTTCTCGCATTTGACGTACCATTGGGTAGCCAGTATATGTGTAGGTAACCGCGAATACAGTTTTTGATTTATTTAGGGTTTCTTCTAAAATAGTTGCCTCTTCATAGGTTGTAGTCAGTGGTTTTTCACAAATAACATTAAATCCATTTTCTAATAGTTTTTTAGCCATTGGAAAGTGAAGAAAGTTTGGCGTTAAAATTGACACTACTTGCATTCTATCTCCCTTTGGAAGTTTTAGTTCTTCTTCAATAAGTGTATCAAATTTTTTATATACCCTATTTGTAGGAAGCCCTATTTTTTTAACAAAACTTAAATTTTCTTCCCAAATAGGGTTAAATACACCTCCTACTATCTGGTATTGGTCATGCATAGACGATGCTATTCTGTGTAAAACACCGATAAGAGAATCTTCTCCACCTCCTAAAATTCCTAATCTAATTTTTTTACTCATGTAATTATTTTTTAGGCTTTTTTGTTAAGCTTTATATTCAATTTTTTCTTCTTTATAGAAAACAGCAAACAATACCATTACAATAACAGCAAAAACTGCTGGGAACATCCATATATCTTGCCAGCTATGCGTACCGTTACTAGTCAAATATTTATCTGAAATTTGCCCTGCAATCCAAAACCCAATTAGCATACCCATACCATAGGTTGCCAGTGTAATTAAACCTTGTGCAGCACTCTTAATTTTTTCTCCTGCTTTAGAATTAGTATAAATTTGGCCTGATACAAAAAAGAAATCATAGCAAATACCATGCAATGCAATACCTATTAAAAGCATGAATGTAAGTTCTCCGGAGTTACCATAAGCAAATAGTAAATATCTTACAGTCCAAGCCAACATTCCAAGTAATAATGTTTTTTTGAAACCAAATTTTTTAAAGAAAATAGGCAACAGCAACATAAATAATACTTCTGAAATTTGTCCAATAGTCATTTTCCCTGTAGGATTTTCCATTCCAATTTCAGACAAGAAAGGATTTGCATTTTGATAATAAAATGCTAATGGAATACAAATTAAAATTGAGGATATAAAAAACACCAAAAAATTTCTATTGTTCAGTAATTTTATAGCATCCAGACCTAAAATATCGGAAATGGTTATTTTTTTATTGTTATTGGCTTTTGGAGGTGTTTTTGGTAAGGAAAAACTAAATACACCGAGTACTGCTGAAGCAATAGCTGTCATTAAAAAGGTGTTTTGAAGTAACCCACTTTTTATTCCTTCGGTAGTGTCCCAATGAAATAAATAACTTATGCCCAATCCAGCAACAATCCATCCAACAGTCCCCCAAACACGGATGTATGAAAATTCTTTTGCAGGATCTTTCATTTGATTAAAAGAAACCGAATTCACCAAGGCAAGAGTAGGCATATATGCTATCATGTACCCTAAAACATAAGGGTAAAACACATTAAAATCGGTTGTTTTTGACATTTGAAACATTAAAACAGCTCCAATTAAGTGTAAAATACCCAATATTTTTTCGGCATTAAAAAACCTATCAGCAATTAACCCTATAATAAAGGGGGCTATTATAGCTCCCCAAGATTGAGTTGAATATGCCATTCCTGTTTCGGCACCAGTAGCATTTAGATTGTTGCCTAAAAAAGTACCAAGTGTTACAAACCAGCCTCCCCAGATAAAAAACTCTAGGAACATCATAACTGATAGTTTAATTTGTGTTGATTTATTCATGTTTTAAGATTTTTTAGTTCAGTTGTTTGGCTGCCTTAAGTAGTAAATTTTTAGTAGCCATAATACCATCTATTTCGCTCAATCTAGAGCCTTCATATTCAACACCAATATAGCCTGTATAATCTGCGTCTTTTACAATTTGAAGCATTTTATGGTAGTTTATAGTTAATTCGTTACCGTTTTCATCAAAGTCGTACGACTTTGCACTTACAGCTTTAGCAACAGGCATCATTTCGGCAACACCTTTATATCTGTCATATTCTTCAATACATTTTGCTTGCCAACGTTCTCCACCTTCTCTAGCTAAACAAAAATTGCCAAAATCTGGTAATACTCCGCAATTTGGAGCATTTACGTTATTAATAACTTCAACAAGTAAAGCAGCATTGGAAGATAAATAACCATGATTTTCAACAATAATATTTACATTTTTGTCTTTTGCATAATCCACTAATTTTGAAAGTCCATCAGTAGCCGTTTGTTTCCAAATTTCAGGATTGGTTGTGCCAAAAAGATTTACTCTAATAGAGTGACAACCTAAAAATTGTGCTGCATCAACCCATTTTTTATGGTTTTCAACAGCTTTGTCTCTTTCTGATTCAACAGTAGAGGCTAAATCCCCTTCATTATCAACCATAATCAGCACGTTTTTAACACCGTAAGTTTTGCTTTTTTCTTTTAGGGTAGTTAAAAGGGTATTCATAGCTACTTTTGAGTCTGGATTATTTTTTAATTCGTTGGTGTAAAGTTGACTTACATATTCGATACCTTCAAACCCAAGTTCTTTGGCTTTTTGAGCAAAATCAAGTGGACTCATTCTACCTTCTATAATTTCTTTGTGTAATGACCATTGTGCTAAGGAAAGCTTAAAGAATTGTTTTTTTTGTTTTGGAGTAGAAATCTCTTTTTTAATTTCTTTTTTTGATTGAGAGCAGGAGATAAATCCAATTGAAGAAATAGCTATAATAAGTATAGCAATTTTGGCGTAAAGCTGTTTCATTTTTATTGTTTTTGATTGAAATTGTACTTTGTCATTATATAATAGGTAGAATGAAAGTAAAAAATCAAAAACTATTATATGTTTGTTTCTATTCAGTGAAAAATATTATACAAGCCTCTATCTCTTTTAATTTTTGGGTAATTTGTTTTTTTGTCGATATTCAATTGGTGTGCATTTTTCCAATCGTTTAAAAACTGTTGAAAAGTATTGGCTTGTTGCAAATCCACAACTGTAAGCAACTTCGGCAACGCTTAAATGTACATTTTCTATTAATATGGTTTTAGACATTTCTATGCGTTTCATAGTAAGGTAACGCATAGGGGTTAAGTTTGTAAGTCTTTTACAGTGGTGTGTAAACCTAGTTAACCCTACACCAACTGATTGTGCCATTTGTTCTATAGTCCAAGCTTCTGAAAGGTTGTTTTCAAGTTCATTAAGAAACAATTTAACACTTCTTTCACTGTCTGTGAGTGATTCATTAAGTACAATTTTATCAGTATTAAGAATATCTAACAATAGTATAAGAAGGAGGTTTATTAACAAACGAATTCTTGATGAATTACTACCTTCAAAATCAGCATCTACAGCTTTTCCAATGCGTTGAAAGCAATCTCTAATTTTTTTATCGGTTTTCCAAATCCATTTTTCGTTTTGTCTTAAAATGGTAGTAAGTCTTAAAAGATCATTAGGGGCAAGTATTACCCATTCTGGCCATTCCCAATTTTGATGTGGTCTTCTTACTCCTAGATCTATAATTACCCAATAAAATTTTCCCATCCCAATATTGGGATTTCCAACTTTGTGAGCCTCCCAAGGACGTGTTATTGTAATGTGGTTTGGGTTTAATTCTAGTGTTTTATTTTCTTGTGAATATGGCATTGTACCAGATTCTAAAAAATGGATTTCGAGCCCTTCATTTCTGTGCCAGTCTAACCCCCAATCTTGCGGTTCATTTGCATCCCAATAGCCAATACTGTTTAAACCAAGGGTATCATCAGTTAAGCGACGACCTGGATAGGTGTATCTTGCAAGTGCCTTAAATTTTAATTTATTCCGTTCAACAGCATCAACTAATGGCAAACAGGTATCAGCATGATACACAATGTTCTCAGCTTTATAAGGTTGAATTTTTTGTATATTTATTTTCACTGAAAAAAAATGAACATTAATAGCTTGCAAATTACATAATTTGGATTTCAAATAAACTATTTTTTAGCTATTTTAATTTTTTTAAAAATAAACTATTCGCTACGCATTATGTGTTTTTACGAAACTAATAAGCGCTATTAAAAATAGTTTTCCATTAACTAAGTATTAACAATTTAATTTTCAACAATTTAAAATGAATAAAAATTTAACATCGGAAGACTTAAATAGTTTTGATGCAATTGTAATTGGAACTGGTATTACAGGTGGTTGGGCAGCAAAGGAGCTATGTGAAAACGGATTGAAAACGTTAGTGCTTGAGAGAGGAAGAATGGTAAAACATATTGAAGACTATCCAACAATGAATAAAGACCCTTGGGATTTTGAATATAGAGGAGTTAGTAACCCAAAAGACCTTGAGCGTCAGCAAGTTCAAAATAGATCAGGTTACACTACAAAACCTGAGACTAAACATTGGTTTGTAGACGATATAAAACATCCATATACTGAAACTAAACGTTTTGATTGGATGAGAGGATATCATGTAGGTGGAAGATCGATAACTTGGGGAAGACAGTCCTATAGATTAAGCGATATTGATTTTGGAGCAAATAAAAAAGATGGACATGGTGTTGATTGGCCAATTAGATATAAAGATATCTCAAAGTGGTATGATAAAGTTGAAGAATTTATTGGTGTGTCTGGAGAAAATTTAGGGTTGCCCCAATTGCCTGATGGTAAACTTTCTGAGCCTATGGAACTAAATTGTGTAGAGCTTAATTTACGTAAAAGTATGGAAGTAGAATTTGACGATAGAACACTTACTATTGGAAGAACAGCACATTTAACTGGGGATGCTAAACATAAAGGAAGATCAAATTGTCAATATAGAGATAGATGCATGCGCGGTTGTCCTTTTGGTGGCTATTTTAGTAGTAATTCATCAACTCTTCCAGCAGCTGAAAGTACAGGGAATATGACACTAAGACCAAATTCCATTGCGTATGAAATTGTTTATGATGAAGAAATAGGCAAGGCTACAGGAGTTAAAATTATTGATACATTAACTAAAGAAAAAATATTTTTTAAGGCTTCAATTATTTTTTGCTGTGCCTCAGCAATGGCCTCATTGGGTATATTGATGCAATCTAAATCAAAAAGATTTCCTAATGGTTTAGGGAATGATAGTGGAGAGTTAGGGCATAATATTATGGATCATCACTTTAAAGTGGGAGCTATCGCTACCGTTGAAGGATTAGAAGATAAATATTACAAAGGAAGAAGACCAAATGGATTTTATATTCCTCGTTTTAGAAATATTGATAAGAAAAGTAAGCAAAATGAATTTTTAAGAGGATATGGATATCAAGGAGGCGCAAGCCGATCTAACTGGAAAAGAGCTGTGTCTGAAATGAGTTATGGAGAGGACTTAAAAGAAGAATTGATAAAGCCAGGACCATGGAGAATTGGGATGACTGCTTTTGGAGAGTGTTTACCATATCATGAAAATAAGGTGAATTTAAATTATGATAAATTAGATGAGTGGGGATTGCCAATTCTAAATTTTGATGTTGAATTTAAGGAAAATGAAACAAAAATGAGAAAGGACATGAAAGAGCAAGCTGTTATGATGTTTAAAAAAGCGGGTTTTAAAAATATTCAAGGGTTTGATCAACCTTGTTATCCAGGAATTGGAATACATGAAATGGGAGGTGCAAGAATGGGGCATAATTCTAAAACATCAGTATTAAATAAGTTTAATCAAATTCATTCAGTATCAAATGTATATGTAACAGATGGAGCTTGTATGACCTCGTCAGCTTGTCAAAACCCTTCATTAACTTATATGGCATTAACTGCAAGAGCAGCAAATTACGCAGCAAAAGAATTTAATAAAAATAAAAAATAGCCTTATGAAACGTAGAACAGCACTTAAAAATTTAACATTAAGTATTGGGTATGCAGTTGCTACACCTGCTTTGTTTAGTATGTTATCGTCTTGTACTGCAGATGTTGAAACTTGGAAACCAGAGTTTTTATCATCAAATGAAAAATATTTAGTAACACATTTAGTAGATATTATTTTACCAACATCAAATTCACCAGGAGCTTTAGATGTGAATGTGCCACAATTTATTGATAAAATGTATCATAATATTGAATCTGAGGAAAATAAGAAAGTATTTAAAAATGGTGCTGCAATTTTCACTGAAAAATTTGAAGCAATGTTTAACAAAAAATTTTCAAAAGGAAATATAGAAGATATTTACACATTGTTTGATTCATATTTTAAATTATCTGATGTAAAACATCAACAAGTTATTCAAGATCAACAGCAAAATTTAAGTGAAATAGATGAAGATAAAAAAGCATCTTTTTTAATGTATAAATTTTTATTTTCAGTAAGATATTACACCTTGTTTGGTTATTATACTTCTAAAGAAGTTGGTACAGAAGTATTAAATTACGACCCTGTTCCTGGGGTTTACAAAGGGTGTATTTCTATAGAAGAAGTTGGAAATGCATGGAGTCTTTAATTTTTTTGATTTAGAATCTGTGTTTTAAATTCAAAATAAATGAAAAAAGAAGTTAGCAGAAGAAATTTTATAAAAAAAAGTGCTGTGGTTGCAGCTGGAATTTCAATTGTGCCAAGGTATGTCTTAGGTCGTGGTTTTATTGCACCAAGCGATAAATTAAATATTGCCGTAATTGGAGCGGGAGGAAAAGGATTTAGTGACCTTGTGAATGTTTGGAATAATGGAGCCTCTAATATTGCTGCTATTTGTGATGTAGATTGGAACAGGGCTTCTAATGCTTTTAAAAAATTTCCAAATGCACAAAAATTTAAAGATTTCAGAAAATTATTTGATTCAATAAAAGATATTGATGCCATTACGGTTTCAACGCCAGATCATACACATGCAGTTATTGCTCATACAGCTATGCAGATGGGAAAACATGTATATGTCCAAAAACCGTTAACGCATAATATTCATGAAGCAAGAACGCTTACTGAAGCCGCAAATAAATATAAAATAGTGACCCAAATGGGAAATCAGGGAGCTTCAGGTCAGGGTGTAAAAACCATGGAGAAATGGTTCAATGCTGGGTTTATTGGTAAAGTGAATGAAGTTCAAGTATGGACAAATAGGCCGGTTTGGCCACAAGGAATTCCAACACCAATTAACAAGCCAGCTTTGCTGGAAGGATTGGATTGGGACAATTGGATAGGTCCAGCACAGTGGGTAGATTACCATCCTTTATATCATCCGTTTAAATGGCGGGGGTGGTGGAATTTTGGCACAGGAGCTTTAGGAGATATGGGCTGTCATTTAATAGACCCTCCTTTTAGAGTTTTAGGTTTGGGTTATCCTACGGAAGTGGAAAGCAGTGTAAGCTCTATTTATTCTAGAGACTGGGTGCCAGATTATTTTCCAGAGTCTTGTCCGTCTTCTTCCCGAACACAATTGAAGTTTCCCGCCAGTGATAAAAATCCGTGTGAACTTAAAATGAATTGGACTGATGGAGGTTTGCGACCTTTTCATCCTGAGTTAATTTCCGAAAACAACTCAATTGGAGATAAAGATAGTGCTAACGGCGTAATGATGATTGGTGATAAAGGAATTATGACTTGCGGTACTTACGGAAGAAATCCGAAGGTATATTTAAATTCAGGTGAAATAATTACAAATACTTTAGTAGAAACACAAACAATTAATTTACCAGAAAATGGACATCAAGTATTATGGACAGAAGCTTGTAAAGATGGTTTTGGAAGTATAAAACATAGAGAGTTAACTTCCTCTTTTGATTTTTCAGGACCTTTAACCGAATCTGTTTTAATGGGGAATTTAGCTATTAGAAGTTATAATTTACAAAAAAAATCAGGAAATGGATTAGATTATCCAGGCCGAAAAAAATTATTATGGGATGGCATAAATATGAAAATTAGTAATTTTGAACCAGCTAATCAATTTGTAAAAAGGGAATATAGAGAGGGTTGGAGTTTGTAGAAATGCTGTCCTAATCTTTTACGCACATAAAATTGCAAATTTCTGTGTGTTTTCCTTGTTTAGCTCTATGTTATAACAATTTTTATTTAGGCTTTAAAGTAGTAACAAATCTTATTAAAAAATTAAAAATGAAGAACTTTAAAATTATTCTGTATTTTATAATTATAGTAATACTTCAAAGTTTTTTGACTGATTCAAACCGTTGCCAAAATCAAATAAATTTAGAAGAAAATTGGATTAAATTGTTTAATGGAAAGGATTTAAATGATTGGACTATCAAAATCAAAGGGCATCCTTTAGGTGAAAATTACAGAAATACATTTCGAGTTGTTGAGGGGGTTCTTCAAGTAAATTATGATGAATATGAAACTTTTGGCACTTCATACGGGCATATTTTTTATGAAAAGGAATTTTCAAATTACAAATTGCGTTTGCAATATAGGTTTATTGGAGAGCAAGTTAAAGATGGACAAGAATGGGCAAGGAAAAATAGTGGTGTTATGATACATTCTCAATCGCCAGAAAGTATGGGGATGAGCCAAGATTTTCCTATTTCTATTGAAGTGCAGCTTTTAGGGGGATTTGGTAACGAAGAAAGATCAACAGGAAATGTTTGCACGCCAGGAACTCATATTATGATAAACCACGAATTGGTGACTACGCATTGCATTAAGTCAACTTCAAAAACATTTTATGGAAATGAGTGGGTAAATTTAGAAATTTTGGTAATGAACGATTCAATAATTACCCATAAAATTAATGGAAAAACTGTGATGGTTTACCATAAACCACAAATTGGAGGAGCAATAGAAATTGATAAGGAAACTTGGGAATCTAAAAAAGGAAATCCTTTAAAAAGCGGCTTTATTTCACTTCAAAGTGAGAGTCATCCTATCGAATTCAAAAATATTGAACTGTTGGAATTATAGTAAATTTTTAAAATACATTATTTGTAGATTCCAACACATTCACCATCTACACATCTAACTTCTTCAGGGGGTAACGCAAATGAGCAATCTGAGATTATTCCCCATCTTAAATTGTAGGCATTTTCTTGGTTGTTATAAATCGCTACTTTTTGTTGTAGTAAAGCTACATCAATAGATGTGCTATAGACTAAAAAACTCCAAGGGCCGCCACAAGGCTTACTTCCGAAGTCAATAAAATCGCAATCTGAATTTTCAGAACAAATTCCTTCAGAAATTAATTGTTCAATGTCTTCACTTAGTAAATTTAAAGCTTGTAACTCTTCTTCTTGAGTAGTTTCGGTATCATTAGTACAACCCAAAACGATTGCTAATAAAGCAATCGTTTTAAATGGATGTTTAAATAGTTTCATAAAATTTATTTTAGCTTGTATAATTCAATCACAAAAATTGAACCACAAAGTCTAAATACGAGAACCTTAACAATATTCTTCATAAGCACCGGCTAAATTTGAAGCAATAACTTCAGCTGGTCTTCCTTCTATATGATGACGTTCTAACATGTGAACCAATGCACCATCTTTAAACAATGCAATTGCCGGTGATGACGGAGGAAAAGGAATCATATTTTCACGTGCTTTAGCAGTTGCATCAGTATCAACTCCAGCAAAAACGGTTACTAAATTGGTTGGTGTTTTGTCATGTTGTAAAGAAACTACTGCTCCTGGACGAGCTGTTCCGGCAGCACAGCCACAAACTGAATTTACAACAACTAATGTTGTACCTTCTTTACTTAATGCATTTTCAACTTCTTGTGCGGTATGTAGTGATGTAAAACCTGCGTTTTCTAATTCTTCTTGCATTGGTTTTACTAATTCTGGTGGGTACATATTTTTTTGATTTTTTTGTTAAAAGTAAATAAAGTG
>Ga0190303_1000089_pt1 | contig 36882 bp, 28 predicted proteins | sample 48700701_MG_FD_161672 | JGI IMG/M metagenome (GOLD analysis project Ga0190303, IMG submission 161672) | Hydrothermal vent sediment bacterial communities from Southern Trench, Guaymas Basin, Mexico - 4870-07-0-1_MG | ecosystem: Environmental > Aquatic > Marine > Hydrothermal vents > Sediment ... | reverse complement strand
GTAATTTTATCTTTAGAAATCATAAGCGGAATGTTTTTTAAAATATTGAATTTCAACACTTTAATATACTAAATATTCTGCTTTTTTCATTAAAAAAAATCCCTTTTCTTACGTCGAACTCAGGTTAATAAGTTGCTCTATTTTTATTTGGGGATTTAAATATTATTAATTACATTTGAATTAATTAGTATGTTCATACATATGAACATATATAAACATCCTAAATATGCAACTACGAATTGATCATAATAACGGAACACCTCTACATTTACAAGTAGAGAAGCTACTACGCGGCTTAATTGAACTACCTAAATATAGCAATGGAGAATTATTTCCTAAAGAAGTAGATATGGCCAATCGGCTTGGAATTTCAAGAAATACAGTACGACAAGCTATTAGCAAATTAGTAATTGAAGGCCTTTTAGAACGTAAAAAAGGAGTTGGAACTAAAGTTGTAAACCAAAATATTAATACCAAATTAAAAAGTTGGATGAGTTTTACGCAAGAGATGAATAGTAAAGGAATTTCTTTCGTGAATTATGAAATTAAAGTAGAAAAAGTAAGTGCAACTACTGCTGTTGCAAATGCACTTGAAATAAAAGAAGGCACTAAGGTTATAAAGCTAATCCGGTTAAGAGGTGATACTGATGGGCCCTTTGTTAATTTTGTTTCATACCTACACCCTCGTATTGGGTTAAGCGGAAATGAAGATTTTAAGCGTCCATTATATGAGATTTTAGAACAAGATTATTCTACAATAGTTGACTTATCGAGTGAAGAAATTAAAGCTGTTATCCCTAAAAAACATATTTCAGAAAAATTAAACATTTCAGAAACCGACCCTGTACTTAAAAGAATTAGAAAAGTATACGACCCAGGAAAAAGACCTATAGAATATTGTATTGGCTATTATAGGGCCGATAAATTTTCATACACCATTGACATAAAAAGAGAATTTAATTAAAATTAAATATTGTGAAAAAACTATCAATTATAAGCATCCTAGCTTTAAGCTTTGTATTTTTTCAATGTGAATCTAAAAAAGAATCGGAATTAATGCTCCATGTCCCTTCTCCTGAATGGCAAGATCAAGTTATTTACTTTTTAATTACGGACCGTTTTGCAGATGGTGATACTACCAACAATAATCAAGGTGGCAATGAATATGACCAAACAGATTTAAGAAAATTTAGTGGCGGCGATATTCAAGGTATAATTGACCAATTAGATTATATTCAAGGTTTAGGGGTAACTGCTATTTGGATAACGCCTCCAGTGGCTAATCAATGGTGGGATCCAGCATTCCAATTTAGCGGGTATCATGGGTATTGGGCAGAAAACTTTAAAGAAGTTGACAAGCATTTTGGCAATTTAGAATTATATCAAAAACTTTCTCATGAGATTCATAAACGAGGCATGTATCTTATTCAGGACATTGTATTAAATCATACGGGTAATTTCTTTCAATACGAGAATGGCTATAACAAGGATAGTGTAAATCTTTTCTATAAACCTAATAAACATAGCACTCCTATTTCAAAACCTACACAATACCCGTTTAACTTAAACGACCCAACAGATTCTATTCAACGCAATGCTAATATTTATAACTGGACACCAAATATTATCAATTACGAAGACCCAGACCAAAAGTTAACTTACCAAATGGCAGGTTTAGATGACATAAATACAAAAAATATTTTAGTCCGTAATGTGCTTAGAGATTCTTATGGATATTGGGTAAACGTAGTAGGTGTAGATGGTTTTAGAATTGATACTATTATTTATGTAGAATTAGATTTTTGGGATGACTTTATGAATTCTGTAAACGAAGAATCTCCTGGAATTAATCAAGTCGCAAAAAATACAGGAAGAAACAACTTTTTAACTTTTGGTGAAACCTTTATAAGTTCAGACCCATTACAAAATGAAGGTGATATTGAAGTGGCAAGTTATATGGGCAGCAAGGAAAAACCTACATTAAACAGTATGTTAAACTATCCGTTATACTATACTATAAATCGAGTTTTTAGCCAAGGTTTACCAACCAAGTTAATGGATTATCGTTTAAATACTTTTGTTAACGATACAATTTATCATGACCCATATCAAATGGCTAATTTCTTGGATAACCATGATTGGAGTCGGTTTATTAACAGCTCCTCTCCTGCAGCTTTAAAACAAGCACTGTTCTTACTTTATACAATACCAGGAATCCCTGTTATTTATCAAGGTACAGAGCATTTATTTACCGAATCTAGAGCCTCTATGTTTAAAGAAGGTTGGGGTTCAGGTGGTAAAGATCATTTTAATCAAGAAGCAGAAATATATCAATTGCTAAAATCATTGTCAGAAGTAAGACAAAAAGGCAAGGTATTAACTAGAGGTGATTTAGAAGTACTGCATAGTTCTGAGGTCAGCTCTGGTGCTTTGGCTTACAAAAGAACCTACCAAGACAAACAATATATTATAGTATTTAATACAGCAGATCAATCCGTATTAATGAGTAATTTACAAACAAAAGCAACTCAAGGCGATGAATTAATTCTTTTAAAAGGAATTGGATTATCAGATAATTGGATTGTTGGTAACAACGGTCTTATATCTAGTGAACTTCCTCCACGTGCAGTGGGCATTTTTGAAATAAAAAAAGGCAAGAAAGAAGTTAAAAATCAAGAATTAAAGGCAACAATATCTTCGACTATTTCAGAAAAAGTATTTGAAGACGATTTTGTTGTTTCAGGAACAATTCAAGATTTAAATAATACCTATTACTTAATTATTGATGATAAATTAAGTAATAAAATAAAGCTCAACCCAGACGCAAAAGGAAATTGGGAAAAGAAAATTAGTTTATCTCGTTTTTCGTTTGGGACTGAAAAACATAAAGTCTCTATTTATTCACCAAGTCAAAACTTGGTGTCCAAAGCCTTTTCCTTTCAAACTATCGTTCCAGTGCAAGGAAATAAAATAAGTGTTAAAGATCCCATAGGTGATAATAATGGTCTTAATCATAACTACACTCCTCCAACTGATAAAAGTTATATAGGTCAGCAAGACATCAAAAATATAGAGGTAATAAATTACGGTAACAATTTACAAATTACTTTAACTATGAAGCATATTTCAGATGTTTGGTTACCACCAAATGGATTTGACCATGTGCTGTTTCATATATTCATTGATTTGCCAAATATTGAAGGGAGTAAAGATTTATCATTATTAAATGCTCCTTCTCCAGAAGGGTTTGAATGGAATTATGTAGCCTATTTAGCGGGTTGGCATAGTATACTTTATAATGCGAAAAACTCAACTAAAGATAGTTTTGGAACTATTGTAACTCCTACTCCAACCGTTATTGTAGATAAAGAAAAAAACAGCATCACCATACAATTTTCTCCAGAAGCATTAGGAAATCCTAAAACACTTGAAGGTGCCAAAATATACATAACCACATGGGATAATTATGGCTCTGAAGCTGGACATAGAGTTGTTACAAAAGGTGGAGGCCCATTTGATGTTGGAGGTTCTGATATCCCTAATCCAACATTAATTCTTGACGATACTGAAGTAATAACAATCACAAAAAAATAATTTATGAAACTATATCTTAAAATATCAATTGCATTAATATCAATTTTTATAGCTAGTTGCAGTCCAAAAAAGGAGAAAATCGTAGCTGAAAATTCATTAACATTTTTTGACAAAGCAAGAACTGAAATTCAACCTAAGTTTGAACTACTCCCTGTAAATCAAATTAAGCCAAAAGGTTGGATTAAAGATATTATGAGTCAGGATATTTCTGATGGATTTATTGCTCAGTTAGATAAATTAGTTCCTAAATTAATGGGTGATGATGCGTTTAACACCGCAAGAAGAAAAGATACAACAGACATACCTGATGTTGGAAGTCAAAAATTGACAGGTGCTGAATGGGAAATTTCTATGCAATGGTGGGCTGGTGAAACACTTGGAAACTGGTGGGATGGTTATTTACGAAATGCTTATATGACAGATAATAAACCTGCTATTTCAAAAATAAATGCAATTGTTAAAGAACTGCTCTCAACACAAGATGAAGATGGTTATTTAGGGATTTATGGTGAAGAAATGCGTTTCAAGCACAAAGGTTCTAACGGAGAACTTTGGGCACAAACAGTATTATTTAGAATGCTATTAGGTTATTATGAGTTTACTGATGATGAAACTGCTTTAAAAGCTGTTGAAAAAGCGATGAGCAAAACCATGTCTAAGTACAATGCTTATGAAAAAAGTCCATTTGATGTAGCAATAGATTATGGTGGTGTAACGCACGGTTTAATGATGACCGATGTTTGCGAAACACTATACCGTATCACAAAGAACAAAAAATACAATGATTATGCAGTGTATTTATACCGTAATTTTTCTGAACACCCAATAAACAGGGCTTTTAATGATGTACGATATGATTTATTAATGGAAAAAGATTCGTTGTTCCAGAGCCATTCAGCACACACGTACGAGCATTTTAGAACCTTACTTTTAGCAAAACAACTAACAGGTTATACAGAACTTGAAGAAGCTTATCAAAGCGCTATGAACAAATTAAATAATTGTATTTTACCTAGTGGAGCAGGGTTTGGAAACGAGTGGTTAAATAAACAAAAATCTGATCCAAATACAACTGCAGCAGAATTTTGTGGAATGTTAGAATTAAGTCTGTTTTATACTTCAGCACTTCAAAAAACAGGAGATATTTCTTACGCTGATAGTACTGAAAAAATAGTATACAACGCCATGTTAGGTGCTAGAAATTCAAGTGGAAAAGGAATTACGTATTGCAAAACAGACAACTGCTACATTTTAAATGAAAAAGCTCCGCAACATCATTTTGAAGAACACGATATGCGTTACAAATATTCTCCAACACATGCAGATGCCGCAGTATGCTGTAATCCAAGTTATGGACGAAGCTTTCCTTACTTTGTGAGTAATATGTGGATGAAAGCTAAAGATGGTTTAGCTGCAACACTGTACGGACCTTCAACTGTAACAACAAATCACAATGGAGTTTTATTAAAAATTGAAGAAAAAACAAATTACCCTTTTTCAGATGCTATTACATTTAATATTACTTCGGAGAAAGAAGTAGCACTTGTAATTTACTTACGTAAACCAAATTGGACAACCCAACTAAATATTGAAGTTGCTGATGCTAAGATTACACAAAGTGAAGGGTATTATGCAATTTATAAAAAATGGAAAACTGGAGACACAATTCAAGTATCTTTTGAAAATGAAATAAAACCTGTATATGCAAATAATAATGAAATTGCACTACAACGTGGGGCAATTGTGTACGCTCTAAATGTTCCACATAGAGAAGAAATTGTAAAACAATATGACGTAAACGGATTTACAGATTACCAAGTTTTTTCAACTAGTGAGAACTACAAAAATTTAGCTTTAAACGCTTCAGAAAATAAAAATTTATTTGGATTTACTTATGTGAAAAGTGATGATACTTCAACTGCAAATCCTTGGAATACACAAAACGGACAATTAGTTGGTCAGCTTTTTAATACTGAATTAAACAAATTTACAGAGGTAACATTAAAACCAATGGGAAGTAGCACCCTACGTAGAGTTACATTTCCAACAAAATAAATAGTACCATTTATAAATGCAAAAATTATTAAAATGAAAATAGCAATTAAAACAATTTCAGTCATTCTTTTTTTATGCTTCATAAGTTGTTCTGAAGAAGCAAAAAATGAAAATCCAGAATTTAACACTTTTAATAAATTAAAAATTACAGCAATTCATCCAGAAGGATGGATTAAAGAATTTTTGATTCGACAAAAAGACGGTTTAACAGGAAATATTGAAGTTGCTGGTTATCCGTATGATACTAAAATGTGGGCAACTGAAAAAATTAAAGGTTCTACCAAAGCGTGGTGGCCTTATGAGCAAACAGGTTATTATATTGATGGTGCTAATAGCTTGGGCTATTTATTAAATGATGAATCTCTAAAGGAAAAAGCCAAAGTACAAACGCAATATGTGCTAGACCACATCAACCCAGAAACTGGTAGAATAAGTACCAATTTAGCTGATAGATGGTGGCGTTGGCCTTATGCAGGTTTTTTCCGGAATTATATGACTGATTATGGCGAAACTAAAGACAAAAAAATTGTTGAAGCTTTACACAAACATTATTTAACATTTACTGCAAAAGATTTTTCTGATGATTTAGAATTGGCAAATGTGGAAGAAATATGTTGGCTGTACGGAATTACCAAAGATGAAAAATTGCTAGAAATGGCTGAAGAAGCTTATCGTTTATTCAAGTCTGATCTTGAAAATAGAAACAGAGCTGGTGCAGACATCCAATTTGGAGCAGATAGAAAACCCGATCATCATGTTGTAGTATATTTAGAGTTGGTTAAAATCCCTGCAATTTTATACAGTCACACTGGTAAAAAGGAATACTTAGACGAAGCACTAAACGGAATTAGAAAAGCTGAAGAGTTTAATATGTTAATTTCAGGATTGCCAAGTTCTACTGAACATTTTACAGGTATTTCTGAATTATCAGGTACTGAAACTTGTAATACAGCAGTATTTCCACATACTTTTGGATATTTACTTCGAATTACTGGAAAAGCGAACTTAGGTGATAAAATTGAAAAAGCAGTTTTTAATGCAGGTATTGGTTCTATCACTAAAGATTTTAAATCGCATCAATATTTTTCAGCACCAAATCAATTTATTTCAACATTAACTTCTAATGATTACGGACACAATCCTGGTAGAATGGCGTTTTTACCTGGGCACGATGTTGAATGTTGTACCGGAAATGTAAACCGATTTATGCCTTATTATGTGGAGCAAATGTGGTTGAGTTCTGAAAACAATGGTTTAGTAGCATCTTTATTTGGACCAACAACTGTAACTGCTAATGTGGGTAAAAATCAAGTTCCAATAACAATTACTGAAGAAACAAATTATCCTTTTTCTGAAAATATTGAATTTAAGTTTCAGCTTGAAAAAGCTACTTCATTTCCATTTTTTATTAGAATTCCTGCATGGAGTAACAATACTAAAATAACGGTAAATGGTGAAACTCTTGATGCTAAAATTACAGCCGGTGAATTTTTTAAATTAGAACGTGAATTTTCAAACAACGATGTAATTTCACTTACTATGCCTATGGAAGTGACTACAAGTTCTTGGCCAAACAACGGAATTGGAATTGAAAGAGGTCCATTAGTTTACAGTTATCCAATTGACGAAACTACTACTATAGCAAGTGACTACGAACGTTCAACCAAAGAATTTCCTGCATTAGAACTTCAGCCTAATGCAGATTGGAATTATGCGCTAAATTTATTAGAAGGTGAAAATTCAGGAATTGAAATTATTAAAACTGAAGAAAATGGTTACGCTTGGGATAAAGGAAACTCACCAATAAAAATTAGAGTTCCTGTGAAAAAAGTTACAAATTGGGAGTTGAAAGAAATTGAAAATACCGATAACTTTAAAACAACTCCTGAGTTTCCAAAAGAACTTCAAACTGAAGGTGAAACGGAATATATTGAGTTGGTTCCCTACGGAAGTACGTTGCTTCGTTTAACTATTTTTCCGAAAATTAATGATTAATTAATCACATCAAAATCATGAAACATCTACTATTATTAATAAGTGTTTGTCTAATTACATTATCGTCATGTAAAAAGGAAAAAAATCATACCCTTAAGATAAGTGACGGTAAAGTTGAACGAATTACAATGATGAAATCAGAATACGTATCTGATAGAAATATTGATGTTTGGCTTCCTTCAGATTACGACTCTTCAAAAAAATATTCCGTTTTATACATGAATGACGGACAAACATTGTATGACCCAAGCATGTCTTGGCTAAATGATGAATGGCAAGTTGATGAAATGATGGGGAAACTATCACGAGAAAAAACTATTAAAAATACAATTGTTGTTGGTATTTGGAATTCTGATATTGGACGAGTTGGTGATTACTTCCCTCAAAAACCTTTTGAAAGTTTACCTCAAAGCTATGTGGATTCTATTAGAACTGAGCTCAATAAAGTGGAGTACACTAAAAACATGATGCAGGATATACATTCAGACAATTATTTAAAATTTATAGTTAAAGAATTAAAACCATATATAGATAATAAATATGCTACACTAACTAATAAAGAAAATACATTTATAATGGGATCAAGCTATGGTGGTTTAATCTCCATGTATGCAATTAGCGAATATCCAGAAATTTTTGAAGGTGCTGCTTGTTTATCTACACACTGGATAGGTACTTTTAATGACAACCCAATAATTGCACAAGCATTTATTAATTACTTCGGAAAACACATACCCGGTTCTAAAAATCATAAAATATATTTTGATTATGGAAGCAAAACTTTAGATCAATACTATGAACCATATCAATTAAAAATTGATTCAATAATGCAATTAAACGGATATACAGACGCTAATTGGAAAACATTAAAATTTGAAGGTAAAAATCATTCTGAAGCTTCTTGGAGAGAACGTTTAGACATTCCTTTAATCTTTCTATTAGGAAAATAATAATTTTAATTATGAAGAACAAAAAACATTTAGCAATTATAGATACACCATTTAATGTTGATTATTCAAACGGGAATATTAGTGGAAAATCAGTTATTAATCCAATAAAAAAAATAAAGGATTTACAAAACATTTTTGAAGACAAACAAGCCTTTAAAAATATAGATGGGGATAAAATTATTTATGAAGTTCAAGCAATTCTCCCTGTTGAAGAAGGCCGAGAGGGTGGTTTATTTTACGGAAAAACAATCATCCATCCAGGTAAAGTTGGCAATGAATACTTTATGACCAAAGGTCACTTTCACCAAAAAGTAGATAGAGCTGAGTTTTATTGGGGAATTGAAGGTGAAGGAATGTTGCTACTTATGGATAAAAACAGAAATACTTGGGCTGAAAAAATGCACCCAGGAAGCCTTCATTATATTAACGGATACATTGCACATAGAACTGTAAATACAGGTACAACAAAATTATCTTTTGGTGCTTGTTGGCCATCAGATGCAGGTCATAATTATCAAGAAATAATGGATAACGGATTTTCTGCAAGGCTAAAAGAAATCGATGGAAAACCTCAATTAGTTTCAACCCAACAATAATCTTATTATGGTAATTGCAATTGACATTGGCGGTACTTTTGTAAAAATAGGTTTGGTAAAAAATGCTGAAATAGTTGTAAAAACAGCTATTAAATCGCATCCTAAAATCGATTTTCAAAATACGATAAAAGACATAGAAAATACTATCCACAAACTTTTAGTGGCAAATTCAGTAGCTCAAAAAGATATTGAAGGAATTGGTATAGGTTTCCCTGGACTGGTAGATTCTATAAAAATGAAAGTCCTTTCAACTAATAAAAAATACGACGATTCTCTTAGCTTTAATTTTATTGATTGGGCAAAAAAAACATACAATACTTCTATTTTTTTAGAAAATGATGCAAGAATGGCTTTGCTAGGTGAATGGCAATATGGTGCAGGTAAAGGGATTGACAATATTGCAATGCTAACATTTGGAACAGGTGTTGGAAGTGCTGTTATTATCAATGGAAAATTAATAATTGGTAAACATTTTCAGGCAGGTAATTTAGGAGGGCATTTTACAATAAATGTAAACGGTGCTCTATGCACTTGTGGAAATTTAGGTTGTGTAGAGGCTGAAGCTTCCACTTGGAAACTCTCAGAATTATTAAAGTCTGATCCAAGATATTCAGAGAGCTTAATTGAAGGAAATGAATTAGACTTTGAGTCTTTATTTAAATATGCTGAAGAAGGTGGTGAATTAAGTTTATCTGTTAGAAATCATTGCCTAGAAGTTTGGTCTGCTGGCGTTATCAATCAAATTCACGCATACGATCCTGAGCTCATAATTCTGGGAGGTGGCGTTATGAAAAGTGCTAATGTTATTATTCCTTTCATTAAAAACAATGTAAAAAAACATGCGTGGACTCCTTGGGGAGATGTGCAAATAATACAATCAAAAATACCAAATAGATCAGCGTTATTAGGTGCCTACTATTTAGTTACTAAAAATTTAAAAAATTAATGAGTACCAAATTCAATAAATTTCCAACAGTAAAAATGCCTTCAGAAAACACATGTTATTCTAATTGGGATAGCATATGTAACCAAATTACTGAAAACTTAAATAAAATTAAAAAATCAAAAAAAGTAGTCGTAGTTGAATTTTACCACGGTGTAAATGAAGATGAATTTATATCTGAATTTAATTCAAGACTAAATCCTAGCACCTATATTGATGCTAAAAGAGGACTTCTTTCTGAAGAAGAAATAAAAAAATTGGTATTTTCTGATGTCACTGATGATCGAATTTTTGGTTTTATGAGTAGACTAAACTTAGATAACTTCTTTGATTCAGCTAAAATATCTCAACTAAACACTGAAATTAAAAACACCAACAAAGGTGTTATTCTTGTTAGTGGAATTGGAGCATCTATAATTTGTAAAGAGTGGGATATTTTAATTTATGTTGATATGGCTCGTTGGGAAATTCAGCAAAGAATGAGACGTTTTGAAGTTGATAATATTGGGATACACAATAAAAATGAGGAATTTAGTCACTTATACAAACAAGCCTATTTTGTTGATTGGCGCGCTTGTGACAAGCATAAAAAGAAATTATTTAAAAAAATAGATTATATATTAGATTCCAATACGGCTGAATCGCCAAAAATGATTCAAGGAAAAACGTATTTGGAAGGATTATCACGCACAAATAAACAACCATTTAGTGTAGTTCCATTTTTTGATCCTGGAGTTTGGGGAGGGCAATGGATGAAAGAAGTATGTGATTTAGATAAATCTGCTCCCAATTATGCTTGGTGTTTTAATTGTGTTCCAGAAGAAAATAGTTTATTGCTACAATTTGGAGATGTTTTATTTGAGACCCCATCTATAAACCTAGTTTTTTTCGAGCCAGAAAAATTATTAGGTGAAGCTGTATATAGCCGATTTGGTGATGAATTCCCAATTAGATTTGACTTTTTAGATACTATGGGAGGTGGTAATTTAAGCCTACAGGTACATCCTTTAACTGAATATATTCAAGAAAAATTTGGTGTGAAATATACACAAGATGAAAGCTATTATATGTTAGATGTTGAAGATGATGCTGTAGTATATTTAGGGACTAAAGAAAATGTAAATCCAGCTGAAGTAATTAAAGATTTAAAAATTGCTGAAAAAGGTAAAATTCCATTTAATGCTGATAAACATATTGAAGTTTGGCCAGTGAAAAAACATGACCATATTTTAATACCAGCAGGTACTATTCATTGTTCAGGAAAAGGGAGTATGGTACTTGAAGTTAGTGCCACACCGTATATTTTCACCTTTAAATTATGGGATTGGGGAAGATTAGGAATGGATGGAAAACCACGTCCTATAAATATTGAACATGGCGAAAAAGTAATTGATTGGAGTAGAACAACTTCTTGGACTAAAGAAAATTTAATTAATAGAGTTGAAAAAATTGATGAAGGAAATGGTTGGGTTGAAGAAAGAACTGGACTTCATGAACGTGAATTTATTGAAACACGTCGTCATTGGTTTACCAACACGGTTTCTCATCATACAAAAGGCAGTGTAAATGTTATTTGTTTAATTGAAGGAGCACAAGCAACTGTTGAAAGCCCAACAAATTCTTTTGATCCTTTTGAAATAAGTTATGCTGAAACTTTTATTATTCCGGCTACAATTGGAGCATATACAATTAGACCGTTTGGTGCTAGTATTGGAAAAAAAATAGGGACTTTAAAAGCATATGTAAGAACTTAATTATGAAGAAATTTACCTCAGGATTAAATATAAAACCAACAACAAATCCACTTAATTTTGAATACGGAGATGATTGTTTTGGACCAAAAGTTGAAAACAGAAAATTAGATGATATTCGTAAAAGCTTATTAGTTCCTAATTGTAATGGACCTGAAACAGTGTATACAATAGCTATGAATGTTGGAAAAAAAATACACGCTAACCAGCTTAAAAAACAACATTTATTATTCGGAATTGTAACGTATTCTTCAGGTAAATTAGGAAAAGAACCTGTGAGAAGTCAAGGTCATATTCATAAAAAATCAGTTTATGGCGGAAATTGGTCAACTCCAGAAGTGTATCAAATATGGTCAGGGAAAGCAGTTATTTACATGCAAGAATATGCCAATGATAATCCTGGAAAATGTTATGCAGTATACGCTGAACCAGGTGATATTGTAATTGTACCACCTTCATGGGCACACGCAACTATTAGTGCAGACCCAAATACACCGTTAACATTTGGTGCATGGTGCGATTTAGATTATGGTTTTGAATATGACAAAGTTAGGGCTCATAAGGGGCTTGCTTGGTTTCCTTTAGTTGAAGAAAATGGAGATTTAACTTGGATTCAGAACTCAACTTATAAAAAAGTTGATTTGATAATTAAAAAACCTAGTAGTTATTCAGAATTTAATTTAAAACAACAAGAATCAATTTATACACAATACGAAAAGATTCCCAATTTGTTTACATTTGTTCCAAAGCCTTCAATTATGAAGGATGTGTGGGAGAATTTTATTCCTTAAAACCTTTTCAAAACATATTTATTAATTAAAAATACTAAAAATGCGCAATAACTATATTTTAAAAATTACTATAATTATAACTTTAGGGGGTTTGCTCTTTGGATATGATACAGGAGTTATAAATGGAACACAATTTTATTTTTCAAAATATTTTGGACTAACCGGTGCTCTAAAAGGATTTATAGTTAGTAGCGCATTGATAGGTGCTTTAGCTGGTGCTGCATTTTCTGGCATATTAAGCAAATCTATTGGACGAAAAAAATCTTTGATTATTTCCGCTATACTTTTTGGAATATCCGCTTGGGGTTCAGGTTTACCTAGTATATTGCCTGAGTCTATTTCTTTAATGGTCTTTTTTAGATTATTAGGAGGTATTGCCATTGGTATAGCTTCTATGAATGCTCCAATGTATATTGCTGAAATTGCACCTGCAGATAGAAGAGGAACTTTGGTTACATTTTATCAATTAGCCATTGTAATTGGTTTTTTTGTAGTGTTTTTAGTAACTTATTTTATTGGAAATGGCATAAGTGAAAGTGAAAACATCTCAATGGGTTGGAGATACATGTTTTGGTCTGAATTAATACCAGCTATGTTATTTTTAGGGCTGTTATTTTTTGTGCCAAAAAGTCCACGTTGGTTAATGATGAAAGGAAAAGAAGATGAAGCAAAAGTTATTTTAACAAAAATTCATGGAGAAAAAATTGCAAATCAAGAATTTATTGAAATAAAAAAATCTATCCACAGTGAAGGAAAAAAGGAAAAAATTTCAATTTTCTCTAAATCCTTTCTTTCAATTATAATTATTGGAACTGTACTTTCTGTACTACAACAATTTACTGGGATTAATGCAGTATTATATTATGGTGCTGATATTTTTGAACAAGCACTTGGATTTGGAAAAGAAGATATCTTATTACAACAAATACTACTTGCAACCGTAAATTTACTATTTACATTTGTTGCCATGTTTGCAGTTGATAAATTTGGAAGAAAACCACTACTTATGATTGGTGGTTTTGGAATGCTAATAGGTTTTTTAATGATGGGATTCACCTTGTATTTTAGTGATTATTCTCAATTAAACTCCGCAGGAATGCCTACTATATCTTCTTCGGAAGGAATAATTAGTTTAATTGGTATTTTAATTTTTATTGCGTCTTTCGCTATGTCAATGGGACCTGTAGTTTGGGTGATTTTATCAGAGATATTTCCAAATAAAATACGCAGTGTAGCCATGTCTATTGCTGTTGCTGGACAATGGATGGCTAATTACTTTGTATCGCAATCATTTCCTATGATTGTAGAAAGTGATGTAAATAAATTACACCTAAATGGTGGGGTTTGGAATAATTCTTTACCCTATTTTATTTTTTCAATTTTTATAGTAATAATCATTGTATTTGTTTGGAAATTTATTCCTGAAACAAAAGGAAAAACGTTGGAAGAAATGGAAGGTATATTTGAAAAGAAATAAATTATTCCATTGTAATAAAATTACTAAAAGCCTCCCAATAAGCATCATTCCCGTTTGTTGAACTCCATAATGCTCTAGAACCATGGATACCTTCAACTGTAGGCTTAAAATGTGTAATATAAGAAGGGTTTATCAATGAAACCAGTTCAACCAAAGCTGCAGTTTCTTTTTTTGAAGAAGTTACAAAAGTAGGTTTTGATAACCCCTTAATTGTATTTTTAACATCAATTGTTTTATAATATTCTCCAGGACTAAATGCTGCTATCTTTTTTACTTTCTCTGAATTATTTCCAATTAACAAGGCTAAAGTTGCAGAGTACGAACTTCCAACTAGCACTATTGGCTGAAGCCCATTTAATTCATACATATAATCAATAGTAGCTTCAATATCTTGTTTAGCATCTAAATAAGTTGTGGGTAAACCTCTCTCTTTAGCTGCCATAGCAGTTTCATTTACTACTCCATTTGCTTTATTCCCAGATCTTTGATCTATCGCAACACAAGAAAAGCCTAACTCCATTAATTTTATAGCAGTGTCTTTATATTCACCTCTACTAAATCCAGCTTGATGACATAATAAAATCGTTGATTTTTTATTGTCAACTTCATAAATATCTATCGTAATTGGTAAACTATCTTTTGAGAAAATAATTGTTTTAACTACATATATATTTGGAACTATTGGCTTCTCAACAACCACTGATTCAACATTTTTAATTTCTTTTTTTTCTGAAGAAATATTGCAAGAAACAAACAGTAAACTAATACTTAAAATAAAATAACGCATAGAAAGAATTTTAAGCTAAATTAATAAAAATTTAAAGCCTTCGTAGAATAAATAGTTTTTGAAGGTCTAATCATAAAAAAATAAAAACTACCCCCAAATTAAAATTGATATGTGCTATAAAAAATAACCTACATTAATATTGTTTGAATATTGAAACTTAAAATATTAATCTGTTTTAAATGTCCAAACTTGTCCAATTGTTTGTCCTCCTTGTCCATCTTTAACGACCACTTTCCAATAATAATCTGTAGATGCTACAAGGTTTACCTCAAAACTAGTTGTATTTAAATCAGTTGTTACAAGCGCTGTTGGATTTGTAGTACCAAAATAAACATCATAGGTTAGCGTATCATTATCTACATCACTAGCTGTCCATTGTAAATTAGTGGTTGTTGGTGCACCAGCAACTATAGCATTTAATCCTGGAGCTACTAATTCTGGTGCAAAAGGAATGTGATTGGTAATTCCCTCTCCATAGGTAAAAAACTTATACACCGTTGAGTAACTGCTTGAAGCATTCTCATTATCGGTGGCTTTTACACGCCAGTAATAAGCGATATTCTCTTCTAAGGGAACGGATTGTTCTATTGTGGTACCTGTAAAGGTTTGCTTGCCGTCTGTGAATGCACTGTTTTTTGCAACTTCTACTAGATACGTTATCACAGCTCCCTGATCAACATCGGTTGAAGCGTTCCATTTACAAATAACAGGATTCTCTATACACAACAAATTATTTGTTGGATATGATAGTGTTGGTGTAGTTGGTGCATGATTTGTTGGAGTTGGAGTTGGTGGGGTGTCTCCTCCGCCACCGCCACCTCCGCAAGACCATAGTACTATACTCAATATTGTTAGGCTATATATGATTTTTTTCATCTTCTTATTGTTTTACTATTTTTAATGTTACAGGAATATCTAATTGTACTTTGGCAATATACAAGCCTGTTGGTTGGTCTTTAATTGTTAATTGAACTTTGCCATAGACTATTGGATATATTTTTACTGAAATTAACTGTGAATGTATTGTGTACAATTCTATAGTTACTTCTTTTTGTGAAACTGGTAATGCAATTTCAAAAGTTCCATTGGTTGGATTTGGATACGCAACAATACCTTCTAATATTTCTATTGTTTTTGAATACACTCCTTCACACGTTTTAGCTGTTTTAACTTCTATAACATCGCCGTGTTTTATAGCAACTAAAAATATTGAAGCGCTCGTTTTGAGTTGTTCCAACCCGTTTACTGAAATTGTATAAGGGGCTGTTCCTGCTGTCATTTCTATGGAAACCTTATTTGAAGAAACACTTGTGGTGGCTTTAGCCGAATTACTTGGCTCAATTTCTATTACAAAACATTGCTCGTAAGACTCTCCTGAAACTGAAATGCAGAAATCATACACACCAACAGGTAACGGATTTGAAGTTAAATTAGACGTATTAGAAAACGTATAAGGTACACCATTAATGGTTGTTGTGTAACTATAAGATTCTATAGCTACAATAGTAACTTGTCCATTCTCTTTATTTGGACACGTTTCACTTGTTACTTCAATATTGAAATTGTTGGATGGTAAGGTAAAGCAACCTGTAGCATCTACTGAAACTCCAGCAGTTGAAGTAAGGCATACATCTATATTGTTCATAACACCATCATTGTCATCGTCTAATTGAGAGTCAGAACAACCATTTGCATCAACTGTTTCTCCATTAGGTGTATCAGCACAATTATCATCACTATTTTGAACATCATCATCATCATCATCTAGTTGAGAATCAGAACATCCATTTGCATCTACAGTTGCTCCGTTAGGTGTATCAACACAAATATCATCACTATTTTGAACACCATCATCATCATCATCATCTAATTGGGAATCAGAACATCCATCAGAATTTACATCTTCACCATTAAGCGTTCCTGGGCATAAATCTAAACTGTTTTGTATTCCATCATTGTCATCGTCAACCAAAACTCCTAGTTCCTCTATGACGAAATCATCAATTACCACACCTTCATCTGTAATACTTGCATCTGAATGAAAAACAAATCTAAAAATTATATTTGATTCATTTTTAAAAGAACTTAAATCATAACTGTACTCAGAAAAAACACTACTAACACCTGTCCATTGAGCTCCAGGGCAATTCTGACAATCACTAGAAATTTCACCACTTTCAAAAATCCGATTACTGTTATACCAATTTGGATCTGTAGAACTTCCCAATAATGACCAATTAACAGCATCTGTAGAATACTCGACATAGATAATGTCAAAATTTTCTTGAAGTTGAAAAGCCATATTAAATTTCATTTTAGGGTTTGCAAACGCTGTTAAATCATAACAAGGAGAAATTAAATAAGCCTTTGTTTCATTCGGATAATCTGCTGTTTTTTCAGTAACATAAGCATTCGTTCCTGAAGTTACGGTATTTAGGTTTGCTTTATCAGGATTGGCAATAAGCCATAAATTACTCCCTTCTCCTTCATTATAAGTTAACCAATAATCAACAAGAAAATTATCAAATGTATTAACTTGAGTAGGAGTACTATCATCTCTATTAACTCTAAATGGACTTGTTATAGTATTATTAGATACATCACCATCACCTGTTACTATAGCTTCTACTTCTAGGGTATATGTTTTTATTGTAACTTCATTTATTACTGGTAAAGTTATTTCTGTTTCTTCATTAATATTTAAAGTTCCATTCCAATTAAAAGGTGTTTGAGAAACTCCATCAATTGAATAATTGATTTGTATCGTATTTATAGTACTAATAGCACCTGAATTACGAACTAAAATTTTAGGAATAACATCACCTCCACAGGTTATATCAACTAATTCTGTAAATTCAACCAAATTAATATCGGTATCAAAAGGAATAAACTTATTTCCAACATTTACAGCATAAAAAGCATCTTGGGTTGCTTGCCTTTCAGAACTATTACTTCCATACAAACTTGCTGCAACTTCAATTGCCCCGTTTCTTGCATCAATAAATGTAGAATTTGGCGATAAATAATCTCTTAATGTTAAGTAGGCAATTTCTTGTGCTTTTGTCATACCAATTCCTGTAACATCAAATATATCTCCTGCATCATTGCTCCCAGCTTTACCTGTAACTAAAATATAAAACCAATGATTTAAAACACCACTATTACTATGAACTCCACAATAATCATTTGAGCTGCTTGGAATACAATTACTTGTAGCATCTGTATAATTTGTTCCATTGTAAGTGTCTGGATCGCCTTTACTTTTAGGGTCACTCATTGAACGTAAAAAACCTCCTGGCCAAAATTCTTCTGCAAGTAGCCATGTTTCAGCATTTGGGTTACTATCTGTGCCTGTTCTTTTTGCAAAAAATTCAACAGCGGCTCCAAAAATATCTGAAAACCCCTCATTCATTGCTCCAGATTCTCTTGCATAAACTAAATTAGCAGTCCAAGTAGTAACACCATGAGCCATTTCATGACTAACTATATCTATTGAAGTTAATGGGTTTGGTGTACCATCTCCATATGACATTACAGATCCATTCCAAAATGCATTAAAATAATCAGTACCTACATGTACATAACTTCTTATTTCCATTCCAGCATCGTTAATACTATTTCTACCTAACATGTTCCAAAAATCATAAACTTTCATTGCTCCCCAATGTGCATCAAGTGCTGCATTATCTCTTGCTGCATTATCATATTCTGCTGAAGTCCATACATTATCATTGTCAACAAAATCAACCTTAGTAAACTGGTAAGTACCATTAGTTGGTGAGTTTTGAGCATTATAAGTATGTACATTTCTTATGTCATCATTAAGTGTAAATGTACCATTAGCTTCTTCCCTAGCTTCAATAGATCGATTTCCACTATACCTCGTATCTGCTGTACCTGACATCACAAGTGCAGTAGCCTTATTTTTAATTTTTAATTTATTAGAGATATTTACTGCTGAATATTCATTATTAACATGTTTAATTATTGGGTCATTAAACAAAAAACCTCCATTAGCTGCATTTATATAAACATATCCTCTACTTATAGGGGTTGTTGCATAAATATCAAACTTATATGCTAATTTTAATATTGAATTTCCATTTTCTATAACTGGAAAAATTACTAATTCCCCTTCCGGTTTTTTATAGCTATTTAGTTTTGATTGTTCAGAAGATTCCCATAAGTATGTTTTTGCTTTTACATGATTCATCGCTTTATTTAAGGCAATACTTGGAGTTAATTTCGTTACTAAATCTAAGCCTTTGGGGTCGTATAATTCCCCATTAATTAAAGTTACTTTCCCCTTACTTAAATGAACAATCATGGTTCCGTACTCCACTTTAACACCCTTGTAATATTGTTGATATTTCTTATGAACTCCACCTCTTTTATCTGAATTAGATTGAAATTCAATAAAAGTAGTATTGGAATCTAAGTCAAATTCATTCATGAATTTTTCTTTAGCCTCTTCAATAGTATTAAAATCAACAAATTTCATTGATTTCTGATAACTCTTTAAATTATTATTTTCTATTTGACCAACAACATTAAAAGGAAGAAAAAATAAAAAAGTGAGTATAAGTTGATAGGGTAATTTCTTTTTCATTATGTATATATGTATTTATATTCTTATTTTGAATAGTGTTAGCAAACATAAGCAAAAACTTAATTTACCACAAATATTTTAAGTTACATATGTTTAAATAAATGCACACCTTATTTTAAGTAAACTTACACGGTAAAGTGTTAATTTTTATGTGTTTACTTCTCCCGTCCTACTTTACGATTTCTTTCTAAGATTTTAATTCAAGTTACAAAAATCATACCATACAAATCCTTACATTTGCACCATGGAAAATGAAGTTTCAAAAATATTTGGTATTAGAGCTGTAATTGAGGCAATTAATGCTGGTCAAACAATAAGTAAAGTTTATTTACAAAAAGATTTAGGTGGTCATTTATTTTCAGAATTAAATACACTTATTAAAAAAAATAACATTGCTACTAGCCATGTCCCTATAGAAAAACTAAATAGACTTTCAAAAAATAGCAATCATCAAGGTGTTGCAGCACAAATATCTCCAATTGATTTTGCAGATTTAGACACTTTAATTTCCGCTACACTAGAAAAAACTGAAGCGCCATTATTTTTATTGTTAGATCAAGTTTCTGATGTGCGTAACTTTGGCGCTATTATAAGAACTGCTGAATGTACTGGTGTGCATGGTATAATAATTCAAAAACAAGGAAATGCCCCAATAAATGCAGCCACTGTAAAAACTTCAGCTGGTGCTGCTTTTAAAATTCCTATTTGTAAAGTAGATCATATTAAAGATGCTATTTTTCAATTTCAAGCTGCAGATATTCAACTAGTAGCAGCTACTGAAAAAACTGAAAACTTAATTTACGATGTAGATTTAACCGTACCAACTGCTATTGTTATGGGGTCGGAAGATAGGGGTATTAATCCTTCAATTTTAAAAGTTGTAAACCATAAAGCAAAACTTCCTTTGCTAGGTGAAATAGGTTCGTTAAATGTTTCTGTAGCTTGTGGAGCTTTTTTATATGAAGCTACAAGGCAACGATTAAAGAGTTAATGAATGATGGGTGCAAGTACTAAATTTTTACTGCTTTTTCTTTAATCTTAACTACATAACGCTAATTAGTTTCATCTTCAATAGCTGGTTCCGGTGGATTAAAATTTCCGTTTTCATCAAATAAATTTTCAAATTCTTCATTTTTAGAAAAAATAAAACTTTCTGGTTTGGGTCCTTTCTTTCGAAAAATAAAAGCAAAAACTAACCCTACCAAAAAACCAGATAAATGACCTTCCCAAGATATTCTTTCTTCAGTAGGGAAAATATACCAAACCATACTTCCATATAAAAAAACCACCACTAAAGAGAGCGCTATTAATCGATAATATTTTCTGAAAATTCCACTAAAAAAAATAAAACTCACCAACAAATAAATAATACCACTTGCGCCGATATGGAAAGAGGGTCTTCCAATAAACCATGTTAATAAACCGGTGAGTAATATCCCTCCAAAAAGGATTTTATTTGCTATTTTTTGGTAGAAGTAATACAAACAGCCTAACATAACAACTAATGGGATTGAGTTATTAAACAAATGTTTTGTATCACTATGAATGAATGGTGAAAATAAAATACCTCGCAATCCTAAAAATGATTTTGGGTAAATTCCAAACTTATTAAAATTGAATCCAAATGTAATTTCTATAAAATATATCAACCAAATTAAAAGAATAGCAGCTACAGGAACTGTAATAACAGTTGATTTAAATTTAAAATTGGTTTCACTCATTTCTAAGAAATTTATTAAATAGCACATCAAATATAAGTCCAAATAAGTAGTTACTGAAACATTGACAGAAACAAAGTAACTAACTATTAAATTAACTGCTAAATTATTTCTTATTTTTACCCTATGAATGAACCTTTAGCTGAGCGCATACGACCAAAAACATTAGATGATTATATAAGTCAACAACATTTAGTAGGTGAAAACGGTGCATTAACACAGCATATAAAAAGAGGTGTAATTCCATCACTAATTTTTTGGGGACCTCCCGGAATTGGAAAAACTACGTTAGCAAATATTATTGCTAAAGAGTCTGAACGCCCATTTTATGCGCTAAGTGCCATAAATTCAGGGGTTAAAGATATTCGTGATATTATTGCAAAGGCAAAACAAAGTGGTGGTCTATTTACTAGTAAAAATCCAATTTTATTTATTGATGAAATACACCGATTTAGTAAATCTCAGCAAGATTCATTACTAGGGGCTGTTGAAAAAGGTTGGGTTACACTTATTGGAGCAACTACAGAAAATCCAAGTTTTGAAGTAATCCCTGCCCTCCTATCTCGTTGTCAAGTTTATATATTAAACTCTTTTAACAAAACCGATTTAGAAGCTTTACTAGAACGTGCTTTAACAACCGATGCTATAATTTCTCAAAAGAAAATTAAAATTAAAGAAACGGAAGCTTTATTAAGAATTTCTGGCGGTGATGCTCGTAAATTATTAAATATTTTTGAATTAGTTGTAAATTCTGAAGATAGCCCTGTAACAATTACCAACGATTTGGTGCTTTCAAAAGTGCAACAAAACACGGTACTGTATGATAAAACTGGCGAGCAACATTACGATATTGTTTCTGCATTTATAAAATCTATTAGAGGTAGCGATCCAAATGGTGCCGTTTATTGGCTAGCTAGAATGATTGAGGGTGGCGAAGATGCAAAATTTATTGCTAGAAGATTACTCATTTTAGCTTCAGAAGACATTGGAAATGCAAACCCTACAGCGCTTATTTTAGCTAATAATACATTTCAAGCGGTAAATACCATTGGTTTTCCTGAATCACGGATAATTTTAAGTCAGTGTGCCATTTATTTAGCAAGTTCTCCAAAAAGTAACACCTCTTATGAAGCTATTGGAAAGGCACAAGCTTTGGTTAAAGAAACAGGTAATTTATCTGTCCCTTTACACTTAAGAAATGCGCCTACTAAGTTAATGAAAGAATTAGATTACGGCAAAAATTACAAGTATGCACATAGTTTTGAAAGCAACTTTTCTGAACAAGAATTTTTACCTGAAGAATTAACAAATACTAAATTTTATAACCCTGGAAATAATCCTAGAGAAAACAGTTTCAGAGATTTTTTAAAAAAATTATGGAAAACTAAATATAAGTATTAATCTACTCTATTAATTACTTTCACTCCTTTAGTCGTATCAACAACTAAATCTCCCTCATTATTTATTTCCAATAGCTGTGGTTGCTTAAAAGCGACCCATTTTATAATAAAAATAGTAGGTTTTGATGTTGGATAAATTATTGCAAATTCAAAATTTTCATCGCCTCCAGTAACTAAGTAATTAGAACCTTTTTTAGAAATAGCACTTTTCCCCCAATTGTTAAAATTAAAACTTCCTTCAATAGTTTTTGACGGTACTTTTTCAACAGTTTTAATTATGTTTGGTTTTACATCTACCTTTATTTCTTTCTTAGCAATTTCTGGCTTAACTTTTAAAACAACTGGTTTAGACACTACCTCTTTTACTTTAATAGGCTTATCAACTTTTTGAGGCTTAACAATAACTGCTTCTTTAGTTTTAATTTGTTTTGGTTTTTCAACAACTATGGCTTCAGCATTATATTTATAATCATATTCTGCAAGTTCAACAAAAGTTTTTCTAATAGCTTCTTGATAGGCTTTTTTATAAACCTTTTCTTTTGAAACAGCTTCTTTAGTTGAATAGACTACTTTATTATAGCAGTCGTACAAATCAATATTCATTTTTGTTTTTAAAAAACTTGGATTACTATTTACGCTAACTTTTAAAGCCAGGCAGCTATTTTTCGCCAAATCTTCAGGGTAATTTTCATCTGTAAACAAAACGGTATATCCAGCTTTATTAAACAAAAATTTAGTTAAAGAATTTAACTGATGCTGATCTACCCCTTTTTGAAATTCATATTGTTTTGGAACTAAAATATATTTATATGAATTGATATTTTTTTGAGCAAAAAGAATTGAACTAAAAAATAAAAAAACGAAACTTATAAAAATTGATTTACTCATTATTATATATTTTTTTGGCTGTTAAACATACTTATTTTTTTGACAAATGTAAATGTACTAATTTTTAGTTTGAATACTAAAATTGATTCCTAATTGAAAACTTGCACTTTTGGCATTGTACAAATTATTTAGACTTAATAAATTGTCTGCCATAAAATAGGCATTAAATATACCTAACTGAGTTGCTATCCCTAGCCCAACATTTGAATTTGAATAAGGGTCAGCTGTATAGGTGATTTTTGTTTGTAAGTACTTACTCAATCTACGTTCATAAAATAATGTAGCAGCTAAATAAGAGTGCACAGCACCAACTGTTGAATACAAATGAAATCCAATTTTATTGATGTAGGTGTTTGGGTTAATTAAAAATCTACAATCATTATAACTTTGCCCAAAAGAATAACTAATAGAACCATTTAGCTTAACAGGCCTTAACAAAACATAACTTTTATACAAGGTGTCTGATACAATGCTGTTGTCAAATTCAGCTTTTAAATCGTTCCAATAATCTTCTGGATTATCTGGATCAAAATTCAGTTGAAATCCTTCTACTTCATAATCTCCACTTACCTTATACGATTCAACATTTTTAGAATAATTTACAAATCCAATATCAAGTATACTACCCGTAACTATCCATTGTTTTTTTAACTGGTGCGTAAATCCTATATCTAGTCCTATTCCTAAATTACCTCCAAAAAGTAATTTGCTTTTGAAATATGAAGCATCTACATCTTCACCATTATCAATAAACACACCTGATGTTTGCATTAAAAAATTAACGTTATCTAAATGCTGATTATAACTATTATTACTTCCTTGTTCCGTAAAAAATGAACCCGAATTTAACTTACTGTTTACATTAAAAACACTAGAGTATATTTTAAAGCGCCCTCCCACTTGCCATTTGCTATTCACTCTTTTCGATAAACCTACGTGTAAAACACCAAACAACTCTGCTCTTGAAGCTAATTTATTGATAGAATAACGCCTATTAATATCCGTATTTCCTTCATAAAATAAATCAACAATATCACGTGGAATTTTTGCTAAAAAATCAAATTCTTGATAATAGCCAAAGCTTAAATAATTAGTTTCATTCAATCTGAAACCAGCGCTTACTATTTCTAACTGCTGATTTACAGCCATAAATTCAGTTGTACCATAGTTATTTACAGCATCTCTAATTTTATTGTTGATATCAATTCCATCGTCAGCAAAAATATCATAGGCAGAAAAACCTGTAAACCCAGCCTGAACACTTAATTGAGAAAATAATGGTAAACCTACGTGAAATTTATGGCTAACCTCTGCTCCTGGATTTAGTAATAATGTTTGTGGTAGATTTGAAAAATCGTATAAAACTTGCTTGTTTTGAGAGTATCCAAAGGCGTATATAAGAAAACTAAGCAGCACTAATTTCCTCATAGGTCTCTATAGTTAAAATATAATTTTACGGAAGATTTAATGGTTAGTGTTGAGGTATCACTAAGATTCAAAGAACTCCCATCTGCACTTGGTAAAAGTATCATGGTAAAACCAAAATATTTGGCATCATAAATTACATGAATATCTTCTTCGGGTATTTCAATAATGGTTGTTAATTCACCTGAATTTTCAGCTATATTAATTTCTGGAGTTACCTGATAAATAGGTTGGCTAAATTCATCATAAAAAGTAGTATTCAAAATAAAATTTCTATCAAATGTATTTTCGGTGACTACTGTAAATTCTATTTTTTCTAAATACCCCCTACTTTCATCAGAAATTTGTACTTGAATTACATCTTGGGTAAAATTAATTTCATTATTAAATTCATCTAAAAAATTTACAACCGTTAAATTAGTGTATAGTAAGGTTAGTAAATAGGTAGTGTGAATACTTGCATCATCTAGTTGTTTAAAATCAACGTCTTTTGTACAGCCTTGAATAACAATTGCTACTAATAAGGCAACAATTAAATATTTTTTAATTTTAAATACTAAATTTATATTCAAGGCATTTTAGTTTACAAGTATTTCTTTAGTTCTAATAACTCATTTACGCTCTTTATATTTTCTGAAACTGGTTGTTTTTCGTAATTAAAGTAAATTGCGTCTATCCCATTATCAATAGCTCCCATAACATCGGCCTCCCAATTATCACCAATCATAATGGCTTCTTTTGGACTTGCCTGTGCTTCATTTAATGCATAGTTGAAAATTATTGGATTTGGTTTTTTTACCCCAGCATCTTCTGAAGTAATTATCTTATCAAAATACTTACTTAAATTTGAATTATCTAGTTTTTTATACTGTACTTCATTAAACCCATTGGTAATAATATGGAGTTTATACTTTGAATACAAATGTTCTAATATTTCATGAGCTCCTTCAAAAAGTTGATTGTTATTTGGTAAAATCTCAATATAATCAATTGATAAATTGTCAATTAACTCATAAGTAGCATGGTGCTTAATTTTTTTAAAAGTATCTTTTAATCGGCCTATTCTTAATTCTTCTTTTGTAACTTTTTCATTACGATATAGTCTCCAATAATCCTGATTAATACCTCTATAATAATTTAAAAACTTTTGAAGATCTATGCCTACATTGTGCTTTCTAAAAATTGTTTCAAAGGCAATGTTAGAGTTTGCCTCAAAATCCCATAAAGTGTGGTCTAAGTCAAAAAAAATATGTTTAATCTTGTTCATTTAAAAGCTAATTAAATTTTTTATGTAATTTTTAAAAATGATTATATACATCGAAATAAATATAAAAAGAAGCACTAATTTATGAATTAGAAACAACTCAAAATATGTATTAATTAATACATAAACTCCCAACTGGGAACTAATTACCAAAAAAGCACTAACAATGTAGTTTAAACCTTTCTGGTCTTCTTTCACAATTTCTCTATCAAAAAAATGAAATAAACACACTAATATTACATATGTTAGTGCCGTTGTACTTGCAGCCCACAAATAACCAAATAACCAAACAACTGCTATAGTTAATAGTAAATTTACAATTGCTGAAAAAATAATTATTAAACTAAGCTTTTTAAGTTTATTAATAAATTTCAATCTCAATTCATAAAAGTTAGCAATTCCGTGCAAATAAGCCGATATAAAAACAAAAGGCATAATTATATGAGAACTCCTAAATTCTTTTCCTAATAAAACAAAAGCTATTTCTTTTGAAAAAATACTCAAATAAATTATCAATGGAAAACCAAAAATAACGAAAACTTTTAAATATTTTCTGATTAAATGTTTAGAGTTTTTATAGTTATTTTCTAATTCATTTAACAACGTTGGGTTAACTGTATTAAAAAATATTGTGACCAATGCGACTATGGAAAATTGACTTATTTTATACACTTGATCGTACACACCAACATCATTTATAGTTCCAAACCATGCAATTATATATCGATCACTTAAAGATATTACTAAAAAGCATACATTAATTAATAGGCCTGCAGTACCATACGTTGAAATTTCTTTTAAACACTGTTTATTAAATTTTTTAAGGTTAATCAAAACTTTTGAGGGGTTTAGTATTGTTAAAAACAACACGGAAAAAAAATCAATAACCAATAAACTTAAAATAAGGGAAACTATATTTACTTCAAAAATAAATATTAGTATTAATGTTAACAAAAAACTAACAATTGCTCTTGTTGATTGTACAAACGAATAAAAAAATGATTTGCCTTCAAGCCTAACAACAATAATATAAAAAAGATATAATTGATTAAATATCAAATGAATAAATGAATATGCTATTAACTTTTTTACTAATAAATTCTTTTCAAGAAGAAACCATGTTCCAACAATAATAAGCAAAATAATAAAGGCTGATAAAAATAAAATAAATAAATTGGTATAAAGAAAACTCAACTTATTCATTGTTTTATATTTTGGATAAAACCGCCAAATACAAGAGCCTATCCAAGAAAATAAAACCATACTTAAAAAAGAAAAGGAAACGGTAACAATTCCTAAATACCCAAAATCGGCTTGACTAAAATGCCTTGTAAATATTGGGGTTTTTACAATTCCTATAAGTATAGGAATAAGTGAACCCAAAAAATACCAAGTGAAGTCCTTTAAAAATAATCCTTTTATATTACCCTCTCTCATTTAGTGCTTTTTCATAGAAATTGATTAAACGTTTTAATTCTAATTCCCATCTGTACTTTTCTAATGTAGCTAAGCGTCCATTTCTACTGTGAAAATTATACTTATCTATATCTGTAAGTAATTGAACCATTGAATTTGAAATTTCGACTGAACTTTCTGGATCAACTAAAATACCGCATTTCTCTTTCTCAACATATTCTTTAATATGGCCAAAGTTACTTCCTATTATTGGCAAACCAAAAGCCATATATTCAAATATTTTAATATACATTTTAATTTTAAATGAAGGTTCTGGTAAAGGGGTAATAAATCCTACTTTACTATTATTGTAATAATTGCTTATTTTAGAATAGTTTATAAATGAATGTAATTCAACATTATCAGTTAAATTATGCTTACTAATAAAATCTTGCATTTCATCTTTTAAACTTAAAGGAGAATATTTTCCGATAAAAACAACCTTCACATTTGGAAAAATCTGTTTAGTTTTCAAAGTAGCTTCTAATATTTTAAAAGCGCCTCTTAACTTTGTAATTCCTCCACTATAAATAAAATCAATCTTTTTTTCTGAAAGTTTTTTAGAATTATAGAGATTATAATTCTCAGTAAAATTATAAATCACTTCGGCTTTTTCAATACCAATAACCCTTCTAAAGTTATCTCTTACAATTTCTTCTGTAGTAATTATTAAATCATATTTTTTTGCTTTATTCTTTTCCCATTTATCAACTAAAAATGCAAACATTTCAACTATTAATTTTAAAACACCTGTAACATTTGAATATGAAATATAATCCTCGGCATAAGGCTCATGCACATCATAAAAAACGACTGGTTTATGCTTTAATCTTTTTAATTTTCCTCCAATTTTATTAATCCATAAATCATGAAAATGGTAAATATCTGCATTTAAAGCTTTTGCCTTCTCAAACAATTTAGTATAATTATTAAATGGGTTGAAAAATTTTAAAATAAAGTTTAAGTACTTGTTTTTAGAAATAGTTTTTGTTTTTAAAATTTCATAATGAATACCCTCAGGTGTAATTCCACGTCGTATAGTATCGCTTATCAGCAAATAATGAACGTTATATCCTTTCTCTTTTAAAGGCACAGCCATTTTCCAATAAATTCTGTCATCATATAAATCATGTTTATCTGCTAAAAAGCAAATAGTGGTATTTTGAGTTTCTGATTTCAAAATTGAATTTGTTTATAAAAATTATACATTTCAATTTTAGCGCCAAAACTTTTATAATATTTAGCAACTCCAGGAATCATAGACCCCTCAAAATCTAGTAATAGATTACTATTTGAAAATTGCTGAATTAATTCAGTAACTATTAGTGCTTGCAATCCTAGCTTTTTTGCTTCATCATTTGATACAGGCAATAAATTAGTAATTCTGTTGGTATCCTTCAACCAAATTAAACCTGCTATTAATTGATTATTTTTTCTAATTCCCCAAATAGAAATACTTGTTTTATTACTATTAAGTAGTTTTTTCAATGCTAAAATTTGATTTAACTCTATTTTATAGCCTTTTTTAGTATTCAAATAAAAATTTAAAAACTCTTCAGAAGATATTTCTTTTTCAACTTTCAAAGTTGAAGTATTGACCTTTTTTAAATCTCTTTTTCTATTTGTATTAAATGCTTTGTAAAGATTCTCATAGGTTTTATTTAAGGAAAGAAAAAAATTTTTCTTCTCAACACTTTTAAACAAACTTAAATCATTTTGAGAGTTAAACTGAATGGTCACTTTCTTAAACTTTTTAGGAATTGCATTCATAAAATTAGAAATTAACGCTGGCGGAATTTCTTTTTTATAAAAAACCCCCAACTGCTGTGTCCAAGCTGGTGGATATATATATATAATAAAATATTTTTGTCTCCAAGGCAAAGGAAATACAGCCTCATAATCGTTTAATATTAACACACCCCAATTATCTGCCACACAATCTAAATACCAAGTATATGCGTAAATACGTGTATTTATAGCCTCTTTAATGCAATTATCGTATTTAATTTCATCTAATTGATGTCTTTTCAAATAACGAATCATACATCTGTTATTACAGTTGTTTTATAAATTGTACTCCAACCTTTCCAATTATCATTTTCACTTAATGTTTCATTATGAAATAAACTAATAAAAGTGCCGTTTACTTTTTTTACTTCTTCTTTTAAACTTAAAATTTTAAGTAAACTTTCTTCACTAGAAAGTTTCATATGATTTTTTAAAGTGACATCCATAAAAGCAAATGAAAATATTTTTAAGGGTGTTTGAATTTCAAAATCTAAATCGTAAAAATAAAAAGGGGTACAAGTACTTGCTCTAAATCCGGCAACTTTTGCATAACCCATTGTATAATCTTCCTGTAAACCTAAATCTATTAAATTTTGATACGTATCAGGAATACTTAATCGCAAATAATGTTGACGGGAAAATACAATTGGTGTATTTACAATATTCTCTAATCTAAGTTTTTCTTTTTTTAATTTTTCTGTATTTTTTAAAGTAAAATACGATGGGTGCAATCCTATTTGAGCATAATCTGCAACAGATTTTATAACAGATTTAAACTTGTTATTTGATGATGAAATATTTTTATCATATGTTGTATAATCGCCTATTAAAAAGAAAAATAATGTATTTACATTGTATTCTTTTTTAATTTTTAGTAATTCTTTAAATGTATCAAAAGGGTCTATTTTAAAATTTAGTAGCGTTAAAATACGGTGCCAAAAGTTTAAAAAACGAAATTGAAAAATATCTTTCATAAACCCACCAATGGTTCTAACAATTCCTTTATGCTTATATGCAAAAGCTACATCAACATCTATGGTAGATATTAAATTAAATTCTCTGTCTGTATAATTGTAATTTGGGAATTTTTCTTTTAATAATTCTAAAAATTTATACGCCCAAATATCTATAACTGGTTTTTCAATAAAATTATTTTTTACTGCTAAACTTTCTCCGGCAGGAAATCGTTCATGAATATCTTGTACGTGTGGTAAATACTCTTCATATCTACTAATTAAATAAAACCCCGCTGCAAAAATATCAAAAGGGACACTTGATGTTTCGCCAGCCGTAAAAAAGCAAGGTGTATCTTCCCAAGATAAAATATTAATATCAACATCATTAATTCCTTGCTCAAATAACAAATCGTGACTTCGTATAAAAAATTCAGAACCTAATGGCGCTTTTGAATACGTTATTTTTGGTCCATTGTGGGCTACAAATTCATCAACTTTAGTTGTAAAAATAACCGGAATTTGCAATATTCTAACAAAATAATGTTTGAATATATAGTTGAGACGTGGCGTAATTTTATGTGTGTAAACTAAGAGCATTATCTAATTTAAATGATTGCTTTTATAAAATGTTTTCATCGGCAAAGCTAAAATACATATTTTCTGTAATAATTAAATGGTCTAACACTTTTATATCAAGTGTTGCTCCAGCTTGTTTTAACTTATTTGTTATAGATTTATCTGCATCGCTTGGTTGCAATTTCCCTGATGGATGATTGTGACATAAAATAACCGCAGTAGCATACCATTCAATTGCTTTTTTAAATACCAACCTTGTATCAACAATAGTCCCTGTTAAACCTCCTTTACTTAACTGTTCTTTAACTAAAATTTTATTTGAATTATTTAAATAAATCACCCAAAATTCTTCATGTTGCAATTCCCCAATTAAAGGTTGCATAACATCAAAAACAGTTTTACTACTAGTTATTTTCGGCAATTCTAATGCTTCTTCAAGCCTTCTTCTCCTTCCTAATTCTAAAGCGGTTATTATTGAAATTGCTTTTGCATCACCAATTCCTTTAAATTTTACTAAATCTGAAACTTGTAATTTTCCTAGTTTATTTAAATTATTCTCAATGGAGGCTAAAACTCTTTTAGATAATTCAACGGCACTTTCATTCCTGTTTCCCGACCCAATTAAAATGGCTATTAATTCTGCATCAGACAAAGTAGATTTCCCTTTGAGCATTAATTTTTCTCGTGGTCTATCATCTTCAGCCCAGGACTTTATAGAGACCTTTTTATTTTCATAATTCATAAACAATTTTTTTATCAAAGATAAGAGTAATATCTTTGCTTCAAATATTTCAACATATGAAAATTATTATTGTTGGTGCAGGAGATGTAGGTTTTCATTTATCAAAACTACTTTCTTTTGAATCTCAAGATATCTATTTAATTGATATGGATGCCGAAAAACTTGAATACGCAAGTAGCCATATTGATGTTATTACAAAAAAAGGTGATGCTACTTCCATAAAACTTTTAAAGGAAATAAATATAGATAAAGCTGATATATTTTTAGCTGTAACAGAATCTCAAAACACAAATTTCACCTTAGCAGTCCTTGCCAAAAAATTGGGTGCTAAAAAAACTATTGCACGAATTTCTAATCACGAATTTTCTCAAAACCCAGATATTGATTTTGCTGAATTAGGTATAGACAGTATGATTTCTCCTGGTGAATTAGCTGCTGAAGAGATTAAAATGTTGTTACACCAATCTGTATTTAATGATACTATTGAATTTGAAAATGGTACGCTAAATATTTTAGGAAGTACTTTAGAATATGATTCTCCCTTAATAAATTTAACAGTACAAGAAGCTCGTGAACGTTTTTCTGATGTTGAATTTATTACTATTGCTATAAAACCTGAGAATAGTGATGAAACAATAATCCCTAGAGGGGATACCGTATATGGAGCTAATGATCAAATTTATTTTTCCGCACCAAAGAACAGCATTAAAAAATTGTACAAATTAATGGGTAAAACTCCATTTGGAGTAAAAGACGTTATGATTTTAGGAGCAAGTAAAATTGGTGTTAAAGCAGCCCGAAATTTATGTGAGGGCAATTTTAATATTAAATTAATTGAGGCTAATAAAGAAAGAGCCAAAGAAGTTGCTGAAAAATTACCAAGTGCCCTAATTATAAAAGGTGATGGTAGAAATGTGGAATTGTTAGAAGAAGAAAATATTGCAGAAATGGACGCTTTTGTAGCTGTTACAGGTAATTCAGAAACAAATATTATGTCTTGTTTAGTCGCTAAATCAAAGGGGGTTAAAAAAACAATTGCCTTGGTTGAAAATATGGATTACATCAATATTTCTCAAACCATTGGAATTGACACCTTAATTAATAAAAAACTATTAGCTGCCAGTGCAATTTTTAAGCATGTTCGTAAAGGCGAAGTTTTAAAATTAGCCAATTTGCACAATGTAGATGCTGAAGTTTTAGAATTTATGGTAAAAGAAGGTTCTCCAGTTACAAAAAAACTAGTGAAAGATATTAAATTTACTAAAAAAGGGGTTTTTGCCGGTGTAATTAGAGATGGAATTGCAATGATGACATTTGGCGATTTTCAAATATTGGCTGGTGATAAAGCAGTTGTTTTTTGCTTACCAGAAGCTATTCATAAAGTTGAAAAATTATTTAACTAACTAATGAAACAGCTTAATATAAAAATTATTATCAGTTTTTTAGGATTAACTTCTATGCTTAACGGTATGTTTATGCTAGTTGCTGTTCCCTTCAGTATATACCATAATGAACCTGAACAATGGGGGATTTTACAAGCAGGTGTTACAACTATACTATTAGGATTTATACTGTGGTTTTTTAATAGAAATGCTAAAAAAAATCTCCATAAAAAAGAAGGGTATTTAATAGTTACCTTAGGTTGGTTAATGTTAACTTTTACAGGTACGCTACCTTATATTTTTACTGGTGCTATTCCAAATTATACAAATGCTTTTTTTGAAACTTTATCTGGTTACTCTACAACCGGTTCTTCAATTTTAACAGATATTGAAGCAATGCCAAAAGGAATTTTATTTTGGAGAAGTGCTACTCATTGGATTGGAGGAATGGGAATTATTGTACTAACAGTCGCAATATTACCTTTATTAGGAATTGGAGGAATGCAATTATTTATGGCTGAAGCTCCAGGGCCATCTGCTGATAAAATGCACCCAAGAATAACCGAAACTGCAAAAAGGCTATGGTTAATTTATTTTGCACTAACGTTTACTGAATTTTTTCTGCTTAAAATTGCAGGTATGACTTGGTTTGATGCTATAAATCACGCAATGGCAACTATGAGTACAGGAGGGTTTTCAACTAAAAACGCAAGTATTGCACATTGGAATGGTGTTCCTTTAGTTCAATATATTATTACCATTTTCATGTTTATTGCAGGTTCTAACTTTGTACTCACATATTTTGCTTTAAAAGGTAAAATTCGTAAAGTTTTTAAAAGTGAAGAATTTAAATACTTCTTTTTTGGCGTTATTGGTTTGTCTATATTAATTACTGTTTTAATAGTCAATTATCAAGACCCAAACTTAATTACAAGTATTCATCATCCTAAACCTTGGGGGGAAACAGAAAGTGCTTTTAGACATGCTGCTTTTCAAGTAACTTCAATATTAACAACAACTGGGTTTGTAACTGCTGATTTTACCATGTGGAGTTCTTTTGCTACTATGCTTATGTTTTCTCTATTTTTTATTGGAGGTTCAGCAGGTTCAACAAGTGGTGGAGTTAAAATAGTACGTCATATTGTTATGATTAAAAATAGTCTTTTTGAATTCAAAAAATTGTTACATCCAAATGCAATTATTCCTGTTAGATATGACGGCAGTGGAGTTCCAAAAAATATTATTTACAACATTTCAGCATTCTTTATCTTATACATGCTAATTTTTATTCTAAGCTCAATTTTATTAACTTTTTTTGGATTAGATTTTATGTCTGCAATTGGTGCTGCAGCTTCCTCTTTAGGAAATATAGGCCCTGCTTTGGGTTCTGTTAGTCCTGTTGATAATTATGAACATTTATCTATTGGAGCAAAGTGGTTTTGTTCGTTTTTAATGTTAATTGGAAGACTGGAATTATTTACAGTATTAATTTTATTAACGCCATTTTTTTGGAAGAAGAATTAAATAAATTCTTTGAATTTATTAAAATCTAAGCCTCCATAATTACCAGAACTCATTAATAACAACGCTGTATTTTCAAAATTTTGATTGAACAAAAATTCTTTGAATTCAACTGGATTGGTGTATACAATTAAATCTTCTCTTTTAAATGCTTCTTTAATTTGGTTCAATGAAACTTTTTCAAGTCTTTTTAATTCAACTGCTTTGGGAGAATAAAACACCACAGCTGTATCAGCTTTATCTAATGCGCCTTGATACTCTTTTAGAAAATCAGCATTTAAACTGCTATATGTGTGTAATTCTAAACAAGCTAAAACCGTTCGATTTTCATACTGTTTTTTAACTGCATTAGTTGTAGCTTCAACTTTACTTGGTGAGTGTGCAAAATCTTTAAAAACTATTGTTGTGTCAGATTCTGCAATTTTTTCTAACCGCTTACTTGCCCCTTTAAAACTAACAATAGCTTCATAAAATTCATCTTCACCAACTCCCATATGCTGGCAAATCCATTTAGCTCCAGCCATATTTTGCAAATTATGTTCTCCAAAAAATTCTAGTGGTATTTCACCAAAAGTAGTTTCTACATAAGTGGTACCATTTTCAATTCTAAAGTTTGGTGTTGTATATGGATATTTTTTAATAGGACTTCCTGCTTGTTCAACAACATTCTTCACCTCTGTATCTTCATCATTATAAACCATTATGCCACCATTTGTAAGTGAGTTTGCAAAAATTGAAAATTGCTCAACATAATTTTTAAAAGTTGGAAAAACATTGATATGATCCCACGCAATACCACTTATTAAAGCAATATTCGGTTTGTATAAATGAAATTTTGGTCGCATATCAATTGGACTTGACAAATATTCATCTCCTTCTAAAACAATAAACTCATTTTCTGAAGTTAAATGCACCATCGTTTCAAAACCTTCTAACTGAGCTCCAACCATATAATCTACATTTATATCATGGTAATTCAACACATGTAAAATCATTGAAGTTATGGTAGTTTTCCCATGAGAGCCTCCAATTACAACACGTGTTTTATCTTTAGATTGTTCATACAAAAATTCGGGATATGAATAAATTTTAAGCCCTAATTCTTGTGCTTTTAACAACTCTGGATTATCTGGTTTTGCGTGCATTCCTAAAATAACAGCATCTAAATTTGATGTTATTTTTTCTTTAAACCAACCAAACTCAGCAGGTAATATTCCTTTAGCCTCCAATCTAGATTTTGAGGGCTCAAAAATAGCGTCATCACTACCCGAAATTGTATCTCCTTTTTTATATAAGGCCAATGCTAAATTATGCATAGCACTACCTCCAATAGCAATAAAATGTATATTCATATAGTCTAATTTAACTAAACTCAAATGTAAGTAAAGTATTAAAAATAAAGAAAAACAATTGGTAATACTTACAATTTAACTTGTAATATACGTTACCCAACATAAGAAGAACAATTATAAAAATTTTAAACCTTTTAATAAAAAAGATGTCTTATCATAATATTGATTTAAACCAAATGAAATTTTTATGAGAATAATACTATTTTTACAGATAGCACTTTTACTATGTGCTTGTAGCAAAACTGAAGATTTACAACCCATAAATAATAGTAAATACACTTTTGTTGCCATACATTTTGAAGCTGGATATAAAGGGCAATTAGATGATGATTTACCTATAAATTTACCTGAAGAGTATTTAACAATGGATTTTGGCTGGCAAGAATATTTATTTGAAACAGCTGAGAAATTAGTTCAAAAAGCTGATGATTATGGTTTTCATCTTACCCTAGAATTTAATCCACAATGGGCAGAGTATATTCTTTTAGACAATTCAAAAATAAATACAGTTAAACAATGGCAAGAGCGAGGACACGAAATTGCATTTCATCATCATTCATTGAATCATCCAGACTGGAATGGGTATTCTAATGACCCAAATGCGGTAGGTAATCCAATTCCATTTCTAGGAAATGTTGATATAGGTTTAGATTTTGTAAGGAATTTGGCTGCACCTGAAAATGTTACGACAGCTATGGTTGGTGGTTTGCCCATTGATATGCCCCAGAGCTATGAAGATGTTACTGAAGATTTAATATTTACAGGAGGCAATCAATATAGCTCGTTTGAATTGTATGGACCTCTAAGAAGTTTAATACCAACCAAAGTAATAAAAAACAATGGAGCAACTGCAATAAGGCTTACTCA